>Ga0209420_1000406_pt1 | contig 23365 bp, 24 predicted proteins | sample BlaSpr_A8_OM1_O1_FD_187972 | JGI IMG/M metagenome (GOLD analysis project Ga0209420, IMG submission 187972) | Forest soil microbial communities from Thunder Bay, Ontario, Canada - Black Spruce, Ontario site 2_A8_OM1_O1 (SPAdes) (version 2) | ecosystem: Environmental > Terrestrial > Soil > Boreal...
ACAACACACCGAGAGACACGGCGGTCGAGCCAATCGCGAGCTGCAGCAGTTGGTACCAGACAATTTCGTAGATCAGCGCGGAGCAACCGCTGCCCGCGAACAATAAGAGCAGCAGCGGCAGAAGACGCGGCATGCGTGTGACGGAAGGTCGAGCTGGAGTAGCGTTAGCCATGTGGCCGATGCCCGATGTCTTGGGCGGGCCACATCATAACCGAGGATCGTCGCGGATGGCGCGTTCAAGTCGATGAGGCTTCAAGAAGCGAGTCGTTCACGATAGGGCGGTTGCTGGCTCAAAAAGAAAAGAGGGGCTCTCTTAAGAGCCCCTCGAAGGAAGCGCCAACCTTGCGGTTGCGGACTAGGAGTTGCTAACCAGCTTGCGTCGCAGGATGCCGGCCAAGCCGAGTAAGCCGCTGCCGAACATCGCGAGCGTTCCCGGTTCAGGCGTCGGCGTCGGATCGTAGATGTATTCCTGCGGCTGGTTTGCGTCATTGCTCCAATTGGTCGGGGTGATGATCAGAAACTGGCTGAAGTTGATCCCGGTGGCTCCGCCTGCGTACCAACCGGAAGCCGCAGTCAAAGCAGCCTGTTCGCCCGTCACCGCGTTCGCGCCAACGGAGGGATCAAAGAGATCCCAAATCGCGAAGTTGTCCGCGATCGCATTCGCAGCCGTCGGATTCATCAGGTAGCTGTTGTAAAGGTATGCGGCTTCGTCATAATTCTGTTGGGCGTTGGCTTGGCCGGCAAAAAGTGCGCCGGCAATATTGGCCACCGTCTCTATGGAAGCCGTCCATGGAGCTTCGCCGTTCTTCACTTCGTCGGTGTAGTCGTCGCAGATCACATTGATCGTCGCGCCGCCGTTGATGCTCGAAACTTGAAGCTGATAGGGCGTGACGTAAACTCCATTTGCCTGGTTCGGTCCGGCGCCAATAAACGTAACGGTATCCGCCTTCGCTGCCGATGGGATGAAGCATCCCAGGCCCAACAGGCACGCAGTGACTACAATCTTTTTCTTAGACAACATCAGGGTCTCCTTGGATAATAGAAAGTGCTCATTTTTTCGCCGCAACCCGTCTCGCCTTTGAAGCCAGTGCGACATTACGAATCGCTTTTTTATGAGTACAAACTTTGGCGAATCTAGCGTGCCGCCACGTCTGTATGGGCACTTCACAAGCCAAACCTCGCGCTTCCGGTAAGATAGCTGTAAGTTATTTATTCTTGACCACTTAAGAGGATTCTGCTAGATCGGTTACGTTTGAAAAGTGCTCCGAAGCGAGGGAAATCCACCGGACTTGAGTGCAACTTCCTTCTCTCCAGTGGAAAACCTTTTCGCGTACCCCGTCTGCCCAAAGTATGCAGTTTTTGGCACTCGCAATAGGCAAATTCAATCGCTTCTGCTTCTGTACTTTTGCAGGACTCGCGATAGAATACGGCGTCGCGCTGTTTTGCCGCTTTCCTTTAGCGGCATCTGGCTCGGTGCGATGCTCTTTCAGTTTTTGTGACGCTTCACCCCTTTCAGCGAGAGTTTTTCCCCGGATTCGGGTGTGTGTGCCTGAGGGCGGCGAAGTAGAAAAGGAAGATGGGCCCCGTGATCGTAGGCGTACCCAAAGAGATTTTCCCTGGAGAGCGTCGCGTCGCGCTGGTACCCAGCGTCCTTCCGAATCTCGCGAAGGCCGGTTTGGAAGTCATTGTGGAACCCGGGGCCGGAGCGGCCGCCGGTTATCTCGATTCCGACTATGCTGCGAAAGGTGGCAAGATCGCGTCCGATCGTGCTGACGTGTTCGCTGCTGCGGACATTATTGTGCAGGTTCTCTGCTATGGCTCGAATGACAAGACCGGCCAACTCGATCTTCCTCTGTTTCGGCGCGATCAGGTGCTAATCGGTTTTCTCCGGCCCTTTGGCACGAAGGACGTCGTCCAGGCTCTGGCCGCCACCGGCGTTACTTCATTTGCCGTGGAGCTGATGCCGCGAACCACGCGGGCGCAAAGCATGGACGCTCTGTCCTCGATGGGAACCGTTTGCGGCTACAAAGCGGTCATTTTTGCAGCCGACGCGCTGCCGAGGCTCTTTCCCATGATGACCACGGCTGCCGGCACCGTCACTCCGGCGCGCGTTTTCGTGATGGGATGTGGAGTTGCCGGGTTGCAAGCGATCGCTACGGCACGCAGGCTCGGCGCCGTCACCAGCGCTTACGACGTTCGCCCGGCCGCCAAGGAGCAGGTGCAGAGCCTGGGCGGCCGCTTTGTCGAGTTGCCCATCGAAGCCAAGGATGCCCAAGACGCTCGTGGCTATGCGCGAGCCCAGGACGAAAGCTTTTACGCGCGGCAACGTGAGCTGCTCGGCAAAGTCGTCGCCGAAAGCGAAGTGGTGATCACCGCGGCCGTGATTCCCGGAAAGAAATCTCCCATTCTAGTGACCGCTGAGATGGTTCGCAGCATGGCCCCCGGCTCGGTGATCGTGGATATCGCCGCCGAGCGGGGCGGTAATTGCGAGCTCACGCGTCAGGGCGAAACGATCGTCGACCACGGTGTGACGATCATCGGACAAATCAACATCGCCAGCGGCGTGCCCTATCACGCGAGCCAGATGTATGCCCGCAACCTTACGGCGTTTCTGCTGCACCTGGTGAAGGATGGGAAGTTGCAACTAAATCTCGAAGATGAGATTACCCGTGACACGCTATTTACGCGCGGCGGGGAAGTATTCAATCCGCGCGTCCGCGAGTTTTTCTCTCTGCCCGAACTCGCGGGCAAGGCTTAAGGAGGAGGCCATGCCGGCCGATTTCATTTCGAGCTTGTTCGTCTTCATCCTGGCGGGATTTTTGGGAGTCGAGCTGATCAAGCGCGTCTCGCCGCTGCTGCACACGCCGCTGATGTCTCTCACCAACGCGCTCGACGCCATCGTGGTGGTGGCCGCCATCATCATCGCGGGCCGGCATGAAACGAAAATCTCCACGATCCTCGGATTGATCGCCGTCGCCGCCTCCTTCAGCAATATGGTCGGCGGGTTCCTGATTACCGATCGCATGCTGCACATGTTCAAGTCCACGAAAGCGAAGAAACCGTGAATCCGGCTTCTCTCCAGCAACTGATCGATTTCAGCTACATCGCCGCGGTCGTAGGGTTCATTCTGGCGCTAAAGTGGCTGAGCTCGCCGGTCACGGCCATGCGCGGCGTCTTGATCGGAGAGATCGCGTCGGGAGTGGCCGTAATCGCAACTCTTTTCGATCCGCAGGTCGTTCACTACAGATGGATCCTTATCGCATTGATCATAGGTGCCGGCGTCGGCGTGCCGCTCGGCATGGTGAAGATGACGGCCGTGCCACAGCGGACGGCTTTGAGCCATGCGTTCGGGGCGATGTCCGCGGCGCTGATCGGCATCGCCGAGTACTACGCAGGTACGCCGAAGCTTTCGAAATTTGGAATGGCCGAAATTGGCCTCGAGGTGATTATCGGCTCGCTGACCTTTACGGGGAGCATTATCGCGGCTGGAAAATTGCAAGAAATCCTCCCTCAGCGGCCAATCACCTATCGCGGGCAGAACATCGTCAGCCTGTCCGTGCTGAGCGCGGCCATTGTTCTGATGGTGATTCTCATTTTTCATCCCGAGTACGCGCACCTCTTCGCCGCGATGGTCGTTGTAGCGCTTATTTTTGGAATCATGCTGGTTATGCCAATCGGCGGGGCGGACATGCCGACGGTAATTTCGCTCCTGAATTCCTACGCGGGATTTTCCGCCGCCCTTCTCGGCTTCGTCCTGAGCAGCAAAGTGCTCGTCGTCGCCGGCGCTCTCGACGGCGCTTCCGGCTTCGTTCTCTCGGTCATCATGTGCAAGGCGATGAACCGTTCGTTCTCCAACGTACTTTTCGGGGCGTTCGGGCAGGTGCAAACCTCCGCCGCAGGAGTGACGGAGGAAAGAACTGCCCGTAGCGCAACCGCCGAGGAAGCGGCGGCAATCCTGGCCGCGGCGAATAAAGTGGTGATCGTGCCCGGTTACGGCATGGCGGTTGCTCAGGCGCAACACAAGGTGCGTGAACTTTATGACGTGCTCACAAAGCGTGGCGTGGACGTGAAGTTCGCCATTCACCCGGTGGCCGGGCGCATGCCAGGACACATGAACGTACTGCTCGCGGAAGCCGACGTGCCTTACGACCGCCTTGTGGAAATGGACGACATCAATGCGGAATTGCCGCAGACCGACGTCGCGCTGGTGATCGGCGCGAACGACGTTACCAATCCTGCCGCGCGCAGCGATACCGGAAGTCCCATCTACGGAATGCCGATTATCGACGTGGATAAAGCTCGCACCGTGATGGTGATCAAACGGGGAATGAGCCCCGGCTTCGCGGGGATTGATAATCCTCTCTACTACCTCGATAAGACCCTGATGCTTTTTGGCGACGCGAAAGCGTTTGTGGGCAACATTCTGCGTGAACTTTCCGGCAACGCGCACGGCTAAGGCAAAAAAAACACAGGGCCGCGCTCGCGGCCCTGCGCTTTGTCAACTTCTCTTCAGACCGGAACTAACTTTTCGAGGGGCGCGACGCTTTCGCCGGCTTCACTTGCGGAACTTCAATGCCCAACGCAGTAGCCAAATCGATCTGATGCTCTTGTTCGGCCACCAAAATCGTACGGATTTCTTCTGCCATGGCATATTCGCCGAGGCTTTCGCACTGCCTTATCCGTTCTCGATAATTGCGGACCGTGTCCATTTCATTGTCCAGATCGAACCGCAGCATTTCCTTGTTACTCTTGCTTGTTTTTACCGGCAATGGTGTAACGGTCGGCGCTCCACCGAGATAATCGATCTGCTTCGCAATCGTGAGCGCGTGCTGTAACTCCTGCCCGGCATGCGTCACCAACTCGTCGGCAATATTCATATACTCCGCGCCTTTCAACACCTGCGAATACACGACGTAGGCGATGATCGCTTGATATTCTCGGGCCAAATCCTCATTCAGTCGCTGAATGAGCTGCTCACGCGTAATCGAACCGGAGTCCTCTATTTGTGCTTTTTCGGCGGCAGCCACTTTTCCTCCTGGGCGGTTCACGGATGGAAACTCAAGAGCCACAGTCTACTACGTCCTGCGGATAGACGCCCACACGCTCAGCCGGGCGGCTCCTTAGCCGATGAGAGCGCGGCACCCTGCCCGACACTAAATCTTGGATGAAAGAGCGTCCAGAGCGTCCTGCGTGGTATTCACCACGCGCGAGATGGTGTCTCCGCTCCTTTGCACAATTTCCTGGACCTGCGCGATGGAGCGGCGGCCCTTACGACGCCAGCGGCTGATCTGACCCTCCGTCTTTCCGTAAAGCTGACGGCCGATTTCTTCTCCGCGGTCGGACGTAACCAACAGCGTGACTGCTACTCCAATGCTTAAACCTGTTACAAACGCGCTAAGTGTGCGGGCGTTCATGGCTTCTCCTTTTTCGCAACTGCGTGCGTCTTCGATCTCGCCGAACCGGTTGCGCATGCCACCCATGCCGAATGAGTTCTCTTTTCCGCGACCTAATCGCGCGGTCGCTATGCCTTGCTGGCTTGGTTCAACAGCCCTAGAAAAGCATGTCTGCGGCGCCGCACCAATACAGGGAAGTGCGGACTGCGTTACCAGAAACCCTTCACTCAGATCGGACCTCCGTGCTGAGTTCAGAATCGGATCGTCGGGCCGAAGGTCACCCGTAGAGTATTGTGTGCGCCACCCTGGAACCAGATTTCGTCTCCCGCTTCGAGTCTAAACCCCACTGGGCCCAGGAAAGCCTCGACGCCGCCACCGGGATACAGCACGGCGCTTACATTACTTGCTCGTGCGTTGGCCACGGAACTGGTGAAATTTCCAAAGGTTGCCGGCACGTCGCTAAAAAACATGTCCAGCGCTCCGCCCTTTACGGTCGCAAAGAGGCGGACTGGCCCTTTTGTCTCAAACTTCGGCCCGAAAAGCCCGGTGATCGTCCGCAGATTTGACCGTTGGAAGGAAACCGTTCCATTCGAATTATTCGTGAACCCTTCGGTGAAGGCCCGGCCAAAATCATAGTTCATCTCGGCTTCGAGCTCCACGTATCGGGTCAGATGAAACCCGGCACGCCCACCGACGCCGATGAAATTTTCATTGCCGGCGCCGAAATTCAGCCGTGTGTAATCGGCGAACACGCCTATTTCGGCGTGATCTTGCGCGAATGCCGCCGGAATGAAGGCAAAAAAAGCACACGCCAAAACAAAAATGGCTTTCCTCATTTCACTTGCTCCTCAGAATAGTTTTTAAGGCTGTGTTACAGACTCGCGACTAGCTCTCGATGGTCGTCATATCTGGAGATACATCGGGGAAGGGACCGATGCTGAACGAATTTCACCTCCGCCAAATTGCCGCTGGCCGGACCCAGCCTGCACTCCACCGGGTCCGGCTGGCCTAATACAAGGGCTCTACGACGCTTCAGCTTCCCAGCGTGTTTTCAACGTCTGGCGCAATTGCATGCGCGCTCGCCGCAAGCGCGTCTTCACCGCGCTCTCGGTCAGTTGCAACGTACGTGCGGTTTCCGAAGTCGAACATTGCTCGACCGTACGAAGGATAAATACCTCACGATGGATGGGCGACAGACTGCCGATCGCGTCCATGAGAGAGTTGCGCAACTGGCTGCGCGAAAAAGACATTTCCGGGCTCTCCGGCGTCGGGAAAAGTCGCGGACAGCATGTGTCTTGCGACGTCCGTTCGCTCACCGCTTCTAGAGGCACATGGATCGAATCGCGGCGTTTCCGCAACGTCATCAAAGCCTCGTTGATGGCGATTCTGGAAATCCAGGTCGTAAACCGCGCACGCCCTTCGAACTGCTCCAAATGGCGATACGCTTTCAGCATGGTTTCCTGACGCGCTTCCTCGGCGTCCTGATGATTTCTTGTGATCCGGAGGGCCAGGCGGTATACCCGCTGGTCGCATTGATTAACCAGTCCTTCGAAGAATGCCGGGTCTTGTTGAAGCTGTTGCCTCTTCAAATCGGCGTCGGTCAGTTGCACCACCGGTGCCGCCGGCGCAACTTGCTTCTTTGCCGTGGAGATTTCGAGCTTGCGCCTGCTTTTCAGCAAAGGACGTTTCGATCCTACTGTCGAAAAAGGAACGTGAGACGTGGCCGCAGATGTCCGCGAAATTTCAGCATGTGCGAGATTTTTAGCACTCACTTGAGCTTTACCCCCTGGTATCACGATTTGCACCTTGAATTGGATTGTTGACCCTGTCCCAACACCGGAATCATCGATCTCATGACTTGCGCTGTGAATCTGGGCGCCGATTCGCGCCCACCAAGAAGACCATGAGGGGTGATAACCGGAAATACCCCGAATCCCTGAGAGGCCCACGGGGAGGGGGGTACGGTAGAATAGGCTCGCTTTTGGCGAAAAGTACTGAGTTACCGGGCCAGATAAAGCTGCCGATCGCGCGGCCCAGAATGGGATGCGCCTTTGTCGTTTACGCTTCGATGATCTTGTTTCGAATCGCGTAACGCACGAGCTCGCTCACGGAATGGCAATTTAGCCTCCGCATGATGTTGGCCCGATGCGTTTCCGCGGTCTTCACGCTCAAGCAGAGCGCTACGGCTACCTCTTTACTGCTCTTGCCTTCTGCGAGCAATTGCACGATTTCACGTTGCCGGGGCGTCAGGCGAGCTCCGGGAGCCTCCACCTCATCTGGCTTGGGATCCTTCTTCAGATAGCCGTCCAGCACCATCTGCGCCACCTTGGGTGTGAAGAATGTCTTATTTCGGCGCAGCGCGTCCACCGCGGTTACCAGGTCAGAACCGGCGTCAGTCTTCAGCACGTAACCCCGCGCACCCGCGTTCAAGACTTCGCGGATCAGAGAATCTGAATCGTGCATGGTTAGGATCAGGATTTTGGTGTTGGTAACTTCCTTCAGAATCTGCCGGGCGGCTTCTAGCCCGTTCAAGAAGGGCATTCCAATGTCTAGCACGGTGACGTCGGGTTTCACCTTCTTTGCCTTTTCCACAGCCTCCCGGCCGTCGCTGGCTTCAGCGGCAATTTCCCACCCGGGTTGTTCCTCGAGAAGAGCGCACAACCCCTTCCTAACCACCTCGTGATCGTCCGCTACCAGCAATCGCAAAGTTGCCATCTGTCCCCCTAAAGCGAGGCAGCTCCGTAGACCTCTTGATTCTGGGCCTACTGGTAGAGCTTCCCGGTATTGCTCGAACGAAGACCGTATTGTCCTACCTTGCGGGGGTCCCCGCAATAGCAGGGGCAATGGTGACCTTGTGCCAACGTCTTTGGTTGAACGTCACTTCAAGAATTAAGCTTCGCACGAATTCTGTTCGCAAAGCCTCTACAGCAGAAAAGCCCAAAGACCCATCCTGTACCGTCCGGGTTCGCAACTTCGTTCCAGTACTGCGCTTATAAGATGCGGGACCTAATGCAAACGTGCCATTGCCGCGCCACTAACGGTGCTGGCTATGTTGCTCTGCTGGCCGGTCACGATGCCCTTCATCCTAGCTTTCATGAGTGTTGGCCCTACTCCAAGCCTTACACGATTCCACCCCGGCGACTAAGGGCCGCGGAGTATAGCCACGCTGTGCCATCCAGCCTATAACAGTGCTGCATCGCGCTAGTGTCAGAGCTGCCTCGTCCAGGTTCTTACGGCTCTAGCTGTGAGACAAAAACTTTTGAGGAGGAAACATGCTGCGTTGGGCGCTTGCATTTTTCATCGTGGCTCTCGTTGCCGCGGTATTCGGATTCACCGGGATCGCGGTCGCAGCGGCGGGGATCGCGAAGCTCCTGTTTTTCATTTTCCTGGTGCTGTTCTTGCTAGCCCTGGTGGGTTCGCTATTCCGTAGGGTTTGACGCGAACAAGCCCCACGCAGCGCGCTCGTTCGAGCCACATGGCTCGAACAAGCGCCGCAGGGGTTCTACGGCACAGGCATAAAGGAGCAGTAAATGAAAATGGCCGCCGGCGTCGGAATCATCCTGATTATCGTCGGGTTGATTGCCCTTGCTTATCAAGGCATTACATATACGACGCATAAGAAAGTATTGGATATCGGTCCAATTCAGGCGACCAAAACAGAACATACGACAATCCCTTTGCCGCCCGTTCTCGGGGGTGCGGCATTAATCGCCGGGGTAGTTCTGCTGGCGAGTTCACGCAAGACGGCTTAAGTCGGCCCCTCGCCCGGCAACGTGCTTCACATTCTTCGAAGAGTCTCCTGCGTTTGCACACCTCGCAAGTATCTCGCCACCGGGAGGTGGGACACCTTCCCACCTCCTCTCGCCTTCGCTGTCTTATAAGATCACATTAAGCTTTAGAAGTTCTCTTCTGCCGTGCGTGCACCTACACAGTACCGGGTTGTCGCTGAAGATTAAATGCGGCGCGATGCGTCCCCCGCGCCATTCTCTGGTTAACACTGATGGTCGAGAGCTAATGGTGGGCGTGCGGATCGATAGGCGCGGACACCGCTTCAACCGATGTGGCGCGGGCTTTCTTGGCAGTCTTCCCTAGCACAAACATGAAAACCCCAAACACAAGCATCACCAGGCCCCAAATCAGGTTCACGTTAACCCCGAGCGATTTCTCGTACCGGGCTCCGCCGCCGAATAGACCAAACGCGCTCAGGATAATTCCAAACGTCGAGAAGAGCATTCCGATCGGCAGCCGAATATCAATCCACATGATCGCTCCTCGCTAAGACACCTTCAAGGACGGAACTGGCGCTGCCAGCCCCCATTACCAAAAAACGATATTCAGGATCACGGTAATGCACAGCACCGCGATCGCCAGCGTCATTGGCTTTGCATACCATGCCAAATGCTGCTCCTGCGGCCGCGGCGTCAGCGAGTACACCAGCCCCACCAGTTTGCTTTCCTCGGCCGGCTTCGTCATCAGGCTGATGACGATCGTCACCACAAAGCAGGTAGTCCAGGCAAAAATGGCCGTCCAGAAATTTTGTGCCATCTGGCTGGGATACGTATGCAACACCGCTACCCATCCACCCTGAATGCCGGGATCGGAACCGACTGGCAAGGTAAGCGAATGGTGCACGGCCGCAGCCACGGTACCACTCAACAATCCAAAAAAGGCGCCATGGCCTGTGCTTCGCTTCCAGAACATTCCCAACAGAAAGGTCGCGAAGAGCGGCGCATTCACAAATGCAAATACGAGCTGCAGCATGTCCATAATGTTGTTGAAACTATTCGCCAGATACGCCGCGCCAATTGAAAGCGCAATGCCCGCCACAGTTGCCATCCGCCCCATCCAAAGATAGTGCGCGTCGGTCGCGTTCGGACGGATATAAGATTGGTAGATGTCATACGTCCACACCGTGTTGAATGCCGTGACGTTTCCCGCCATGCCCGACATGAAGCTCGCCAATAATGCCGTCAGTCCAACCCCCAACATTCCCGAAGGGAAATAGTGCAGCAGCATGCTGGGGATCGTAAGGTCATAATCCAGTTCGGGCTTGCCGTCTTTGTCCAGCATCGGTTTGCCGCTCGTCGCATCGACCTTGTAAGGAATTAATCCCTGTCCTGGCGCGCCTTCAATCCTGCTAGTGATTCCTGATGCCGAGGAGGGCTGCACGGGAGGCGTCGGCAATGCGATCGCGATTAGTCCCGGCAGAATCACCAGAAAAGGAAACAACATTTTTGGCACGGCAGCGATCAACGGTGTGCGCCGCGCCGCGCTCATTGAATTCGCGGCCATCGCCCTCTGCACCACGAGAAAATCTGTGCACCAGTATCCGAACGAGAGTACGAACCCCAACCCCATCACTAATCCAAACCATTCCACTCCCAGTCGGTTGGTCGCCGAACTCCCCATTCCCACCCACGAATGCACGTAACTTGGGTCCAGCCGCGACTTCAATCCCGACCACCCACCGACATTTTTCATCCCCAGCCACACCAACGGCGCAAAGCCCGCGACGATCAGGAAGAATTGCAGTACTTCGTTGTAAATGGCGCTCGTCAGCCCGCCCAGGAAAATGTAGCCCAGCACGATCAGCGCCGAAAGGATGATGCCCACGTGAAAGATCCAGGAAGGATCGATCCCGAGCCGTTTGAAGGGGCCGTCAAACACGTGCAGCGTCAGGATTAACTTGGCCATTGCGTACATCGAAATACCGGAGGAAAAAACCGTCATAGTTGCGAAGCTGACGGCATTGAGCCCGCGCGTCTTTTCGTCGAAGCGCAGCCGCAGATACTCCGGTACCGAGCGCGCTTTCGAACCGTAATAAAACGGCATCATGAAAAGACCCACAAAGATCATCGCCGGAATTGCGCCGATCCAATAGAAATGGCTCGTCGCGATTCCATACTTTGCGCCGGAAGCGGCCATCCCGATTACTTCTTGTGCGCCTAAATTCGCGGAAATGAACGCAAGTCCGCAGACCCAGGCGGGGATCGCCCGTCCCGCGAGGAAGAAGTCCGTACTGGTTCGCATGGCGCCCTTCAGCGCCACGCCGATCCCCAGCACAAACACGAAATAGATTAGGAGGATTGCCCAATCAATGCCGGACATGCTGCGCCAGCCTCCCTTCGCGGAACGATATCGTCCCGCGAGCCTACAGGAGCGACGCAGCAGCCGCAAGTACACCAAACCGTATTCAGAGGGTGAAGGTGACTCGGGGCGCACGCCCGCCGCCAAACGCAGCGTTCTATTTGCTTCCCTCAACTTCCGTGATGCATTCGTCCAGAATCCGGATGGCAACCTCCGCCTGCTCTTCGTCAATCAATAGAGGAGGAGCTAGCCGGATCGTGTTCTCGCCCGCGCCCAACACCAGCAAACCCTTGGTAAACGCCAGGTCCACGATACGGTCTCGCAAATCATGCGCTCGCTCGCGCGTCTTCTGGTCGAGCACGAACTCCACACCAATCATCAGGCCCATGCCGCGGACGTCGCCTACACTCTTGTGCTTCTTTGGCCAATCAGCGATGCGTGCCAGGATAAACTCACCCATGCGGCGCGCGTTCTCCATGTATCCGCCTTCGAGCAGCTTGATCGTCGCCAATGCCGCGGCAATGCAGACCGGGTTGCCACCAAAGGTCGAAGCGTGCGCCCCCGGCTTCCAATCCATCACTTCCGAACGCGCAACCACCGCACCGAGGGGCATTCCGGACGCAATTCCTTTTGCCAGGCACAGGATATCCGGCTGAAGTCCGGAATGGTCGCCTGCCCACCACTTTCCCGTGCGTCCCATGCCACATTGCACTTCGTCTGAAATCAGCATAATTCCATGCTGCGTACAAATACGCCGCAATTCCCGAAGGAACTCCGGCGGGGCGCTGATGTAACCCCCCTCGCCCTGGATCGGCTCGACGATAATTCCCGCGATGTCGCTCGGGTCAACCACACGCTTAAAGAGTTCGCGCTCAATAAATGCAATGCAACTCGTTGCGGCGCGCGGCCCCAAGTGGTACACGTCCGGGTACGGTGCGTGGAAGACTCCGCTAAGCAGCGATCCAAAGCCTTTGCGTTGCACCGCGTTCGACGCCGTGAGAGAAAGCGCTCCCATCGTCCGCCCGTGGAAGCATCCGTAAAACGCGATGAACTTTTCCCGCTTCGTGTGATAGCGCGCCAGTTTTATGGCCGCTTCGATGGCTTCCGCTCCCGAATTGCCGAAGTAAACTTTCTTAGCGCCCTTCATCGGCGCGATGGCTGCGAGCTTCTCGGCCAGCTCAACCATGTTCGGGATATAGAAATCCGTCCCTGAAATGTGAATCAACTCCGCCGCTTGCTGTTGGATCGCCGCCACCACGTCGGGATGGCAGTGGCCGGTTGCGACTACCGCGATTCCCGCAGCAAAATCCAGAAACACGTTGCCGTCCACATCTTCAAGCGTCGCGCCCCGCCCAGCCTTAGCCACCAGCGGATACCCGCGCGTATAGGAAGGTGAAACGTATTGCTCGTCCAGTTTCAATATTCGTTTGGCATTTGGACCCGGCAGCGTCGTAATCAGATGCGGCAGCTTGGTCTCGACCGTGGTCTGCGTCATGGTTCCTCCAGGAATTGCTGACCTTTGGGTATTTGGAGTTCGAATGCCGCCGCGCTCGAATTTGCCCCGATCGATTCACGCGCAGCAGGGAAGAGGGTGATCTCTGATTCTGAAATCAGGAGCGAGCGTTCGCGCCCAGCGCGGACCCCGCGTGAACTTTCTGGAGGGTTACTGGTTTACGCGGCGCCAAAAAGATTTGGGCGCTCAAGTGCGGGCTGAGAGTGCATCGGAGCCGAATTGTTCCAGGACAGCTTCATGAAAGGATTCCAGACAAAGCCATTCTACGCCTTCAGCGGCGCTTCCAGCGCACACCTTCGCGCTTGTCTTCCAAAATGACACCTGCATCCGCCAGCTGTTTCCTGATGCGGTCGCCGGTCGCGTAATCGCCCTTGCGTCGCGCCTTGTCGCGCTCCGCGATTAGCTTCTCGACTTCTGCGTCTGTAGGCCCGGACGCTTCCTGCGCGAATCCTAGCACGCGCAGCCGCTCAGCATCATCGTTTACCAGCACGCTGAAAATACCGTCGAATTCGGCCAGTGCTGCCAAAGCCTCGGCGGCATCCGCCCGGCTGAACTCCCCTTTATCCATGGCGATGTTGGCGTCACGCACCAGGTCGAAAATAGCCGCCAACGCCTGCGCCGTATTCAAATCGTCCGCCAGGCCCGCGTCGAAATCCTCCTCTGCCTTTCGCACGCGCGCGGCGAAATCCTTGCCATTCGGCTCCGATAGCCTCTCCGTGCGGAGCCTCTCCACGAAGTTCCGCAGGCGCTCCACGCTGGAATTTGCCTGCTGTAACCCCTCCATCGTGAAATTGAGCTGGCGCCGGTAGGGGACTGAGGCCAGCAACAACCGGATCGACGAGGGCCTATAGCCTTGCGCGAAAAGATCCCGCAGCGTGTAGAAGTTCCCAAGCGACTTCGACATTTTCTGGCCGTCCACGAGCAGGTGCTCGGCATGCAGCCAGAAATGCACGAACGGCTTGCCCGTTGCGCCCTCGGACTGCGCGATTTCGTTTTCGTGATGCGGAAACGCCAGATCGATTCCGCCCGTGTGGATGTCCAGTGTCTCTCCCAAGTAGCGCATCGCCATCGCGGAGCATTCGATATGCCAGCCCGGCCGCCCCTTTCCGATCGGCGTTTCCCAGAAGAATTCGCCGGGCTTTGGCGCTTTCCACAACGCAAAGTCGCGCGCATTGTCTTTCTCGTAGCGATCCACGTCCACGCGAGCGCCGGCCTGCATGCCCGCCACATCGATCTTGCTCAGCTTTCCATAGTTCGGAAATTTTGCGATGCGATAATAAATCGAGCCGTCACTCGCATACGTAAACGCTTTCTGCGAAAGCCGCTCGATCAACCCAACCATGTCGTCGATATGATCCGTCGCCCGCACCAGCTTTTCCGGTTCCTCAAGTCCCAGCGCGCGACAATCCTCCACAAAGGCCTGGATGTAGCGGTCGGTGTATTCGCGAATGCTCTTACCGGCGGCCGCCGCATTCGCGATGATGCGATCGTCCACGTCGGTTAGGTTCATCACCTGAAACATCTTGTAGCCCCGGCGCTTCAAAAATCTCCGCAGCAGGTCCTGGAACAAAAACGTCCGGAAATTTCCGATGTGCGCAAAGTCGTAGACCGTTGGCCCGCAGGTATACATCCGCACTTCGCCGGGATGCACCGTATAGAACGCTTCCTTGCGCGCGGATAGAGTGTTGTGAAGTTGAATTTCAGCGGCCATGTAATTCGTAAGGGTCTCTGATCGCGAATCGCTCCGCAAAAATCAGATTCGCCATTCTATCCGAGCCTTCCGAGCGCCGCAAACCGCGCCCAGAAAGCCCTGCATTCGCGCCATTCCGTATTGCTGAAGGTACGGTAACGTACGGTTAAGAGCCGGTGCAATGCTCGCGCCATCCGCTTGACTTACGCCACCCGCCGCGTTACAAACATAAAGCCGTCCCTCTTGATCTGTACCCCCGGAAACCGGTTTTTCGCAGTTCAAGTGTGGCCTTGGACGGAGTTTAAGCAATTCCTCATTCTGAGTAGCATTTCCTTCTGCGGTGGTGTGGCCCTGCAAGAGCCTGCACGCGCCCATTTCTCACAGGATGCAATGCTCGCCGGAGGCTGGTTTGCCGAAATATAGACAGCATGGTTACCAGGATTCCGATCGTCCTGAAAAGCCGCAGAAGCGCGAACGCGCTCCCTTGCCGAGACCGGCACGCCAGGAACAAATTGGTCCCCGCACGCCGCACATGGTTGGCACGGTGATGCGCACGCGCTGTTCCACCTGCGGTTACGCACTAGCCCCCACTTCTGATCCGAATGCAAAATGTCCCAAATGCGGTTTCGAGTTGCACTGCTGCAAACAATGCGTGCATTTTGACACCAGCGCGCGCTTCGAGTGCACGCAGCCGATTCCCGAACGCATCCCCAAGAAAGACGCCCGCAACGATTGCAAGTTCTACGAATGCCGCGTCACGGTGGAAAAGGACACTGCGCCCGTTGCCGCCGCGCCCGCAGCCCCCGCGCATCGCGAATATTCCGGCAGCGCATCCCGGCCCACCGACGCACGCCGCGCTTTCGACGATCTCTTCAAGAAATAAGCGTCATCGCGAAATCGCGATCCGCGTTTCGCTTTCGACACTGCACCTTGCCTTGACGGTCCCCATCACATGCGGCACCCAAGCTCCTGTACCAAATCTGTACCATCGGCCGCTTGAAGCGTTTTGCCCGCCGGCATAACCTCCCGCGCATCGCGGTTCCCAGCCTCGTAGTTTCTGAATGTCGAAGCGATAAGCGCGCCATGCGGGTGCGGCCATGGAATTCGCGTTCGGCGAATCGTGCTGCTTGCTGCTTGTCGCTAAGCCCAACGGTCGAAGGGCGCCCGCTAGCGCGAATTGCTGCGCGGAAGGAGCTTCTGGATGCAAACTCTCCGGCGTGGTTTTTTCATCGGCACGTTTCTCATTCTTTCTCTCAGCACCGGCGTCTACGTCCAAGCTCAACGGGGAACTGCCGCACACGATCCGGGCATCCGTGCCGGAAAGGTGGATGCCGGAAAGCCACTCGCCACTCTCACTAACGATCAGCTTCAGTTTTTTCTGGATGGCCAGTCGCGCTTTGCGCAAGTCGATTCAGTGAGCGGCACTGCCCCCGGAGAACCTGGTACCGGACTCGGCCCCACGTTCAATTCGAATAGCTGTGCGAGTTGCCATGCGCAACCCAGCATGGGCGGCACGAGTCCGAGCGCAAGCCAATACCCCAATGTCGGTCCCAACCCGCAGGTTGCCGTGGCCACCGACTATGGCGCCGCGAATACGCTCCCATCTTTCATCGCGCTCGATGGTCCGGTGCGCGAGGTGCGCTTTCCATTCGCGGTTTCCACCAATGGCAACATCACGCAAACGCCCGACGGCGGAGTGCACGACATTTTCACGATTCAGGGCCGGCAGGACGCTACGAATGCTACGGGCGTGTGGTCTGCCTCGCAAACCTGCACCATGGCGCAACCCAACTACGAGCAGATGGCGAAGCTCGAGAATACGATTTTCCGCATTCCTACCCCGGTTTTTGGCGCCGGGCTGATCGAGAATATTTCCGATGCCACCATCCTGGCTAACATGAACGCCAACGCCGGCCTAAAACAAGCCCTTGGAATTTCCGGTCATCCGAACCTGAGCGGGAACGATGGTTCGATCATGCGTTTCGGGTGGAAGGCGCAGAATAAATCACTCGAGGTCTTTGCCGGCGAGGCCTACAACGTGGAAATGGGTGTCACCAATGAGCTCTTTCCTGATGAGCGCGCCAACGCTCCGGCCTCCTGCATGTTCAACAAGACGCCGGAAGATCTCACGAATTTCAATCTGTCAAGCGACCAGATTCCAAGCGACATCGTGGCCTTCGCCAACTTCATGCGTTTTCTCGCCGCGCCGCAGCCTTCGTCCGACGGCATACCCGGTAATCCCACGCCGCAATCGATTCGTAATGGCCAGGCAATTTTCGGCCAGCTACACTGCGACACTTGCCACACGCCGGCATTGCAGACTAACTTGTCGTCTTTCACGCTCGCCCTCAGCAATCAAAGCGCCGCGCTCTTTTCGGATTTGCTAGTACATCACATGGGTTCAGGGCTAGCCGATCGAATCTCACAAGGCTCCGCCGGCCCAGATGAGTTCCGTACCGCGCCTCTGTGGGGCTTGGGCCAGCGAATTTTCTTTCTACACGATGGCCGCGCCACGCCTTCGAATGGCGGTCTGCTGATGGCGATCGAACAGCACGCGAGCCCCGGCTCGGAGGCGAATCGTGTGATCGCGCTTTTCAATGCGCTTGGCGACGAAGCCAAGCAGGATCTGCTGAATTTTTTGCGCTCGCTTTAGCGCGGCGTCCCTTGCCGCCTCCGTCCGAGTGCACACGTCTGCTTTGGATTCCGTCGTCCTAGCGCGAGTCGTAGCGCGAGCTTGCGCAGACCTGAACGCTTCCGTGTTCCGCGCAGCTTCCAAAATGGCCCTTGTAGCGGCGCCTCTGCTGCCTCATCATCGTGCCTCTTTCGAAACCGTTGCGCACTGGGAGCGCTCATATGCCCGAAACTCCGCAGCAATACCGCGAGCGAATTCTGCGCCATCTTGAAAACGAATCGCCCGAAAAAATCCGTGCCACCACGGCGAAAAGAATCGAACGGCTGATGGCCGGCAAATCTTCGGCACGTCTCGCCAAACGTCCCGCGCCCGGCAAATGGTCGGTTGCGGAAATCGTCGCGCATCTTGCTGATGCCGAGCTCGCGATGGGCTACCGCATACGCGCCATCGCCGGAGCCCCAGGCACCCAGGTCCTCGGCTTCGATCAGGACGCCTGGGCGGCGTCCATGTACTACGCCAAGCGTCCCGTTAAGAAATCGCTCGCGGCTTTCCGCGCCCTCCGGGACAGTAATATCGATCTGCTGAAGCTCCTGCGGCCCGAACAACTCGAGCAGTTTGGCATGCACTCCGAGCGCGGCAAGGAGTCCATTGCCACCATCGCCCGCATGATGGCCGGTCATGACGTTAACCATTTGCTCCAGATCGAGGCGATCCTCAAATCGCGCTAGACTCTGCGCGGCGGCGGTCATCGCTTCGTTCTACCGGTCCGGCTTTATATCCAGCAGCATCCCTGGACCGTTCGAACCGGTTTGCACCTGCGGTACTTGTCCATTCCATTTGGTGATCCAGCGATCCGTCACCGCAAGTTTCTGCCACTCGATAATGTTTGGGCTGATTGACGCCGCGCGCACCCGGTTTGATTCCGCTTCGCCGTTGGCCACGGCAATTTGCGCTTTCGCCTGGCCCTCGGCCGCGGCCACCAACTTCGCCGCGTCTGCCTGTGACTGCACCAGCTCATTTTGTTTCTGCACGGCGATTTGCTGCGCCTGCACCTTGGCATTGATCGCGTCGATCACCGATTGCGGCGGACGCGGAGATCCGATGAAGCCAAACTGATCCACGACCACGCCGATATCCGCTACTTGTCTCTGCAAATCCAATCGCGAATTCTGTTCCAGCTCCGACTTCTTCTCGCCCATGATTTCCTGCACCGTATATTGCGAGCCGGTGCGGTTGATGGCGTCGCGCGCTACGTTCCGCAGAAATCCGTGCGTGAATTGTCCGATGTCATCGTTGCGAAATTTCACATAAAACGCCGGGACCTTGGCCGCGTCCAGGTGATAGGAGACGGAAAGATCGCCGTACACGGTCAGCCCATCTTTTGTGTTGAACGACATCTCCTCGTTGTTCACCGAACCCTCGTTCGGATCCCGCGTCCATTTTGCCGTCTGCACCGACGTGGGATATTCCACGATAGTCGAGGAAAGAAAGTTATAGAAAACCCAGCCCGTGCGGATTGGCAGATCTTCCACGCCGCGTTGCGATCCCGCCAGGTCCACTTTGATTCCCACACGCCCTGGCCCGATGCGCTTTGCACATCCAATAAAGAACAGCACAATCACCAGAGGAATTGCCAACAAGCCGTATTTACGCGTCATTTTCTTCTCCTATCGATACAATCGGTTGTGCGGCGTGGTTTTGTGGTGCCAGATCCATCGAATGGCGGCCAGAAACAGCACGATCACTACCACGATCAGACCGATGCCGCCCGCAAGTTTTAGATCGCTGGGCTGATTCATCAAATTCATTCCCTGCGTCACCAGGTAAAGCGCTCCAAACACCACCAGCACCAGCGCCGCATACACAAAGCTCTCTCTCATCGCCGTTTTGCCCCTCGGTCTGATTTGGAACGCTGCGAGCATACTCCACGTGCACAGGCGGTTGTCCATCCGTAAATACTTGCTCAGGGATTACTTGTGGGTTGACTGAATTGTCCTTTGCGGGCCCCTCACCCTTAGCGTCGCCCGCAAAGGGTGAGGTTTCTGCCTTGCATCGATCTTCCCGTCACACTTCAGCCCTTATCGCTCGCAAACGCATGGGTCCCATGGGTAATGGCCGCGCCCGCGCGCAACGCCGCCGCCACCGTCACCGCCTCGGCCATTTCCTGGTCGGATACGCCGGCCTCCCGCGCGCGCTTTGAGTGGAGCTCGATGCAGTAGGGACACTGTGTGGTGAACGCCACCGCCATGGCCATCAGCTCCTTGTACTTCACCGGAATCGCGCCCGCCGACATCGCGGCTTTGTCAAACGCCCAGAAGGCCTTCATGGCCTCCGGCGCGCTCACGTCCATCGTCTTCAACTTGCCCAAATTCTTCATGTCGTACACGGCCACTCTCCTGTGTTCACGTTTTTAGTCTTGTAACGTCCGGCGAACGAAATCTGAGTGCCCGCATTGTACTTGAGCCGCGCGCCCCGCGCACGCATCTCGCCTTATCCGAACGCTGCGAATTGCGCCGCGGGAGATGAATCCACGCGCCACACGAACCGGTGGCATTCTGGGCGAAGCGAAGAATCTGTGAGCAGAATCCGCATCAGCGCCGATCAAACCGGCGGCTAAGCGATGCTTTTGTTGAGGGGGGTCGACAGAACAAAATAGACGCAGCGACCTCCTCATTCCTGCTCTTCGGACTCGATGCTGTGGCCCACACGGAAAACGTGTCCATCCGGGTGGCGCAAGTGCATCTCGCGGATGTTCCACGGAGTATCGGTCGGCGGAAAGGTAACCTCCAACCCAGCCGCCACGCACTGCTGGTGTACCGCGTCAACGTTCTCCACCATCACCGCGATCCAGACGCCTTTATCTGCAGTTTGTTCGGTACCCGGTCCAAACGTGGAAGTGTTCGCACCGCGCCCGCGGCCTCCCTGGGCTCCCAGACAAAGAAATATCTCGAATCCGCCTGATCCGACTGATCCAAAATCCGGCGGTTTTCCCCAGTCCCACAGCTTCTTCCAGCCCCACTTCTCGAACCAGGCAAAACTCGCTGCCATGTCGGAAACGTTCAGTATGGGGATAACGGCTTTCGCGTCCATGGCGCGGAAGAATAGCACGGGCCAACGCAAATCAGACGCCTGGCTTCTACGGCGCTGCTTTATCCCGCACGCGGAGAGTGGCCAGCGTCGCCAACCCCCAAAGCCGTCATTCTGAGCGCGGCGAAGAATCTATGGGCGCGCCCGCATATGCGCACTCTCATGCGGCGCCGCGGCAAGCCGACACATTGCACTCGGGCATGGTTCTTTGACTTTGCTTGTGTAGCCCGCCCCGTTTCGTAGGGGCGGGGCCTTTTACTCTTACGGGCGTCGTCTCTTGGAAAGGCTTGCGCTCTCCAGATCACCGCTCACCGGACCGTCCCGCTAAAATTTACATCGATCGTCGTCGCCACGGCGTTTCCGCTGCGGTCCTGCGCCGGCGAAAACTTCCACAGTTGCGCGGTTTCCACCGCTCTTCCGTTCGCTCCCTGGCTCGAACCACTCCGAATAAATATTTCTGCCGCTTCTCCTGTTGGTAACACCGTGAGCGCGAGAGACACGGCATCGCCCGGTTTTAGCGCGCCCCGCGTCGCGTTGCAGTTCAAACAGGCCGAAGGATGTTTCAAGGCCTCCGTAGACAAGTGCACTTGCGGAAGCAGCAGCGGCTGCATGCCCGCTTTCACAGCATCCGCGTCCAAGGAAATCCCTTCTTTCTCCGACGCTAGCGGTTTTCCCCCTTCTGGACGGAAAAGCTCCGCCCCCAGCTCCACTCGATCTTTTTTTGCAGACGTAATTTGCACGGCGACGTAGGAATCCACGTTGAGTTTCTGCGTGATCCAGGCGGCCAGCACGTCCCTTTCCAGCATGAATGCAGAGACGTGCTCCCTTTGCAAAAAGGCCCGCAAGGCGGGCCGGCCCACAACGGAAAAGCCCGCCTGCTGCGTTGCCAGCGACTCGCTTAACGCGTTCGCCAAACTATCGCCCAAACGCGTCATCTTTTCGTCAGGACCACCGCCACCAATCACCGCCACGCTTTGCATGTGATTCTGTGCAACATCGTTGGCAATTCGCGCAGCCCACTCGTTCACCGCCCCCGCATATCCCTGCGACGCATTGCTCCCCGGCACCGCCTCCTGCGTCGCCGCAGTTCCACAAAATCCCAGCAGCCCAACAGCACAGGCCAGGGCCATGTCATGGAGCCGAACACCCCGTAGTCCTCGACCGGTCATATTCGAGCGGGCTATATTATTCTTATCTTCCATCGGAGATTGGCGATGCTAGCAAACACTCGGTCAATAAGCATGGCAATTCTGATCGTTTGCGTTGCGGCTGGTGCCGTTATCGCCGGCGACGATGCCAGCGGATCAATTTCTTACAGCGTTGATCTTTCCCAGACATTTACCACGTACAGCATGTCTGAGAGGGATCAGCAATGGAGTATCTCCCTCGCCAGAAGACTTCACTACAGAGGATCGACCGTTCATTTCGTGAGGACTTCGCTCCCATTGCGAATGGACGATGCAACGATTCAAGGATCTGTTTATCAAGCGGTTGAAAGGCCTAATTACTTCTACATAGTAAAAGGTGACGCCATGTTGAAAATCGGCGCCCGATGGGCCTACAACCCTGGTGTGGGCGGCTTCTCCATCTATGCGCCAAGATCGCGCGGCTTCATCGTATGCTTTAACCTGGGAGGGGGCGTACCCTTCTTGTCCAGTTCACCAGTGCAAAGAGGCCAAGTGCAGTGGAAGGGTCACGACTGGAATAGACTTTCGAAATCTGTAACGGTTTCGGAAAAAGGATCAGAGTAAGTTCCCGCCAGCTATTCTTCATTCCCACATGGTCCGCACCCGGAGTTCGTACTAAACTCCTTTGGCTTTCGTGAGTATCAGGATCGAATCGAAAATGGATGCAGGGGAAAAACGTGCGCCCGGACCGCTCGAGGGCGTCACGGTGCTGGACCTGACCATCGCCCTCTCCGGGCCGTTTGCCACTTTGTTGCTGGCGGGGCTTGGCGCGCGCGTAATCAAAGTGGAAAACCCTGCCGCTGGCGACATGTCGCGCAGCAATGCGCCCTACCTGGGCGCGAGCGGCGTGAAGCTGGTCCGCACCCGTGAGGATGACGTCTCCATCTCCGCGATCAATCGCCTGCGCAACAAGCTTGGCGTCACGCTCAACCTGAAGCACCCTCGCGCAAAAGATGTGCTTGCGAAGCTCGTGCGGCATTCGGACATCGTGATGGAAAATTTCAGCCGGGGTGTGCTGGACCGGCTCGGCTGCGGATATGAATTTATCCACGCTGCCAATCCAAAGGCCGTGTTTTGTTCGATCACCGGCTTCGGCAGCGGTGGTGACGAAAGCTCCACCAAGGGCTTGGACACCATTATTCAGGCGCTTAGCGGCGTGATGTTCGCTTCGGGCGGCCCGCAGGATGGTCCCGTGCGATTCGGCCTGCCGATTGCCGATCTCAGCGTGGCGCTGTTTGGCGTGATCGGTGCTCTGGCCGCCCTCCATTACGCACGGCAGACGGGAATCGGGCAGCACGTGGACGTCTCGATGCTCGGCGCGCTCACCTCTTTGGTAGCCGGCGAGGCTTACGACGCGCAGGAACTTTGCGGCATCCCGCTGCGCACCGGGCGCACCATTCCGCGTCTTGCGCCCTTCGGTGTCTATCCTGCCGCGGATGGTTATGTCGCCATCTGCGCCCCGACGGAAGCTTTTGCAAGGTGCCTCTTCGAAGCCATCGGAAATCCTGAACTTTCTGCGGACGACCGCTTCAAAACGCGCGATCTGCGGGTCACCAACGTCCAGTCTCTTGAAGCGCTCATCGAAGGGTGGACGCACTCAAAGACCATGGCCGAAATTATTTCGAAGTTGGACGCTGCCGGTGTTCCGGTTGCGGAGGTTCGCGATCCCCAGCAAGCCGTGCGTGATCCGCGCGTTACGGCGCGTCAGGAAACCGTGCCCCTGGCCCACCCAAAGTATGGAACCGTGGCCGAAATTTATGGCTCCGGCTTGCCGAT
>Ga0209420_1000407_pt1 | contig 23349 bp, 25 predicted proteins | sample BlaSpr_A8_OM1_O1_FD_187972 | JGI IMG/M metagenome (GOLD analysis project Ga0209420, IMG submission 187972) | Forest soil microbial communities from Thunder Bay, Ontario, Canada - Black Spruce, Ontario site 2_A8_OM1_O1 (SPAdes) (version 2) | ecosystem: Environmental > Terrestrial > Soil > Boreal...
CACAGCCCCGACTGCTGCTGGTATTTCTACGAGCCTAACTACTAACGTGGGGGGCCAAATTAGATGATCAAAGTGGGCCAAATTAGGTTGACGGAATCAGCCCTAGAGCAAACGAACAAAAGCAATAGCAGGGCTACATTTTTCATGGACACACTCTACGCCGAATTGGCCGCAGGATTCCACAGTTGACGTTAGCAGGCGATGTCACAAGCTTGCGCCGTCCGTTCGCTCCCAAGGCCCGGTAGCGCGCCGTAGCAGTGAGGAGTTTTGAGCGTAATCGGGATTCTTCAATGACCAGAGGTTCACTTCGACGGGTGCGGGTTCAGGGTGCTGCATGGCTGCTTTGCCAACCCGAACCCGCAGCCCCAGCTGCGCAAAGTTTAGAAGCGGAACCCAACGCTTGTCGCAACCCGTACGTTTGGCTGCGACGCTGATCAAAAGCAGGCACTTTGTTGGAATCGGGTTGCGTACCCGTTGGCGGCTCTACTCTGCTCACCCCACTTCTTGGACTGCGACCGGATCGGCCGAGCTCAGGTGTTCGTGAATGATTCGTAGCTGGCCGTCCGCATCTCTCACGAAGAGTTGCGTCGCGCGAAGGTACGGAATTTCCGCATGGTAGCGGCGCCCATTCGGCATGTTCCGGGTGGTCGAAAAATGCAAAGGATAAGAGGAAACGGCCACGCCGGGACCGAGAAGTTGCACTTCGATGAGTCCCGTTTTCGCCGCCACGGACGATGACGCACTCATGAGTTCGCGTGCACGGCGCACCACCATCAATCGCGCCAGCTCGGCTCGCCGCCCGTCGACCGCAAATACGGTCGCCGACGGCAGATACATTGCCTCAAATTCGGCTTTTGCCTTGCTGGACAAAACATTCCAGAACCGCTGGACTCTTTGCCGAACCTGGTCGGCAGAAATGGGTTCCATTCTTGTGCTCTTGGAAAAGCCTCTCGCTGCAACCAATAGACTGCGACCTATCTATCCCTTCGACGTAGGTTCAATGCCAGCCGGGGCGGCCGAACTCAAATGCTCGTGCACAATCCGCAAGGCGCCGCGTGTGTCGCGCTGAAGAACGTGGGTAGCACGTCCGTAGGGCGTATGCCGCTTTACTTCGCTGGCATCGGCGCCCCTGCGTACCCTCAGAAACTTGTAGGTATATGAAGCGACAGCGACATCGTCGCCCACGACTTCAACATCGATCGCCCCGAGCTCCACGCTGGCTTCCCGGACTTGTTGCGCAATCTCGCGCTTCCGCCGAGCCACCGCCAAGTGCACGCGCTCGCTCCTCTTCGCCTTGCCCGTGATCACCGTGGCTTCCGGAGAATATAGTTCCTCAAGAGAGTCCTTTGACTGTCCGGAGAGAACATGCCAGAACTTGTGCACCTGGGCCCGCACCTGGTCGGCAGAAATCCGTTCCATGGCAGCCACAGCATATCATCGGAGCTGGCAATTTGAAATTGGCGGCAGAGGTGCTCGCACCATCGTGCCTCGGCGTAACTGTTGATAACAGCATCCCGTCTGGCGGACGACCCAATGCCCACTGCTTAGTCACCCGCCCCGAACCAGCGCACACCTTGCTACCCCGACCGGCACGAATACCACCAGCGCAAACAGCCGTTGCGTCGTCCCCTCCGCAAACACCGGTGCCATCCTGTGCATCATCAGCGGCATCATCAACATCAGCGCAACGATATTACAAAGCAGATAAGCCCTCAAGGCCACGCCTTGCCGCCACAAGGCAACCAGCAACAGCAATGGCGAAGCAAGGATCGCCGACATTAGGAATTGCCAGGAAGCATGCCGTGGATCAGGCATCGGAAACATTCCGGCTGTCACTGAAAGCACACCATTGGCCACAACGGAGAGTGCCACGAGCCCTGCCAGCGCCGTCCAGGTCACTGTCCGGAGCAACTATTGCACTCGTTTGAGATCCATTATCCAATCCGTTTCCCACGTTTTACCACCGTCGGTTGATTCTGCCTGCTCCCAGTGACCTGAGGTGGGTGTGATCTCGGACCATAGGAGCCGTGTGCGGACTGGTTTCCCGTCTTCGGTATCGTCGTTCGCATAGAACGTTCCTACGCCATTGTGGAAGCTGCCTCTCACCGGCGGATCCATCGGCCCAAGTGGCGTCCTGCTGTCCATCCACCAGATCGACCACTGCCCCGTCTTGGCGTCGAACGATCGGGGAGCTACGCCGCGGTAAGTGCCGCCCGGAACTTCGAACACGGTGTCGTCGACATTAGCGTAGCCACCCATCAGTGGCTGGCAGAACAATGTCCCTTCGAATTCGATCCACTCGTGACTGTTGACGAGGCGATGCTTCAGCTTTCGATGATGGACTTGCCAGCGTCCGAATAAAAAATCGAAGTCATGCAGTCCGGGCGGCTCGCGATCTGCATGACTCATCTCTTGTCCCGCCCCCGGAGAGGACTGCGCCACAGTGAGCCCCGACGACGCCAGGCCTATCCCCAGGCACAAGATCACAGCAATGCGCTGACGTATTTCCACGTATGACTCCTCTTCGCACCGAAATACTGCCGGCCCCAGTTTAGCGCATGGCTGAAGTAATCAGCGATTACACGCAATATAAAAAGGCGCCCACTTTCTAAACGGAAGTAGCCGACACGCCACAATCATGGCGATGGGTATTTCCATCAAGACCGCTGAACCCGCCATAGCCCATGGTGGGAGATGTGAGGCGTCGGCTAGATTTGGCGAGCCAACAATAGCCCACAGGGCAAGCACGTCCGCATACAGGTAGTTCAAAAACGCGAAGATCCACAATAGAGACAACCGTTCCTTTGTGTCACGCATGTCAACCTCCTATGGAAGAGCAATGCAGGATCTGAGTTGCGCTCCTGCGCTTTGTACTGCGCATTTGAGCACTCTGGGTATATGGGCGAGAACATCAAAAGGATGCAAGCTGCGAGGGAGTCTCCGAAAATTTCTGTGATTGAGATAAACTCATGCGAGGTTCGGCCAACCAACTGTTGTAAGGCGATTGCACAAGTATGGGTGCTTTTCGTTCGCATTTGGGCGGGATGATAAGTGTTAATTTTGATGTTTCGCCAATCATCGTTGTCTTCCCAAATCCTTCAGTAGACTGTTCTCATACCTAGCAACACCAATCTAGCAACTGCATCTCTTGCGTCTTTTTTGGGCACTCATCCGTATTACGAGTATGGTGGGGGCGGGCGCACTATCGCTGGAGGGGCTCGTGGCAGTGGATGCCGATGTGGTCCGGCTTCGCCGAGGCGACCTGAACGCTCTCTCGGAACTGATTACCCGGTACCAGAATCGGCTGTATCGGTACCTGCTGCGCATCGTGCGGCAGCCCGCCGAGGCGGAAGACCTGTTCCAGCAAACATGGTTGAGAGTGGTCGAGAAGATTCGTTCCTTTGATGCAAGCCGCAATTTTGACGCCTGGCTGTTCACGCTGGCGCGCAACCTGGCGATCGATCATTTGCGCCGGACTCGTCCGCAGAGCCTGGACGAGCCGCTCGCAAACAGCTGGCATAGCGAAACCGTGGCGGACCGGATTCCGTGTAAAGACCACACGCCGCTCGATCACGCGCTCGCGGCCGAGCGCCGAACGGAGATCAGCGAAGCGATGGCGGGGCTGCCGATGATCTATCGCGAAGTCCTCACACTGCGGTTTGAGGATGAGATGAAGATTGAGGAAATCGCGCAGGTTACAGCGGTTCCGGTATCAACGGTGAAGTCGCGGCTGCGGCGTTCGCTAGAACAATTGCGTTACGCGCTTGAAGCGCGGTATCCCGGAGGTACATGGCAATGAGCGACCACGACAAGATTCGAGAACTGCTGGCGTTGGCCGCAGCCGGCGCGCTGACGAGGGCGGAAGAACAACAGGTTGCGGAGCATGTGCGGTCTTGCATCGCCTGCTCGAACGAATTGGAGGCCTGGCGGCCGATTGCGAGCGAACTCCGCCGATTGCCAACTCCTCAGCCTTCTTCGTGGCTGGTACAGGCCACGCTGGCGCGTGCGGAGGCGAAACTCACCGAACAAGCCGAGCGCGATTGGAACCGCCGCGTAATGATTGCGGTCGTGGCGTTTGCGTGGCTGCAGACGATTGCGAGCTGGCCGGTTTTCCACTTTGTGAGCGGACGTTTCGGCAGCTTGCTCGAGCCGCAGTTCAGCCATACTTGGATCGGTTTTGCCGCGTTCACCTCGCTAGGGTGGCTCGCGGGAGGGGTGGCCGCAGTGATGCTGGCAATCCGGCAGCGCGGCGAAAGGAGGCTGGCATGAGCCGCTTCACAAAGGAATTGCGCGTGATTCCGAAGGCAGCGTGGATCGTTGCATGGCTCGTCAATTTGTGCTTCACACTGCCGATGTTCATCTCTGTCGCACCAACGGATCCGGTAGTAGGCAAATGGCCGCGCTGGGGACAAGCGCTGTGCGTGTGCGCAATGTTCCTGTTCGTGGTGGCTTGGGTTGCGCTGATCGGATACGTCTACGGCGACGCGAAGCGGCGGCAGATGCGGTACGTAATGTGGACGCTGCTGGCGATCTTCGTTCCTAATGCGATTGGGATGATATTGTACTTCATTCTCCGCGACCCTCTGCCGAAGCCGTGCCCCGGCTGCGGGCATATCGAAAAGGCAAAATTCCCATTCTGTCCGCGCTGCGGCACTTTGCTGCAGCCAACGTGCCCGAAATGTGATAAGCCCGTTGAACCCACTTGGGCGAACTGCGCGCATTGCGGACAGCAACTGCCCGAGCCGGCGACGCGAGCTACACACAATCCATCAGTGGCGACGTGACGCCGTGCGCCTTCGCGCGATTACGGTCCGAGAGTGACTGGTTTCGCTTCCTCCGTTTGTTCGACGCTGGTGGATTGATACTTGACGAAAACGGCCCTTACACTCATTAACGGGCAAACCTTCAAATAGTCCAACGTGCCAGCGTTGGCCGGCAATTGTCTGTCCGGCTACACTGGAAGAGGCGCGTACCGCGAACTGCTCTTTCAAAATGATCTCTTTCGCAAACATCAATAAGCAGTATGGCAAGCAATTGCTCTTCGTGGATGCTTCGTTTCAGTTGAATCCCGGCGAAAAAGTCGGACTGGTCGGTCCCAATGGGGCGGGCAAGACAACGCTCTTCCGGATGGTGGTCGGCGAGGAAACTCCCGACGAGGGCGCGGTCTCTGTCCCCAAGAAGTTGACGATCGGCTACTTTCGCCAAGACGTCGAGGAAATGCAGGGCCGTTCAGTTCTGGATGAGGCGATCTCAGGCAGCGGACGCGTCGGCGATCTACACCACGAACTCGAAGCCTTGCAGCGGGAAATGTCCGACCCCGGCAAGCCTGATGACATGGACCGCATCCTTGAGCGCTTCGGTCACGTTCAGGAAGAGTACGAGCATTTGAACGGTTACGCGATCGAATCGCAAGCCCGTGAAGTGCTCCACGGTCTGGGATTCAAAGATGATCAAACTGACGGCGACGTGGGCGCTCTGTCGGGCGGATGGAAGATGCGCGTTGCACTGGCACGGGTCTTGCTGGGCATGCCGGACGTATTGCTGATGGACGAACCGACGAACCATCTCGACATCGAATCCATCATCTGGCTGGAGCAGTTTCTCAAGTCATTTCCTGGCGCGCTGCTCATGACTTCGCACGACCGCGAGTTCATGAATCGTCTAATCTCAAAGATTGCGGAGATCGATGGCGGCGAAATCATCACGTACTCGGGTGACTACGACTTCTACGAGCGCGAAAGGGCGGTCCGAGAGAGCAATCAGCAGGCAGCATTTGCCCGGCAGCAGTCCATGCTTGCCAAGGAGCAGCGCTTCATTGATCGTTTCAGAACGCACGCCGCCAAAGCGGCGCAGGTGCAGAGCCGGATCAAGGCCTTGGACAAGATTGAGAAGATCGAGCTACCAAAGAAACGCCAAGTGGTGAAGTTTGATTTTCGTGTCCCCCCCCGATCCGGCGAACAGGTGGCCGTCCTTGAGAATCTGCACAAAAGTTACGGCCCGCGTGTGATTTATGAAGGGTTCAATCTCACCATCCGCCGCGGAGAACGCTGGGCCGTCATGGGGAGAAACGGCGCAGGTAAGACGACGCTTCTTAAAATGATTGCCGGAGCCACTGCTCCAGATGCCGGGAGCGTGCGGCTCGGCGCCAGCCTGTATATGGGCTACTTCGCGCAACAGTCCTTGGACGTGCTCAATTCCGATCTCACCGTCATCGAACAGTTGCAACAAGATTTCCCCCAGGACGGTCTCGGGGCGCTGCGGAACCTGGCAGGGGCATTCCAGTTCTCCGGCGAAGACGTGGACAAGAAGATCCGCGCACTCTCCGGCGGAGAAAAATCGCGGCTGGCAATAGCGCGCATGCTCTACAACCCGCCGAACTTCCTGGTACTCGACGAACCGACCAATCACCTGGATCTTGCGACCAAGGAGATGCTGGTGGACGCCCTGAAGGATTTTGAAGGCACTATGATCTTCGTATCGCATGACCGCATGTTCCTTCGCGGTCTCGGCTCGCGTGTGCTGGAACTGGGCGGTGAAAGCGGTACGGACCGCAGTCCCACTGTTTATCCTGGGTCATACGTTGAGTACGTACAGAAGCTCGGACATGAGGCGCCTGGGATCTATTCGTAGGCATCGCAGAGACTTTGTGCGACGACTCGCACCGGGTGGATATCGACCTGGTTTTCCTGTCACTGTTTCAAGTAACGAAGTGCAACACATCCTGATTTAGAAATCTTTGACTCAACCAGTTTCAATCGTAATTTCTCTTGCAGGTTGATACCTTCAAATAACCGTCTCCCTTCTCCCAAGACTATTGGGTGAACCAAGAAATGATATTCATCGATCAGACCAAGCTCTACAAGTTGCGAAGGAATATCTACACCACCGGTAAGAATATTCTTGCCTTGTGCTTGTTTCAATTTAAGTACTTCGTCGTGAAGGCTCATACGAACAATTCTCGTGTTTTTATCTTCCACGCTGTCTAAAGATCGTGAAAAAACAATTTTGTTGGCGGAGTCAAATGCCTTGGCAAATTCGTAATCTGCTTTTGTCTGCTCGGAAGGGTTTTTCGCCACATCGGGCCAATAAGGAACCATCAATTGATAAGTTTTACGCCCGTAGACGAGTGTGTCAGCATCTCGCATGAGGGGCATAACATGCTCAAACGTTTCGTCATCGGGATTAAATTTGGTATGGTCGCAACAGCCATCTAACGTCGTGTTGATTGCGAAAACTAGATTTCTCATTTGGTCGTCCTGACTCCTCTTCTGCACCCGCCCTTATGAGATTTGAGGCCTTGTGCTGGATCGCTCATCCCATATTAAAGCCTTCGTCGGAGCTAGAAGCCACGTGGCAGAGAAGATGAGCCACGAAACGAACATCTACGAAGCTGACGGAGATACTCGCAAAGGAGCCGCCGCCTATACGCCGTTGGCTTTGGCGTTCTATGACTTTGCGGTCTTGGGGTTTTCCAATTCTTTTGTCTGGCAGTGTTCCTCACATGTACTCCTGGATTTCTACAACGATCATATCTCTGATACGCACCTGGATATCGGCGCAGGAACAGGTTACTTTCTCGATCGATGCCGGTTCCCGTCGACCGTGCCGAAGATTGCACTGTTCGATCTAAACCCTCACAGCCTCGCGAAGTCAGCAAAGCGCCTGCGCCGCTACAATCCTTCCTGCTATCTGGGAAACGCTCTTCAGCCTATCGATATCAGCATGTCTGGATTTGATTCCATCTCGCTCAACTACCTCTTGCACTGCCTCCCTGGTAATTTGGCAAGCAAGAGCATCGTATTTGAGCACGTGAAGCCTTTGTTGAGAGATGGCGGGGTAATATTCGGATCTACGATTCTGGGCGAAGGTGTGCGGCACAACCCACTGGCCAAACAACTGATGAAGATTTACAACGCGAAAGGAATTTTCAGCAATTTGTCAGACCGGCAGTCCGATCTTGAGGCAGGGCTCAAGACACATTTCGATGAACACACAATACACATTGCGGGGTGTGTAGCGCTGTTCAGCGCCAGAAAACGGATGGCTCGGACGGTTACCGGGGATTGCCGAGAAGCACAGGGACAGAAAGGGACTTGGTGAAAGTCGCCACCTTCAACATTAACATCATCAACAAGCGGCTCGACAACCTCCTGGCTTGGTTAGCGAAAGCTGAACCGGACGTGGTGAGTCTCCAAGACCTCAAGGTAGAGCAGGAAGCATTTCCCGTGAACGCCCTTCGGACTCTCGGGGCAGTCTGGCAAGGGGAACGCTCCTGGAACGGCGTGGCCATTCTTGCGCGAAACAACGTTCCCGTGCTGACTTGCACAAGTTTGCCGGGAAATCCTGAAGATCATCAAGCTCGCTACATCGAAGCGGCTGTTCAGGAAGTCCTGATCACTTCCATCTACCTCCCCAATGGGAATCCGCAGCCTGGACCGAAATTCAATTACAAGTTGGCCTGGTTTGAGCGAAAGAACCGTCCGCAATTCCAACCGCTGCAGAACGGGTTCAGTAGAGAACACCGACGTTCTTGCCCGAAAACACGACAATAAAAAAGGGAACCGCAATCGGTTCCCTTTGTCTTGTTTCTTTTCTGTGAGTTCTTGGTTGCGGGGGGTGGATTTGAACCGCCGACCTTTGGGTTATGAGTTGGTCTTTGTGATTGAAAACAAATGACTTGTTGGCACGGATGGCAGATTTGGGAGCCGACTCATTCCATTGACTTGGTGATGATTGGGAGCCGAAAGGGAGCAGGGAACGCTGCTGCCTGGCTTCCGCGACAGCAACAGATTTAGTCACCGAATTTAAGAGGAGATATCAGATGAAAACGAATCCGTTCGAACAAGTCTTCGAAAAGCTGCTGAACTCCAAAGAGGTTGGAAAGCTGTTTGGCGTGTCCTCAGCAACGGTGTTGCGAATGGCAAGGGCCGGCCGACTTCCATGTGTGAAAGTCGGGAACTTATGGCGATTCAGTGTGAGTCATTTGGATGCGTGGGTCGCGTCGGGTACGACTTTCAGTAGAAAGTCATTCTAGCCGGAACATTAGCGGAACCAAACGGTGGGCGCGGAATTCCGATCCTTGGAACTCCGCGCTTTCTTTTTGCATGACCATTGGGTTTCAAGTCCAGAGACAATATAGAAATCGATGAGGGCCGTAGTCCGCCATATTTAATTCTTTCGTGGTTGGTCAACCCTGATAAGGCGAGCGGAAGCGGGGAACTGAACTCACACGCTTCGGGCATGTTCGACGACCATCTAGCTCGGAGTCGTATTCTTCCGTTTTCCCGATGCCGTCAAGGCCTTCGGCATGCTTACGGCTATCGGTACGGCCGAAAGGTTCTGGACGCGACCCGTCTGATTGACAATTCGTTTTCGCCGCCCTACCTTTCCGTTGAATGGTCGTGGAGGCATTCTCATTGTGCGCAAGTGTATCGTCGGATCAATATCTTTATCTCCATACTCGTTAGGTTGTATCGTTGCGTTCCTCCTTTCCCCAGCCTGCACCTCCCGCGCGCAGACTGCCCCACCCGCCCTCGGCCTATTCCAGAATCACGCTGACATCGGAACCGTGTTGCATGCCGGCTCCGCCCAATACGATGTCGTGCACAACGCCTACAGTCTTACCGGCAGCGGCGAAAACATGTGGTTCACTTCTGATGACTTTCAATTTGCGTGGAAGCAAGTGACCGGAGACATTGCGTTAACCGCGGACATTGCTTTCCCGGAAAAAGGTGGCAATCCGCATCGCAAGGCGGTGCTCATGATCCGTCAGAGCCTCGACGCCGATGCACCCTACGCTGATGTAGCCCTGCACGGCGATGGCCTTACCTCGCTGCAGTTCCGCGAGGCCAAGGGCTCGACCACGCACGAGATTCAATCCTATGTTTCTGCGCCTCGCCGGCTGCGCATTGAGAAGCGAGGCGACTTCATCTACATTTTCGTTGCCGACGAGGCGAGCGAGCCGCTGCGTCCCTCCGGCGCATCCATCAAACTTCCTCTGCAAGGCTCGTTCTACGTTGGCATCGGAGTGTGCTCGCACGAGAAGGACGTGGTCGAAAAGGCCGTCTTCTCGAACGTCGCGCTCTCGGCTCCCGCAGCTGGCGCCACGCCGCCTGTACTCTACAGCGCGCTCGAGACAGTGGCGATCGCTTCCACCGATCGCCGTGTGGTTTACATCACTCCGAGCCACTTCGAAGCGCCCAACTGGAGCCACGACGGCACCTACTTCCTCTTCAATCAGGAAGGCCACATCCTGCGACTGGCGGTGGCCGGCGGAACGCCGACGACTATCGACACGGGCGCAGCCACGCATTGCAACAACGACCACGGCATTTCGCCCGATAGCACTCTAATGGCCATCAGTGATCAGTCGCAGCCCGACCACCAGTCGAGCATTTACATCGTGCCCATCAGCGGCGGCACGCCGCGGCGCATCACTCAAAACTCTCCGTCCTACTGGCATGGATGGTCGCCCGACGGAAAGACCGTCGCCTTCGTCGGCCGTCGCAATGACGATTTCGACATTTACACCATCCCCATCACCGGCGGTGACGAGACCCGCTTGACTACCGCCAAAGGGCTCGACGATGGCCCCGAGTATTCGCCCGACGGCAACTACATTTACTTCAACTCCGAGCGCACCGGCCACATGCAGATCTGGCGCATGCACGCTGACGGCAGCGCCCAGGAGCAGGTCACTTTCGACGACTTCAACAACTGGTTTCCGCACATCTCTCCCGATAGCAGGTGGATGGTATTGCTGTCGTACGGGAATGATGTCACGGGACATCCGCCCAACAAGGATGTGCAGTTGCGTTTGATGAATGTGAGTGACGGGAAACCCGAGGGAAAAATCACGGTTCTCGCCACACTCTTTGGCGGACAAGGAACCATCAACGTGCCTTCATGGTCGCCGGATAGCCTGAAGGTCGCGTTCGTGAGCTATGAATTGCTGCCGGCCGAAGAGGCGGAGATACAATGAGCGTCGCTGAATCGCTTGGGCGTGACGCGGACATACATTCGATATGCCTGCGATGGAAGCACTCAAGGTCGACGCCGACTATCGACACAGCGTAACGCCGCTCGTGATCTTAGGGAAGCGCGACAATCTTCGCCTCTTCACAAGCCTTCAGATAATCAGCAACAACATCGAGTGGGATCGGCCCAAACTCCGCGGCCACGGCGTCTCGTATCTCGCCGACCGATCTCTTTCCATCAACGAAGTTGACGATTTCATAGGCATAAAGCTCTCCTTGGTCCTGCGCGCGCAAAAGACGGTTCAATCCGCCGCCTAGCAGTTGATCTTCCCGACCCGCTCGCTCCCCAGTCGGTCCAAGAGCACGTCATCGTTTTGGTAAGCAAGAGGTCCAAACTCGGCCGTACGCACAGGAACCCGGGACGCGCCCGGCTCGGTGTGCCAAGGTGGCAGCGCCTTGAAGTTGTGAACCCCGCGCGTCTCTGCACTGTGGTCGAGCCACTCATTCAACATCGCAGCCTGAGCAACCAGATCCTTCCCGAACACGGCAGCCTTCTGCGGATCGCTCTGCGTGTACGTGGAGAAGGAGCGAAGCTCGGCCTGTTCGCGCGGCAACATCTGTGTCATCAGGTTGCGGGCCTCGTACAAGGCCTCCTGTGGCTGCAATTGGCTGTCTTGCGCAAGACCCTGCGCTCGCTCGAAGCCCTCCGCCAGGCGCCGTTGCGCGGGGGCAGCGAAAAACGGAAGCAGGGAACTGGCCCCATCGGCATTGACCGTCGCGTACGTGTATTCCGAAGCCGCACCCAGCAAAGCGACCCGCCGTAGCTTGGTAGCATCGATCTGCTCCAAAGTGTCGTGATCGGTGTGAATATAAATATCCGGCCAGTCCCGCAGGTAGAGCGACGGGACCGCGATCGACGACGAGTCATAGTCGTCGTGATCGCTGCCTCGGCATACCGCGTTCGGTCGGCCAGAAACTCGTTTCGCGTTCCAGGCGCACCGTTGCGATCTTCGAGCACGGCAACGTCGGCATGGTTGCCGTCTCCGGCATACGCCGTGGCGCCAGCCCTGATCGTCTCCGCAAACAACTCGCCCACGTCAGTCACGAAGCTCGGCAGCGACCATGGCGTCTCCGTCACATGCAGGATGGATCTGTTCTTGTACGGATCGCCACCCACCATGTCCATGTGGACGTCGGCACGCAGAGAGCGCCGAATGTCAGGGTGCTCGCTCAGGAAGGCCATCGTCCCCTCGACCTCCGGCCCCCAGATAAAGCGCAGGGTCCGGGCAGGCCGCGGCAGCTTGCCGCTTCCGATCAAGTGGCTGAGCACCCGGACCGACTCAAGGATCGTCACGCACCCGCTCGCATTGTCGTTCGCTCCTGGCCGCTGATGGTCGAGATGGCAGCTATAGACCACCTCGCCCGCATGAGGGTCTGTACCTGGTACGGTTGCCGTCACCACCGTCCAGTGCCCGTTCGTCACCTGTGCCTTCACGTGCGCGCTCAGCATCACTGGCTGGCCACTGGTGAGCTGCGCCCGCCAACGCGGTCGCTGTTGCTCGTGACACCATAAACGCAAACCCGCTCGGCAGCAGCGCATCTAGGTGGCCCCAGCGCACAATACCAGTGTCGATCCCCGACCACGCCGTCGTCTGGTTCGGCATGTCGCTCACGATCCCCACCGCCCCGTGTTGCGTCACTGCCATGCGCTGCACCGTAGCCAGCACTCCATCGGCAAGAACAATCTTTCCCCGCACATCCTTGCCACCGTAGTCGGCTTCGCTCGTCCCCTGACCTACGTCGACCAGCGGCGTGTCCGCGTCCGCACTGTGGCTGTAGTCCGCAAGCCGGATCGGCTCTGTCGACCAGTCGCCCAGCAGCGTGTGCTCGGGCGCAACCTCCCATAGACTGGCCGCCTCCACACGCCAGGCAAGATGCGAGCGCATCAACCCATAGTGAATCTTGCCATCGATTGAGAACTGCTCCATGTGCGCATCCTGCAGTCCGTATTCCCTGGCACGCATCACTATCAACTCCGCTGCCTGGTCGAACTCGCGTCGCTGGCACTCGGTGCAGCCGTGTCAGGCTACGCAAGTTCTCATACGGAGCCATGCCGCTCGTCTCATCGCGCATCTGGGTCCACTGGGTCTCCGTAAGAAAGGGTTGCTGCGCGCAAAGCAGGCAGCCATGAAGAACTACCGATGAGACCACAAGAAGCCGAAGACGTTGAGGCGTACGGAGAGATCGCATAAGTTAGGTGATCGTCCTGAGCGGAGTGAGATCCGTTGAAGCCGGTCCACCAGACACTAGCCAGTGCCGACGATCTCGCCGATTGTATTACCATCGACGATCGGCTGTGATCTCATCTGAAAAACCATACGAGAGATGCGTTGGCGCGGAGCTGTCGGCGGTCGGCTTTATTCTTTGGCGATCACCGGGAGCCGAACGGGAGCGGGTAGCCGAAAATTCGTGCCCGGAAGAGAAGTGGCCCTGCCGTCACGACGGGAGGCAGCAGGGTGGTGGTGACTGGAATCCTGCGCCTGGCGTGCATCTTCGGTCTTTATGCGGGCTAACTCAAAGAGACTCCCTGATCCGGGCGCTTTTGTCGAAAGCAAAAGACCGCGGCTGTTCTAAGGAATAAGGGGCTGTCCCGACTGACGGCCGATCAATCGTCCTGCAGGGAAGACCCGCTGAATACTGATTGTCCGGGACTTGAAGTGTGCCAGAAGTGGGCCAAATTCACGCGGCATTAGGACGAACACCTTATCTAATACTACTTGAGGTTCTCCAGCGAATTGACCATCGTGGCCCGCTGGACGCGTGAGTCCACATCGAAAGCCAGTCTGCTTGAAGCAGATGTCAGAGGTTCCATGGCGAGTCTCTTTTCGCTCGCGTCGTCCTGCTCCGCGACACCAGTAACGACGATGGTTTTTCGGGGATCAGTCCCGAGAGGTACCTGGCCAAAAATCAAAGAAATTCATCCACTGATCGTAATGGGTGGTCAACGTGTTTTCCAGAAATCTGACAGCCCGGCACATAGCCTCGTACAAGGCGGCATCGTCGTCGCGGCATGTGACCCGTGACGGAACTGCCGGGATCAATTCTCCCATAAGGGTGTGGTAGCGCAGCCAACCTCGGCGAATTACGAAAACGGGCAGCACGGGCGCGCCCGAGACTTGCGAAAGCAGGAAAGGGCCAAGCGGAAAGCTTGTGGGTCGGGAAAAAAACGGCACGTCGAAAGTGCGACGCTGATAAACGCGGTCTCCCTGGATGGCCACGATCTCGTTTCGACGCAAGGCCTGTAAGAGTTCTATCGCAGCCGGCACGCCCCCTTTGAGGTCCACGATTGTGAGCCCTTCGCTTGCCATCAAATTCCGCAGCATGATCTCCGCCGGCTTGTCCTCAACCACCCGGGCCACGTTAACCCGGCCGTGCATTGCCAGCAGCCGCGACGCGTATTCCCAATTGCCCACATGCGCCGTCCACACAATCAGCCCATTGCCCGCTGCCAGGCACTGGTCGATCTTGGCTTCGCCGCCCTCCGAGTCCACCAGCATGCCGCGCAGCTGCGAATGTGTGGCCTGTGGGACAAAACAATAGGAAACCATGAGGTCGCAGAACGAATAAAACACCCAATAAACTTTCCATTGCAGTGCGAGCCCGCGCTTGCCCGAGACCCGGCGCAGATTTCCGGTTACGGCCCGGCGTTCCCGCTTCAACATGAGGAAGAAGATCAGCGCCGTTACCGCCGCAACCGGAGGATGGAGAAAGCGCGGCAGCCTCGGCATGATAACAAATATCATCCGCAGCGCCGTTGTGTTATGGAAACGGTGCTCGTACCAGCGCGTCACTTTCCGCGTGCCATCCTGTGGTCGCCCACTTCGTGAGTCACTTTCTTCTCCAACACCGGACATATATGGACAATCTCTGGGTCGCTACGCCTTATCACGCGGAGAGCGCAAACCACGAGGTCAGCCAAGGCGACATTGCTCCGCCCAAATCCGCGCCGGAAATAGAACGGAATGAGCTGCTATCGTCTGTGGACAACTCTTGCCTGGATGCGGTGAAGTTGCATACCGAGGAATTGTAGATGTCAGGTTCTTGTTTCCGCCACTTTGGATTCGATGATCGCCGCCAAAGCGTTGACACTTTCGAGGTGTGTCTTGTTGAAGTTGGCCTGCACCAGCTTGATACCGAAATGCCTCTCAATCTCCAGAACCAGTTGGAGCACGTCGATGGAATCGATTTCCAGTTCTCCGCCGAGCAGCGGCTGATCGTCCCTTAGATCCTCGGGGGTCAGGTCGGTGATCCGCAAGCTCTTCAATATAATGGGCTTGAGTTGCTCCTTAACGCTCGCCATATCGTTCACTTGCGACACCAGAGCATACCACAAAGGTCACCGTAGAAATCACGAGAAGTGTCTCGGACGGCCTTCTGGAAGCGGTCTTTCGTGCGACTTGGTGTCCATGACGATTGTGATTCTTCTTTCCGTCATCAAACGTCCAAACTAAAGCAGTCCCCCATCCACAGCGATCACCTGTCCGGTGATGTAACTTGCATCGTCGGACCCCAGAAATGCCACCAGCGGAGCCACTTCTTCGGGCTTGCCAAAGCGCCCCAGCGGGATTTCGGTAAGAAGTCGTTTCTCCTCTTTCTCGATGTATTTGGCGGACATAGGGCTCGGAATCACGCCCGGGCAAATGGCGTTCACCCGGATGTGGAATGGCCCCACCTCGCGAGAGAGTGCCTTGGTGAAAGCGATAATGCCGCCCTTGGATGCCGAGTAATTGCACTGGCCGGCCTGGCCGCGAACTCCGGCGGGCGACCCGATATTGCAAATGGCTCCTCTCCCCCGGCGCATCATGCCCGGTAGCGCCAACCGCGAGCACAAATACGTGCTGCGGAGATTGGTGTCGATCACTTCATCCCACTGCTCCTCCGACATGAAGGCCAACAGCACATCGCGGTTGATGCCCGCGTTGTTTACCAGGTAATCGACCGGACCAAATTGCTGTTCGATGCGATCGAACATCGGCGCAACACTCTCTTGGCGGGAGAGATCGGCTTCCACGGCCGACGCCTCTCCGCCAGCGTCGAGGATGCGCTTGACCACCTCATCCGCCGACTCTTTTCCGTGACGATAGTGCACGGCTACGCGGAAACCCGCGCTTCCCAAAGCTTGGGCAATGGCTGCGCCGATAATCCCTGAGGCGCCTGTGACTAATGCGACCCTCCGATCAGTCGTGCGATCGCGCAGCCTTGTTTCAGCCATATCCTCGAATTTAGTGCAACGGCTTGAAGACCAGAATATACACGGCCCAACGGGAGTTGTAACGCGCGATGTTCCCGTCCAGCGCGTAGGAAACCGTGCCCTGCACCAATGTATTCATCGGACCAGGAGTGTTGAAATTCACCTCCAGGCCGTCGAATTTGCGGAATTGGGGCGACTCGTCCAGATTACGCGCGCGCGCATACGCGTACGTCCCATCGACCTTCATAAAGTCCATCACGTTGAAACCGTAGTGCACATTCGCCATGGCAATGGCGTCAAAAGAATCCGTGCCGGGGGGAATGCCGTGAAGACGCGGCGACGCAAGAAACGAGGGGAAGTAACGCGAGAAGCGATCCAGCTGATCCCCGCCCCAGTAAGAAAGATCCCATCCTCCCTTGGTGAAATTACCGAGGTAGTAATCCTTGTTCAAATCGACGTTGTAGAGGGTGAACGCACTTTGCGGGCGCTCGACTAGCAGAGCGTTTTGCGGCGGTGGGTTCGACGATGAAAACCCGCAACCAGCGGGAGGTTGGGCCAGCGAAGCGCATCCGAACGGCCTCCAGTTGATGCGCTCGCCCCGTGTCCCCTGCGCGTCGAATACATAACCATTGAGGTTGTATTTTATTTCGAGACCTGGAAGCACATTCAATCCGTTGCGCGGCAGTTCGTATTGCTCGTCGGCCTGGCTAGTCCGGAGGAAGTTGTCGTACGCGAAGTAGCTGGAGGCCGTCACGCTGAGATGGGTGGTGGCTTGCCACGAGGCGCGCAGGCCGGTGGTTTGCTCCCATGTCCATACCTCGCCCTGCAACAATTCTGTGTTATTGCCATAGATGCGGTTCTCGCCGGGCAGACCGTTCAACGACACATCCAGCGCCAGGCGGAACTTGGGCCGGAACTGCTTCGAGAGGTCGGAAATCAGGATGGGTCCGGCAAAGAAGGTCGAAAGCTGCGCGCCGGTGTGGTGAAAATCAAAATCCACTTTGCTGATGCCGAGGAACGGAATAGGAAAGTTGAACGTGCCTCCGTACATCACGCCGGCAACCAGAGCATTGATGCGCTTCACACTCTGGTCCACTAGAACGCGCTCGCCGCTTTTGTTCCGCAGCGAGCGCAGTCCCTGGTCGGTGTCGCGGTACATCGGGTCGTCAGAACTGTGCTCAGCCGCAAGGGCGCCATTGAAGTGCGGGGTGTTGATGACGTAGTCCGAAAACTGCACCGTCCTCTGCAAAACAAAATCACGTCCGGCAGCGTTCAGCAACTGCTGTGCGGAAATCGATCGCAGCAAGTTGAATTGATTGCCCTTGTCGTCGCGAACTAACTCGAAATTCTGTGTCTCCACGTTTACCAGCACGTTGCTTTTGATGCCGCGTTGGCTTAGGTACTGTTTCACCTCGCGAAAAGTAGTGCCGTCGATCCAGATCCTGCCGCTGTAAAGGCCCTCGTCCCGCACCTTGGGCTCGACTCCCACTACGTAACACATGGCCCCGTCTACTCGTTCGGTCTCGAGCAATTTGTAGTCATAACGCTCGTTAACCTTCAATTCGAGGGGCTGGGTCAGCACTTTTTCCGGCTCGATTTGCGGCAGCGGAAACTCATGATTCTTGCCGAACTTCACCCCGTTAATGTAAAACTCTTTTTGCGCCAGTTCCATTGGGCCGTCCCGGCTAAAGAATTGCTCAAGCTGCATCGAAATGTCGAATCCCGGCCCCAGATTTGTGGCTTCAAAGTGCAGGCTCATGAAACTGGAGGCCAGATAGTTTTCCAGCTTCTGTTTCTGCGCTTCGCGACTCTGTTGCCAGCGAGCAATGATTTCCTCGACCCGTAGTTCGACTCCGCTCTTAACCTCCACCGTGTTATACAGCGTCTGATCGGCCTCACTCTGTTTGTGGATGGGAATCAGCACGTATTCACTGGTGCAGGTGCAGGTTTGTGCGAAACCCTTGTCGGTCTTCATGACTTCGCCCGCCGGGAGTTCGGCACCGGTCGCAGGGTCGTACCACTTGATCTCGAATGGCCCAGACTTGGCACTCTGTAACCTGACCGTCTTCGGTGAGCCGGGGCTTGCATTCACGCGCGCCACAATCACCACATCCGAAGGGCCGCCGCCAAACCAACGGTGCTCATTGTTCGCCACGCCATTCACCGCGACACTGAACGCAGAGGCTGTGGAATCAGCCGCGAACATGTTGCCTGTGATGAAACGGCTCAGAAAGCTGCTTGCCCCGCACAAGGCCGCTGCGGCCTTGGCATCCGGCGGCTCCGCCCAGACAATTTCCGCCGAGGGGCCGCGGCCAGCGAGCATTGCCGTCAAGAACAGCGAAGGTGTCGCGGACGCGCCGGCATCTAGTTTAAGAATGACCGGTTTATTCAGCGCGTGTTCGGCAATCCACACGGCATCCTGGCGCCAGCCTTCGGCATAGGTAGTTCCCAGCAGATCAGAATAGGTGGCAAGCCTTTTTACGATATCGCCGTGCCCGCTGACGAACCCTTGCGGAAAAACAAACGCCAACCGCAAGCCGGCGTTCGTGCCCTTTGAGGCTAACGCAAGACGCACCAGCCCGAACGCGAACAGTTCGGGAGCCCTCAGCGGTTCTTTAATCTCCACCACAAGCCCGCGTACCGCGGGCTCCGAGAGAGGCATCGATTTCACAAACGCGTCAACCCGCTCGCTAATTTCCTGCTCGGATACCTTGCCAGCAAGTGAGCCAGCTTCCACCACCACATGCAGCCAGACCTCGAATCCTTCGCGCACGCTCTGGACGGCTTGCTCTTCGAAAAAGCTGCCGGGGCTTTCGCTACCCGCGAAATCGAAAGACACCGGTGGCAGCACGATCAATTTGCCCGGAGCCTCACACTGCTCGGCCGCTTTCAGTCCCACTACAAAGCTCTCGTCGGTCGGAATCGAGATCGCAACTCGTGGCAAGCCAGCGTTCGCCCTCAGCGGTAAAAGCAGAAAGGCCGAAAACAGCAGAGTCGGCACCACTCCTCCGCAACTTGCCAATCGGCAAAGCAGCCTCACGAACAACTCGAATACGAACAGAGTTGCCGAGCGAAGCCTCGATTTCATCAAAATTAAGCCCAACAACTTAACTGAGGCCCTCATTCCCGAATCAACCTTCGCTCGCATTGGCCGTTGGTACTTCTGTCGCCGTTCGTCGCCGTTCCCCCAGCAGAATGACAGCGGGAATCAACAACAAGCCACCCGCCAGTGCCAAGGCAACTCCCAATGAAGTCACCAGACCCATTTCCACAAGCGGCGGGAAACTGGAAGTCATCAGCGCTCCGAACCCAACGATCGTAGTCAGGTTCGATTGAATCAGCGCCGCGCCCGAAGCCTTCGCAATCACAAGAATTTCGTTACGCTCGTTCTCCTGGTATCGGCGCACCAAATGGATGCCATTGTCGATGCCAATGCCGATGATCAGAGGAATCGCCGTAATCGACATGAAACTGAAGCGGTGCCTCACCAGCAGCAACAGGCCGAAAGTTGTAACAATGCCGAATACGATCGGGATCAGTACGATGAGTGATACGCGGAGGTTGCGAAAACAAAGGTAGACAATCAATAGAATACCAGCCAGCGTCCACACCAGCGCTCTGCTACTGTCATGAAGCACTTGCCTTTGCAGGTCGCGGTTCATCTTGTCGAAAGAGAACTCCACGAACGGACCAAATTGATTTCGCCAGGACTCGATGACACCTTCTGGAACTACCTCGACAGCATCGGGATCGGTGCCATAGAAGGTGATGGCCACCACGTAGCTACCGTCCCCGGTCTTGCGAATGTTGTTGCCGAGCAGCCCTGATGGCAGGAACTTGGCGGCCGTTTCCAGGGTAATCGGATCACTGCCTTGTCCCAGGCCTTGTCCTAGCTTTCGCAGCCGATCGATAAAGGGCTGAATCGGCTCGAGTCGAAAACCATTCTCGTGCAGCGATTCCTCGAGCGCACGGGCCGAGGCCGCAAGATTGACGCCGGCCAGCGAACTGGCTCGTTCACTCTGCGTTCGAGCGGACGGAACCAGGGTTGTGGGTGAGAAGATGGACTTAATGACTCCGCGATGCTGATAGGCTTCCAGCCCAGCCATCAAGTCCTCGGCTCTTCCCAATACTTCCTGCTCGCCGCCGGCGATCAAGAGCACGTTTGGACTGCCCTCAATGCCGAACCTTGCGGAAAGCAGGTTCTGCGCGGCCACGGCCGGGTTGTCGGCGCCAGCGATCTCGAAGTGTTTTTCGAGTTTAATGGTCGGCAGAAACACCAATGACAGCAGAAACATTCCGCCGCCAAATCCGACCACGAGGCGGGCGTGCCGGCCCGCGAAGTCAACGGACTTCCGCGCCACCAAGGGAAGCAACCGGAAGGTAATGGTCTGCGGCGCGCGCGGCTTCGAGATTCGCCACCATAGCCGCATCAGCGCGGGAACCGTCAACAGGGTGTGGAACATCATCATGAACATTCCCACCGTCAGAATGAACCCAAACTCTGCGAGTCCCTTGAAACTCGAGGTGGCTAGTGAGGCGGTGGCGGTCGCCGCCGTTACGATGCACAAGACAACGCTGAGCCCGGTGGTTTCGAAGGTGCGCAGCACCGCATCATTCAGCGTCCCGCCCTTGGCCCACTCCTGCGGCACCCGGTTGAAGAAATGTACGACCTGGTCGTCTCCCAGTCCCGCCAGGATCGCAATAAAAGACAGGCTGATCAGATTTACTTCTCCCGGATAGAAGCTTGCTATGCCCGTAGTCCATACAATGCCCAGCCCGGCCGGTAGCAGCGATAAAAGTAGGAGGGGAATCGTCGGATAGATCAGCAGGCACAACAGCAGATTACCGACAATGGAAATCAGGGAAATTCGGCGAATATTTGTTTCGACGAGCTGGTGCTCCTGCTCGGCATAAAGGTAAGCCCCCGCCGCAATGGCCCGCACTCCGGAGTCCCGCAAGTCTGGCTCTGCCGTCATCGACTGGATGTGCTCCCGCGTCCACCGCATCACTTGCTCGGCGAACTTGTAATCCATGGCCGACTGGCGAGGTTCGGCAATGATCAGCAGCGCTCTGTGATCTTTACCGAAGAAGCGTTTTCCAGATCCCCAGTTGAGGTCGAAATTGGCAAACTGCGAAAACCCCTGGCTGTCGCGCGCTTCCGCTTTCAACAGCCCCAAAGGGTCGGCGACGAAGTAATTGGTTCCCAACGACGAGAATGGAGTGACCAGTTCGGTTGCCGCGCGGCGAACGGTTTGATGAATCCGATGCGGATCCAGCCGCCGCTTCAGATCTTCCGTTTGCTCGGGCAGCACGAATGACGGAAAGTTCCAGGTAAAGAACCGCACCATCTTGAGCAGTTCCTCGTCCTGCACGCTGCAGCGCGCATCCAGGAACAGTCCGCTGGCCTGCATCTCGGCGGTGAGACGGTCGGCCATTTCTTCCATCTCGGCGGTAAAGTCCGTTCCTCCCGTCGGAGCATCGATCAGCACGAAGAGCTGATTGCCATAACCCAGTTCTTTGCCGATCTGGCTCGCAGCTCGCCACCGTGGGTCGCGATTCCCAAACAAATCGGTCAGGTCGGTACCGGTGCGCAGGTTGTGGATGTTCGCATATAACAATAAGGTAACGACTAGACTCAGGGCTGTGACCAACCCCGGATGGTTTACCACCAGGCCGCCCACCCAGCGCATGCAACGGACCATCATGCTGTGGCTCCCGCGCTCTCCGCCCGCGGTTTTTTCGCGGTGAATACGATAGGAAATGTTCGGATCATCGGGTGGGACTTTTCATTTTCAGCCTGATCATGGCTCGCCCGTCAAGCCGACACCACCGACAACTCGCCCTTCGCTACTATTTCCCCGTCCACCCACACCGTGCCGCCGATGCAAGCCATCTGCAAAGCCTCGGTCAGCTTTTTGGTTTCAACCCGCAGTGTTTGTCCCGGTGTAACGGGCTTGAGAAACTTGAAGCGGTTTACGGCCGCGAGCAGTGCGGCCACCCCTTCATTGCTTTTCGCAGAAACTTCCGCCGTGGCCGATCCCAGCATCACTCCCGCGGTCTGAGCTACCGCTTCGATCAAAAAAACACCCGGCAGAATGGGCCTGGCAGGAAAATGCCCAGCAAAAACCGGGTTCGCCGGATCGACAAACTTTACGGCAACACAACGAACTCCCGGTTCCAGTTCTTCCACCCGGTCGATCCACAAGAACGGAGGACGATGAGGAATCAGCGTCTCGATTTCACTTCGTTCGATCGCGCTGGGCTTGATCACTTTGGTTTGTATACCTCGAACGTATCGGGCGGAAGTTTTGGATTCATCGAGTTTACGTCAATGACGAATACACTATTTACGCCGCTCTTGCCGTCGACCTCCAGCGACCGGAGCGTGAAATCCTTTTTGTCCAGCTTCACTACCAGGTAGTTGAGCTTGCGGCGAAAAGTGTCTGTCCGCGGAACCAGCTTCATTTCGTAATCCCGGCTGTCTTCTTGCGCGGTGATGGTGAAGTTTTTTTTCAGATTCCCCAGGGCGCTATCCCTGCCGAAATAGGACTGCGCGCGCCGAACACTTTTTCCGATTTCCATCACTTCGGTCTTTCCGTCATTCGTAACGTTGAGGTAGTTCTCGTTGAAGCGAATGCGCATGCTGGACGGTTCGAAGTAGTCCAGTGAGAATCGGGTGATGCCTTCGGCGCAAAACTTGCCGCGGAGCACCAGAGGCTTCGCCATGAGGCTGGACATGCGGGTTTCGGTTATGGTCCCGCAGCTGCTCACGTATTTCTCTTGGGCCTGCTGGACGCCTTCCCAAATTCGGCCCAACAGATCGTCGGACTCGGCAGCCAGCACTCCCGGAAAAATCAGAATCGCGAGCAGAGCGCATAACAATCGGAATCCCGGGATCATCTCACGCTGGTACAAAGCGAAATGCCCATGCCAGAGAGCACAGCCAGACTCGCACCGTGTCCCGCACCGGCATCTTTGAGCGCGCCAAGCCATCGTCTTGGTACAGACTAGCATGCGCGATGGCGATGCTACGGACTCGAGATGGAAATCCTGATTAGGACGACCCAGTTCGGGCTGGCGGGAAGATGTGGCTAGGATCAAATTTGCGGCGCGAAACACGAA
>Ga0209420_1000408_pt1 | contig 23312 bp, 19 predicted proteins | sample BlaSpr_A8_OM1_O1_FD_187972 | JGI IMG/M metagenome (GOLD analysis project Ga0209420, IMG submission 187972) | Forest soil microbial communities from Thunder Bay, Ontario, Canada - Black Spruce, Ontario site 2_A8_OM1_O1 (SPAdes) (version 2) | ecosystem: Environmental > Terrestrial > Soil > Boreal...
CCCCGCCGTAAAGACCTGATACAGGTCCACCACCGCGCGGATAGCCTCTTCCTGGCCGACAATCCGCGCACGCAGGGATGCTTCAAATTCCTGTGTGTCATTGCTGCGTAAACAGGGATCCAATTGGGCGCGAGCGCTCATGACCTACCTCTCACCGAAAACTCCTTCGTCCCGGCCGAATACGAAAATGGGCCTCATTAAACTGGTCCAATTTCGTTCCAACGGTCGAGTGCAGGAGCCGGAGTTGCGTAATAATTTCCGAGGCTACGCCCCGGGTTTGAGAAAGATTCAAGACGGGCGGAAACAGATCCGCGAGGTCGAGGTTGAGTGTGCGCAGAGTCGTAAGCAGTTTTTGAACGTGAGCCGAACCCGCGTCGGGAATCTCGGCGCGATTATTCACCTGCTCGCGCAATTTACGCCAGTCCAAAGCCAGTGTAGGGTGCGTACGATTCACCTGGCGCATCACGTCATCGGTGATGCGTGGGCGCTCACCCAGCCGCGCGAGATGCAACTGCTTGATCTTGCCGCCCTCGCGGACGTTGTGCACCAGATAGTAGGCGTTGCCTTTGCGGCGAAGAAATGCCACGAACCGCTCCCCTTTTTCCAGCCTCGCGGCGTAGTGTAGGAATGGGGCACTACACGGTCAATAGACCGGCGATGCTGTAAAATTCTTAGTGAATCCTAATGGTTACCGTACTGAGGGGCAGTTCTGAAGCAGCGTTCTTGCGGATCGCGCATACGAACCTTCTGCAAAAGCTCGCATCTCATGTCTCTCGCCGGTCCCTGGTTCTCCTGATAATTGGATGCGTTCAGGTTGCTTCCGCGATGCACGCGGCAGCGGGACACCGCCGAAATTTCGAAACACTTCGCGCGGGTCGTTCTCGCATCAAGCCGGTGCACGGCGAATGCGCATTTCGAACGATCGCATAGCGCGACCAAGATGAAAAAGAAGCCACCGAAAGACACGGATATTTCGAAACACGGTTGGGCGCGCGTGTACGCTCTCGTGAAAGAAATCCCGCGCGGGCGCGTAATCACGTATGGCGATCTGGCCAAACGCTTACGTCTGCCAGGCGGGGCGCGCACCGCCGGCCGCGCGATGGCCGCGTGCCCGTCAGGTCACGGCATTCCCTGGCAGCGCGTTGTGGGCGGTAAAGGCCGTCTGTTGATCCGGGAACCGGTGGCGGCGCTGCAGCGGCGTCTGCTCGAAAGCGAAGGCGTGCGATTCGCCGGCAGCCGCGTGGATTTCGAACGCCACGCCTGGCGCGGCAAAAACTTGGGTGCCCGGCGGAGGTCGCGCCCGGGCGCGTGACTGTGTTATAGATAAGATTCCAATCGTGAATACCGCGATCATCGAAGTTCACAATCTCACCAAGCGATATGGAAACGTAGAGGCCCTGCGCGGCGTTACTTTCGAAGTCGCGGAAGGTGAAGTCTTTGGCCTCTTGGGCCCCAACGGCGCCGGCAAGACCAGCACCATCGAAATCCTGGAAGGTTTGCGCCAGCCTACCGGAGGGATCGTTTCCGTCTGTGGCATGCAGCCACTTCTGGGCGGGAACGCTTACAAGCAATTGATCGGCGGCGTGTTGCAGTCCACTTCCCTGCCCGAAAAAATCCGCGTGATCGAGGCGCTCGATCTTTTTGCCAGTTTTTACCAGAAGCATCGTTCGCCAGACGACTTGCTCAAGCGCTTTGGCCTCACCGAGAAGCGCACCGCGCTCTATTCCCAACTTTCCGGTGGCCAGAAGCAGCGGCTCGCCCTCGCCATGGCGCTCGTTAATGAGCCGCGCGTGCTCTTTCTGGACGAGCCCACCGCCGGGCTCGATCCGCAGGTGCGCCGCGAGATTTACACCATCATCGAAGAGCTGAAGCGGGAAAAGAAAACCATCCTGCTGACCACGCATTACATTGAGGAAGCCGAGCGCCTTTGCGATCGCGTGGCCATCGTGGACGCCGGTAAGCTCATCGCCCAAGGGACGCCCCGAGAACTCAAGAGCGCCTCCGCGGGCACCACGCGCATTGAACTACGCACCGCGCAGCCCTCCGACGTCTCAGCTTTAAAATCGTTGGAGGGCGTCGCCGAATGCCGTGCGTTTGACGGCTTTTACGTCGTCCACTCGCACGCGGTACCGAAAACGATCGTCGCGCTCGTGAAGCACCTCGAAGCCACAAACAACGAGCTGGCCGGCCTCGAAATCGCGAATCCGAGTCTCGAAGACGTGTTTATCGAGTTGACGGGGCGGAGGCTGCGAGATTGAACAACACCATCGCATTGACGATGAGCCGCATGCGCCTGGTGATGCGCAACCGCGCTTTTCTTTTCTTCAGCCTGATCATGCCCATGGCCTACTTGATCATCGCCGTGGAAGTGTTTGTCCGCGGCAACGCCGCCATGGTTTCTTATGTGCTGGCTTCCGTGCTGGCGCTCACCGTAATGGGCACGCTTTGGGGCATGAGCTTGCAGCTCGTGATGTTCCGCGAGCAAGGCATCCTCCGGCGCTTTCGTCTCGCTCCCGTCGGTGCCGGCGCGATGTTGCTTTCCAGCATTCTCGCGAATTACATGCTGACCATCCCCACCGTCCTCATCCAGTTTATTTTTGCGCGCTGGGTTTTCCATCTGAAGGATTGGGGCAATCTTTGGGGCGTATTCGTGATCCTGACGCTAGGCATCGCGGCCTTCGGTGCGCTCGGCCTGATCATCGCCAGCGTCACCAACTCCATGCAGGAAACGCAGCTCATCAACAACGCCGTCTGGTTTGCGCTGCTCTTTTTGTCCGGCGCCACCGCGCCCTTGCCCATCATGCCGGGCTGGGTACAGAACATCGCGCTCTTTCTCCCCGGCACTTACGTCGTGATGGGTCTCGAACGCGTGATGATCAGCAAAGCTTCCGTGTGGACCCTCGGACCGCACGTCATCGCGCTGGTCGCCTGCGGCCTGATCGCTTTTTTCCTCTCGAAACAAATTTTCCGCTGGGATCCGGACGACAAGATTTCTCGCAAAGCCAAGCTCTGGGCAGTGTCTTGTTTGATTCCGTTTTTGCTCGTTGGCGGCTACGAGTGGAAGTTCGGCAACCTGAAGCACGAGGCCACGGTTGACCTCCAATCGCTCGAACGCTCCGCCATGCAAGATCACGCCCCGCAGCAATAGTCGCACTAGGGAATCGGGGCGCTTGCACCTATGAGTTTTCAACAATGAACCTGGCCGCTATAAGAATCTTGGCTTTCGCTTTGTGTTGGATTGTGCCGTCGCCAGCGAGTTCTCACCAATCAGCCGAATCAACGCCAGGACTAGCAACCACACTCGACTGGACAGCCCAACTGACTCCGGCCGTGGCAAAACTTTGTAACGCCATAGTGAAAAAACACATTGGCGGAGTCGCCGTGATTGGCCCAGCCGATCAACTCGGCCGGATCACACAGCTTGGAGTGGAATTGGGCAACGCACTCGATTCCTCGTTAGGGAAGCAGGCTAGCGGTTTTCGAGTCGTATCGCGTGAAGCCTTGCTCGAGAGGCTCCGCTCCGAAAATGCGGGCGATGGAAGCGTCTTTTTCCCTGCCACGATATTTTGGCTGGGTCCGCCAATGCAAGTCGATGGCTACGTTCTGGCGGCGGTAAGAGTATCCAAGAATGATGCGATCCTAACGATAGAATTGCACAGCGTCTCACAAGACGAAGACTCCAGGTTATTTGCAGAACAGATCAAATTGCCACTCGCTCCAGAGCATATGCGCGCAGCGAAAGAGCTCGTAGACCCCGACCTTGCGCCCAGTGACGGCAAAGCATCGTCCACGCGCGAGCCAATGTGCGTGCAATGTCCTCGGCCTGATTTGCCCGGCGGGATGGAACCAGGAGCGCATGGCAAGCTTTGGGTGTTGGTAACAGTGACGCCGGACGGGAAAGCTAAGGACGTCATTCTGCTTCGCGGCGTACACAATGACATGGATAAGAGCACCGTACAAACGGTTCGAGGCTGGCGTTTTCGCCCGGCTAACGATAGATTCGGACATCCAATTGAGAGACGAGTGATTGTCCAGGTGGTCTATGAGAGGTTTTAGAACCGCTTCGCGTCTCGCCCGTCTCGAGCCTCATCAATTCATGCTTGCCATTGGAGGAACCATGTCGCCTAAGCACACCGTCCCTCTCGCCGCCATAGCGGCATTCTTGCTCGCTGGAAGCTTTGCCATTGCCGGCGTGCGCCCCCAGGATCCTGACGCCATGCTTCCCGAAACCGTGCTGAGCACCTATCACGTGCAAGCCGGCAAGGAGCAAGCCTTCGCTGACGTCTTGTCCCGCACCTGGGCCATCTACCAGCGCGAACACCTCGTCGAAGCGCAGCCGCACGTGCTCGTGCAAGGCACCGAGCAGGACGGCAAGCCTGTCTTCACCGAGATATTCACTTGGATTGATCACAAGGCTCCCGATCACGCTCCGGCGTCCGTGCAGGCCGTGTGGAAAGAAATGCAGTCGCTCTGCGAAGCGCGGCAGGGACGTCCGGGCATTGACTTCAACGAAGTGAGCGTGATCGTGCCCAAGCCTTGAGCGTCGCGGAATCGCGCCTGACAAAAATCGCGTCCTCGCACGCGCTGCCGCCCCGCCAAATTGGCCTCGGCGCGGCCCAACTATCACCTCTCCGCGCCTCCACGGGCGCGCAAACGCGTGTGCTATAATCGCTTCGCGCCGCTCAAAAACGGGCTGCGCGGTGCGGCGAAATCCTCCACGCGGGGCGAACGATGAGCAGCGTCAAACCGACCGAAAAGATTTGGCACAACGGCAAATTTATCCGCTGGCAAGACGCGAACATCCACGTCCTCTCGCACGTGGTCAGCTATGGCTCCGCCGTATTCGAAGGCATCCGCTGCTATAAAACCACCCAGGGCCCTGCGATTTTCCGCATCAAGGAACACATGCAGCGCCTCATCAATTCCGCGCGCATCTATCGCATGGACATCCCCTTTTCGCTCGATGAGTTGTGCGCCGCGGGGGTCGAAGTTGTCCGCGAAAATCACATGCCGGAATGCTATCTGAAGCCGATCGTGATGCGCGGCTACGGCGAAGTCGGCGTAAACCCGTTTCCCTGCCCCGTCGAGGTCTATATGGCGTGTTGGGATTGGGGCAAGTACCTCGGCGCGGAGGCGCAGGAAGCGGGCGTCGACGTCTGCGTCAGCTCCTGGACGCGCATGGCTGCGAACACATTGCCTGCCATGTCCAAGGCCGCCGCAAATTATATGAATTCGCAGCTCATCCGCATGGAAGCTATGACCAATGGCTACGTGGAAGGCATCGCGCTGGACACGAACGGTTACGTCAGCGAAGGTTCCGGCGAAAATATTTTTCTCGTCACCGAGGGCACCGTCGTCACGCCGCCGCTTTCGGCCAGCGTCCTGCCCGGCATCACGCGCCGCACCATCAACGCGCTCTGCGAAGACATGGGCATTCCCATAAAAGAGCAGACCATCCCGCGCGAGATGCTCTACATCGCCGACGAAGCCTTTTTTGCCGGCACCGCCGTGGAAATCACCCCGCTGCGCTCGATCGACCGCATCAAGGTCGGCCGCGGAGCACGCGGACCCATCACCAAAAAGATTCAAGACGCATTTTTCGCCACCGTTTCAGGCAACGCTCCGGACAAGCACGGCTGGCTCACGCCCGTCGCTCCGGTGAGCCAACCGGTCACGGTCGCCCGCTAAAACGCAACACTCCCCCCGCTCTGGGGTTTACACTAGCGCCCGCATGTACACCAGACCGCAAAAGCTCATTGCGGAATTCATCGGTACCTTCCTTCTCGTTTTTATTTCCATCGGCGCGATTTGCGCCGACCAGTTTCTCCGCGCCGGCGGACCGGCGGTTATGGGCCTCGCCGGAATCGCCATCGCGCAGGGACTCGCGTACGCCATCCTGATCACTTCGCTCGCGCACATTTCCGGCGGCCATCTGAACCCGGCGGTCACGATCGGCTTCTGGGTCACACGCAAGCTCAGCACGTTTGAAACGCTTTCTTACTGGGCCGCGCAGCTCGTGGGCGCTTGTACGGCTGCGTATCTTGTCCGCTTCCTGTTTCCGGAAGACGTTTGGCGAGCGGTCGCGCTCGGCACGCCCCAGCTTGCACATGACTTCACTCCCGCCGCGGGGATGATCGCCGAAGGCGCGCTCACCTTCATTCTGGTCTTCGTCTTCTTCGCCACCGCCGTTGACCCGCGCGGCACCTTTCATCACATCGCCGGTTTCGCCGCGGGACTCACCGTAACCCTGGGCGTGCTCGTCGGCGAACCCATCACCGGCGCCGCCATGAATCCGGCCCGCGCCTTCGGCCCCGCTCTGGCCTCGCACCACTGGGTGCAGCACGGCGTCTACTGGGCCGGCCCGCTGGCCGGCGGCGTCATCGCCGCCTGGCTCTACGACACGCTCTTCCTGAAAAAAGACTAGCCCCGCGCATTGTCCCTGAATTGTGTAGCCCGCCCTGCCGTAGCGCCTTACCGCAGCGAACTGTGTAGCGCAGGCCCTCACGGCCTGCGGCCTTTCGGGACCATTCCGTTCAACGTCCGCCGTCGCCCTTTGCAGCCCAGGGCGCATTCAAAGCCCTGGGACCTCTCTCAAAGCCAACCAGTAACACGTCGAGGATTATCGGTGAGGCAGCCCCGTCACGCGCCGCCAGCTCGCCTATGTAGTACCGCGCCCCGTGCGATCCGGGTCTGTCCTTCGGTGTCGCTTCGAGTGGGTGCCCCAGACGCCGTAGTCGCGTCTGGGTTCTCTAAGTTTTTGCTAGTAGTGGGGGTGTGTAGCGCAGGCCTTCACGGCCTGCGGCTTCCGGCTCCGGCATTTCGGCCTAGCCTGTCTAGCCCGCCCCGTTGCGCTTGCCCTGAGGCACGAAGGGTAGGGGCGGGGCTTTTGACTTCTATGTCGCTCCTCCGCGCCCTAATTTTCGATTGTCATTCTGAGGCCCGCTTCGCGGGCCGAAGAATCTGTGTCCCAATCCGCATCCGGGTAATTCGCCGCACCACTGTGGTCTACCGATTTAGGCAACTTTCATTTCGTCGCATTTGATGGAATGGTTCACTCTGTGATAACAAGTGCCTGCCACCAGCATGCGCGGTTGCGGCCCTTGAATGACGCCACTCGAAAAATTTCTCCACGACGTTTACGAAATTCATTCCTCGCGCGCTGCGGTCGACGAAACTCCCTACTACGGTTCACTCGAAACCCTCTTTAACGAAATCGGCAAGGCGCTCAAGCCGAGAGTTCGCTGTATCATCCACATCAAGAATAAAGGCGCGGGCCTGCCCGATGGCGGTCTCTTCACGGCGGAACAATTCGATGGAAAGTCCGGCGCCGAGCCAAAGGCTGGGCAGCCTCCGTCGCGCGGCGCCATCGAGGTAAAAGCCCCACGCGCAGAGGCAACTACGGTGGCCCTCGGGCCACAAGTTACGCGTTACCTCGCGCGATATCGCCAGGTACTCGTCACCAATCTCCGTCAGTTCATCCTTGTGGGGCACGATCTCGACGGCAACCCCACGATCCTCGAACAATATGAACTGGCTGCCACGGAAACCGACTTCTGGAAGGCCGCATCGCAACCACACAAAACCGAAGAAATTCACGGCACGCGCTTCGGCGAATACTTGAAGCGCGTAATGCTCCATGCCGCGCCGCTCGCGGCGCCCGAAGACGTCGCCTTTTTCCTGGCATCTTACGCTCGCGACGCTCTCGCCCGCATTGAGGGCGTCGGCCTGGAGGCCGTATCCGCTGTCCGCACCGCCCTCGAAGAAGCGCTAGGATTGAAATTTGAAGGCCAGAAGGGCGAGCATTTCTTTCGTTCCAGCCTCGTCCAAACCCTGTTTTACGGCGTGTTCTCCGCATGGGTTCTTTGGGCGCGCAAACGCCCGGCCACGTCGAAAGATCGCTTCGAGTGGAACAACACGGCGCGCCTGCTCCGCGTCCCCGTGATCCGCAAGCTCTTCCATGAAATGGCCGATCCCGGGCAGCTCGAGAATTTGAATCTCGCCGAGGTTCTCGATTGGACCGCCGCCGTTTTGAACCGCGTGGATCGCGCGCAATTCTTCACGCGATTTAGCGAAGCACACGCCGTGCAATATTTCTACGAACCTTTCTTGCAGGAATTCGACCCCGAATTGCGCAAGCAACTTGGGGTCTGGTACACGCCGCACGAGGTCGTCGAATACATGGTCGAGCGCGTGGATACGGTGCTCCGGCAAGAACTCGGCCTTGCCAGCGGGCTCGCCGACCCAAACGTGTTTGTTCTCGACCCCTGCTGCGGCACCGGCTCCTTCTTGGTTGAGGTGATCCGGAGAATTCACAAGACGCTCAAGGAACGCGGCGAGGACGCGCTGGTTGCGAGTGACCTGAAAGAAGCGACGCTGAGGCGCATCTTCGGTTTCGAAATTGTCCCCGCACCGTTCGTCGTCTCCCACTTGCAAGTCGGCCTGCTACTAGACCGCTTTGCACCGCTCCCGTCCGCCATGAAACGTGGCTTTCTCCGACGGCGGAATGTCCCTCGGTACCGTTAACTACGGGGAAACGTAGGACGCCGGGCCTGTTGCCGCCTCCGATTCCCGATGCTAGCGTCGTTTGGGCGCACTTTGCGTCCCGCCAAGTACTACCCGCGGAGCTGACCGCATGCCACTGAGCATTGACGATCTTTTGAGACGCGCCGTCGAGAACAAGTCCTCCGACTTGCACCTCAAGGTCGGCAATCATCCCTATCTGCGCATGGACGGCGTGCTCTATCCGCAGGCCGATGTGCCCCGCGTGACGCCGGAAGAAATGCTGAGCATGGCGTTCAGCATGATGACCAACCGCCAGAAGCAGAAATTCAAGGAAACGGCCGAATTGGACATGGCCTATGGCGTGGCGGGCTTGGGGCGTTTTCGTGTGAACGTGTTCCAGCAGCGTGGCAACGTGGGCATGGTCTTGCGCGTGATTCCCACCAAGATTCGCACGGTGGTCGAGCTCGATCTGCCGGAAGTGATCGAGCGGATTTGCGACGAGCAGCGCGGCATGGTGCTCGTCACGGGCACCACCGGGTCGGGTAAATCCACCACGCTCGCGGCGATGGTGGACCGCATCAACACGGTTCGCTCCGACCACATGATCACCATCGAGGACCCGATCGAGTTCCTGCACCGCGATAAGAAAAGCTTTATCAACCAGCGCGAAGTGGAGGTGGATACCGCGAACTTTTCCACGGCCTTGCGCGCTGCTTTGCGTCAGGACCCCGACGTGATTCTGGTCGGCGAAATGCGCGACCTGGAAACAATTTCGACCGCGCTGCTCGCGGCCGAAACCGGCCACCTGGTTTTCTCCACCTTGCACACGCTGGACGCCACCGAAACCATCCAGCGCATCATCGCCGTCTTTCCGCCGCCCGAGCAGAAGCAGATTCGCCTGCAGTTGGCGGCCACGCTCCGCGCCGTAATCAGCCAGCGCCTGGTGCGCCGCGCCGATAACCAGGGCCGCGTCCCGGCCGTGGAAGTGATGATCACCACCGCCTACATCCGTGATTGCATCATCAATGCCGACAAAACGCGCTTGATTCATGATGCGATCGCCGCCGGCACCAGCCAGTACGGCATGCAGACCTTCGACCAATCGCTCTACGATCTCTATTCGCGCAACCTGATCACGTTTGAGGAAGCGCTGCTGCGCGCCTCGAACCCGGACGACTTCCGCCTGCGCGTGCAGGGCATCCGCTCGGCCGCCGACGCCGCCCGCGAGGAGATGGAGCGCACCATGAACGAATACGACCGCATGGCCCGCCGGTAACTTTCGCCACGTCGCGTCCCCTTCCGTTGCTTCTGCGCATTTTTGCTCCTATGCTCGTGACGTGTATCGCACGCGCAAGCTGCCCACGGAAGAGGAGCTCTACCCCGTGGCGTTGCGCGCATTGATGCGGCGCGGACATTCCGTCCACGAGATGCGCGTGGCGCTCGAGAAGCGCTGCGACGATGAGCTGCTGGTGCGCCGGGTGATGGACCGCCTGAAGCAGGGCAAGATGCTCGACGACGCGCGCTACGCGAAGGAGTTCGTGCGTTTGCGCGCGGTCTACCGCAAGCAGGGACGCTTCCGCATCGCGCGCGACCTGCGCGCCCGCGGTGTGCCCGACCGCCACATCGAGGACGCGCTCGAATCCGTGTTTGCCGAGACGGATGAGGGCGAGCTGCTGCGCAAGCGTCTGCAACGCAAGCTCCGGCTGCTGCGCGGCACGCTCGATATGCGCAAGCGTGCCTCGCTCTACAACAGCATGATGCGCGCGGGATTCAGCGGCGAGGCGGTGCGCCGCGCGTTGAAGGAGCTCGCCGCGGAGGAAGCCGACGTTCCCGCCGCGGACGAGGACGACGCCGGTCCCGACCTCGAGTAGGAAGCCCCGAGTCAAGCGGCAGCCAAGGGCCCCGCCCCTACGAAACGGGGCGGGCTACACAACCGTTTGACACACACCAGTTGCCAATAGCGATCAGTTCACGCGGCGCATTGCGGGGGCTGCGCGGCGTCTGCGATAATCAGCACTACTTCTGATTTGCCTCGAGGACGCGTGACTGGGAACGAGATTCGGCGCAAATTTCTGGACTACTTCGTGCACCACGGGCACCGCGAGGTGCGCAGCTCTTCGCTCGTGCCGATGAACGATCCCACGCTGCTCTTCACCAACGCGGGAATGAACCAGTTCAAGGACGTGTTTCTGGGCCTCGACCGGCGCGAGTACAACCGCGCCACCACGTCGCAGAAATGCGTGCGGGCCGGCGGCAAGCACAACGATCTCGAAAACGTAGGCTTCACCAATCGCCACCACACTTTTTTTGAGATGCTGGGCAATTTTTCGTTTGGAGATTATTTCAAGAAGGATGCGATTGCGTTTGCGTGGGAGTTGGTGACCTCGCCGGCGTGGTTCGCGATCCCCAAGGAAAAGCTGTATTTCACAGTTTTCGGCGGCGCGGAAGTTTCCGGCAAAAAACTGGGAGTAGATACCGAGGCCTCGGAACTGTGGCTCGCTATCGGGGCTGCGAAGGACCGCGTCATTCCGATTCCGGGGCTGAAGGAGAATTTCTGGGCGATGGGCGACACCGGCCCGTGCGGACCGTGCAGCGAGCTTCATTACGATATGGGCGCGGCGGCTTCCGACCAGGGCCACGCGGACTGCAAATTCCCGTGCGACTGCGGACGGTACGTGGAAATCTGGAATCTGGTTTTCATGCAGTTCAATCGCGATGCGAGTGGCGCGTTGAATCCTCTGCCCAAGCCTTCGGTGGATACGGGGGCGGGCCTCGAGCGCATGGCCGCAGTCCTGCAGGACAAAATCAGCAATTTCGATACGGATCTGTTTACGCCGCTGATTCAGGCGGCGGCCAGCCGCGCGGGAGTGGGCTCCGGCAATGGTGATCTACAACCGTCGCTGCGAATCGTGGCGGATCATGCGCGCGCGGCGACATTTCTGATTTCCGACGGCGTGATCCCGGCAAACGACGGGCGCGGCTACGTGCTGCGCAAGATTATCCGGCGGGCGCTGCGCCATGTGGAAAAGTTGAATCCGGATTCACCACGACCATTTTTGTCGTATATGGCCGATGCGGTGCGCAACGAGATGCGCGCCGCCTATCCGGAGCTGGACGAAACAGCCAAGCGCGTGAATGCCATTCTCGATTCCGAGGAGAGCCGCTTCTCGCGCACCGTGGAGATTGGGCTGCAGCATCTGGAACGCGATCTGGAAGTTCTTGCGAACGAACGACACTTAGCGAACGACGCGCAGGGCACTCAGCGACAGCTCGATCAAGCTTTCGGCCCCGGGCAAAAGCTAACCGGGTTTGTCGAACCCCGGACTAATCCAAGCTACGCTGGCGAGAAGGCGTTTCGTCTCTACGACACGTACGGCTTGCCGCGCGACTTCATCGAGGACGTGACGCGCGACGCCGGAATTGCCGTCGATTGGGAAGGGTTCGAGCGCGCGATGCAGGAACAGCGCACCCGCGCGCGAGCTTCGTGGAAGGGCGCACACAAAGACGCGGCGAACCCCGTTTACGCAAAACTTGCGGAAACCTATAAGACCGAGCCGGACTTTTACTATGGGGCGACGGCCAAGGATTGCCGCATCGAGGCGATTCTCACCAAGAACGGTCCGGTGAATGAGATTCCGGCCGGCACGGAAGCAGAAATCGTGCTCGACCGCAGCTCGATTTATTCCGAATCGGGTGGGCAGGTGGCCGATACCGGCGTGCTTTACGACAACTCCGAGAGCATGCCCCTCGCCGAAGTGCGTGGGGCCTACTACCCGGTCGGACGCATGATCGCGCACCGCATCGTGGCCAAGGAGCCGCTACATGTGGGCGACCGCGTGGCAACGGTGGCGGACGCCGGGCGGCGCGAGCACATCAAGCGCAACCACACGGCAACGCACCTGATGCACGCCGCGCTGCGCAACATCCTGGGCACGCACGTGAAGCAGGCCGGTTCGCTCGTCGAACCTGGGCGCTTGCGCTTCGATTTTTCGCATTTTGCGCCGGTGGACGCGGCCGAACTGCGGGACATCGAGCAGCAAGTAAACGAGGAAATTCGCCTGAACTCCACGATCCAGACGGATGTGACGCAGATCGAGGAGGCGTTGGCGTCAGGGGCGCTGGCGTTCTTCGGGGACCGCTATCCGGAGCAAAATGTGCGCGTGGTGACGATTCCCGACGCCTCGGCTCCCCGAGGTTTCTATAGCAAGGAGCTTTGCGGCGGTACGCACGTGAAGGCCGCAGGCGATATCGGACTTTTCAAGATTGTGGAGGAAAGCTCGGTGGCTGCGGGTGTGCGGCGCATGGAAGCGATCACTGGCGCGCGAGCGATCGAGGAATACCAGAACGCGGCAGCAGCGCTACGGAACCTGGCGGCCACACTCAATGCAGGTTCGAGCGATCTGGAAGCCGCGGCGCAGAGATTGGTGGAAGGCCGCCGGCAACTGGAAAAGCAGCTCGAGAGCCTAAAGCACAAGACCGCCCAAGGGCACGCGGGTGATCTGGCCGCCTCAGCGCGGGACGTGAAAGGCGTTCGCGTGATTTCGGCCAACGTGCCCGATGCGAACCGCGAGACGCTGCGCAGCCTAGTGGATTCGCTCCGCCAGAAGCTCGGCTCGGGCGTGGTGGTGCTCGGGACCACGGAGGACGGCAAGGTATCGCTGATTGGGGGCGTGACCAAAGACCTGATCCCAAGACTCCATGCAGGCAAGATCATCCAGGAAATCGCCAAGCAAGTCGGCGGCAGCGGGGGCGGCAGACCCGATTTAGCCGAGGCTGGCGGTAAAGACACAACTGGCCTAAATATGGCCCTTGAGTCCGTTTATACCGTCGTAGACCGATTGCTATAATCCCTTCCATAACGCCAGAAGCGCGTCCCAGGCACTCGCTGCCCAGGGAAAATAGCCGTGGCTCACTGCCCTCATGTCCGCCCTGCTTGTAAAACTGTCCTGCAAATGCGCTTGGTTCTAGGCTCCTGTATCCTGCTTATATTGTTATGCTTAGCTGCCCTACCGTCGCAGGGACAGATCGTTTCGGTGCTGGACGAACACGGCCAGCGAGTTTATATAAACGCGGAGCCCGTAAGTCCCCGCTCCGGCTCCCTTCAGGAGCGGCTCAATGGAGCAAAATCGGGCACGAGCCTTTCGGGCGCAACCGCCTTGGGCAGGCCACCGGCGTCCGCCATCAGAGAATCGGCGGTAAGCTCCACGGCAATGGCCTACAATGGCGTGCTGCCACCTGAGCGGCTTGAGGAATTGGTGGCGATGACGGCGGAGCGGCACCATGTGGACCCCGCCCTGGTGCGAGCGGTGGTCCATACAGAGTCGGGCGGAAATCCGGCGGCAGTATCTTCGAAGGGCGCGATGGGATTGATGCAGTTGATGCCTCAGACCGCGCAGGCTATGGGCGTGACGAATGTGTTCAGCCCGCAGGACAATCTGGATGGGGGAGTACGGTATCTTCGGACGTTACTAGAGCGCTACAATGGGGACCTAGATTTGGCTTTAGCGGCATATAATGCAGGCGCAGGGGCGGTGGACCGGGCGCGGGGCGTACCGCACTACCGGCAGACACAGGATTACGTACGCAAGGTCACGAACTCTTACTATAACGGGGCAGCGGCAGGCGATCGCCCGAAGACGAGCCTGAAGATGAAATCGGCGTCTGCGGGCACGAGCGTCGCGGCCGCGGCGTCTCCGCCGATGTACCAGACGCGAGACGCCCAGGGCCGGGTGGTCTGGACGAACAACTGAGCCTGGCGAAAGCGGTTTGTGGAAGTTGAGTCCTAGAGTGATAGCAGGGGGGAAAACTCGGGGCTGGAAACGCGCGGCACTGTTTTGCGTGCTCGCGCCTGCCTTTTGCCTGACGTGCGGGTTCCCTACCCGTGCGGATAATTCCGAAAGCGCGAAGCGGGCCTTGGCCGAGGATCAGTTTGACCGCGCCGAAGACGCCCACGAGAAGCTGAACTCCACCATCGAAGGCAAGCGCACCCTCGAACAGTACACGCAGGTAGTGAACGCCTACCGACGCGTCTATCAGATCACCCCGCACGAAGAGGACGTGCCCGCAGCGATTTTGACGGTGGGCAACCTCTACCGGGAGATGGGCCAGCGGTTCGATCCCAAGTATTTTAAATCGGCCGTGGATGCCTATCAATTTCTGCTGCACGACTACCCAACGACGCGCTATCGGGAAGAAGCGCTCTATGACGTAGCGCAGATCGAAAAGGATGACCTTCACGACCGATCTGCCGCACAGAAATCCTATGAATTGTTCGTGAAATTGCACCCGCACTCGGCGCATGCCAAAGATGTGCAGGAGGCACTGGCAGAGTTGTCTGCGCCGCCGGGGGCGACCTCGGGGGCGAATGCCGGACAAAAAGAATCCGTGCGATCCGAGAGCGAAGCCGCCGGGAAAAATGAGAAGTCGAGCGAGCATGCCACTCCAGCGGCGGATAAGCACGTGACTGCGTCGTCTGCTCCCGTGCCGCTGCCTTCCCTTACCGATATCAGCCCGGCCGAGCGGATGGAAGCGCCGGTTACCGGCAAGACCGCGAATTTGATGCAGGTCAACACGTGGGTTACGCCGGATTACACGCGGCTAGTGATCAGCCTGGATGGGCCGGTCAAGTATCAGTCGGCGCGCATCGGCAATCCCCAGCGGATCTACTTCGATCTGAGTGCGACACATCTGAACCGCACTTCGTTGCACGAACCGGTGCAGGTGCAGGCCGATTTGGTGAAGGACCTTCGGATCGCACAGAACAAAGAAGACGTGGTGCGCGTGGTGCTCGAAGTCGAGAAGGTGAAGAACTACTCGGTTTTCCTGCTGCGCAATCCTTACCGGATGGTGGTGGACGTATACCCGGAACAATCCCTCAACGCCAAAGCGGCACCGCCTTCTGCGCCACACAGTGAGGCGGCTGTTGCCGATGGGAAGGCGTCCCCGAATGGTAAGAGCGCCGAATCCGCGAGGAAAGATGCCGAATTGGCGCGCGAGTTGACGGCGCGAGAAAAGGCTGCGGACGCGGCGCTGGAAGCATCAAGTCCGGCCAGCCCGGTGCACACGGAAGCGCCGGTGGCGCTGCCTCCGGCGATGCCCGCCAAGCAAACGGCCAAGATCGCACGGGCGGCGAAACTCTTGCCGCCGCCGGAGCCGGAACCGAATCTGGATGGGCAACGTTCGCTGACGCGCGTGCTGGGCTTGAAGATCGGCCGCATCGTGATTGACGCCGGGCATGGAGGACACGACACCGGAACCATAGGTCCGAGTGGCCTGATGGAAAAGGACCTGTGCCTGGATGTGGCGTTGCGGCTCGGTAAATTGATTGAGAAGCAATTGCCGGGCGCAGAAGTGGTTTACACGCGCAGCGACGATACGTTTATTCCGCTGGAAGAACGCACGGCCATCGCCAACCAGGCCAAAGCGGACCTCTTTATCTCGATCCACGCGAATTCGAGCGCGGACCGGGCCGCGCGCGGTGTGGAAACGTATTACTTGAATTTTTCGTCTTCGCCGGAAGCAATGGAAGTGGCCGCGCGCGAAAACGCCACGGCGCAGGGCGGCGTACATAACTTGCAGGACATGATCCAACAGATCGCGCGCAACGAGAAAATCGAGGAATCGAAGGAATTGGCGGCGGACGTTCAGGGTTCGCTTACAAAGCGGCTGCAGCGGACGAACCATGCCATACGGGACCGCGGCGTACGCAAGGCGCCGTTTGTGGTGCTGATCGGCGCAAACATGCCATCGATCCTGGCGGAGATCTCGTTTATCAGCAACTCCACCGACGAGCAGCTTCTGAAGAAGCCTGAAAACCGCGAAAAGGTGGCCGATGGGCTCTACCGCGGCGTGGAATCCTACCTGCAAAGCATCAACAGCCTCACCCTAAACCAGGCGCAAGCCAAGACGGCGCCCGGCCTTCGTCCCGGAAGTTTGACGGCTTCCGGGAACCAGCGCTGATTGATCGGCATCTAATCGCCTGTCTCAGCCCAGCAGGAGCTTGCGTGCGTAAACTTCTGATTTTCTGTTGCTTCCTCGCGACGTGCGGCGTGGTCTCGGCGCAAAGCCTTTTGCCCGCGAGCTTTGGCCAATGGACTGGCGTGCCGCTGGCTGCGAGCGCGCAGCCTTCGCTCGATCAGGTGGCGGGCGCGAACGCCGCAATCCTGAAGGAATACGGCTTTCAATCGCTGCAGCAGAGCGATTATCTGCGTAAAGGCGATACGCTGCATGTGACGCTCTACACCATGGCCGATCCGACGGCGGCGTATGGCGCATTTACGCTATTCCGCTCGAACGCTCCCGACATGAGAGGCTCGACGCTCGAGCGCTATGCAGCGCTCGGCCCCGACCGCGCGCTCCTGGTGGTGGGCAACTTTCTGCTGGACGTGACGGGCAAGCACATTCCCCATCGGGCGGATGACGATTTGAGCGGTCTGGCAGCCGCGTTGAAGTCCAAAGCAGACCCGCGCGCGTTCCCGACCATTGGCGACCACCTGCCGGCCGAGGGTCTGCAGGAAGGCTCGGAGCGCTACATTTTGGGACCGCTCGCGTTGCAGCAGTTCGCGCCACTGGCTACGGGTGATTGGTTGGGATTTGGCGACGGCGCCGAGGCGATCGAGGCAAAATATCGTAAAGGCGCTCAAGAGGCGACGTTGCTGGTGATCGAGTATCCAACGCAGCAGATCGCCGCGCGGCACTTCCGCCAGATTTCGGCGCTGGCGACGAGCGATACTCCGGCCGATCCGAATGCGGATCATCCCGTGATCACCGCCCAACGCAAAGCCGGGCTGGTATCGGTAGCATTTGTTCCACGGCGCGGTCCTTACGCGAGCGCTCTGCTCGATCAAGTGATCCTTGGGCACGATGTGGTGTGGAATGAGCCCGCGCCGATACCCGGCGAAAAGACCTGGCCCGTTTATATTGTCGGAGCGTTCGCGGGCACGGGGCTGATCGTCGTTTACGCCATCATCAGTGGGCTGGGTTTTGCTGTTTTCCGAGTGGTGATGAAATTTTTCTTTCCCGGGAAGGTCTTTGACCGGCCACAATCCATCGAAATTCTGCAATTGGGCCTCACGAATCACCCGGTGGACACGCGGGATTTCTACTTCGCGGAGCGAGGGCCGAAGCGCTAAGAGCCGGCTGCATACGACATCTAAGTACATGATTCTGCATGTGTTAGTGACTTTCCAAGCACACCCCTTATTTTCTTGACGGAATGTCGAAGGCTCTTCTAGACTTTCCTTGAGGAAATGAGTTCCGGGCCTACCGCGCATTGGCCTTGAATGATTCTCCCCTCTCGAAAGCCCACCCTCGCGGGTGGGCTTTCCGTTTGCCCATCCTGTTACGCGATTGCTCCCGGTAAAGGTGAACAGTCGTCTTCCCTGTTGACAAACAACAGGGCTGCGTCTATCTTCCTGTTGATATTCCACAGGAGGAATTGGGCGATGACCGGCACCGGAAACCCGGAAAGCCATACCGAAGTTTTGCAGGGTACGCTCGACTTGATGGTGCTGAAGACGCTCGAGACCATGGGGCCGCAACATGGATACGGTATCGCGCGGCGGATCGAGCAAATCTCCGGCGACCTGCTGCGTATGAATCAGGGCACGCTCTATCCGGCGCTGCTGCGGCTGGAGCAAAGCGGTTGGGTCAGCTCCAAATGGGGCGTCTCTGATAACAACCGGCGGGCAAAGTATTACGCGATTACGAAAAGCGGGTTGAAACAGCTTGCGGCCGAGACGAAGAATTGGGAGCGGGTTTCGGGAATTATTGCGCGTCTGCTGCAACCGGCGGAGGAGGTTTAAATGCGCATCAATCGTTGGCGGATTCTTGGGACGCGGATCGCTGGGTTCTTGCGCTTGCGGGCGCGCGACGCCGATCTGAATGACGAGATGCGGGCGCACCTGGAAATGGCCGCGGAAGAAAACAGGCGGCGGGGCATGAGCGCCGAGGAGGCGCGGTATGCGGCGCGACGGGAGTTTGGCGGCGTCGACCAGGTGAAAGAGGCTTACCGCGAACGAAGGGGGCTGCCTGCGATCGAGACTCTTCTGCAAGATTTGCGGTTCGGCTTGCGCGCGCTACGCAAGAATCCCGGATTTACGACGGTTGCCGTGCTGACTTTAGCGCTCGGGATTGGAGCGAATACCGCCATTTTCAGCGTGGTGGATGCAGTGCTGATTCGCGCCCTGCCGTTTCCGGCCGCCGACCGGATGGTTTGGGTGAACGCGAAATTTCCTTTGGGCGACACGGCTATGGTTTCGCCGCCCGATTTCGCGGACTATCGCGCGGAAACACGCAGCTTCGATCAGTTCGCTGCGATGGGGTTCCTGGCCTCGTCGGCGAATCTTACCGGAAGCGACAAACCGGAGCAGGTGCTGACCAACATTGCGTCGTGGAATTTCTTTGATGCATTGGGGATGCGGCCGATGTTGGGCCGGTCGTTTGTGCCCGATGACGAGCACGTGGAGTTTCCGCAAGTAGGCATTTTGGGGCACGGGATTTGGGTACGGCACTTTGGCAGCGATCCGGCGATCGTAGGCCGAAAAATCTCTCTCGATGGCCGGCCAGTGACGGTGGTGGGAGTTTTGCCGGCGGACGTGCCGCTGCTCTCCGAGGCGGAAGTGTGGACGCCGGCGCCGATGCTCAATACGGGCATGAGAAATCGCCAAAGCCATTTTCTGGTGGTGGTGGCGCGGCTCAGGTCCGGCGTGAGCATGGGACAGGCGCAGTCAGATTTGGATGCGATTGCACATCGACTGGCGGCTACCTATCCGGAGACGAACAAGAGCTGGAGCTTGCGGATGCAAACGCTGCGCGAAGTGACGCTGGGATCGGTGCGGCCCGCGCTTCTGGTCTTGCTCTGTGCCGTGGGTCTGCTGCTGCTGGTGGCCTGCTCAAACGTGGCGAATCTCCTGCTCGCTCGCGCGGAGAGCCGGCGGCGGGAAATTGCCGTGCGCGGCGCGCTCGGCGCCAGCCGGTGGCGGCTGGTGCAGCAAACGTTGACGGAGAGCATGCTGCTTTCGCTCGGGGGAGGAGCGTTGGGAGTTCTGGCGGCCGTCTGGGGTGTGCACGGATTGCGGCTGCTGGCGCCTGCCGATCTACCGAGGCTCGATCAAGTGGCCGTCGATGGATCCGTGCTGGTCTTCACGTTGGCGCTGTCTGTCATAACAGGCTTGGTGTTTGGCCTCGCGCCCGCGCTGCAGGTTTCGAAGGTCAGCATAGAAGAGACATTTCGCGAGGCTGGGCGGGCCACGGCGCGCGTGACGCGCCGCCGTGCCGCAAATGCTTTGGTAGTCGGCGAAATCGCGATGTCGCTCTGCCTGCTGGCGGGAGGAGGGTTGCTGTTGCGCAGTTTCTGGAAGCTGGCGCACACGGACACCGGGTTTCGGGCGGACCACGTGATCACCGCAAAAATCAGTCTTCCTACCGCGGTATATGGAGATGCTTCCAAACGAGTGACCTTTTTTCGACAGCTTGAAGAGAAGGTGAAGTCGCTGCCGGGCGTGCAGGCGGCCGGGGCCATTTCCGAACTGCCGCTCAACGGAGAATACGGCGACAGCTTCTTTACCGTGGACGGGCGCGCCTACCCGCCGCCGCCGAATCAGTACGACGACGCCGACCTGCGGCAAGTGACGCCGGGGTATTTGGCGGCGATGCGGATTCCGTTGCTTTCCGGGCGATGGTTTGACGATCGCGACACGGCGAATGAAGCCAGCGTGATTGCTGTGAATCAAGCTTTTGCGCGGCGATTCTTCCCCGGGCGAAATCCCATGGGCAGCTATCTGCGAGTTGGAGGCAGCGAGTCTGCGCGAGAGATTGTGGCTGTGGTCGGCACGATCCAGCACTACTCCATGGGGGAAGACCCGCGGCCGGAGATGTACATCCCGCTCGCGCAGTCGAAGCAGAACAGAATGAGCCTGGTGGTACGCGCTGCCGCCGATCCAAGACACCTCGCCACGGCTCTGCAAGACGTGGTCAGCTCGATCGATAAGGATTTGCCACTCTCGGCCATCCGTTCCATGGATGACGTTGTAAGTGCTTCCATTGCCGAGCCACGTTTTTCCGCGCAATTGCTGGGTCTTTTTGCAGCGCTGGCGTTGGTGCTCGCGGCGGTCGGGCTTTACGGCCTGATCGCGTACACCGTCACGCAACAAACGCGGGAGATCGGCATCCGTATGGCGCTGGGAGCGGCAACGCGCGACATCTCGCGCATGGTCCTGGGGCGGGGGCTGCGGCTCACGCTGTTAGGACTGGCTATTGGACTGGGAGCGACTCTGGCGCTGACGCGGTTGCTGCAAGGACTGCTCTTCGGCGTGACAGCCACGGACCCCGTAACGCTGGTGGCAGTGTGCGTAGTCCTGGTCGGCGTGGCGATGGTTGCTTGCTGGTTGCCGGCGCGGAGGGCGATGCGGGTCGATCCGATGGTGGCGCTACGGCACGAGTGAGATAACGCTTAGCTTCTGCGAAGGCTTTGAGATTGAAGTAAAGCGCGTAGCGACTGGTCCGCAAATCGAATCACGTGCTGTGGGCCGCACCCTGCAGTGCTGTTCGCTGGGTTAGTGCGTTTACCGCTCGATGCGGCCCTCAGCCCTGTGAACCGATCTCGTTTCTTGCAGAGCCACTCTTGGCGACCAAAGCAAAGTGCAGATATGGCTGTGAGTGCATGTCCTGGGGCAAAGTGAAACTAGGGTGTCTATTGAGATGATATTGATAAGTAAAAGGTTGCTACAACTGGACGCGGCCAGTGGAAAACCCGGCGAGCGCTAGAACACTCTGGCGTGCGGGAAGGCGCGCTTTTCCTCCATTCCTACCGTTGAGTATCCTGGGAAGAATCAATTCGAATGCTTGTGCGGAAATGAATTTCCACAGACCTACCTACGCGCAGGAGAAAATTGCTAGGATTTTTCATCCCCCATTCAACGTAAGGCACCGTGAAGTTTGCTCCGATCGCGCAGACTTCCGATTCGCAATCGGCATCGATTGGGACGTTGATTTGATGTTCGGTTCCGTGAATCAGGAAACGCCCTTGAACGGTGACGTGAGACTGGCCTTGAGCATTCCATGTGCCCATCACCAAGTCGGGACGGAAGGTAATTTCGGGGTAGCGATCGCTCTCAAGAACCTCCTGGTGCATGCGGTGGTCGCGAGAGTCGTTGCCCGTACGTCCGGTGCGCGCGTCCACAACGATTGCGCCGGAGAGTTTGCCGGTGGTGGGATCAAAACTGACATGGCCCTCTTGGATGTTGAATTCCCCATGGACCTCGTGCGCTGTGGCGGCCAGAGTGAAGCTCACGGCGGTCTTTGGAGCATCCAGCGTGGTGGAAAAGGCGCGAGGAGTCTGGGCGTCACGAGATTGTGAAATTACGAGACCGGGGAAAAAGAAAATAACCAGCGCGGCGAGAGCATAGACACACAGCGCTTGATAGGTGCGTAACCCTCGATGCTTCAGAGGGAGAGCCACTGTGGCAATTCTTCGCATGCGCGGTTACGCCGTGAGCAAACGCCAGCCGAGATGGAGGCCCGCTCCGAGCAAGCTTGACACGGCGGGTTTTGGCTCATGCGCGGCCATCAAGCGGGAGAACAACGCGGGGTTTTGCGACAAAACCCCGATGGTGCGCCGTTGAAGAAACGGATGGCCGTCGAGCGACAAAAGCAGCCTAGCGGTTAGCCGGGGTCCGCGCGCGATCTCTCGGTGCTTGCTTTCGTAAGCCGCAAGATCGTCCGTTTCAAAAGCGTCGGCGAGGGCCAAAGCCTGCAAAAACGCCAGGCGCAAACCGTCACCGGTGATGGCGTCCACGCTGCCCGAGGCGTCCCCCACCAGCGTGACGCGATCACGATGAACGCGCGAGAGGCGCGTGGTGAACGTGACGGCGCCGCGTAGCGGCGTGGAGGGTCTGCCCATTGCAAGGCGCGCGCCCAACGCAGGAAATTGCGCGATGGCCCCGCCGATGTCCCGTTGCGGGCTTCGAGACAGCATGGCCACGCAAATTTCACGGCGCCCGATTGGCGTGACGTAAACCTGAAAATTCTTTGCCCAGTAGACCTCCATACAGTCCGACCAAGGCGCGATTTCGAAATGCTGGCGGCGTCCAAAGCGCTGCGTGGAGACTTGCTGGCGGTCAAGCCGCGCCCAGCGGCGCGTACGTGAGGTGGCCCCGTCCGCGCCGACGACCCATTTGGCGGAGACGAAATTCTTGCCCGCCTGCACACCTTTAGCGGAAATCCCAGCAACGCAGGTATTCCAGAGCAGGCGCACGCCGCAGCACTGCGCACTGCCGACATACATGGTCCAGTCGTTGGGATCGACTGCGATGCCGTACGGGTTGGCACCGTTCTTCCCGTTGGTCGTGAAGAGGACGCCGAGCAGGTTGCCGCTCTCGTCGTAGTGCAGGACCCGGTTGTTGAAGATGTCGCTGACGGCGACGGTCCCGTCCGGGAGGGTGGTCACACCCCAGGCGTAGGACGCCGGGTGTCCGCCGTTGGCAGCCGGGTTGCTGCTCTTGAACAGCTGGAACGGCGTCGGGATGGTGTAGTTGAGCCCGGGAGCGATGGTCCCGGCCTGGTGGGCGACCAGCGTCTGCTGCCCGCCATGCGACGCCTGGACGGCCGCAGTGCCGCCGACGCCGCTGATGATGCCGGCAGCGACGCCGACCAGCGCGAGATATCGACGACCTGTCTTACTCACAGTCATGTCTCTCATTTCCCTTCTTGGTGTCAGCACCCGGTGACACACCACACCGAAATCCTGTCGTTTCCTGAATCTGCAACATACAGGTCGCCGCTACTGTTCAGCGCAAGGCCGATCGGGACGC
>Ga0209420_1000409_pt1 | contig 23311 bp, 23 predicted proteins | sample BlaSpr_A8_OM1_O1_FD_187972 | JGI IMG/M metagenome (GOLD analysis project Ga0209420, IMG submission 187972) | Forest soil microbial communities from Thunder Bay, Ontario, Canada - Black Spruce, Ontario site 2_A8_OM1_O1 (SPAdes) (version 2) | ecosystem: Environmental > Terrestrial > Soil > Boreal...
AATAAAGAACCAAATCGAAATGGACCCGCCAGATTTCATTGCTTCATCACCGATGCACAGGCTCGTCGCTAGCCATCGCTAGATCATCACCAGAAAATTATGTTCAAGGCCACGAGCACGATTGCCACGCCCACGGCCCAAAATGCGGGCCGTTTATAAATGGCGCCCTCTGGTTCTTCGGGAATCTTGGTCGCGCCGTAGACCAGCCCTTCGAGTTCAGCTTCGGATTTCGGCTGGGTCATTAGGCTCACAACGACGGTGACAATCACGCAAGCGAGCCAGGACCACATGGCGCGGTACATATTTTCGGCCATGTCCTTGGCATTGCTGGAGAGGGCGACGATTCTAAGTGCGGAAGGGTCGATTCTTACCCAAGCCCACATGCCGATCGACGTAACCATTCCGGTCAACAAGCCCCAGAATCCACCCGCGGAGGTGGTGCGCTTCCAGAGCATGCCCAAAATCACAGTACCGAACAGTGGCGCGATGAAAAAGCTAAAGAGGGCCTGAACGTAATCCATGATGCTGGCGAATTGCATGACCAAGTAAGCGGTACCTACGCTGATCAGCACGCCAAGTACGGTGCACCAGCGGCCCATGGTGACGTTCTGCTTGTCGGTGGCCTTCTTGTTGATGACGGCGTCGTAGATGTCGTAGGTCCACACGGTAGCGAATGCGCTGACGTTTCCGGCCATTCCGGACATGAATCCGGCGATCAACGCGGTGACGCCCAAGCCGAGCAGGCCGGGGCCGCAGTAGCGCGCGAGCATCAAAGGCAAAACTTCGTTGTAGCTGTGCCCGCCAGTGGCCACCGCAGCAGTTTCGCCGGTGAGCTTCACTGGGAGCACGGCGAGGGCCAGCAGGCCGGGCAGAATCACGATGAACGGCACGAACATTTTGAAGGCCGCGCCGATGATCGGCGCCATTTTTGCTGAGCGCAGGTCTTTTGCTGCAAGGACGCGCTGGACAACAAGAAAATCCGTGGTCCAGTAGCCAAAAGCAGCGACAAATCCCAAGCCGAAGACGATGCCGGTCCAATGGATACCCATGGGATTGGCAGTAAACGAACCCAAATTGCGCCAGAGGTGGGTGTATTCGGTGGAAGCGTTGGCTGCCACTCGAAGCTGCAAATTGTGCCAACCGCCCGCGTCGATGAGACCAAGGATGGGAATCAGCATTGCGCCGGCCCAGATCAACACGAACTGCAAAACCTCATTGAAGATGGCTGAGCGCAGGCCGCCGAGCGCAACGTAAATTGCTACGGTGATCGACGAAACCCAAATGCTGAAATGAATGTCCCAGCCGAGGACAACTTTCATGACCAGGGCCATGGAGTACATGTTGATGCCGCTCATCAGCAGGGTCATCAACGCGAATGAAACCGCGGAAAGCGCGCGGCTGCTCTCGCCGTAACGCAATTTCAAATAGCCGGGTACGGAGTGGGTCTTGGAGATGTAGTAGAACGGCATCATGACCAAGCCCAAAAAGAGCATGGCCGGAATTGCGCCGATCCAATACCAGTGCGCCGCGAGAATTCCGTATTGATAGGTGGCTGCGGCCCAGCCCATCAGCTCCAGCGCGCCAAGATTGGCGGAGACGAAGCTGAGGCCGGCGATCCAGGCGGTCATTTCGCGGCCGGCGAGGAAGAAATCTTCGCCGGTGTCGGCGTGTTCCTTCAGGTAGAAGCCAATCGCCAGAACAAGAATGAAATAGAACGCGATGATGGCGATATCGACGCCGGAGAGGTAAACCAGCCGCTGCTGTGTGGGCAATGCCGCTGCGAGAATGGCGGTCATATTTTTGGTGACCGACGGCGCGGAGACGAATGCGCCCGGCTGGAGGACAGGAATCGCCGCGAAGTTAATAGCGCCGACAATGCGTAGGACTGTGCCACAGGGCTCGATTCAGTTGCAATACGATTCGGCCCGCATCCGCACAAATTCGCCAACCCTTGGTCAGGTGCGCCTGTGAAGGCGTGGGCGTGAATTACTCCGAGGGAATGAACAATTCCAGCCGCACGTGCCATTCGGCGACCTGACCCGGCGCGAGGTATTCGATCCCGGTGTCCCGCTGGCCCCAAATCGCCTTATTGAACGGATCGGCCAGGTTGAATTGCGGCTCGATGGCCACGAATTTTTGATCCGGCGGCGCATACACCTGAATATTTTGAATGCGCTTGGAAAGCGCGGTGATTCTGAGGCCGTAGTGCGCCGCGGGGTCGATCAGTTCGACGACTGCGTTCCCGTTGTGGTCGCGGTGCAGATCGGTGAAGCAGTCGTCGAGGTAGAGCTTATCGAGCGCTGTTCCCTTTGCCGCGGTGAAATCGTAAGGCGTGCCTTTTACGGCTTCGACCTGGCCGGTGGGAAAAACGTCATCGTAATTATTGACGAGGATGCGAGTCGATGCCGGTATTTGTAGGCGCGCCTGGCTTCGATCGCCGCTGGGAATGGCGAAATAAGGGTGCATGCCGATGGCCATGGGCAGCGTCTTGTCGCCGGTATTTTTGGCGGTGACTTCGAGATCCAGCGCGTTATCCCGCAGTTCGACCTTGATGTGGACGTCGGTTTTTGACGGCCACCGGCCGTCGAAATTGCCGGCCTGAAGATTCGCGGAGGCAGTCGATTCGTGCGGGCCGTTATTTTGGCGCACCTCGCTGAAACGCTCGGCGTAGATCAGGCCGTGAATGGAATGGACCTCTGCGTCTTTCGATTTGCCGCTGAGGTTTGCAGGTAGCTCGAATTTTTGATCGGCGATTTCAGCGGTGATGCTTTTTCTGTCGGTCGCGACAACTCCGCGAATTCGATTCGCATAAGGAACCAGAAAAGCGCCGCCCAGAAGAAAGCTGCGATTGCCGAAAGCGTTGTCGGCGGATTCGAATTGCTTTTTGGCTTCTTCGAGATCAGGCGAATGCATCAGCTCGATGATTCCCTTCCCGGGCCAAGCGGCCTTGACCTGAAACAGATTCATGCCTTCGCCCGGAAGCACCGTCGCTTCGACGAATTGCGGCTTATCGATTTGCTTGGGCTGTGGACGGGTGATGATCACGACAGGCGCGCCGCCAATTTCCATTGGAATTGCTTGGGCAGAGACCCAAAGCGGGAGGGTTCCAATGGTCAACGCAGCGAGAAAAATCAGTGAGTACATGGTCGTAGGGGAAATTTTGTGAATTACCGCGCTGTTTTTCATTCCGTCACCGTTCGCAAGTGTCGTGCACACGATTTCGAGCGAATCGTATCTCTAGCGCATCTCCGCAGCAAAGCAAATTGAAAATTGGCGTGCGAATCGGGCGCGTTCGTACAGAAACGTAATTGAACGTAGATCATCGCATCGCAGGCCGAATGAGGGCCAATCTGCAGAAATCAATGTCGCCGTTGCGACACAAGTTACGTAATCCACGCGCGTACACGCTTCGACGCGCCTTCGCTACATGAAGCTACCCGGAAGGGTTGGTAGGTTTCACTGATTGTTGCCCTTCAGAGCGGAGCTTAGATTGGAAATTGGAGTTACGCATGCGCGGCGTTGGCCTCAATTGACTTCAATGCTGCGGAAGCCAGGACGCGAACAAAATCCAAGATTTCCGAATGAAGAACCTCTAAAAGGAGAATACCGATATGGCTGGAGAAGCTACGAAACATCAAACGACGGAGCAGGGTTCGGATCGTGAGAAGCAGGAGCGCGAAAAGAATCGTCAGAACACCAACAATCCTTCGGATCAGGAGACCGGTGGTGGTTCAGGAACGCACGGACAGACCGGACATTCTGGATCGGGCCGAGAAGGACGCGAAGGCCAGAGCGGACAACAGAAGACTGGTCAGCAGCAAGGTAGCCAGCAGCAAGGTGGCCAACAGCAGGGCAGCCAGAGTAGCCAACAAGGTGGTCAGCATCAGCAGGGCGCCCAGCACCAGGGCAGCCAGAGTAGCCAGAGCGAACAGCAGGGTGGCCAACAGAAGAGCGGCCAGCAGCAAGGCAACCAGGGCAGTCAGCAAGGTGGTCAGCATCAGCAGGGCGGGCAGCACCAACAGGGCGGATCCAGCTCCGGCTCATCGGGCAGCGGATCGCAATCCGGACAGCGCGGTGAGAAGGGACAGCAGGAACAGCAAGGACAGCATGAGCGCGGCGAGAATGGACAGCAGGGACAGAAAGAGCGGGACGAAAAGAGCGGTCAGGGCAATCGGTAGAATTACGCAACCCCGCTAAATTAGTTTAGCAAGCGAAAAGGCCCGGACGCGAAAGCGTTTGGGCCTTGTTTTTTTGGGCTCTTGATTTTTAACCGCGGCGATTCCACATCTGCAGAACGACCCGACTGGCAGACGCTGCGCGGACGCAATGCTAGTGCCGAAGCTAGCTGCGGTAGCTGGCGTTGATGGTGACGTACTCGGTGGTGAAGTCGCAGGTATAAATGCGGGCGCGGCCGGAGCCACTGTGAAGATCGAGCAGCACAGGAACGTGTTTGGCGAGCATGGCCTCGTGGGCGCGGTTTTCGTTGAATGATACGGCCTGGCCGCGGCGACAAACCAAAAGCTTCGCCAAGCGAATTTCCGCGCGGTTTGGATCGAACTTCACACCGGAGCGTCCGGCGGCAGCCAAAATGCGGCCCCAATTGGGATCGGCGCCAGCGCAGGCGGTTTTGACAAGCGGTGAATGCGCGATGGTTCGCGCGATTGTGTCCGCGGCGGCAGCAGATTTAGCTCCGCGCACTTCGATTTCGATGACTCGCTGGGCGCCTTCGCCGTCGGCGACAATTTCAAGGGCTAGGTCATGGCAGACTTTGTGAAGGGATGTTTTGAACTTCACGAAGTCGGAGCCGGGCGCGGTGATGCGTTTTGCGCGCGATTGGCCGTTGGCAAGGACGAGCGCGGTGTCGTTTGTCGAGGTGTCACCATCGACAGTGATGGCGTTGAAGGTATCGGCGACGCATTCGCGCAGCGCGCGTGCGAGAAGCGCAGGTGAAATGGCCGCGTCGGTGATCATGTAGGCCAGCATGGTGGCCATGTTGGGATGAATCATGCCCGCGCCTTTTGCGCAGCCGACAATGCGAACCTGCTTGCCGCCGAGGCGGCAAGTCGCGGATGAAACCTTCTGGCGCGTGTCCGTGGTTAAGATGGCGCGCGAAAATTGATCGAATCCCTCCGGCGTGGCTTGGCGGGCAGCCATCAAATCCGGCAGAGCGGCGAGAATTTTCTCAACGGGAAGCGGAACGCCGATCACGCCAGTCGAGCAGATGAATGTATTTTCGGGTTTGCATTTCAGAACCCGGGCCGCAATTCGCGCGGTTTCGCGGCTCTTCTTCAGTCCGTGGGAGCCAGTACAGCAATTCGCGTTTCCGGAATTCACCACCACCGCGCGCATGTTGGAAGCCGATTTGGCGAGGTGCTCCATGCAGAGGAGAACAGGTGCGGCTTTGACTTGATTGCTCGTGAAGACTGCAGCAGCGACGGCTGGCGTTTCACTGACCAAGATGCCCAAGTCAACTTTGCGTTTCTTGATGCCGCAGTGGGTGGTGGCAAAGCTGAAGCCACGAGGAAGTTTTGCGATGGCCGGGCCGGGCGCCGCGGTGACGCGCTGTTCGGGGAACGATTCGGTCACAGTTGCTTCTCGAGTTCGGCGCGGCGCGATTGAAACGCCTTCAGCGCCGAGCGCACCGATTCTTCGGACGTGCCGCCGGGCACAGCGCGACGTGAAATAGTTGTTGCGGCAGTGGTGGCCGCTTTCAAATCGTCGCCAAACGTTGGCGAAAAGGATTGGAGCCGGCTAAGCGGCAGTTCGGAAATGGTCGTTCCCTGCGACTCGGCAAAGCGGAGCATGGTGCCGACAAGTTCGTGAGCGTCGCGAAAAGCTACGCCCCGATTGACGAGGTAGTCGACAATTTCGGTGGCGCCGAGCGCAGGATCGTCCGCCAGGGTGCGCAGGCGGTCTTCGTTGAAGCGCGTTGCGGCGAGCGAAGCGGCGCCGATTTGCGCGATGGCTACGGCCTGATCGTGCGCGGCAAAGAGTGCTTCCTTATCTTCCTGCAGGTCGCGCTGGTAGCTCGAAGGCAGGCCCTTCAGAGTGGTGAGCAAAGTGATCAGCGCGCCGTAGATACGGCCGCATTTGCCACGGATCAATTCAAAAGAATCGGGATTTTTCTTCTGCGGCATGAGGCTGCTGCCGGTGGAAAATTCGTCGGACAGCTCGACGAAACGAAATTCGGTGGACGCGAAGAGCACCATGTCTTCGGCGAGGCGCGAGAGGTGCATCGCCAGGGTCGAAAGCGCGAACAGGTAGTCGAGCGCGAAGTCGCGGTCGCCCACGGCGTCGAGACTGTTTAGGGTGATCCGCGTAAATCCCAATTCTTTCGCCAGCGTGAGGCGATCGATGGGAAACGCGGTGCCGGCCAGCGCCCCGGAACCAAGTGGGCAAGAATCGGCGCGTTGTGCGGCGGACTGGATGCGTTCCGCGTCGCGGTGGAAAGCTTCGCCGTGCGCAAGCAGCCAGTGCGAAAGCAGGACCGGCTGGGCGTGCTGCATGTGAGTCATGCCCGGCATGGGCACGCCGATGTAGCGCTCAGCCTGATTGGCAACCGCCGTTTCCAGCGCCACGATGGCGCGCAGCGTTTCTTTGGCAGCGGCCATCACGTACATGCGAGATTCGGTGGCCACCATTTCATTGCGGCTGCGGCCGGTGTGGAGTTTTGCGCCGATACGCCCCAGCTTTTCAATCAGTGCCGCTTCCACAAAACTGTGAACGTCCTCGGCCTTCGATTCAGCGAGCCAGCGCGCATCGGACTTGGCCCGCGATTCAATTTCATTCAGGGCATTTTGAATCTGGCGGTCTTCATCGGCGGTGAGGATCTGAACGCCCGCAATGGCACGCGACCAGCTTCGATCGAGCGCCAGTTCCTGTGCCAGCATGCGGCGATCAAAGTGCCACGAACGCTGAAATTCATAGAAAGAAGTGTCGGGGGCGCGCTCGAAGCGGCCGCCCCACATCTTCCGTTCTTCGGAGGACGCCATCAGGCTGTGGCTCGGAACAGCTTGTTCTGGCGTGAATCGTTGGCCGCGCCGGTTGCTTCATCCTTTTCCTGCGGCACAGTGATCGAAAGCGCCAGCAAATTGATGAACCCTTCGGCATCTTTCGGGTTGTACCCGGTCATGGTGAAGCTGGCGAGATTGGTGCGATAGAGCGAGTGCGGCGACTGGCGCGAGGTGCAGGTCACGTTGCCGCGACATAGGCTCAGGGTAATTTCGCCGGTAACGCGGCTCTGCGTGCTAGTGAAAAATGCATCGAGAGCCTGCTTGAGCGGCGTGAACCACATGCCGTAATAGACCAGCTCGGCATAGCGGAGCGCGAGGACCTGCTGGTAGTGCAGCGTCTCGCGATCCAGGGCCAGCGATTCGAGCTCGCGATGCGCGGCGACCAACAGCGTTCCGCCGGGAGTTTCGTACGCGCCGCGAGATTTAATTCCCACCAGGCGATTTTCGACGATATCTATGCGGCCGATGCCGTTTTTCGCCGCGATGTCATTCAGCGTGTCGACCAAAGCGACTGGATCGAGCCGCTTTCCATCCACCGAGACAGGAGTGCCGCCTTCAAAACCGATGGTGACCTGCGTCGCAGTGGCGGGCGCTTTTTCGGGCGCGACAACCCACTGCCACATGTCTTCGAGCGGCGCATTCGCGGGATCTTCCAGCACGCCTCCTTCATGGCTCAGGTGCCAGATGTTGCGATCGCGGCTGTAAATGTTTTTGGTGGTTTGTTCGACTGGAATTTTGTGGGCTTTGGCGTAGGCAATGGCGTCTTCGCGCGAATTGATGGTCCATTCGCGCCACGGGGCGATGATTTTCAAATCGGGCGCGAGGGCCTTGGCGGCCAGCTCGAAGCGAACCTGATCGTTGCCCTTGCCGGTGCAGCCATGCGCAATTGCATTGGCGCCGACTTTACGCGCCAGTTGTACCTGGCGCTGGGCCAGAAGCGGCCGAGCAAATGACGTACCCAGCAAATATTTGTGCTCGTAGACCGCGCCGGAGCGCAGCGTAGGCCAAATGTAAGAGGAAATGAATTCTTCGCGAAGATCTTCGACGAATGCGGCGCTCGCACCCGTGGCGAGAGCTTTCTTGCGGGCGGCTTCAAGATCTTCCTTTTGGCCCAGGTCGCCAATCATGGCGATTATGTCGCATCCGGAATAAGTTTCCTTCAGCCACGGAATGATGATGGAGGTGTCGAGCCCTCCGGAGTACGCAAGCACAACCTTAAGCACTAAATCCTCCTGAGATATGGCGAATCTGAGAAACGGCCGCTAAAAGCCGTGGTGCCGGCCGAGTTTACAGCGAGCGCCAGATTCTATCGAAAAAGACGCGGCTGCAACATGAATGGGCTGAGAAACTTTTAGTTGAGCAGCGTCAGCAAAATGGCCTTCTGCACGTGCAGCCGGTTTTCAGCTTGCTCAAATACGATCGAGCGTGGCGAGTCCATCACTTCCGCGCTCACTTCGCTGCCGCGGTGAGCCGGGAGGCAATGCATAAAAATTGCATCCGGCGCGGCGTGATTAATCAGGTCCTCGTTCACTTGATAGCCGTCGAAAGCCTCTTCACGCGCCGCGGATTCGGCTTCCTGGCCCATGCTGGTCCAGGTATCGGTGTAAATAGCTTGAACGCCGGAGACCGCTTCCTCGGGCGAGTGCAGAATTTCGATACGCCCGCGAGTTTCTTTGGCGACGCGCTTGGCATCGGCCACGATTTGCGGATTGGGTTCGAATCCCTCGGGCGAGGCCACGCGAATATGAGCGCCAGTTCGCGCGGCGATGCCGATCAACGAATGACAAACGTTATTGCCGTCGCCGACGTAGGCGAGGCGCAAGCCGCGCAAGTTGCCGAAGCGCTCTTCCAAAGTGAAAAAATCGGTAAGCGCCTGGCAGGGGTGGTACAGATCGGAAAGCGCGTTCACCACCGGGACGGTCGCATTCTTCGCGAGGCCGTCCAGAGCCTGCTGCTCGAAGACCCGCGCCACAATTCCGTGCACCCAGCGCGACAGGCTCTTGGCCACATCGGGGATGCTCTCGCGTTCCCCAAGCCGGCTGAGGGTGTGATCGAGAAATACTGATGCTCCGCCGAGACTGGCCACGCCAATCTCAAAAGTGACGCGGGTGCGCAGCGAAGGCTTTTCGAAAATGAGCGCCAGATATCGCCCCGCGAGCGCGCCGCGGTAGCGGTCGGGCCGCGCTTTTACGTCCGCAGCAAGATGAAGCAGGTCGCGAACCTGCGTGGCGTTCCACTCTGTGCCGGTTACCAGATGCGGCGCGGGGGAAACCGGGATTGCAGTCAATGTCGCCATGATTACCTCGAAGCCGCCAAAGCTGCAGATTGCGCCTGCTGTGCTGCGTGCGTCGCGCTTGTGCGGGGGCTGGATTTGGTTTTTTGTTTAGTTCTGTTATGGATTGCCGATTTGGAAGCTGCTGCGGCCTGGCTGGCAGCAGTTTGAGTTGCGGCTATCTGCGCTGGCGCATTCTTCGTCGCCGACGCCAGGACCGCTTCGAACTTCCTGAGAAATTCCTGAATGTCACTTTTCTGAATTGTGTACGCGGGCAGGAGGCGCAGAACGTGATCGTGCGTGCAATTGAAAATGAGCCCTTGCTGCATGGCTTCAGCGACGATGGGCGCGCCGTCGATGCTCAGGTCGACACCGAGCATCAAGCCTTCGCCGCGAATTTCCTGAATGAAATTGAAACGGGTGGCCAGCTTTTCGAGTCCAGCGCGCAATTCCCTGCCCCGCTCGCGGACTTTGTTCAGCAGATTTTCCGCTTCGAGTGTTTCCAGAAACGCGAGCGCCGTGGCGCACACCAACGGGCCGCCGCCAAAAGTGGTCCCGTGCATGCCGGGCGAAAACGCAGACGCAAATTCCTCGTTGGCGATGAACGCACCAAGCGGGAGACCGCCGGCAAGCGGTTTCGCTACGGTAATAATGTCGGGCAGCGATCCGAACTTTTGATAGGCGAAGTAGCGGCCGGTGCGGCCCATGCCGCACTGAATTTCGTCAGCGATCAAGGCGGCGTGATGCTGGGTGGCAAGGGCTCGCGCCCGCGACCAAAATTCTTCACTGACAGGGTAGATCCCCCCCTCGCCCTGAATCGTTTCAACCACAATGGCGCAGACCGTCTCGTCAAATTTTGCTTCCAGGTCGGCCACGTCGTTGAAGCGCACGAATTCAATGCCAGGCACCAGGGGCTCGAATGGCTCGCGGTATTTAGTTGGATGAGTGATGGACAGCGCGCCGAACGTACGCCCATGAAACGAGTTTTCAAGAGCGAGAATGCGATGTTTGGGCTCGGCGGCTGGTCCCGTGCCTGCGTTACCGTTTGTCGCAGCGTTGTCGGCGGATTGCTTTCTCGCATGCGCCCGCGCAAGTTTCAGAGCGCCGTCGATCGCCTCGGTGCCGCTGGTGGTGAAAAATACTCGGTCGAGGCCCGAGAGCTGCGCCAATTTCTTGGCCAGTGGCCCCTGAAAGGGATTGTGAAACAGATTTGAAACGTGCACCGCACGGCCGGCTTCGCGGCGAATCGTGCGAACAAGTGCGGGATGCGAATAGCCAAGCGCGTTTACCGCAATTCCGCCCAGAAAATCGAGATATTCGCGGCCGGCTGAGTCGTACAGACGGCAGCCACGGCCGCGCACAAAGACGGCCGGTGGGCGCTTGTAGGTGTTCATTAAGTATCGCGCCTCGTCGGCGCGAAGTTGTTCCGCATCGATGCGCTGCGAACTAGCGGCCGCGGGCTTCATAATTTTGATTTTCGCCTTTTCCTTGCGCACAGGCATTAGCAAGCCACGCCTTGGGTTTCATTCTGCGCGGCTGGAACCAGGTCGCGAATCGGAGCAAGAACCTTGGTGCCCTTGAATCGCGCTCCGCGAATCGCGGTCATCAACGCACGATCAAGCGTGCCGCCCACGATGCGCACTTCGCTCACGCCCGCCACCAGCGCGCGCTTGGCCGCTTCGAGTTTCAAGATCATTCCGCCTGATACTTTTTGGGTGCGGATGAGGTTTTCGATTTCATCCACATAGACATTGGGCAGAACTTTTTGCCCATCCAGGACACCAGCCACGTCGGTCACATAGATGAGGCGGTCCGCCTCGATAAATTCGGCGACGGCCGCAGCCATGTGATCCGCGTTGATGTTGTAGAGCTCTCCATCCGCGCCGAGGCCCAGGCAAGGCGCGACCGGAACCATTTTCATCCGCCAGAGCGAAACCAGAAATTCGACATTCACTTCGCTGACGTAGCCGACAAACCCAAGCGCGCTGGGGCGCTCGTCGACCTGCATTGGCTCGGCCAGCAGCCAGGATGCATCGCTCGCAGCAAGGCCCAGCGCGGGCTGGCCCGCCAGCGAAATGGCGCCGGCGAGGCGCTTGTTCAGCAGCCCGGCGAACACCATCACCGCAGCGTCGCGCGTCTCGCGATCGGTGACACGCAAGCCATTCACAAATTGGCTGTCAATTCCCATGCGCGCAAGCGTGGAGGTAAAAATCTTGCCGCCGCCGTGAATCACCAGCAGCTCGTGCCCATCGCGCGCAATATCGGCGATCTGGCGAGCCATCTTGCGCACCACGGCATCGCTTTCCATCAACGCGCCCGCTATCTTTATGACGATCCTCATATCAGTCCTTTGGTCTCCTCAAAACCAAACATGGCATTCATGTTCTGAATCGCCTGCCCCGCCGCGCCTTTTCCAAGGTTGTCGAGGCACGCGACCACCACCAGCCTTTCGCCCGAGGGATCGAGCGCAAAGCCGATGTCGCAGAAATTGGTGTGAGCAACGTCGCGCAGTTCCGGCAGCGTTCCGGCGGGCAGAACGCGCACGAGCGGGCGCGAAGAATAAAATTGACGGTAGAGCGATTCGATTTCTTCGGGTTTATGCCCGGAGTCGAGCCACACGTAAAGCGAAGAAAGAATTCCACGTGCGACCGGCAGCAAATGCGTGGTGAAGATGAAATTTTCGGACGCGAGTCCAAGATGCTGCTGCACTTCCGGAGTATGCCGGTGGGTGAAAACGCCGTAAGCGCGGAAATTTTCGCTCACCGAAACGAAATGCGTTTCGGGTTTGGGTTCCTTCCCTGCCCCGCTCACGCCGGATTTGCAGTCGCAGACGATGCCGCGGCGCGCATCGATCCACCCGGCCTTTACCAGCGGCCGCAGACCCAAGATCACGGAGGTGGGATAGCATCCAGGGTTTGCGACCACGCGCGCTTGCTGTAAATCTTCAGAGTAAAGCTCGGGCAGGCCGTACACGGCCTCACTCAGCGCTTTTCCCTCGGGTGCTTCGAGCTTGTACCAGTCCGAGAAAACCTGGGCGTCGCGGAAACGAAACGCGCCACTGAGATCAACTACGCGAAGGTCCGCATCTGCAGCAAGCAATTCCGGCACGAGTTTTATGGAAGCTTCATGAGGCGTGCAAAGAAACACCACTTCCGCATCGCTTTGCGCGATCGCCTCGACGCTGAAAGGCACACAGGGCGCATCGCCGCGGCCGCGAAGTTGGGGATAAAGCTGAGTAAGGCAGTGAACGCCATGGTGGGCGTCGCGTAGATAGAACGTAGCCCCGTGCACGCCCGGATGGCGCAGAAGCAGCGTAGCCAGCTCGAATCCGGCGTAGCCTGTAGCTCCAACCACGGCAACGTTAATGGAATTCCGAGTGCTGATGCCAGCCGCCGGGGCGGGTCGCCGCGCGATCGAAGTCGCGCCCGCGCTAACGGTCACTTCAACATTTCCTCGAGTCTTTTTTGCAGCGCGAGCCGCGCCTTCGGTGAAGGCGTCACGATCAGTACGGTGTCGTCGCCGGCCACCGTTCCCGCCACCTCTTTCCACTTCTCCGAGTCCAAAGCCACCGCCAGCGTCTGCGCGCTCCCCGGCGGCGTTTTGAGCACCAGAATGTTTTGCGCCGGCCGTATGTCGGAGAGAAATTCCTTCAGCACTCGCCCCAGTGAGGCCGGAGGCGCCGGCTCCTGCACCCCCGCGGCGCTCTGCAGGGGACGATAGCCCGCGGCCGTCTTGACCAGCCCAATCTCGTGAATATCCCGCGAGAGAGTGGCCTGGTTGACGCGCATGCCCCGCCGGCCGAGCTCCTTGCGCAGCTCGTCTTGGCTTTCGATGGCCTGCTCGCCGACCACTTTTAGTATCTGGCCCTGGCGAAGGCGTTTGTTTTTGTTCATGCATTTTTATGCACTACTCTGCATATTTTTGCAACAGGTTTATGATACGGATTCTGAAGGAGATGTCAAGAGATTCTGCGAAATTTCCGGAGATGTGGTTCGCGAATTGCTGGGCCGCTCAGACTAGTGTGCATATATGCAAAGGGAGGCGCCTCCTAATGCCAAAAAGTGAAAAATAACGAGATAAATTCCGGTCGCAGTACGGCTCTTACCTGATCAACGCCTGCTTGCACGCCTGCGAACATACCGGTCTGACGTGAATTGAAAACGTGAGGAAGGGATCTTCATGACCATGGATTCAACCTTAACTCGGCGGCAGCTGATCGGCACCGCCGGTACCGTAATGGCGGGTATGACCCTAGGGCACCCCCTAAAGAGCTCATCGAGTGCAGCCGATTCGTCTCAATCTCCTGATCAAACTTCTGGCCCGGCCTCCGCGCCCAATCAGACCTGGCAGGGCCTTCCATTCGGCGATGGCCCGCTGAAGGACCGCATCGCCGTCGTTACAGGCGCGGCGCGCGGGATCGGTCGCGCCATCGCTGTGGATATGGCGGCAAATGGCGCACACATTGTGGGCGTCGACATCTGCGAAAAAATAATGTCATTTCAAGAATACGTTCCGGCGACTCGGGAAGATCTGGAGGAAACCGGCCGGTTGGTGCGCGAGCGTAATCGCAAGTTCACCATGGAGGTCGGAGACATTCGAAAGATCGAATTTCTGCGAGGCGTCGCCGATCGGGCTCAGCAGCAATACGGCGGAATCGACATTGTGGTGGCGAATGCCGGCACGCAGGTCTTTAAGCCGCTTCTTGAAATGGACGATGCGCATTGGCTCGACGTGATCGACAACAACCTGAACGGCACCGCGAATACCATCCGGGCATTTGGCCCGAAACTTGTCGCGCGCGGGAAGGGGCGAATCATCGTTCTGTCCTCCATGCAGGGCAAGCATGGATCGAAAAACATGTCTTCGTACTCTGCTTCGAAGTGGGGGATCATCGGATTAATGAAATCGGCTGCGCTGGAACTGGGTAAGGACAAAATTACCGTGAATGCCTTGATTCCGGGACTGGTCGATACGCCGTTGACGCACAACGAGCGCCGCTGGAGCGAGCTGATCGGCGAATTAACCGGGAATCCAAATCCCCCTCCGAATCCCACCGAGGAGGAAGCGGCCAAGATGCGCACACCTCATGTCCCTTTGAGGGTACCGTGGCTCAAACCGGAGGATCTGGCGCCAGCGGCAGTGTTCCTGGCGTCGGACCTGGCGGCGATGGTCACCGGGGCCTGCTACGACGTTACCGGCGGAGATGACGCGAACAACCAGTCTTGACGTTCACCCTTCACGAAGGCTAGCAAATCAAGATTCCTGGTGCCCACCGTTTACTTTATTGGGTCCCACCGCTTGCGCCTGCGCAGCCTCCTGCGTTGGTTCTCCGTCAATATTGACAGCCATCAACCGCGGATATATAAGATGCAGGGTTCCGTTGTCTCCTGTGGGACCAGGCATCCCGCGCCTCCTCGGGAAATACAAACAAGCAGCAGTTCGTGATGTGCGTGCGCAGAAACCCCGCCCCACACAGAAATCTCGCGCAACATGAAGATAATGCAGGGGTATGCCGCCCTTCCGTTTCATTGCCAGACCTTGCGATTTGCTTTGTAATCCATTCTAAAACCCGCTTCGTAGAGGCTTACCCTCAACCCAGTCCCAAAATCGGAGGTGGGCTGTGAAAAAATTTGCCCGGCTGATGGTCCTGCTGATGTTCGCGTCTCAATCGAGTTTCGCTCAGCAGCTCACCAAGGATGAGAAGCGAACGCTGGAGCTAAAGCCCGGTGTGGTTTTGCTCGTGTTGAGCGTCACCGGCACGGTCACCTTCTCCATATTTCCGCAGCCGATTCCCATCGGCCACGCAATATTCGGCACCGGCTTCCTCTACCGGCCAGACGGCTACATTATTACCAGCGGCCACGTGGTCGAACACGCCAACCAGAAGGATCCTCGCTCCGTACAAGTCTGGCAGGAAAGCCTGAAGGAAGATTTAATTCGCAGTGTAAAAAGTGGCGACGCCTTCGCGCCGATTGCGAATGTTCTGCACCGCGCGTTAACCGACGACGAGAAAGTGAAAATCTTGAAGGCCGGATTTGAGATTCATCCAAGCGATCCGGTGCTGAAGGTCATTCTGGCCAACGGCCAAAAATACGACGCGGACATTCTGCAATACAGTCCACCCATCACCGAAAATAAGGGCAAGGATGTCGCGGTAATCAAGATTCCAGGAAACGATCTCCCGACGGTTCCCTTGGGCGATTCGGAGGCTGTGCGCATCCAGGATCCAGTGCTGGTAATCGGCTATCCGGCTACCGCGTCGGCTTCGCTGGGCGAAAATCCTTACATCAGCACGGAGTCAGACTTGATCCCGAGCGCAACGGATGGCCACGTTTCCGCTCTTAAGGAAACTTCGAGTGGCTCGCCAGTGCTGCAGACGGACGTGGCCATTACGCATGGAAATAGCGGCGGACCGGCGTTCAACGACAAAGGACAGGTCATCGGAATCGCGACATTCGGTTCGGCCGAAGCAGCCGGATTCAATTTTCTCGTTCCGATCAATACCGCGATGGAATTTGTTCGCCAGACCGGCGTGGCCGCGCAATCGGGGCAATTCGACCGGGTGTGGAGCAATGCCCTGAATTTGTACGACGCAGGGCAGTGCAAAGCCGCGATTCCTGAATTCGATAATGCTCTGCAAATGCTGCCCAACCTGCCCGATGCGCGTCAGTACCGGAATCTTGCAGCGAAGTGCTGGAGCGATAAGGGAGCGTTCGAAAAATTTAGAGAAACATCGGGATGGATGGCCTACGTCGCGATTGGAATCGTGATTCTGGCGATCTTGTTGCTGATTCTGATGCGCAGACGCAGCCCCTCGGCAGTCGTGGTCGTGCAGTCCGGCGGCGGAGCGGTCGTTCACGTGGGCGGCGACGTAGCGGCAATTCCTTCTTCCTTACCTCCGCCTCCCGCGCAACTTCCCGCTCAAGCCGCATCATTCGGCAGCATTCAGCAGACCACCGGAGGCGTGGCAGGCAAGAGTTACCCGGTGACCAAGGATGGAATCATGATCGGCCGCTCGCCGAAGTGCCAGATCCAGTTGCAGGACGATACGATTTCGGGAGAACACGCCTGGATCGTTCCCGCGGAAGGCGAAATATTTGTGATCGATCGTGGCTCGTCGAACGGCACATACATCAATTCGGTGGATTCGCCGCGGGTCAGCAAAATAAGCCTGCGAAACGGCGATCGAATTTATTTGGGCAAGAAGGGCGCAGTTTTCACGTATTTCAATTAATACGCGTTTCGTCAGGATTGCAGCAGGCTCGATCCCAAGCACGATGGGAGTGGCGACCAAGGAGGGTCTGAAATGGCAAAGTTCTGTCCGAAGGGTCATCAAATGGAAGATTCCTGGGAGTTCTGCCCTATTTGCCAGACGACCGGGTATCAGGCTTCCGGCGGCGGCTCGGCCGGCAAAACGCGCATGGATTCCGAACCTACCAAGGACGTTGCCGGCGCGAGTGCAGGCGGAGGTGGCGCGCGCCGTACCGTGCTCATTTCAGACAAGCGCAAGCCGCCGGTTGTCGGCTGGTTTGTAGCGACCAATGGCGATCAAAAGGGTGAAGATTTCCGGCTGCGTGAAGGCAAAAATTCAGTTGGATCAGGCCCCGGTTCAAACATCGAATTACGCGATAACACCGTCTCGGGCCAGCATGCCAGCGTGCGCTACGAAGATGGCAAGTTCTTTCTGACCGATCTCGATTCTTCGAATGGAACTTATCTGAATGACAAGAAAATCGCGCGCGAGGAATTGAAAGATAACGACATGATTCGTTTCGGGGAAATAGCCGTGAAATTCAAATGTTTCTAGCGACCCGCGCATAGATGACTCCTCGGCCCGGAATTGAGATCGCCAACCTGAGCGACGTTGGCTGTGAACGCGCCCAGAATGAAGATAATTTCTGCTATGCCGAGCCCGAAAGCGCCGAGGCATTTCAGAAACGCGGGCGGCTGATCGCGGTTGCCGACGGCATGGGAGGCCACGAAGGCGGGCAAGTGGCGAGCCGGCTTGCGGTCGATACGGTCTGGGATGTCTTTCTGAACGGGCCTGATCGAGAGCCGCTGGATGCGCTGACTGAAGCGTATGTCTTAGCGCATGCCGCGATTCAGGATTACGCTTACCAGCATCCAGAGTTGAGCGGTATGGGCACCACCTGTACTGCCGCCATTGTCCGCGAAGACAAGCTTTTCTACGGGCACGTGGGCGATTCGCGGCTTTACCTCTTGCGAAAAGACACCATCACCCGCATCACCCGCGATCATAGTTACGTTCAGGCAATGGTGGACCGGGGCACCATCAGTGCCGAGGAAGCAAAGACGCACCCGCAGCGCAACGTGCTGACTTCCGCAATGGGCTCAACCCAGTCGGTCGAGGCAGACTTTGCCGAGGTTCCCACATCTCTAGAGAAGGACGATATCCTGCTCCTCTGTACCGATGGGCTGCACGGCCTGGTAAGCGATGAGGAATTTATGAGCGTTTCGTATCAAAATCCACCCAGAGAGGCTTGCCGCAAACTAGTGGAGACCGCCAAGGCCCGCGGTGGATACGACAACATTACCGTTCAAATTGTGCGAATCACTGGAAATGGGAATTAGGACTGCGGAACTCGGGGAACGCTGAAAAACAGGGATTGACGACATGATCGGAACCCAAGTCGGCAGCTACCGCATCGTTGAAAAGCTCGGCGAGGGCGGCATGGGCGTGGTCTACAAAGCGGTCGATGTGGACCTGGACCGCGAAGTCGCCATGAAAGTGCTGAGCACGGATTTGTCAAAAAATCCCGAGCTGGTGCAACGCTTTCGCGCCGAGGCCAAGGCCCAAGCCAATCTGAATCACACCAATCTCGCCACTCTGTACGCCTTCATGGTCCAGGACGGCACCGCTTACATGGTCATGGAATTCATCGATGGCCAAACCTTCGATCAAATGATTCGCGGCCGCGGGCCCATTCCGGAGCGGGAGGCAATTCCTCTTTTTAAACAGGCCCTGCTCGGCGTGGGATACGCACATCGCTCCGGAATCATTCATCGCGACATCAAGAACACCAACCTGATGCTGAATCGCCACGGCATCGTGAAGGTGATGGACTTTGGGATTTCGAAAGTGATGGGCACCCGCGGGCTGACGCGCACGGGAACGCAAATGGGCACGGTTGCTTACATGTCACCGGAGCAGATTCGCAATCTGCCGGTAGATATTCGCTCCGATATTTACGAGCTCGGCGTCACTTTGTACGAAATGCTGACCGGACGCCTGCCCTTTGACAGCGACAGCGATTTTCAAGTCATGCAGGACCACGTGCACACCCAGCCGCCGCTTCCTACGAAACATTTTCCCTACATTTCGAAGGGCGTCGAAGCGGTGGTGCTGAAGTCACTTGAGAAGAGTCCGGATGCCCGCTTTCAAACCGTGGAGGAGTTCGGCGCTGCACTGGAACATCCGGAGGTGCTAGGCGCACCGAGTGTGCCAGGGTTTGTCGCGCCTGGGCTCCCAACGGGCGGGGGCGGAGGCAAAACTATTCTCGATACAGGGCCGTTGGCCGGCGCGCCTCCCTATCACGTAACACCAGCTCCGCCGCCGTACACGACGCCCGCGCCGGGCTCAGGGCCACATGCATCGGGACCAACCCCTATGGCACCGATGGCGCCCACGATGCCTCACGCGGCGTCGGTGGCAACTCCAGCAGGCGGCGTGGGTATGGCTGCCGCAGGGTCGACGCCGGTTCACGGGACCGATGCGAAAGGAACAGGAGTTTCGACCGGATCGAGCAGCAAAATTTGGATTATAGGTGGAGTAGCCATTCTTCTTGCTGTCCTGATCGGCGTGGGCATTTATCGAACCATGAGCGGCCCGAACGTGGCGCCCGTCTCAAACGCCGGCGGTTCAAATTCCTCGAATGGAACCAATCCTTCTCTCTCGTTGAACAAAGTGCTCTCAGACAATAATTCAGTGGCACCAGCGGCTCCTTCGGCCGAGCCCGCTTCCAGTCCCACGCCGAGCGCCGCGCCTTCGAACGCCCCACCCACGACGCCCGTCGCAAAGTCGTCACCACATCCAGCTGCAGCACGAATTAGCGGTGACCAAATGTTTCAGAATGCGCAGACCGCGCTGGCAGCGCATCACTACTTCGAGCCGTTACAAAATTCGGCGCTGTATTGGGCAATTCAGGCACGCAAGGCGGGAAATCCAAGCGGGAAAGCGCTCGAGGACCAGATTCAGGAAGTCTACCAGCGCAACATGAAGCAGTATTACGCGCAGAAGAATTATTCAGCAGCGCTATCGCTGCTGGAAGAAATGCAAAAGTTCTACCCCGAAAATACCGCCCTCCGCGCCGAGCACCAAAAACTCCAAGCCTCCATCAACCAATCCAAGCGTTAATTCCCCGCACTAATTTTCTAGAATGGTTTTGGCCCCAGTGTCGTGAGGACCCTGCCTTCTGAAAATTTCTCCTCCCAATTAACTCTCCTGTCATCCCGAATCCCGAACTGCTGCGCACCCAGCGGGTGCGCACAGGAGGCGTGAGGGATCTGCTATTGTTTTGACTTCTCGAGTTCCCCGCTCCGCGGGGAACGTTCCCACACTATCTCCAACCACCCGGAATCTCAGTGTTACTCCAAACCTTTGAAACTCGAAAACCTAGCCAAAGACCTAACCACTACTCAAGCGAAGGGGTCATGGCGATCTAACTTTTCGATACTTGCGACGGGCAATTTCTTTTCGCTATAGAGAAGCAACAGTTGGTCTGCACTTAGCGCAAATTTCTTCCGGTTATACGAGAGGCTAAACTTACCATCTTCTAGCGGACTCCAAACGAATCCTTCTTGCTCCAGCTGCCGCAATGCCTCACCCAAGTCCCCGGTCGGCATCTTGATTTTGTTCATGGCTCTCCTTTGGCCGCAGCGCCTAAAGTTTGATGCCACGTGAACTCGCTCGGTCTCGTATTCGCCTTGATCAGATTAACTCACCGGAAACCTCTGTAACCATCACACGCGGTTTTTGCGTGGGCTCCCCCTCAAATATTAAAACACGCTGTCATTCCGAGCCGCGACGGCGGCCCCGTTCGAAGAACGCGCCGGTGAACCGCGTCGCGCTCGACAGAGCGCGCAGATGAACCGCAAGGTTCATCTCAGAAAAAAAGCTTCACCGCATATAAATGGGCGCCGGCGGCGAGGAATCTGCTTTCTGAGGACTCCGCCCAGCATGTCGCGTAGAGAGCCTTTCCGGGTACTCTGTTTCGGCAGGTTGGGTTCTTTCGCCCGGCTACCAACCTGTCCCTTTTTCTCCTCCCAATTAACTCTCTTGTCATCCCGAATCCCGAACTGCTGCGCACCCATCGGGTGCGCACAGGCGGCGTCAGGGATCTGCTATTGTTTTTGACTTCTCGAGTTCCCCGCTCCGCGGGGAACGTTCGCAGACTCATCTCCAACCATCTGAAAAAATGCCATTGTTACTCCGAACCCGTGTCCAGCGTCTCTGTGTTTTGTAGGGTCTTCGGATTTGTGGCCTATTTTTGTTTGTTGGTGGCTTCCGGCGTATAGAAATCGCTGACAGGAAAGTAAACACCCTTGCCGATTGCATAGCCCGAATCGACTGAGACGAATGCTATCGGACCGTCCGTTGAGATGACTTCGATTTTGTCTCCGCGAACCAGTTTGTAAGCACGACCGCTCGAAACTAACGACACCAAACCGGGAATGTCGCCGTTGTTGCGGGCTTGAGATACGTAGTAGAGGTCAGCTTTCTCGGGTGTTCCAAAGTCGTCGTATCGGACGTAGTAGGTTCCTTTCGGTTCGAGCGCATCGTTCTTACCTGATTCCGAAGCCGTAATGATGATTGCCAATATGAAGAGACACCCAAAAATGACAACCGCGATGATCTTTAACGCCTTCGAGCGGTTGGTGTCGGGTTTTCGGATAGCAGGTTGTTGGACGGCAAATGTTTGGACGGGAGCGCCACACGCAGGGCAGAATCGTTGCGGATTCGTGAGCGACTGGCCGCAAGCCGTGCAGTATTGCAAGAGAATATACCCCTGTCGAAGATACTAAGCTGACCCTATCGCTCCAAGGTTGAACGGTCAAGGCCAAGAGCTAGGGTTAGCGTCGAAAGGAGCGAATGAGATGAAACGTTACATCGTGTCGGGCGCACTGTTCATTGCAGGGATGATTGCGGGGGCTTACCTTTCCGGCTCTGCGTCTGCAAAGCCTCAAGCCACAACGACAGTGCACATCACGGAGACTCACGCACGCAAACAAGAGTCCGTGTCAATCCAAGGTGAGGTCGTCGGCTTTGCTTGTGGAAGTGAGGTAGGCGGAGGGTCTGGGTCTGCGCAGTGCTACATTCTTTCTCGTTGACTGCTTCAGAGCTTCGGTAATTGAAGCAGGATGTAGTTCACAAATTCTAGAACATCGTTATCCGGGTAAATGAGCTTGCCGTTTCGTTCCACCAACTTAACCGGCTCAATATCCCGTCCGCCGATGTGACCGACTATCTTACGGATGTGTGGCCGGTATTCGAAGTACGCCACTGTTCGCGTGCCTCCCGTCCCGTGCTCCGCCCCTTTCTGAATTTCAATCGCCATCGGCTTTTGCCTAACTACGGAAGTGATGGCCTTTACCGAAGGTGTCAGCGGCGCAAGCATCGCAAATATTTGCTGCATCACTTCATTGCCGGAGTCCGCTAGCGATTGATCGTCACTCATTGAAGCCTCTTGCCAAACATCAAGTGTCGGATAAGTTCACGGTAATTTGAAGTCGCATTCGTCGGCTAGAATCTTTTCGTTGATGCCGAGCGGTGAAAATTTGACCGTGTAGTCGTTTCCATCAGCGCCTTCAAACTGCACTAAGAAAACCTTGGACTTCAAAACCTTCACCATAAGGTCCGGGGGAACAGTCAAGTCGTTATGGCCGAGCTCCCACGACTCTTTTTCATACGGGGTGTCGTCGATTCGTGCGCGGACGTGCTTGTGAGGTATTTTGCCGGAATTCTCATCTGGCAGCCCCACGCTAATGCCCGTGCTCACTGCCAAGAATCGAAACTTAACGAGCGAGCTATCTTTGAAATGAGTGCAGCCAAAAACCAAATTCGGAGTGGCTTTTTTCAGGCCATCTGTAATCGCTTCTTTGGCCGGAAGCACAAACATTTGGCTCTTGCTTCCTGAAATTTCATCCACCGACTGCGTCTCGGTCCAGTCTCCTCCGGCTGGCTTTTTATCTGTTGTCTGCGTAAGACCCAAAAACAAAATAGCCGCGAATGCCAGTCGGATTATCATTTGCGGTGCCTCTCTGCGTAGGTAATTGCGCGGAGTTTACCACACGGTTACCATACTGAATGGCGTATCATGCTCCGATGGACGATATTAGCCGCCGACTTTACGACGACCAAAAGGAATTTGATGCTTTTAAATTTCAGCGTTCTCAGCGCGGCGAGGAGAACGCGGGCGATCTTGCGAAATTCTACTACAGCCTCGCCCTTTTTTCGGGAGGCACAGTCGCCCTGAGCATTACTTTCTTAGGGTATTTGAAGACGTTAGATCGACCGTTGCATGATCTGCCTGTACTGAAATTTAGTTGGATCGCATTGATTGTCAGCGTCGTTACTTCTTTTGGGTGGGTGCTCGCGAATCTGCGGTACCGATTTTATGCGCTTGAAGTGGAGTGGGGTGAGAGGAAGAGAAAAAATGTTCAATATAAGCTGGACGTGGCTGAGAATTCTCTCGACTCTCCCGGTGATCTTGAAACGAATCGGCTGGTATTTTCCACGTTAATCAACCACGCGAGCGCATATACCAAGAAACATCTGCGAAAAAGAAGTCTATCTAAGGCCATCTGGATTTTGTGCGGTTCGGTTGCACCAATTGCCTTTGTGGTTGGGCTATGTACGCTCGTGCGGTTCGCTTTTGAAAATGCCAGCCTATCCGCGTTGAGCACTTCCTTCCGGTAAGATTCAGCTTGGCGGCTTTTTCGCGAAACATCACCGCTGGTGCAGGCCGATTGTCAGCCGAATTCCATTCAGCGCTGCGTTTGCAGTCTG
>Ga0209420_1000412_pt1 | contig 23109 bp, 25 predicted proteins | sample BlaSpr_A8_OM1_O1_FD_187972 | JGI IMG/M metagenome (GOLD analysis project Ga0209420, IMG submission 187972) | Forest soil microbial communities from Thunder Bay, Ontario, Canada - Black Spruce, Ontario site 2_A8_OM1_O1 (SPAdes) (version 2) | ecosystem: Environmental > Terrestrial > Soil > Boreal...
CCAGCGCTGGCGGTCCCTGGAGTTCAGAGACTGCATGGTCTGATGGTGGCGGCGGAATCACCAAGAATGGATTTACTATCCCCTCTTGGCAGGTAACCGCAGCTGCTGGCTGCGCCAAGTGCTCGCAAACCCTTCGCAACGGCCCTGACGTTTCGGCCAACGCGAATTTCACCTTCTATGTCTGCGCCGACCAAACTTCTTGTACCGCTAACTTGTACGGCGGCACGAGCTTCGCGACGCCGATGTGGGCCGGTTTCCTGGCTCTGGTCAACGAACAAGCCGTGTCGAACGGACAACCGCTCCTCGGCTTCATCAACCCGGCACTCTACGCCGCCTACTCGAGTTCGTCGTATGATTCTGACTTCCACGACATTCTCACTGGCGGCAACGGCTACGGCGCAACCGTAGGATACGATCTGGCAACCGGCATCGGCAGCCCGCAAGCGGCGTTGATCGATGTACTGGCACCGGCACCGGTGGGCAGCTTCACGCTCGCCGCAGTGCCCAAGAAGGCCACCATCGCTCCGGGCGGACACGGCAATGTTAAGATCACGGCCACTCCTTCGGGCGGCTTTGATTCATCGATTGCTCTGTCTGCTACGGGCGAACCGACCGGCGTGAAGGTTGCCTTCAAGCCTGGTTCGATCGCGGGCGGCTCTGGAACCGCAGCTATGCAAGTGAACGTGTCTGCGACCGCCAAAGCTGGAACTTACACCATCACCATCACTGGCGTAGGCGGAACCGTAACCGAAACCACCACGTTTACCCTCACCATCAGCTAGTCAGGGCGGTGAGCTTAACGAATGAGGGCCCGGATCTTCCGATCCGGGCCTTTTTTCCCGATCTGCACAAACGTCCCACGGAAATCTCCGTTAGTTCCAGCGATGAAAACTGAAAGTCGGCAAATCCCGAAGGAGAAGTGATGATTCGAAAGCTTTTGTTTCTGCTCACGCTCGTCGCGACCGTGTCCGGCGCGGCTATCGTTTCCCAGGCCCAGCCCCAGACCCCAGTAACGCGTCATACACGCGACGCGGTTGTCAGTGGGCGGGTGCCGTTGGTCGGCCACTTACCCGCAAGTCAGTCCATGGAGATCACGCTTGTTCTTCAGCACCGCAATCAGCCTGAGTTGGATCAGTTGCTGAAAGACCTCTACGACCGCACCAGTCCCTCGTTCCGCGAATTCCTCACGGTAGAGCAGTTCACCGAAAAGTTTGGTCCCAGCCGTGGAGATTATGAAACCGTGAAGAGCTTCGCGAAAGCGCACGGACTCCAAATTCTATCCACGTCGCGCAACCGCATGAACCTTCAGGTCCGGGGCTCGGTGGAGAACATCGAGAAGGCCCTGAATGTAACGATTGGCGTCTATCAGCATCCCACGGAGAATCGCACCTTTTTCGCGGTCGACCGCGAACCCACGCCGGACATGCCGGTCCGCCTGTGGAGCATCAGCGGTCTGGACAATTATTCGATCCCGAAACCGATGTTCAAGCGGATCGATGCTAGCGCGAAGTCGAATGCGAAGTCTGACGCCACGACCGGCTCTGGTCCTAGCCAGTCCTTCCTGGGCAGCGACATGCGCGCGGCCTATTACGAAGGAACAGCTCTTACGGGCAGCGGCCAGTCGCTTGGATTGCTGGAATATGCCGGTACCGATTTGACCGACTTGAATACATATTTCAAGAATGTCAATCAGACGAATAACGTTCCCATTACCCTCTTGTCGACTGACGGTACTCCCACGAGTTGCACCGCTAAGCAAGGCTGCGACGACACGGAACAGACCATCGACATGACTCAGTCGCTCGGCATGGCTCCGGGAATGTCCAGCCTGGTTATGTATGTAGGTTCCAGTGATTCGGCCATTTTTAACGCCATGGCCACTGCCGACCCGCTCAACGCGCAATTGAGTTCTTCGTGGGTATGGAGTCCAGCAGACCCCAACACCGACAACCCCTATTTCGAGGAGTTTGCGTTGCAGGGTCAGAACTTGTTTCAAGCAGCCGGAGACAGCGGTGCATGGGGCAAGGGTTCCGAAGTCTGGCCCGCAGATAGCGTATACGTCACGTCGGTCGGCGGGACGGACTTAACCACAACCGGACCAGGAGGCGATTGGGCCTCAGAGACAGCTTGGTCAGACGGCGGCGGCGGCATTTCTCCGAACGGCTTTGCGATTCCCTCATGGCAGGTGACCACAGCGGAAGGATGCTCTCGATGTTCGCAGACTCTCCGCAATGCGCCGGACGTTTCGGCCAATGCGAACTTCACCTTCTACGTGTGCGCCGATCAAACAGCTTGCTCCGCTAACGAATACGGTGGAACCAGCTTTGCGGCGCCCATGTGGGCCGGCTACCTGGCTCTCGCCAACCAGCAGCTAATCTCTAACGGATCGACCAGCACGCTGGGTTTCGTCAACCCGATCTTTTATCAGATCGGTTTGAGTTCGAGTTATGACCTCGACTTCCACGACATCACCAGCGGAAGTAATGGCTATTCGGCGACAACTGGCTACGATTTGGCAACCGGCTGGGGTAGTCCTAACGGCGACAACCTGATCAACGCACTTGCCGTGGTCTCGGCGGGTTTCGCCCTCTCCGCGTCTCCCGCCTCAGTCACGGTGCTGCAAGGCGCATCCGGAACCTCCACCATTACCAGCACGGTGACGGGCGGATTTGACTCGGCTGTTACCTTGTCTGCCTCCGGCCAGCCCGCAGGCGTGACCATCACTTTCAACCCTCCCTCGATCACTGGGACCGGAACTTCCACCATGACGATAGCCGTAGCTTCAACCACGGCCGCCAACACGTACTACATTACGGTGACCGGAACCTCTGGCAGCATCGCTGAAACCACCACGGTCACCCTGAAAGTCACCGAGCCGGCTACTAACTTCACCATCACCGCATCGCCCAAATCGCTGGGACTTAATTTGGGTCAATCCGGCTCGGTGAAAATTACCACGACTGTTTCGGGCGGCTTTGACTCCGCAGTTGCCTTGTCTGCGTCGGTAACGGGGAGCCATATAACCGTGAGCTTCAACCCTGCCACCATATCGGCGCCGGGTTCGGGTCACTCGGTTATGACGGTTTCGGCAGATACCGGAGCCGTACAGGGCAGACACACCATCACCATCACCGGCACGGGCGGGGGCGTGACGCATACGACTACGGTCACTCTCCAAGTCGAGAACTAGCCACGACTGCGTCTCTCGGCGCTCACAGCGGCAATAGTAAGAAGGAAAGGCCTAGGTCATTCGATCCGGGCTTTTCCTTTTTGTCCTAAGAGTGTTCGGTTTGCTGTATGGTATAATGGTGTAAATACAAGGTAGAAGGGTAGAACCATGAGTCTTAACATCAAGAATGAAGAGACACATCGGCTGGTTCGGCAACTGGCCAAGATTACTGGAGAGAGCATGACCGCGGCGGTCGACAAGGCGGTCCGAGAGCGGCTCGAACGGGTGCGCAACACCAAGAAGGGCGGACTGGCCGAGAGGCTGCTGAAGATCGGGCGAGAGTGCGCCGCGCATATGAAGGAACCGTATCTCTCCATTGATCACGGGGATCTGCTCTACGACGAGAAAGGACTGCCTAAGTGATCCTGGATTCTTCGGCCGTCGTCGCCATTCTGCGAGCTGAGCCGGAAGCGCCAACGATGGCGATCGCGATAGACGAGGCCGAAGTCTGTCGCATTTCGGCGGTCAGTTATCTAGAGGCTGCCATCGTGATCGACAGCGGGCGCGACCCAATAGCCAGCCGCCGCTTCGATGACTTTTTCCGCGAGTCGGATATTGTTATCGAGTCGGTGAGTCCCTGGCATGCGCGCATTGCCCGCGAGGCTTATCGCGACTTCGGCAAAGGCCGGCATCGCGCGGGCCTGAACTTTGGCGACTGCTTCGCCTACGCGCTGGCGAAGGAAAAGGGCGAGCCGCTTCTGTTCAAGGGTGATGATTTTTGCTTTACAGACATCGAAGCTGCCGACAGCAACAATCCCTAAACGGGAATCAGTGGGAATTCCTGCCCCAATCAAGGTTTCAAATCGATCTTCCCAAACTAGACTGGCTAGTTCAGGAGATAAAAAATGTGGTGGGTTGTGCTGGGGCACCTCGGCGTTCCCTTCGTTTTCGGAGTCGCCTTTGTTATTTTCGCGACTGCTTCTGGCAGCAATCCTCCCACTTGGGACATCGCTCTGGAAACGGCCTTGGACTTGGCTGTGCTTGGAATTGGCGCGACGGGATCGATATTTGAAAACGATACTATTGCGAAAGCCTTTGGAATCCACGCTGCCGTGGTGGGAATCGCAATAGTGGGGATCAACTTTCTGCTCAGCTCGGTTATCGTACTGATCCGGCGATTTGTTTATGAGCACACCCAGCGGAAATTGCTTTGGGGAAGCTTTTCTATCAGTTTAGGGTTTCTGTGCCTATTGGTGACGTCGATGGTTCTGGCGTATGCTTATCGAGTGGTGCCTTAGCCGGCCCGAGCAGAGATATGCAATTATTCGTCCAACTGACCTTACTCGCCTTAGTTGCCGCTGGAATCATGGGAACGGGCTTGGGTTTCCTGGTGAAGTTTATCGTCGAGGCCAACCAAACTCCGCGGGACCGGATCGCTAGCCTTACCGACGATGCGAGTCGTAAGTAAATCCGCCCGCACAGCTAGTCTTGTTGGACTATTCATTCCACAGTCACCGACTTAGCCAGATTCCTCGGCTGATCTACATCACATCCTCTTCTTACCGCGATGTGATAAGCCAACAACTGCAAGGGGACAATTTCGAGAATTGGCGACAGTTCTTCCGGCGCAGCGGGAACATATAGGACGTGGTCGGCGGCTTCCTTGATTTCTTCGTCGCCTTCGGTGGCGAGTGCAATCACGACTCCGGAACGCGCTTTTACTTCTTTCAGGTTCGACATCGTTTTTTCGTAGCGCACCATCGAGCCGGGATTGTTCGCATTTTTCGTGGCGACGATCACCACCGGAAGGTTCTCGTCGATCAGGGCGTTGGGGCCGTGCTTCATTTCGCCGGCCGGGTATCCCTCGGCGTGGATGTAGGAGACTTCTTTGAGCTTCAGCGCGCCTTCGAGGGCGATGGGATAGTGAATGCCGCGGCCGAGGAAGAGAAAATCCTGGGCGCGCTGGAATCGTTTTGCCAGATCTTCACATGCCTCGTCGTGAGTGAGAATGTTTTCGAGCTTGCCAGGGATGAGTGTGAGTTCCTCGGCAGCAATCCGGATCTGCTCTGGGGTCATAGCGCCGCGAACCTGCGCCAGATACAGCGCAAACAAATGCAGGGCGACGAGCTGGCAGGTAAAAGCCTTGGTCGAAGCCACGCCGATCTCCGGGCCGGCATGAGTGTAGATGGTTCCAGCAGCTTCGCGAGTAATCATGGAGCCGACCACGTTGCAGATGGCCAGTGTGTGCGAGCCTTTGGCCTTGGCCTCGCGCTGGGCAGCGATGGTGTCGGCGGTTTCACCGGACTGCGAAATCACAAGCGTGATTGTGTCCGGGCTTACGATGGGGTCGCGGTAGCGCCACTCGCTGGCGTAATCCACTTCGACTGGGACGCGGGCGAAGCTCTCGATCATGAACTTGCCGGCTTGGCCAGCATGCCAACTGGTGCCGCAGGCCACAATATTGATTTTTTTCGCGGCACAAAACTCAGCGTCGCTGATTTGCATTTCATCGAGGAAGATTCGTCCGGTATCGAGCGAAACGCGCCCTAAAGTGGTATCGCGGACGGCGCGCGGCTGCTCGTAAATTTCCTTGAGCATGAAATGCTTGAAGCCGCCCTTCTCGGCCATGATCGGATCCCAGGTCACGTGCTGCACCTGGCGCTGGATCGGCTTGCCGTCGAAATCGGTGAGTTGCACGCCCTCGGGAGTGACCACGGCTAGATCGCCATCGGCGAGAAAAAAAATGTCCCGCGTGTGATAGAGGATCGCGGGAACGTCGGAGGCGACAAAGTATTCATCGTTGCCCAAGCCAACCACCAACGGCGGCCCGTTGCGCGCAGCCACGATCTTGTTAGGGTCGTCGACCGAAATCACGGCTAAGGCGAACACGCCGCTGAGTTCTTTAACAGTCCGACGGACCGCTTCTTCAAGCGTGGGCCGGTTACCGTTGCCAGTCTTGAAAAGATGCTTCTCGATCAGGTGAGCGATCACTTCCGTATCGGTCTCAGTCGAAAAGGTATGGCCCTCTTCGACCAGCTTTTTTTTCAAGCTCAGATAGTTCTCGACGATGCCGTTGTGTACGACAACGATCTTTCCTGTGCAGTCGCGATGAGGATGAGCGTTTTCTTCCGTGGGACGCCCGTGGGTAGCCCAACGCGTGTGACCAATGCCGTACGTGCCATCGAGCGGCTTGAGCCGGATCACATCTTCCAGGTTGCGCAGCTTGCCCTCCGCGCGGCGAACCTGCAGCTTGTCCCCGTTGCCGGCAACGGCAATTCCAGCCGAGTCATACCCGCGATACTCGAGCCGCCTCAGCCCCTCGATAATAATCGGGACGACTTCCTTCTTGCCGACATATCCGACAATGCCACACATGCGGGAAACTCCAGAAATTCAGTCTGCCAGGGAGAAGCGAAACTCTTCAATCACCGGGTTGGTCAGCACTTCGCGCGCAATCCGTTCGACTTCGGTTTGCGCTTCTTCGCGGCTTAGGCCGCCATCCAGCGTAAGTTCGAAGTACTTTCCCTGGCGGACTTCATCCAGTCCCTTGTAGCCCATTTTCTTGAGCGCACCGTGAATGGTCTTGCCTTGAGGATCAAGAACGCTTTTCTTGAGCGAAACATAAACGTAGGCTTTCATGGGGATACAGGCATTATACGGCAGGACGATGGAGCGTTGAGGCACTCAGGTTCTGCGGCGCACGTCCGGCAGCGCAGGCAACCAGCCACTTCCATGTTCAACCCAGTTCAGTGATTTGCTGGTCGAGCATTGCCAGAGCTTGCTCCAGAACTTTTCGATAGCGCGGGTTTTCGGTGGAGTGGAGTTGCTCTAAAATCCGGCTGCGCGAGAGTTCGAGGCCTCGCTTGCGGGACTCGATTTCCCGTTGTTCAGGAGTCAGGCGGGGCTTATCCTTCCCGGAGGACGACTGGGCATCGTCCTGCTGCAGTTCAACCGATTTGCTCTCCCACCCGCGTGCCATACGAAAATTATATTCTCTTGCGCAACTTCGAGTGCGGTCTGGACGCGACGAGCGTACACTGTTAGGCGCTTCAGTTTCCCCTGGCAACAGATCACGGGCGGTTCATGTATTTCGGGCCATAAGTTACTTAGTAGTTTCGGTATTTCGTTCGGCCTATAAGTTTTGAGGTGCAAAAGCGGAGGGATCCATTTGTGATGATCTCTGCAAACGCGGCATTGACCGGCTTCTACGACTACAGAGAAGTGGTGCGCTCGGTATTGATCGCCATCGCGGCGTCTTATGCCGGACTCGACCTTGCGGGACGGGTAACGGCTGCACGCGGCCGGGTTCGGCTAGCCTGGTTGAGCTGTGGCGCCATTGCCATGGGCACCGGAATCTGGGCGATGCAACTCAAGGGGATGTTGGCTTTCCATTTGCCAGTCCCGATTGTGTATCACTGGCCAACGGTTCTGGCGGCACTCCTGGTAGCAATCTTCGCATCCGCAGTAGCGCTCGATGTGGCGAGCCGGCAGATGGGCGGGGTCGAAGCTTTGACCGGCAGCGTCATTATGGGCGCCGGCATCGCTGGGCTGCATTACATCCTGATGGCCGCGATGAGATTGCCGGCCATCACCCGGTATTCCGACTTTCTGGTGGCGTGTTCCATCCTGCTCGCCGTCCTGTTCTCTCTCCTGGCATTGCTGATGGCATTCGGTCTTCGAGAGGAAACCAGGTGGAGTGTCCCGCGAAGGGTTGGCAGCGCCATTGTGATGGGAGCCGCTATCTCCGCGATGCACTATACGGGAATGGCTGCCGCAAGTTTCTTCCCCGCCTCGCCTCCGGACCTTTCCCTCACGGTGAGCAACTCCCCTATCGGCGGCTTTGGAGTTGTCATCGCGACCCTGATCGTGCTCATAGCCGCAATCATTACATCGTCCGTGGACAGGCAGGCCCACGCCGAAATTCAGCGGCTCAATGAAGAATTGGAGCTCCGCGTCGCCGAGCGGACCTTGGAGCTTGAAACGGTCAACCAATCGCTGAGAAAGGAAATTGCCGAGCGGGAGTGGGCCGAAGATGAATTGAGAAGGCAGAAGGAGATTCTCGAGCGGATATTCGAGAATATCCCCGCGATGATAGCCTTCTTTGGCGCGGATGGCCGTATCGAGCTGGTCAATCCAGAATGGGAGCGCACGATCGGTTGGACGCTGCAAGAAATACGGGAACGAAATCTAGACATATTCGCTGAACTTTATCCCGATCCGCAGTATCGCCAAATGGCCCGAGACTACGCTATCGCATCAACTGGTGGGCGCGCCGAGTTCAAAGTGAGGGTGAGAGACGGACGGGTGATAGATATGGCTACCCACGTCGTACAGCTTTCCGACGGGTCGAGACTTGGCATTGGGCGTGATATCTCCCAACGAAAGCGCACTGAGGCTGCATTGCGGGAAGCACAGGCGGACCTCGCCCGGGTCGCCCGCATGGCTGCGATGGGAGAACTGGCTGCCGCCATTGCCCACCAGGTTAACCAGCCGCTCGGGGCTGTGGTCACGTATGGAAGTGCGTCTCTGCGCTGGCTCGCTACCCAACCGCCCAATCTGCAGGAAGCTCGGGAGGCCATCGAGAGGACCGTCCGGGAAGCGACTCGGGCCAGCGACGTGATCGGGAGAATTCGCGCGCTGCTGCAAAAAGGCTCTCCTCAGATGGAGCGGCTTGACGTGAATGCGATCATCCGGGAAGTGCTGGTTCTGGCTGCCAGCGAACTACTAAAGGGCGGTGTTACGGTGCGGACACAACTGGCGCCGGGTGTTCCCGCTGTGCTTGGCGACCGCATTCAGTTGCAGCAGGTCATGCTTAACTTGATCCTCAACGCCGTCGATGCCATGAGTACAATCAACGGCCGGCCGCGGGATTTGCTCATTACGACGGCAAAGCATCCGGAGGGCGCTCTGATCCAGGTACACGATGTGGGAGAAGGAGTCGAGCCCGCGCAAGCAGACCACATCTTTGAACCGTTCTTCACCACGAAGCCGCAGGGAATTGGTATGGGATTATCGGTTGGCCGTTCCATTGTCGAGGCTCATGGAGGGCGCTTGTGGTTCGCTCCGGGGTCTTCACACGGGACTATTTTTCAATTTACTGTGCCAAAGGCAGATTCAATCGCATGACAGAGCAGTCCCCCATCGTCTTCGTGGTGGATGACGACGCATCCATCCGCGATGCGCTTAGGAGCCTGATCCACTCGGTGGGTCTAAGAGTCGAACTCTTCGAGTCGCCGCGCGAATTTCTGCAAGGGAAGCGTCCGGATGCACCGAGTTGCCTGGTGCTTGATGTCAGGTTGCCCGGCAAGAGCGGGCTTGATCTTCAACGCGAACTGGCTGCTGCCAATATCCATATTCCGATCATCTTCATCACGGGACACGGTGATATCCCCATGTCGGTGCGGGCCATGAAGGCGGGAGCCGTCGAGTTTCTGACCAAGCCCTTCCGCGACCAGGATCTTCTGGATGCGATTCAGGTGGGATTGGAGCGGGACTCCGCCAGGCGCGAGCGGGAAGCGGAAGTTGCCGTCCTTCGGAAGCGTCTCGAATCGCTCACTCCGCGCGAGCGCGAAGTGTTGCCCCTGGTAGTTTCAGGCCTGCTCAATAAACAGGCCGCCGCTGAACTCGGAACAACCGAAGCGACGGTAAAGGTTCATCGCAGCCAGCTCATGCGGAAAATGGGCGCCTCATCCTTGGCTGACCTGGTAAGAATGAGTGAAAAAATGGGCATCGCTGTGCCCAAGAGCTAACTCACCTTAGTAAGTTCTGCTTTACTTACGTAAGTCTTCTCCGACTAACGCACAATAGATTCATTCCTATCGAAAGCATAACGTGATGTTCAGTCAGGTTTCTGAGGCTGGAGGCAGACTCGATTTGCACGACGAAGAGCGTATTTTCGAGGCATTTCTAACTGCCAGGAAGGCGGCCATATTTGGGCCATCGGGCAGTCGGTCAGTTGCAGCGCTCCACTGGAGGCCGTTTGCCGCCTGAGCCAGGCCTCGGGGTTCACTTTTACTATTTATTCTGCCAGTTCTGCAGCCACGGGGTCTTATGAGCACCTCGGACCCTATTGTTTTTGTAGTGGATGACGATCCGTCGGTACGCCGGACGATCAAGCGTCTGGTCGAGTCCGTGGGATTGCGAGCCGAGACGTTGGGTTCCGCGGAAGACTTCCGTGATAGCGAACTTCCCAACGCGCCTAGTTGCCTGGTGCTGGATATCCGGCTACCCGGCATAAGTGGGCTTGATTTACAACGCGAACTGGCCGAGAACAACATTCATATTCCCATCATCTTTATTACTGCCCATGGCGACATTCCGATGGTCGTGCGGGCCATGAAAGCGGGAGCGGTTGAATTTCTAACCAAGCCCTTCCGTCATCAGGATCTGCTGGACGCTATTCAACAAGCGCTGAAGCGAGACCGCACCAGAGGTGCACTCGATGCGGAAGTTGCCGTACTGCGGAAGCGCTTTGAATCGCTGACGCGTGGCGAACGAAAGGTGCTGCCTCTGCTTGTTTCAGGCCGGCCTAACAAACAAATCGCTGCCGAAATCGGAACCAGTGAGGCGACGGTCAAGGTCCACCGCAGCCAACTTATGAGAAAGATGGAAGCGGACTCACTGCCGCAGTTAGTAAGGATGGCTGAAAAGATTGGTATCAAGGGTTGAAGGCGGTAGGTCAAGTCCGACTAACCCAGGTTAATAGATTATTTACCAAAGTAAATATATTCGTGACCAATGCACAGTAGATTTGCCGCTTGATCCCGTTTACCTTTGGGCTGTTCCTGGGAGATGATTTGTCCGAGATTCCCGTCGTTTCCGTCGTTGATGACAATTACTCGGTGCGCCGGGCGGTTGCGGCAGTCATCAGGTCGGCAGGGTTTACGGTCGAAGTCTTCGGGTCGGCAGAGGAGTTTATCCGTTCCCATCAGATGCCCTGCACCGCATGCCTCGTTCTGAGTGTGCAACTGAAGGGCATGAGTGGACTTCAGCTCCAAAGCCATTTGGCGGCCGCTGGCCGCCACATTCCGATGGTGTTCATTGTTGCGTCCGCGGATGAGAAAGCTCAGGCGCTGGCGTTCGAGTTAGGGGCCGTGAAGGTTCTGGATAAACCATCCGGCGGCGATAAGTTACTCAAAGAGATCCGCTTGATCTTGAAACCCAGGGATAGAGGGAAGTCGACCAACTCTAGCTTTCCGGGGCCATAGGAGCTTTGGTAAGTATAGGTTTTCAACATCTGGCAAGTTTAAACGGATAAGAGGCGTTCGGACCGCTCCCATCTTGGGAAGGATTTGTTCGGGAAAACGAGGTTGCCAAGAAAAGACGATTCCCCTGTCAAGATATGTGGTTATAATGCCGGAGTTATCTGGCCTAGTAGTGCGGCGCGCTTTTGAGGGGGAGCGCCCGCCAGGAGCAATCAGTTCAGTGTCCCCTTCGAGCGCGCCACGCTCAGAATTCGATGTGCAGCGATATTCCGCGCTGCTGCAAATGGCGGATCTAGTATCTCGACGCCAGGATGCGGCGGAAGCTCTCCTAGAATCGGAAGAGTTATTGGGCGCTTACTTCAGCGCGTCCAAGGTGGGCCTATGTATCCTCGATGCCCACTTCCGCTATCTCGCGATTAACCAGACGATGGCGGAGATGAATGGCGTTCCGGCAGAGACGCACTTGGGAAAAAGTGTCCGCGAAATGCTGGGGGACTTTGCCGAGATGGTCGAGCCGCAGGTTAAGCGCGTGTTGGAAACCCAGCAGCCGGTGTTGAACCTCGAACTCACCTTCCAGCTCCCCACCAGGAAGGAACCGGGCCACTGGATGGAGCACTACTTTCCCATGAAAGACGTGACCGGCAAGGTGACGAAAATCGGCGTGGTTGTAGTTGAGATTACGGAACAAAGAAAACTCGAGGAATCGCTCCGTGACGTTTCTGAAACGCTGCGCGAGGAGAAGAAGCGGCAGCATGTGATGATGGAGGTGAGCCGCCTGCTGGCGGCAAGGTCGGATGTGCGGCAGGTCTTTCCGCAGATCTCGGCTTATCTGCGGCGAGTTCTGCGCCAGGAGTATGCATCTCTCGCCGTGCATGATCAAAAGAGCGGGCAGTTGGTCCGGCAGGCGATGGATTTTCCCCTGCGCAAAGGGCCGACCTCCGCCACCGAAATCAATCCTGCAAACGATCCGCACGGCAAGGCTCTGCGGGAGCGCGAGCCTCAGATTTTCACCAGGAGCGAGATGCGGGACTACCCTGCGGGTACAACGGACTACTTGCTGGCCGAGGGCATGCAGTCACTTTGTTGCGTCCCCTTGCTCCGGCCAAAAGGGCCTCTGGGAGTTCTAGTACTTGGCAGCACGCGGCCAGACGCTTTTAAGACTGACGACCTGACGCTTCTGAATCAGGTCGCCGCTCAACTAGCGACCGCTTTAGAGAACGCCCGGATTGCGCGCGAGGTCGAACTGCTCCGGGGTCGGCTGGAGCAGGACAAACGTCACCTGGAAGGTAAAACCCACACTCAGCTTCATTTTGAAGAGATCATCGGTGAGAGTCCAATTCTCCGGCAGGTTCTGGATCAGGTCGCGATTGTTGCGGCCAGCGACGCGACAGTCATGATCCTGGGAGAAACCGGAACCGGCAAAGGGCTGGTAGCTCGCTCAATCCATCGCGCCAGCAAGCGCAAGGACCGAAGCTTCATCACCTTGCACTGCGCGGCAATTCCAACGGGACTGCTGGAAAGTGAGTTGTTCGGACATGAGAAAGGCGCATTCACCGGGGCCGTGACCCAGAAGATCGGCCGCCTTGAACTGGCTGATAAGGGCACTCTGTTCCTCGACGAAATCGGCGAAATCCCCCTCGAACTGCAACCCAAACTGCTCCGCGTCCTGCAAGACCACGAGTTTGAAAGGCTGGGAGGAACACGGACGATCAAAGTCGATCTGCGTCTGGTCGCGGCCACTAACCGCGATTTGGTGCGGCGCGTGGCCGAGAAGGAGTTTCGCAGCGACCTGTTCTACCGCTTGAATGTGTTTCCCATTCGCATGCCGTCTTTGCGCGAGCGGCGCGAGGACATCCCGCTGCTAGTCCGGTATTTCGTTCTGAAATTTGCCCGCGAAATGAATCGCAGCATCGAGAGCATTCCGAGCGAGACCATGAGCGCTCTGGTCAATTGGCATTGGCCAGGCAACGTCCGCGAGCTGGAAAATTTCATTGAGCGATCGGTAATTCTCACAGATGGAACCGCCTTGCGAGCGCCGCTGGGCGACCTCCAGGCAGAAATCTCCAGTTCTGCAGAAGACTCTCTGGAAGGAACCGACCGCGAACTTATCATTCGCGTCCTGAGCGAAACGGATGGAATGATTTCCGGTCCTACCGGAGCAGCGCGGCGGCTGGGCTTGAAGCGCACCACCCTACAATCGAAGATGCAGCGGCTGGGAATCACGCGCAGAGACTACTCGAACCGAAAACCGGGGTAGAACTCTTGTCAATACAGAAACACTTGAGTGCCGACTAAGGGTCCGATTGCCGAATGGTCGGCAAATGGCCGGTTATAAAACTGACTTTTCCTCCCGTACGGGCTTTTCCTTCCGTGACTTAGGATCTTGAGCCATTCTGGAACGATAAGTGCATGGCATTCCTTCATCGGGAATGACGCAGGGGCGGTCTTCCCGATTGCAGACGGACGGGTTGCACCCTCTCTACCACCGACTCAATCCGGGACAGGAGTAAATCGTGTTAGTAGCCAGGAACTACCAGCCGGCCAACCTCGTTCGCCTGCTGCCGCCGGCAGCCAGGACCTTAACCCAGCCTGCTGAAATTTCCAACAGTGATACTTGGCGCGGCAGGAACGGTTTCGCAAGCGCGTGGCCGGCTCTTGTGTCTGACTTCACGGTACCGCCCGCACAGCGGCGCGATCAAGTTCTAAGCGAGGCCAACCCGGAGGAATTCGATCCTCTGTATTTGTTTGCCTGCCAGTTGGAATGGGAGCAAAATGCCGACCCCAGTGCGGCATGGGAAGTGCTCTCTGCCGCGCGCAGTTCGGACCTCCGCTCGCGAGCCCAAGCGCGATCCTTGCTCGAACGTTTGCACTTGGTGCAGACACAACCTCCGGAAGAGATTCCCGTTGATGAGGAAGACCCCGGCAGTTCAATAATGGAGGCAAATATGCGAACTCCCTATGGTCTCGAAATCATCGAAAGCTGCATGAATTGCAAAGCGAGCCGTGACGGCTTCTTCTGCCGTTTTTCCTCATCCGTGCTGCGGTCAGTGGAAGAGGTCAGCCACCATACCATTATGCCTGCCGGAGCTCTGCTGTTCGTGGAAGGGCAAACGCCCCGCGGCGTGTACGTTGTCTGCTCCGGCAAAGTGAAGCTCTATACGACTTCAAAAGAAGGCAAAGTGCTGATTCTGAAAATGGCGGAAGCCGGAGAGGTGATAGGGTTGAGCGCAGCCATCTCCGGCACGAACTACGAAACCACCGCCGAAACGGCAGTACATTGCCAACTCGATTATATCGGCCGCCAGGACTTCATGGCGCTTCTGCAGAAGGAGAGCGAACTGGGGGCCCACGCTTCGCTATCGCTGAGCCGCGAGTTCCAGGCTGCGTATCGCGACATCCATGATCTCGTCCTGGCCCGCTCGTCGTCCGGAAAGCTGGCGAGGCTGTTGTTGTCGTCTTGCGCCACCTCAGCGATTCCGCAGTCCGGAGAAGTGCACTTGCGTTCCGTCATGACCCACGAAGAGATGGCGCAGCGGATCGGTTCCTCGCGCGAAACTGTCACGCGGCTGCTCACTGAGCTGAAGAAAAAGCGTTTGATCCGGCTGGATGGAGTGAACCTGGTAATTCGCAGCCGCAGCGGCCTGGAAGCGCTAACGGTTTAATTCCTCCCCCAGCGCAGAGGGCGGATTCCAGGATGGATCCGCCCTCCGAACTGCAGTACCCAGTACCTGGTACCTAGTTTCTGGGTGCCAGCAGCACGGCAGGAGCGCAAATGTTTCTTCTCGGTACTAGGTACTAGGTACTTACAGCCCAAACAGTTCGCGCAGCCTTTTTGTTTGCGCCCGGCTGACTGGAATTTCACTCTGCTTCTTATCGTCCATGCGCAACTGATACGAACTCTTGAACCACGGCACGACCTCGCGAATTCGATTGATGTTCACCAGGTAGGAGCGGTGAGCGCGCCAGAACAACCCAGGATCGAGACTGGCTAGTAATTCTTCCAAAGTACGGCAGTTCGAATGCCCCTCCATGCCCGAAGGTCCGGCCGTCACCACTGTAATCACGCCGTCCTCAATCGAGGCGTAGCAAATTTCCCTCTGATCCACCAAAAACATTCGCCCCAGCGCCTTCAGCAGGATTTTCGAGGTTTGCGGCTTTGGTGCCTGCAGCATTCGCACCAGGGTGTCGATTTTCTCCGCCGGCAGGCCTTCCGCTCCCTGCTGGGCGCGGGCTTTCTGTACCGACAGCGCCACGCGTTTCTTATCGAAGGGTTTCAGCAGGTAATCCACCGCGTTGACTTCGAACGCCTTCACCGCATACTGATCGAAAGCGGTGGCAAAGACAATCTTGGGCAGCGGGATCTTCTTGTCGAGAAGCTTCTTGATCACGCCGAATCCATCGAGCCCCGGCATCTGGACGTCGAGAAAGACAAGATCAGGCGCATGTTCCTTGATAAGGCTTACGGCTTCGATGCCGTTCTTGCCCTGCGCTACCACGTTGACGTCGCCAACGCTCTTGAGCAAATAGGCGAGTTCATCGCGGGCGAGTTGCTCGTCGTCCACGATTACCGCAGAAAGAGGCATTCCATCTCCTGAAATCGGCTGCCTGAGAAAAGTATAGTGACCGCGTTTCGCGGGAGTCAACGCAGCCGCTAGATTCCACAGCTGAACTTTTCAGATGAGCGGTCAGATGAGCGGCGCTCCGCAATTTTGTCAGCGTTGCTGCTGCATCATGCCGCCCAAATCCATCTTGGTGAAACCTGCCGGAATCTCAAACAGGCTGGCGGGTTGCGCACCCTCCTGTACATTGCGCAGTTCACCGCTGCTGCTCTTGCCTTCCCACTTCACAGGAAACCGTAGCTTAGGGTCGAGCCAGAAGTGGCTAACGTCGCCGCTGGAATTCGTGGACTCATATTTTACGGTGCTGCGCCCGTTCACCGAATCGGCGCCCACCTTGTGACAGCTTCCGCCCTGATTTTGCGTTTTTTGCCAGTCGCCACATGCATTTTCGACATCGCCAGTCACGAAAAAAGCACTGCCAAATCCCATTTTCTGGTTTGCACTCTTTGCCGCCGTCTCCATATACATGTGCTGTTGCGGCATCAGGATGACCGAGGTCTGAGTGGCGTAATTCACAATGATTGCCCCTCCACCCTGCGCGCTTTTACCCTGCGACTCGATGCGAACCTTGTCCTTGGCGAAATAAATCTTGGCCTGATTGGACGCGCCCTGTTTCTGCGTGTCGACCACCTCCGCAGAGAACTCGGCTTGCGCCAGCACAAAGCCGGCGGCCGACATCAACGCAAGAAAGCAGGAAATGCGAGTGACTGATCGAAGCATGTGAATCTCCTTAGGATGTTGCCTGGCGGCCCTGGATGCCTGTCGGCCACCCCGATTAAAAGCGATGGAAGCATACCAGAAGTTGCACGCGCATCCCAGAGCCTGGAGTTCGAGGCGAGTTTCGAGGGTAGTTTTCAAGCCATGCTTAAACCACATTCTCCAGCGCTAATGCCATCCCCAATCCCCCGCTCACGCAGAGAGTAGCCACGCCGCGCCGCGTATTCCGCTTCAGCATCTCGTGCAGCAACGTAACTGTGATGCGCGTTCCGGTGCAGCCAATCGGATGCCCAATCGCAATCGCTCCGCCGTTCACGTTGAGCCGCTCACGATTGAAATTCAGTTCACGGTCGCAGGCGAGCACCTGCGCGGCGAAGGCTTCGTTCAATTCGATCAGTCCAAATTCGTGCAGCCGAAGGTTGTGCTTCTCCTCCAGCTTGCGCAAAGCTGGCACCGGCCCAATCCCCATCGTGCGCGGATCGACTCCCGCCGAGGTCACAGCCGAGATTCGCGCCAGCGGTTTCAAGTTGTTCGTCTTCACGAAATGCTCGCTCGCAACAACCACGGCCGCAGCGCCGTCGGTGATTCCCGAGGAATTGCCAGCGGTGATCGTCCCGGTTTTCGCAAACACCGGCGCCAGCTTGCCCAGCTTTTCCATGCTCGCATCGGCAAACGGATGCTCATCGCGGCTGAAGACAGTCGTGCCTTTTTTGCCTTCAATTGTTACCGAAACAAGTTCGGCATCGAACCGTCCGGCGGCAATCGCCCGCCCGGCGCGGGTTTGCGACATCAGCGCATACTCATCCTGCTCCTCCCGCGAAATCTTGTAGTGTTCGGCCAGCACCTCGGCAGTTTCGCCCATCACCATCTTCGCCATCGGACAGAAGAATCCATCGCGATACATGCCGTCGACCAGTTCCTGATTGCCCAGCCGGTATCCCCAGCGCGCTTCAAGATAGTAAGGAACCCGCGACATGGATTCCGTCCCACCTGCCAGAACGCAGTTAGCATCGCCAAGCAGAATTGACTGGAAGGCCAGCGCGATCGACTTCATCCCCGAGGCGCAGGCTTTATTCACGGTGAACGCCGGCGATTCCTGCGGCACGCCGCTGCGAATGGAAATCTGCCGTGCCGGATTCGGCCCGCCGCCAGCCTGCCGCGCATTACCGAAGATAGTTTCCTCCACCTGCTCGGGCTGGATTCCGGCGCGCTCGATCGCCGCCTTTGCAGCAACGACACCCATGTCAGCCGCGGTCAGCGAGGCCAGCGATCCGCCAAACTTCCCAATCGGCGTACGCACCGCGGATAGAATGTAGACTGCCTGCAAAGTTCCTCCAAAGCATTTGAGTTTAGCAGGAGAAGATAAAGATGCGGGATGGGGCAATGCTTACGAGGGCGCGGAGCGAATCGGATTCGCATCAGTGCATGGCTTCAGACATGCCGAAACCTGCCCTATGGCTGCGCCTTCAGGCGCAGGAGGGACGACCCTGAACTGGCCTCGACTTCAGACTCGCAGTTGCCGAAATCATTTTGGAACTTGACGGGTTAACGCCCCGGCCGAATACGGCCCGGGGACTGTCTGAATCCGACGCCATCAGATGCTTGCGGTCAGTTGATATTTCTCTGCGCTCGCCTCTACGATTCGCCGCCGACCATGGCCAGGGTTCGGCACATAGTGCGTACGCAGCAGCCCGAACGATTCCAGCAGGTCAATGTCCCGGCTCACCGCGCGCGCGTTTCGTTTCAAAGCATTCGCCAGTACTGATACCGGCACTGCCTTCTTACTGGCTCGCAGCAACCGCACTCGTTCTGCGGAAAGTACCTTCATCATCTCGCTCGCGTCTTCGAATGAGATCACCACCTCAGGCTCCCAGGTTTCGCCCCGGTCCAGTTTGCGAGCATGTTCACGAGCGCGGCTGAAAAATCCTGCAACTCCATCCGTGACCAGGCGTACCTTAACTCTCTTGCTCATCTTCGTGTCTCCAGAGTTCGACTATCTCTTCAAGGAACCTTTCCAACAAAGCTTCGTAAGTAGAAAACCTCACGGAGGAAATCTGGCCCATCGAATGGCAATGGTGACGCCCATGGCTATTGTCGTAGCCGAGCACACGGCCGTTGTCGACTCCAGAAATCCTCGGATTGATATAGGCCAGGCTATACTTCACCACTTCCTCGCCCCGTCTCACAATTTCAACTTTCAAAATCGCTCCGCGCCGTTTGCCCGTTAAATGACTTACGTTAATGTCCTTCTTTTCTGGCTCCGGCTTGCGCGGATTTGGGCCCACAGTTCATAATAACACAGCTAGGATGTTATAAATCCCTTCTGCTGAGTGGGCCTATTGCCATTCCTCCTAACCTCCGGCATAATAAGTGTTTGTCCAGACCTCGCCGGACTCTTCCGGAACAAGGATATATCTGTGTTAATGATTCGACTGTCGCGCATGGGTGCGCGTAAGCAACCGCATTATCGCATTGTTGTGATTGAGAAGGCGCGGGCGCGCAATGGCCGGCCAGTGGAAGTTGTCGGGACGTATAATCCCCGCACCAATCCCGCCAGCGTGGATTTCAAACGCGAACGCGTGGACTATTGGGTGTCTAAGGGCGCGCAAATGTCAGACCGCGTCGGCAAACTTTACTCCAAGCCCGCGGCCGCGGCAGCGCCGACGGCTTCCGTCGCTTAATCGATCGTCGGTTGATCAATCGTTGCTTAGTCAATATGACCGAAACTTCTCCCAACGTTCGCGCGCTCATCGAGCAGATTGCGAAGTGGATCGTCGATGAGCCCGACCAGGTTTTCGTCGACCATCTCGATGACGACGTGATCGAACTGGAAGTCGCCGAGGGCGACGTGGGCAAAGTGATTGGGCGCCAGGGCCGAAACGTTCGCGCCCTGCGCACGCTTCTGAGCGCTGCCGGAGTGCGGGCGCGCAAGCGCTACACTCTCGACGTCATCGACTAGAAGCCGCAGAAATGGCTTGAAATAGAAGCTGCAAGAATGGTTTGAAAGGGCGCGGCTTTAGCCGCGCCGCATTGGGGCAATAAGATTCCGGGCTTTAGCCCCCGAGGGAGCTTTACTTCCCTTCGCGAACAGCCGGGGGAACCACCATTCGCGATCCTGAAACAAGCGGTGAGTTCATCACACTCGCCCGCGTGGTGAAGACGCAGGGCCGCCGCGGCGAGGTTGCCAGCGAGATTTATAGCAACATACCCGAGAGATTCACCGTGGGGATGAAGTTGCTGGCGCTGCCGCGGGAACCGAATGCCGGTCGCCGCGATTTGAAAGTCGAAGAACTCTGGCCGCACAAAGGTCTGATGGTGCTGAAGTTCGCCGGAGTAGATTCGATCTCCGACGCGGAAACGCTAGTCGGATGCGAACTGCAGGTGCCGCGCAGCCAGCGTTCGGAACTACAGGCAGGCTGGAATTACGTCAGCGACCTGGTGGGTTGTGCAGTGCTTGACGGCGACCGCGAGATCGGCCGGATCGAAGACGTTCAGTTTGGAGCAGGCGAAGCGCCGCTGTTGATAGTACGGGATGGAGCGAAGCTGGTAGAAATTCCATTCGCCGAAGCGTATCTAGACAGCGTAGACGTGAAAGGGAAGCAGGTCCTAATGAAGTTGCCCGAAGGCCTGCTCGAAGTGAACGCTCCGCTCACGAAAGAAGAGAAGCTGGAGCAGGCAAAACCGGAAAGAAAGAAAAAGCGTTGACAGAAAACAAACCAGAGCAAAGCTTCTCTGAGAACTGAGAACTGAGAACTGAGAACTGAGAACTGAGAACTGAGAACTGAGAACTGAATTTCGCGATGAAGGCCGACCTAGTAACGATTTTTCCGGACTTCTTTCGCGGACCGGTCGATTACGGCATCACGCGCCGGGCCCAGGAAATGGGGCTGGCGAAGATTCAAGTCCACGATCTGCGGGGATTCACTCACGACCGTCACCGCACCGTGGACGACCGGCCTTTCGGCGGCGGCGAAGGCATGGTGCTGAAGCCGGAGCCGCTGTTTGAATGTTTGGAAACGATGGGCCTTGCCCCGCGGGAAGATCGCGTCGCAAGCCGTGCGAAACAGTCGGTGATTCTGCTCTCGGCGCAGGGGCAACGGTTTACGCAGAAAGTTGCGGCGGAGTTGGCATTGCTCGACCGCATCGTTTTAGTCTGCGGGCGGTACGAAGGTGTGGATGAGCGGGTCGCCGACTTCCTCGCCGATCGGGAAATTTCTATCGGCGACTACGTCTTGAGCGGCGGCGAAATCGCAGCCGCTGTGATCGTGGAAGCTGTCATGCGCTTGCTTCCCGGCGCGGTTGGGAATGAAGCATCAACCCAGCAGGAATCCTTTACGGTTGATGCGAAGGCGAAAAGCGTGGGCGGTGCGGATTCGACCTGCGGGTCGAATGGATTGCTGGATTATCCTCACTACACCCGGCCAGCGGAATTTCGTGGGATGGCAGTGCCGGAGGCATTAATGTCCGGTAACCACGAAGAGATTCGGCGTTGGCGCCGCCAGCGCGCGCTAGAGAAAACGTTTCGCAACCGGCCGGATTTGCTCGAGGGCGCGGCGCTGAGCGAGGAAGATAACAGATTTCTGGCCGGGATCAGAAATCGCGGCTGAGTTCTCAACCTAGCTTCACGAAATAGGTTTTCACAACAAAAGATCAGAATCTCAGAATTCAGAAGGACTAAAATCATGTCGAACTTAATCATCGAAAAACTGCTGGCGAAGACCCAGCGCACTGACATTCCCGCCTTTCATCCGGGCGACACCGTTCGCGTTCACGTGAAGATCAAAGAAGGCGACAAGGAACGCTTGCAGGCCTTCGAAGGCGTGGTGATCAAGCGCGACAACGGCCCGCAGGCCAGCTTCACCGTGCGCAAGATCAGCTTTGGCCAAGGCGTGGAGCGCATTTTCCCTATCCACTCAAAGGTGATCGACAAAGTCGATCTGCTGCGCTCATCCAAAGTCCGCCGCGCCAAGCTGTATTATCTGCGCGGACTCAAGGGCAAAGCGGCCCGTCTGCGCGACGCCGAGCGGCCGAGCTGAGCATTATCTTTGGAACTTGTCGTTGGAGCCTGCTCGTTGCCTCGCGCGCGTGCGCAGACTGCGGCGGCGCGATGCGGCTCAAGCAGTCCCGGGTTCGCCACCGCTAAACAAATGCTCGGTGATGACCTCGAGATCGGCGAAGTCCTCGCTGCGCGGTTTTTTCAACCGGGTCAGCACATAGTCGAGCAGTGGACGATCGCCTTGCCGAATATCCTGAAACTCCACGCCCATCGCGCTCCCGGCGGTATATCTCACATGCCCGCGCAACGCGACGCTGACATCGCACATATTCAAGACCAGCCTTAAGCCAGTGCCCGCAGCCAGCGCCTCGCTGCCACTGATGAGGCAGCCGTGTTCGGAAATCTGTTCCAGGCGGCCTTCGCCACAAGAACGTCCGCCGATTTCTGCCAGATTCGCCTCACCTTCCACCTGAAAACGCGGCCCTCGCCGCCGATTCTGTTCGCCTCTACGAAAGCCATTCGTCGCGGGAGTTCGGTTCGACGATCGGTTCGGCCCGGATGCGGTGACCGGTAAATAGTGCTCCTCCATTTGCCGCAATTCTGCTTCCCAGGGAGTCTTGCTGCCCTCAACACATTCCACCGTGAACTGCCCGCGCAGCGCGGAGTCTGGATCGGCGGTCCAAACTACGCGGCACACCGACCTGCTGCGTCCGCGTTCGATCGTAATCAAATCTCCTGCCTGCACATCGCGTGAGCTGCGCAGCCGCGCGCCGCGCGGATGAATGTCGTAGGTACAGGCAAACTCCATATCGCCGCGTTCACCGTTCTGCATGTGAATCAGGCGAACCGGAAGCGCGAGGTGGATTAGCTTCTCTATAAAGCCAGTAGCTTGCGGCCTGCCGTCATCCGTAAAAAGCTCTTGCCGCGATTGGATTTCGTCAGCGATCAAAACTGCTCCTCATGAATCTGCTTCTTGCCAACCATGATGTCGTCAACATAGCAGTGCATGTCCTAACGGACAATGTACGTTCGTAATCGGAGTAATGGTTACCGAATGGCGTTACCTTGCGGCAACGGGTGAGCCTGAGAACGAGTACGCGAGCTTGGCGGATTTTCGGCTGTGGATTTTTCTCGCTTGCGGAAGTCGCTTCTTGCAGGCGAAGATGGTGGACACACTTTCAATCTAAATGTCGAGCACTGCGAAGGTTGCGTCCGAGTTCGTACTTTCTCCGTCGGCGGCAAAACTGCGCCTGCTGAAAAAGCTGCGCTGCACGCTGCGTTATGAAAAAAATGCCTGGGCTAGCGGCGCGGTGATGGTGGCCGGGGTGGATGAAGTAGGGCGAGGATCTTTGTTTGGATCCGTGGTGGCTGCGGCGGTGATTCTCGAGCGCGGGTATCGCGTTC
>Ga0209420_1000413_pt1 | contig 23059 bp, 15 predicted proteins | sample BlaSpr_A8_OM1_O1_FD_187972 | JGI IMG/M metagenome (GOLD analysis project Ga0209420, IMG submission 187972) | Forest soil microbial communities from Thunder Bay, Ontario, Canada - Black Spruce, Ontario site 2_A8_OM1_O1 (SPAdes) (version 2) | ecosystem: Environmental > Terrestrial > Soil > Boreal...
TACGCACCGTAGTCGATCGCCTGCGCGAGCTTGCTCCAGGCAATTTTGCCTTCTGGAATCACCGCCACGGCGCGCAGGCCCGCGCGAGCAGCAAACGCTGCCATGGAAGCGGAGGTGTTGCCTGTGGACGCGCACGCCACCCATTCGAAACCGGCGCGCTTCGCGAGCGAAACCGCGACGGTCATCCCCGTATCTTTGAAAGATCCCGTGGGATTCATGCCCTGATGCTCCGCGAAAACTCGTTCCATGCCCACGTCGCGTGCGCAACGCGGCAGCGAATAGAGGGGCGTGTTTCCTTCCCGCAACGTCACTACGCCGGCTGGGTCAAAGAACGCGGGGAGCAGCTCACGAAAGCGCCAGACGCCGCTTTGATCCGCGTCCAGAGAGGATTGCTTGCGCGCAAGCCAGCGTGCGATCAAGGCCGTTCTGTCTGGCTTCTGGAAACCTTCGTTTGCTTGATCCAGATGTGGGGAAGTTACTTCCAATAGGTCGCCACAGGCCTGGCAACGGAAATCAACCGCGAATTCGGCGAACGTCTGCTGGCAAGAAATGCATCGCAGGATGCAATCCTTTAGCTTGTAGCGAGCAGTTTCCATGCTGTCTTTCATTCGTCGATCACGTGAAGCAACGGTCTTGACCGAGCGGCACCCCGCTCCCGACGCATAAAAATACTGGAGGGTGAGAATAAGCTTGCAATAACGCCACGTCAAACAGCCGCGGGTTGTCCGGGAACAAATGCCGGCTTCGCGATCGAACCAGTGGCCGCTCTCACTTCGTGCTGCAACTCATGGCATTGTCTAATAGCCGCTTTTCGGAAGAGCTTAGACTGCGCGATTCGCCTTTCTTCAGGGCGCCGAGTTCGAGAGGCCCAATCGCCACGCGGATCAGGCGAAGCACTTCGATATCACATCGCTCGAGCATTCGCCGGATGTGGCGATTCTTGCCTTCATCGAGCACGATGGTCAGCCAGGAATGTCTTTCGCCGGCGCGAAGGATCTGAGCGCGTTTGGCCCGTAAGAACTCACCCTTCGGCATTCGAAAGCCCTTTTCGAGATTAGTCAGGAGCGCCGTATCCGCAAGCGCGGAGATATGCACGTGATAGGTCTTGTCGAGATGCGTCTCCGGAGCGGTGATGCGCGCGGCCAATGCGGAGTCGTTGGTCAGCAGGAGCAAACCTTCGCTGGCCTTGTCTAGACGGCCCACCGGGGCGACCCAAGGCAGCCCTTTCGGCAGACACGAATAGACGGTGTCGCGGCCCTTTTCGTCCGAGGCCGTAGTGACCACACCGCGAGGCTTATTCAGTACCAGGTAGATTTTCCTAGCGGCGGGTACGATTTGGCCATCTACGTCGATGCGATCGCGCGAGAGGTGGACAGGCGCCTCCGGATCGCGGACCACTCCACCGTTGAGCCGCACTTTGCCTGCGCGAATCCATTCGAACGCTTGCGAGCGCGAGCAGTAGCCCAATTTCGAAAGCGCCCGCGCCAGCCCCACGCGCTTTGTTCTTTCAGGCATAAAGTGTGGTGAACCCGGCATTGATGTGTGCCCGCAGAGTGCGCGTCGCGGAAAGGGCGTTGCTCACCTCGGCGGATGAACTTCGTCGAGCACCGGCGTGGTAATGCCGCGCAACGTTCGCCGATCGGGCGTGCTCAGATCGAACACGATCGCTTCGTTTTGGCCCAAGTGTAGCCAGGGAGCAGGGAGATACAGCGTTTGCTGCGGGCCGATACTCCAGACGCGGCCCAGACAGTGCCCATTGACCCACACAATACCTTTGCCCCATCCGCGCGTGTCGAGAAACGTGTCGCCCAATTGCGATAAAGAGAACGCTCCACGATAGAAGGCTGGGCCGCTCGGTGAACCCTCCGAATAGCTAAGCGACGATGGGTTTTCCATCGGTAATGGATAGACTTGCCAATCGGTCAACTCACTGCCGCCAAGCGTTACCGCTTGGGTGATGCCCTTGCGCTCCTCGCGCAACGATTTCCCAAAATTAATGCGTCCTGTATTTTCCACCAGGACATCAAGCGTGGCATCGCCGTTGGGAACATTGAGCTGCATTTCGTTTTGTCCGAGCCGCCGATCCAAGGTAGCGATCGGCCGCTGATCGAGCAAAATGACGGCATAGTCGTGGAGATCGCTGAGCTTCAACGCTCCTTGGATCGGGCCATGCAGCAAGGTTCGATAGAGAATGTAACCGTACGATTGCCCAAACGATTCCATGCCTCGCGGCCGCTCCGCGGCAATGGGCGTGGGCAAATTGGTTTCAAGCGGCGCTGATTGGGTGAGCTGGAATTGGGGGATTGCAATGATGGGAGCGGTGGCCGCCGGCAAGTCAGGCAGGGAAGAACTGCCGGCCGCCTGATGCTTGCGTAGCACATCTCGAAACGCGAAATACTTTTGCGTCGGGCGGCCTGCTTCGTCGAGGGGCGCATCATAGTCGTAGCTCGTCGTCTGTGGCGAATAGCCTTGCTTCGTGGCGTTCGCGCCGTTCATAAAGCCAAATGAAGTGCCCCCGTGGAACATGTAGAGGCTGAGTGAGTACCCCTGATCGAGCATCCACGCAATCTCGCTGGTCTGCTGCGCGGCGTCCGTCCGCTGATGAGGCTTCCCCCAAGAGTCAAACCAGCTGTCCCAATATTCACCGGCCATGAGGGGCTGCTTCGGCCGGAATTGGTGCAGCGCCGCGAAAGACTTCCGAGCCTCGCCAGGACCAAAATTGACAACGGCAGGCAGATCGGGAAGCGTGCCATCCGGGAGCTCTTCGGGGCCATCGGCGGTGTAAAGCAACACCTCGCCAAGCCCGGCGTCCCGGATCGCATCGCGGATGGCTGCCATGTACGCGTGGTCGCGATCGAAAGAGCCGTATTCGTTTTCTACTTGCACCGCGATGATCGGGCCTCCGCGTGAATATTGCAGCGAAGCGAGCTCTTGGCCCACGCGCATTACGTAGCGCTTCGCAGGCTCTAAAAATTTCGCATCATTGCTGCGCAACACCATCTCCGGATCGGCCAGCAACCATGCGGGAAGTCCGCCAAGATCCCACTCGGAGCAGACATAAGGCCCGGGCCGCAGGATCACATACAGGCCTTCTTCTTGTGCCAAGCGAACAAACGCGGCCACATCGTTCTGCCCGCTGAAATCAAATACACCAGGCTGCGGTTCGTGCAGGTTCCAGAAGACATATGTGGTGATCGAATTCAGGCCCATCGCCCGGGCTTTTTTCAGGCGGTCGCGCCAATATTCGCGAGCGATTCGCGCGTAATGCATCTCTCCGGAAATAATCTGGAAGGGCTTGCCGTCGAGCAGAAAATCCTTTTCGTTCTCGGTAACCGTGTGGGAGGGGAGTGCCTGCGAGTTGTGTGCAGTCGCCCCCGGCACTTGTTGCCCCGACGAGACAACCGGACAGATAGCCAGGAGCAGGGCGACACGTGCTGCCAATCCTGGGACACGATGCAAAAAGCCTCCAGGCGGGGGCCCACTCTAGAACGAGGTAGCGCGCGCCCACGCGGCCTGTATGTTACCTGAAGGCCCTCTGCTGGCGATGTGTTATTCGGATCGCAGCACGATCATCGGATCGGTCTGGGTGGCAAGCATTGCGAATTGAGCGACTCCTTCAGCCTCCTAGAGCGCGTCCACACAAAACGCAGTTTGGCGATGCTGCCGTTTACCGTTCCAGGTTCGAAAACTCGTTTCTCGCCCGCTGACTTACGGGAATATCCTTACTTACTCGTGGCGTAGCGCGACCATCGGGTCAACGCGCATCGCCCGTCGCGCGGGGATATAGCAGGCGAGCAAAGCGACGCCACATAGCAAAACCGCGACACCTGCGTACGTCAGCGGGTCCGTCGCACTCACACCGAACAGCTCGCTGGATAACGCGCGCGTCAGCACGTAAGACGCAAACAATCCGATTGCGATCCCCAAAACCGCAAGGCGCGCTCCCTGCATGAGAACGAGGGCGAAAACGTTGCGAGGTTCAGCCCCGAGCGCCATGCGCACGCCAATCTCGCGGGTGCGCTGCCGCGTGGTGTAGGCAAGTACGCCGTAAATTCCGATCGCGGCGAGAACCAGCGCGATGATGCCAAACCCGCCGACGAACGTTCCACCCATCCTTTGCGCTGTAGTGGCGAGCTGGATGCGCGATTCAAGTGTCGCGAGGTCGAAGAGTGAGAGATCAGCGTCGAGCGAATGCGCAGCTTGCTCGACCGGCCTTGCAAGCAGCAGCGGGTTCCCGAAAGTCCGCACTTCAATCGTGACGCTGGCATAGTAGCTTTGCGTAAGCGGCAGGTAGAGGAAGCTCTTCGTGTTCTCGCCAAGACTGTCGTAGTCGCTGTCTTGCGCGATGCCCACCACCGTGAACCATCGGTCTCCATCGACCTGAAGCTTTTCGCCGATGGCGTCCCGCCCGGGCCAGTAGCGCTTCGCGAACTCTTGATTGACGATCGCGACGAGCTGAGACTTGTCTGTATCGCTCCAGGAAAATTCCCGGCCGGCGATGAGAGGAATCTGCATGGTCCGGAGGTAGCCGGGCGCAACGTCAGCGCTTTGCACATCCATGGCTTCGTGCGGCTTCGCGACGTAGCCTTCCGGCTGGACGATGCTGGAGCCCAGGTAGCTGAGCGGAATCGTGTGCGTCGCCGATTCACCCGCACCCTTGCCAGAGAGCGCAGCCCAGGACGCGCGACGCCGGTTGATCAGTGTTGCGGATTGAACGCCGGGAAGCGCGCCCAATTTTGCCAACAGTTGACGGTGGAATTCGATCCCGGCCTCCGAATCGTAACCAACGCCCCTCAAATCGTAGGAATAGAGCAGAACATTGCGAGGGTTGAATCCGGGATTGAAATTCCGCGCTGCGCGAACGCTGCGAATGAAAAGGCCTGCGGAGACAAGCAACAAGAGCGACATCGCTACCTGCGCCACCACGAGCACACTGGAAAGCCGCGCTTTGTGAACACCGCCGCCCGCGCCGCTGGATTCCTCCTTCAGCACGGCCATTGGCTGAAGCGCCGATGATCTGAACGCAGGGAAAACGGCGAAGACCGCGGTAGTGATCAGCGAAATGACAAAGGTCGCAAGAAGGACCGCGCGGTCCGCGTGAACGTTCATCGAAAGGGGTAGTCCCGACGACGGAACGAAATCGCCCAGCGTTCGGTCGGTCCAGATCGTGAACAGCATCGCGATAGCTCCGCCGCATGCCGCGAGAATCAAGCTCTCCACAAGCAATTGGCGAATCAGGCGCCAGCGTGTCGCTCCGATCGAAAGCCGGATCGCCATTTCACGCTGCCGCGCGACGGAGCGCACCAGCAGCAGATTCGCCACGTTCGCACAGGCCAGAAGCAGCACCACCCCTGAGAGGGCCATCAGGAGAATCAGGATTGTATGGATGTAATAGTTCGCCCCAAACGGAGCCCGCCAGAGTGGATCGAGCGTGATGGAATTATCGCCTTCGTGTTCACCAGGGTATTGCCGCACGATCTGCTGCATCACTACGTTCAGATCCGCTTGAGCCTGCTCCCGCGTGATTCCGGGCTTCAGATGGCCGGTCGCAAGCAGCCAGGTGTCGCCACGCGCAGGCAGCAGGTCCACCTCATGTAATTGCTGCACCATGGAGGCGGGAACCCACAGATCGGCTCGCAGGCTGGCTTGCGTCCCTTCGAAGGCCGGCGGGGCGACTCCAATCACTGTGTACGGATGTTTGTTGAGCTGAATGACGCGCCCGATCACGGAACGCTCGCCGCCAAAACGCGTCTTCCAAAGTTGATCGCTCAGCAAGACCACCGGCGCGCCATCCGGCTTCTCGTCCTCCTCCGGCAAAAATCCGCGTCCGAGAACCGGCCGCACACCCAGCCCCTCAAAATAGTTGGCCGTGGAAAAAACTCCCCAAACGTGCTGCGGTTTTCCGTTTCCCGTCAGATCCATGGGGAAGAGGTCGCACGCCACGAGCGCCGAAAAACTGTGGTTCCTATCACGCAGGTCGAGATAATCGGGATAAGAAACTCCGGTAACCAGCTCAACGTACTCGCTCGCATGCGAGACGCCCGGGATCGGGTTCAGCAGCGTCGCATTGATCCAACTGAAGATCGTGCTATTCGCGCCGATGCCAAGCGCCAGCGTCAGGATCGCGACCGCCGCGAATCCCAGATTTTTGCGTAGCATGCGCGAGCCGTAGCGAATGTCCTGGCCGATCTCGTCGATCCAGCGCCAGCCCCACACGTCGCGCGTCACTTCGTTAATCAAACCGACGTTGCCAAACTCCCGGCGAGCGGATTCTTTCGCGTGTTGAGCACCCTCGCCGCGCCCGACGCGATCCCGTACTGCCATATTCAAATGGCTGCGAATTTCCCCGTCGAGTTCCTCATGTCGCGGTTTGCGCTTCCAAATTCGAAAGCTCATGTTCAACCTCTGGCGTGACGGCATTCACTCGTGGCGCAGCGCCACCAGTGGGTCAACACGCACCGCTCGCCGTGCCGGGATGTAGCTGGCAAGCAATGCCACAAAAATCAAAACCGCCGCACCACCCGCGTACGCTTCAAAACTTGTAGCCTGCACCCCGTAGAGCAGTCCGCTAAGGAATCGTGTGAGGCCGAGTGCGGCTGCCGACCCGATGACGACGCCCGCCAGAGCAAGAACCAGACCCTGCCTTACCACGAGCCGCAGCACTTGCCGTGGTTCGGCGCCAAGAGCCATGCGAATTCCAATCTCATGCGTGCGCTGCGCCACGTGCAGGCTCAGCACGGCGTAGATGCCAATGGATGCAAGTGCCAAAGCGACCGCGGCGAAAAGACCCAGCAACGCCGCATCGAACGTTTGGCCAGATACGGCGTTGTGTATGACGTTCGACAGAGGCTCCAGCGCCGTGATCCGCTGCCCAGGATCCATTTGCGCAATCACCTCACGGATGGCGGGCGCAACTTCCGCGTTCGGCGCCGTACGGATCACCCAATCGGTGGAGTCATTCATCTGCAATCCCGCCTGCGCCGCCGGCACGTAAACCATCGGCGGCGCAGGCGAGCCCAAAACCAGCCCTTTTACATCAGCCACCACGCCAACCACTTCTCGTGGCGGCTGAGGTTCTTTGAAGAGCTGACGACCCAGAAACTCGCCGATCACGATGTGTTCGCCGAGCGGGCTCTTGCCGGGCCACCATCGATGCGCAAGTCTTTGGTTTATGACGGCTACGAGCGGTGCGCCGGCCGTGTCGCCTTCCAGAATGGGGCGGCCTTCCAGGACTGGTGTACGCAGCGTCCCAAAATATTGGCTACTGATGGCTCGAATCTCCGTTCCACCGTAGCTGTGCTGCGCGTCGTCATTACCGGCAACTTGTGTTGGCAGGTTGGACTGTCCTGCTAGAGGTGACACCGTCACGGCGGCGGCAGAGAGAACGCCCGGTATCCCCTGGACGCGCGCCAGCACTTGTTGCTCGAAGCTCCAGATCCGCGCGTTTGATGGGTTGTTCACGGGATAAGGCGTCGTCATCCGAATCACGTTTTGGGGATCGAAACCGAGGTTCTCGCGATACAGATTGTGGAGCGTTTCACCCAGGAGCGCGGCTCCGATCAGTAACGAGAGAGAAAGTGCGACCTCTGCGATCGCGAGCACATTACGAATGCGTCCATGAGATGGCCCCTGCGCGCCCGGTCGGCCTTCTTTCAGGGTAACGATTACGCTGGTGCGCGCGGTTTGCCAAAAAGAGCCCAGTCCAAAGATCAGGCTGGTGAAAATGGCCGTTCCCAATGTGAAAAAGAGCACCCGCAGGTCAATACGCACGGAACTGGCGCGGCCCGATAAGTCCCAGGGGATCGCAGCCGCCAACCCGTGCAAGGCCCACGCTGCCGCCAATAAACCTCCTGCGGCGCCCATCAGCGCGATCAAGAAACTCTCGGCGAGAGACTGACGCAAAAGACGGCCGCGACCCGCCCCGATGGCAAGGCGAATGGCGGTTTCCCGGGCGCGGCCATTCGCGCGCGTGAGAATCAGGCTGGCGACGTTGGCACATGCGATCAGAAGCAGAACCGCAACCGCCCCAAACAAGATCAGCAAGCTCGGACGCAGATCCCCGGCAAGGGCCTGCTGATAGCTCATTACCGACAATCCTAGTGGCGCGACGTTTTTGTTCGGCAGTTGCTCGTAAAGGCCGCTTAGCTGCGCCCGCGCTTGCTTCAGACTCAGGCCCGGCTTCAATCGCGCGATCACTCGCGTGTTTGTTCCGGTGTCGCCGATCGAATGTCCCGGGTGCAAGGGGATGAAAATATCGCTGGGCTGTTCGATGAAATCGAAATCCGGGGGCAGCACGCCAACCACGGTATAAGCATCCGTGTTGAGTGTAATCTGCTTTCCAATCACGCCCGGATCGCCGCCGAAGGCGCGGCGCCAAATGCCATCCGAAAGGACAACCGCAAGGGGACTACCCGGCCGGGTTTCATCGCTCGATATTTCGCGGCCAAGGATTGCGTTTACGCCCAGTGCTGGAAAGAATTCGTCCGTAACCGCCAGGGCCTTCAACCAATCCGATCCGTCTCTCTGTTTGAGCTGCAACGTGCCCGCGCCGCTATAACCTGCAACGTCCTCGAACACGTTGCCTCCGTGCTCGCGCAGGTAGACGAACTGAGGGACGTTCACGTCGCTCGGGACCGGGTCTTCATTGCGAAGGCCCACCTTCGCGATGCGCTGTGGCCCGGCATAGGGCAATGGCCGCAGCAGCACGGCATTGATCACCGTGAAAATCGCGGTGTTAGGCCCTATGCCCAGCGCCAGGGTTAAAATGGCGGTGATCGCAAATCCAGGGCTTCTTCGCAACGTTCGCCACCCGAACCGGAGGTCGTGCCCAAGGTCCTCGAGCCAGCGGAGGCCCCACACGTCGCGCGTCGTTTCTTTTACCAGACCAACATTGCCAAATTCTCTTCGTGAGGATCGATCGGCCTGTTGAGGCGCCTCGCCGCGCTCGACGCGATCCTGTACTGCCATATTCAAATGGCTGAGAATTTCCGCTTCGATTTCGTCGTTGGGGTTCCTACCGGGTCGCCAGAAGGCCATTTATGCCTCCGTTTCCTGCTTGCCGGGATGCAGGATTCCCGCAATCGCTTCAGAAAGTTGCGCCCATCGGGAGCGCTCCGATGCCAATTGCTTCCTGCCGGAAGCGGTAAGACGATAGAATTTGGCTCGTTGGTTGTTGTCTGAGACCTTCCACTCCGAGGCGATCCATCTCTGCTTTTCGAGCCGGTGCAGCGCGGGATAAAGCGACCCCGTGTCTACTTGCAGGATTTCCGCCGAATTGGCGCGGATCATTTGGCTGATGCCGTAGCCGTGTCGCGGCCCCCACACCAGCGTCTGCAAAATCAGCAAATCGAGCGTTCCTTGCAGGAGTTCGATGCGATTCTGGTAGCGATCTTTCGCGGTACTCATAAGGTAGTAGGCATTCTACTCCCACGGCAGTAGGTTGTCTACATGCTGGTACCTGATTGTAGGGGAGCAGCGAGAGGCTATCAAGGAAGCAATCACCGAACGAAGGTCTTAGGCTAGTCTCGCTCCTGCGTCACGATATGGATGTCCACGCCGGGCGTGGATTCCAGCAGCCGGTCCATAGCGCGTAGGTATTGCAAACGCCGCCAGCCGTTCGCCGCCGTGCGGCCAAAAATCAACTGCGTGATGTGCTTTTCCCGGACGTAGGCGGCCGTGGCCACCGGCACGCTATCGCCCTGCAAGCTCACGACTTTCGCTCCGAGGCTTTCCGCAAGCTGCAGGTTCGCTGCCAGAGACTTTTGATCATTCGCACCGGAATCTTGGCCGATGTCCACGTGCAACACGTAAAGCTCCGCGTGGAGCCGTCGCGCCATGCGCGCCGCGCGCGCAATCAGATATTGCGCCTTGGGATTCGAGCTTACGCACACGGCGATTCGTTCGTGAACGGGCCACAGGTCGCGGATATCCTTTTCGACCATGTACGTCTCAAGGCTGCGATCCACCTGTTCGGCCACTTGCCGCAATGCGAGTTCGCGCAACGCAATGAGGTTCCCAGGACGGAAGAAATTGCGCAGCGCCTGGTCCACTTTTGACCTGGCGTAAACGTCGCCGCGCTTCATGCGATTGAGCAACGCTTCCGGAGTCAGGTCCACCATCACGGTCTCGCTGGACATCTGTAGCACCCAGTCAGGGACGGTCTCGCGAATCGTCACGCCGGTGATCGCCCGTACGGTGGGCGCTATGCTCTCAACGTGCTGAATGTTCACCGTGGAAAGCACATCGATCTTCGCCTGCAGAACTTCGAGCACGTCTTCATAGCGTTTGCGATGCTTGCTGCCGGGAATGTTCGTGTGCGCGAGCTCGTCAAGCAACACCGCGTGCGGCTTTCGCGCGATTACCGCGTCCACATCCAGCTCTTCAAATATCGTTCCCTTGTATTCGATTTTGCGTTTAGGCACGGCTTCCAGCTGCTTCGCCAGTTCGATGATGCCTTGCCGCCCGTGATTTTCCACGACGCCGATTACCACGTCTTCTCCGCGGCTGTGGCGCCGAATCGCTTCACTCAACATGCTGTAGGTTTTGCCCACACCTGGCGCATATCCAAGGAACAGCTTTAGCACGCCCCGGGCGGGTTGATCTGGCGACGCCTCCGCCAGCCATTCCTCAGGAGTCTTCGGCATGGGGGCATTCTCGATTAGAGGCCTGCGAAAAGCTAGGGTAGAATGCGTTGGTGCGCGACCATTTCTCGACGCGCCTCTTCAAATTCGTCGCTGCTGGCCTGATCGTAGCGGCCATCACCCTATTCTTTCGCAGGGTTGTACACGCGAACGCCACCACGGTCGCCCTGGCGCTTCTCCTCTCGATCTTTATCGTTTCTACGGTATGGGGATTGGCGGTGTCCGTCTTCATGTCCATCGTCGCCATGCTGGCTTTCAACTACTTCTTTTTACCTCCGGTCGGGACGTTTACGATTGCCGACCCGCAAAATTGGGTGGCGCTTTTCGCTTTCCTGGTCGTCGCGGTCGTATCGAGCCGTTTTTCCTCCCGGGTTCGGGAAGAAGCGGATGTGGCGGCGGCGCGCCGGCATGAAATCGAGCGCCTCTATGCCTTCAGCCAGAAGCTATTGGAGAGCGGAAATGTGATTCGACTTCTCAACCGCATCCCAGCGGACATCGTGAACGTCTTTGGAGTGGGTGCGGCAGCCCTCTTCCTGGCGGAGAAAGAGAAGGTCTACCACTCGGGGCCCGCGATCCCGCAACTGGACGTCGAGCGTCTCAAAGCCGTTCTGGCACGGGACGAGCCTATGATTGATCCGGCTGCGGGTCTCTGCTTCGTGATCGTCCGGCTCGGAGTCCGGCCCATCGGCAGCCTGGGAATCTCGGGAGCGGTGCTCTCGCGCCAGACGCTCGAAGCCCTCGGTACCTTGATTGCCATCGCCATGGAGCGCGCACGCGCGGTCGAGCAGTTGGGCCAGACCGAAGCCGCGCGTGAGGGCGAACGCTTGCGTACCGCGCTGCTTGACTCTGTCACGCATAATCTGCGGACGCCGCTCACTTCGATTAAAGCCTCCGTGACCAGCCTGCTCTCCGGCTCCGCGCTTAACGAATCGCAACGAAAAGAATTGCTCGTGATCATCAACGAGGAAAGCGACCGCCTAAATCGCATGGTTGGCGAAGCCTCAGAAATGGCGCAGCTCGACACCGGTGAGGTCAAGCTTCGGCTAACGGCGCATCCTATCCAGGAGGTGATTGCCGCTGCTTTGGATGATTGCCGGGCACTGCTCGCTGGCCGGGATGTTCAGGTACTGGTGGCCGAAAATCTGCCACCAGTGGATGTCGACTTGCCCCGGGCGAAGGAAGTCCTCGTACACTTGCTCGAAAACGCCCATCAGTATTCGCCTGCCGGGCAGCCCATTACAATTTCGGCCGAGGCCAACCAGCGCAACGTGGTAACCAGCGTGGCCGACCGAGGTAACGGTATTGACGATGGCGATCTAGGCTTGATCTTCGACAAGTTCTATCGTGGACAGGACCAGCGCTACCTCGTACAGGGCACGGGCATGGGTTTGCCGATCGCAAAAGCCATTGTCGAAGCCCATGGCGGCAGCATGAGCGTAACCACGCAACTTGGTCGCGGCTCTGTGTTCTCGTTTACGCTCCCTGCCGCGCAGGCTACGCGAGCATCCTCATGAGCTCCGCGTCGATTTTGGTGGTCGATGACGAACCGCAGATTCGCCGTGTGATGCGCACCACGCTCGCCTCAAATGGCTACGTGATTCTTGAGTGCCGCAGTGGCGAAGAAGCCCTCGAGACTCTGCACCGCGAGCGTCCCGATCTGGTCCTGCTCGATATAAATATGCCCGGAATGGGCGGACTCGAGACGTGCCGCGAAATTCGCGCTGGCTACGACATCCCCATCATTATGTTAACAGTACGCAATTCCGAACGCGACAAAGTCAATGCGCTGGATGCCGGCGCCGACGACTACGTGGTGAAGCCCTTTGGCATGGAGGAACTCCTCGCCCGCATTCGCGCAGCATTACGGCGTGCCGCTCCGCCGGATGCCATTCCGGCTTTCGTGTCCGACGAATTGACCATTGATTTTGCCACGCGAAGCGTTACCGTACGTGGCCTTTCGGTACGCCTTACGCCAAAGGAGTTTGATTTGCTTCGACTCTTGGTGACGAACCAGGGTAAGGCCCTGCCCCACCGTAAGCTGCTGCAAGCGGTATGGGGACCCGATTACGGAGAAGAAACGGAGTATCTGCGCGTATTCATCAACCAGCTACGCAAGAAGATCGAGTCCGACCCAAGTAAGCCTCGCTGGATTCGCACCGAGCCGTGGATCGGTTATCGTTTCGAAGCGCCGCCTGCAGGCCCCTCGACCTAATCATCTCCCTCTTGTGTTCCCTCATATGTTGCACCGCATGGGTGCGAAGCATCGCTTTTGAAACATCGTCTGACGAAGTCCTCGTTTAGAGACGATTTGGAATCACCCGATCCCGATCGATCTACAAGTTGCACCGTCAAGCAGATGTCCAACATTTGGCCATTCATGTGCTTTACCACATTGGCGAATTGCGGACGTGTCCGCGGAACCCACAAGTGTTTCAATTTGGACCTTGCGCAACCGATACGCCTAACGCGCATGAAGAAGTTCGCGAATCCAAACGAACCTCAAAGCCTTCGTTGCCGGCTCACCATGATCTCCCGCGCGACGCAATTCTCCGTGTTGATCCTTCTGTGTGCCGCACTCGCGCTGCCAAACCTAAACGCACAGAGTCCGAGCGAAGAATATCGCGTCAAGGCCGCTTTCCTTTTCCACTTTGCGCAACTTGCAGAGTGGCCCGTCGGCGCCTTCGCGCCGACTGAGAATGATTTGACGGTTTGCACCATCGGTGGCGATCCATTTCAAGGTCAATTGGATATCGCTTTGTCAGGAAAGATTGTCGGGTCTCGCGCCGTCAGGGTGAAACACTTGAAGGCTGCAGAGGATGCGAGGAGTTGCCGAGTACTCTTTGTTGCCACTGCGAATGCGAAAGAAGTGGCGTCGCTCATTTCGCAACTCGGAAACGCGCCGGTGCTCACGGTAGGCCAGACGGATTCGTTTGCACGGGACGGCGGCATCATTGGGTTTTGCCTGGAAGACGGCAAAGTGCGTTTCGAAATCAACCTGGCCGCTTCGCAACACGCCGGGATCAAAATCAGTTCTCGGCTGTTGCTCTTGGCGAAAGACGTTATTGCAAATTAGGTCTGAGAAAATGACTCTGAAGAATCTTCCCTTGCAGCGGAAGTTGACGTTACTGATGCTGGCGGCTAGCGCGCTTTCGCTATTTTTGGCGTCGGTGGGTTTTGCGCTCTACGAACGCTCCAGATTTCGCGAATCGAGCCGGGAAGAGTTGACCGCTCTGGCCGAAACCCTGGGGGCCAATACCGCTGCCTCGCTCGTATTCAACGATCCAAACACGGCAAAAGATATGCTCGGGGCCTTGCAAGGCGAGAGCCACATTCTGGCAGCATGTCTCTATGACGGCCACGGCAGATTGTTCGCCGCCTATCGCCGTGGGGATCTTCCGGCGGATTTTCCCCTGCCGGTTTCCAATGGCCCCACGTCAGATGCCGCAGGCAAGTCCGTGATTTTGTCGCGTCCGGTTATGTTGGGCAGCGAGCAAGCCGGTACGATCGCCATCGTGTCGGACTTAAGCGGATTTCGGGCCAATATCATCGAGTACGCCAAAATTGCCGTCCTTGTCCTGCTGGTTTCCATGGAAGCCACCTATCTGGTGTCGCTGCGCCTGGTCCGTGTTGCCATCGGTCCGATCCTAAAGCTTTCCGAGACTGCAGCCCGTATCTCGACCGATCAGGATTATTCCCTGCGCGTAACCGCTGAGAGCCATGACGAAGTTGGTACTTTGGTGCGCTCTTTCAATGGGATGCTTTCCTGTATCCAGCAGCGGGATTCCGATCTGCAAAAGGCAAACGATGGATTGGAAGAGCGTGTCGAAGCGCGCACCGCCGATTTGATCCGCGCCAAGTTAGCCGCCGAAATTGCCAGCCGCGCCAAAAGCGAATTTCTCGCCAACATGAGCCACGAGATTCGTACGCCGCTCAACGGCGTTATTGGAATGACCGATCTCGCGCTCGAAACCGAGTTGACCAACGAACAAAAGGAATACCTGGAAACAGTCAAATTGTCCGCGGATTCGCTACTAACGGTAATCAACGACATTCTCGATTTTTCGAAGATCGAGGCCGGGAAAATCGAGGTGGAAGCCATTGACTTCAATTTGCGCGAATGCCTCGAAGCCACGCTAAAGACGCTCGCGCTGCGTGCCGATGAAAAAGGTCTGGAGCTTTTGTGCGAGATCGCGCCGGAAGTCCCCGAGATGGTTCGCGGAGATGCCAATCGCTTGCGGCAAGTCATCGTGAACCTGATCGGAAATGCGATTAAGTTCACACAACAGGGCGAGGTTGCTTTGAAGGTTTCGCTGGACTCGGAACAGGGTGACATCCGCATCGTTCACTTGGTTGTGTCGGATACGGGCATCGGGATCGCGCATGAAAAGCTTAAGCTCATTTTCGACCCCTTCATTCAGGCGGATTCTTCCACCACGCGCCAGTACGGCGGCACCGGTCTGGGGCTTACCATTTCTGCGCGGCTTGTCGCCATGATGGGCGGTCATACCTGGGTCGAAAGCGAATTGGGCCATGGCAGCCAGTTTCATTTTACGGTCAAGCTCAACACGTCGGAGGAAAAAATCGAGGTCGGCGAAGTCGCTCCGCCGGAAATCTTGCACGGCGTCAAGGCGCTTGTAGTAGATGACAATCGCACGAACCGCAGGATCCTCGAAGGCATGATGAATCGTTGGCAAATGCGGACGGGCGTGGCGTCGGACGGTCAGGAAGCTCTCGTCTATTTGCAGGCCGCGCTGGAAGCCGGTGACCCATATTTATTGATCCTCACCGATATGCACATGCCTGGAATGGATGGCTTTACCTTCGTCGAATCCATCCGGAAAACCCCTGCCCTCGGAGCCGCCGTCATCATGATGCTCACCTCTGCGGGACATCGCGGGGACGCGGAACGCTGCCGCGATTTGGGGATCGCTGCGTACCTAATGAAACCAATCCGCCAATCGGAATTGCGCGAATCCATCGCTCGCCTCCTGGGGGCTCGCGAGCATGGTGGCGCGATTCCGCTCATCACCCGGTTCTCCTTGCACGATGCTCGGGAGGAATCCGAAATGTTGCGCGTTCTGGTCGTGGAGGATAACCCGGTGAACCAGCGGCTGGCCATGAGGCTCCTCGAAAAACGCGGTCATCGTGTGGAACTTGCGGCGAACGGCCGAGAGGCCGTGCAGGCCTTGGAAAAAAGCGCGTTTGACCTGGTTCTGATGGATGTGCAGATGCCGGAGATGGACGGGCTTGAGGCCACCTCTGCCATTCGGAGTAAAGAACTGGTGGATGGTCGGCATCAACCCATCATCGCCCTCACCGCGCATGCCATGAAAGGTGATGAGGAGCGCTGTCTGGCGGCCGGGATGGATGGTTACTTGACGAAACCTATCCGCATCGAGGAACTCGATGCGTTACTCGATAAATATGTGGCGCGTCGCAAGGAAAGCCTCAAGCCGGCCGGGGCCACGATCCATGCGCCGGCAGATTCACAGGAGCGCTAAACGTGCCTGATCGGTCGCAGGATACGAATTCAACACCCGCCATAGAGCGCCCATCACAGGACGCTATCGATCGGGAGTTTTTGCTCAGCGCCGTCGAGCACGACGAAGATCTGCTGCGCGATCTAGTGGGTGCTTTCAACCTCACATACCCGCAATTGCTCGGCAAGCTGCGGGAATCCATCGTTGCCGGGGCCCCCAAAGAAATCCGGGCCGTGGTTCATCAACTGCAAGGAATGATGGCCAGCCTCGGTGCTACAAAGGCGGTCCTGATACTGGCGGAAATGGGTGTGGCTGCTCGCGACAATAATCTCGCGCTGCTTCCGCCGCTGCTCGATTGCGTCAGCGGCGAACTTGCCCGCGCCAAAGTGAATCTGGACGCCATCTTGTCAAAGCTACTCGCGCGCGCCCAAGGCCACCGCTGAGCGGCTGCGGCAATGAATCAGTGAACAGGATGGGCCGCGTCCAACTCTAGATTTAGCTCGAGCACGTTCACTCGTGGCTCCCCGAGGAAGCCCCACTGCCGGCCGGAAGTATGTCTTGCCACTGCTGCCCAGACATCGGTCTCGCTCATCTTGCGCTCGCGGGCAATTCGCGGCACTTGAAAATCCGCTGCTGCCGGAGAAATATCCGGATCGAGGCCCGAACCTGACGCGGTCACCAAATCGGCCGGAATGGACGTTCCTGGATTTTGCGCTTGTAGTATTTGCACGCTGGCCGCGACGCGGTCTACGAGCGCCTTGTTTGTCGGACCCAGATTCGACCCGGTCGAAGCGGTCGCGTCGTAGCCCGCTGGGCCAGCCGCCGATGGCCGCGAGTAGAAGTACCTTGCAGAAGTGAACGGCTGCCCGATCAGGTGAGAGCCGAGTGTCTTGCCATCCACTTTTATCAGTGATCCGTTCGCTTGCCGCGGAAACAACACTTGCACGAATCCTGTCATCACCAGTGGATACACCACGCCCAGCAGCACCGTCGTTGCCAGCGTCATCCAAATCGCCGTCAGTAGCTGTTTTTTCATCTTCGCCTCAAACCCAGTGCATCCAGGTAATCAACACATCGATCAGCTTGATCCCTACAAAGGGAGCGATGATTCCGCCAAATCCATACAGGAACAGATTTCGGCGGAGCAGCGCCTCCGCTCCCAAGGCGCGATAGCGCACGCCGCGTAGCGCCAGCGGCACCAGAATGATGATGATGATGGCATTGAAGATCACCGCGGAGAGCACCGCCGATTGCGGCGTTCGCAGCCCCATGATGTTCAGAATGTTGAGCACCGGAAAGGCGCCCGCAAACATTGCCGGAATAATTGCGAAGTATTTCGCCACGTCGTTGGCTACCGAAAAGGTGGTCAACGCTCCCCGGGTAATCAACAATTGCTTGCCGATCTCCACGATCTCGATCAGTTTCGTGGGGTTCGAGTCCAAGTCCACCATATTTCCGGCCTCTTTGGCGGCCTGCGTACCGGCGTTCATGGCCACACCCACGTCGGCTTGCGCGAGCGCCGGGGCGTCATTGGTGCCGTCACCCGTCATCGCCACAAGCTTGCCTTTGGCCTGTTCGCTCCGAATGAGCGCGAGCTTGTCCTCGGGTTTCGCCTGCGCCAGAAAATCGTCCACGCCCGCTTCCCGCGCTATCGCTGCGGCGGTCAGGGGGTTATCGCCGGTGATCATCACGGTGCGAATGCCCATGGCGCGCAATTGATCGAACCGTTCGCGCATGCCGCCCTTCACGATGTCTTTCAGGTAGATCGCGCCGAGCACCCGCCGGTCCTCCGCCACCAGCAGGGGCGTTCCGCCGGCATTCGAAATCCGGGCTACAGCATCGCGAACTTCCTGCGGGGTGCTTCCGCCCGCCTCGGAGACATATTTCGAAATCGCTTCGGCAGCGCCCTTTCGAATTTGCCGGCCGTCCAAATCGACGCCAGACATTCGCGTAACCGCAGTGAAGGGAATGAACGTAGTACCCGATGCGCGCAATTCGCGCCCACGCAGTCCGTAGCGGTCCTTTGCGAGCACTACGATCGAACGGCCCTCCGGCGTTTCGTCGGCGAAGGAGGCCAATTGCGCCGCGTCGGCGAGCTCCGCTTCGGTCACACCGGGCGCCACAATAAATTCCGTGGCTTGCCGGTTGCCCAGCGTTATCGTGCCGGTTTTGTCCAGCAGCAGCGTGTCCACGTCGCCTGCCGCTTCTACCGCGCGTCCGGACATGGCCAAAACATTGCGTTGCACCACGCGGTCCATGCCCGCGATTCCAATCGCGGAGAGCAGCCCACCAATCGTGGTGGGAATCAGGCAGACCAACAGCGATACAAGCACGAAGAGCGATTGCGGTGCGCCGGAATAAATTGCCATGGGCTGTAGCGTCACGACTGCCAGTAGGAAAATAATTGTTAGGCCAGCCAGCAGAATATTGAGCGCAATCTCGTTGGGCGTTTTCTGTCGCGCGGCGCCCTCCACCAGCTTGATCATCCGGTCCAGAAACGTCTCGCCGGGATTCGATGTGATCTTTACCTTGATCTCGTCGGAAAGCACTCGCGTTCCGCCCGTCACCGCCGAGCGGTCGCCGCCAGACTCGCGAATGACCGGGGCCGATTCACCCGTAATGGCGGATTCGTCCACGGACGCGACGCCTTCGATCACTTCGCCGTCACCCGGAATAAATTCTCCGGCGGCAACCACCACAACATCGCCGGCGCGAAGTTGGGAACCGCTGATTTCGTCCAGGTTGCCGCTGGCGTTCAGCCGGCGGGCGATGGTTTCGGCGCGAGCCTTCCGCAAGGTATCCGCCTGCGCCTTTCCGCGGCCTTCGGCCATGGCCTCGGCAAAATTTGCAAAGAGGACCGTGAACCACAGCCATAGCGTGATTTGCAGCGCGAACGAGAATCCCGGTTGATGCTTGGTCAGACCATAAATAAGATCGATGGTCGTCACCACCGAACCGACTTCCACCACGAACATCACCGGGTTCTTCATCAGGGTGCGAGGGTTCAGCTTGAGTAACGAATCCCACATCGCCCGCGCGACGATTGCCCCGGTCCAAAGCGATTTATTTTCACGCCCTTTGCCGATCATGGCCTAGAACACCCTTCCCGCACGCAGCAGCAAATGCTCGAGAATCGGTCCCAGGCTCAGCGCCGGAAAAAAGGTGAGCGCGCTCACGACCAAGATTACGGAGATGAGCAGCCCAGAGAAAAGCGGAGTCGTCACCGGAAATGTGCCAGCGGATTCGGGCACGATCTTTTTCCGCGCCAGGTTCCCGGCAATCGCCAGCACCGGAATCACCATGAAAAAGCGCCCGAGCAGCATGTCAAACGCCATCGAAACGTTGTACCAGGGCGTATTTCCATTGATCCCCGCAAAGGCCGAGCCGTTATTCGCCGCGCCGGACGTATAGGCGTAGAGAATCTGCGAGAGGCCGTGCGGGCCCGGATTCGAAATGCCCGCTTTGCCGTACGGCGTCACCACGCCAATTGCCGTGAACACCAGAATAATCACACAAAAAATCAGCACGGAAAGCATCGCCATCTTTACGTCATATGCTTCGATCTTCTTGCCGAGGTATTCCGGCGTGCGGCCCACCATCAAGCCGGCGATAAACACCGAAAGAATTACAAACACGATCATGCCGTAGAGTCCTGCGCCTACCCCTCCGAACACCACCTCGCCGAGCATCATGTTGATCATCGGCACCATGCCTCCGAGCGGCGTGAAAGAGTCGTGTACTCCGTTCACGGCCCCGCAGCTTGCATCCGTCGTGATCGTCGCAAATAGCGCAGACCGGGCGATGCCGAAACGAACCTCTTTGCCTTCCATATTGCCGCCAGGTTGCGTCGCGCTGGCTTTCTGGTCTATGCCATGCAACAGCGGGTTCCCGCGCGATTCTGCCGTGTAAGCGGCGGCCACTCCGGCCAGAAACAGCACCGTCATCGCGCCCCAAACGGCCCAACCGTGCTTCTGCGAACCCGTCATGCGCCCAAGCGTGTAAGTAAGGCCCGAGCCGATGGAAAAAATGAGCAGGATTTGCGCGAAATCGCTGAGCGGTGTGGGGTTCTCAAACGGATGCGCACTATTGGCATTAAAAAAGCCGCCGCCATTGGTTCCCAACATCTTGATCGCTTCCTGAGACGCTACTGGCCCTTGCGCGATCACTTGCTCCGTTATCGTTTGTTGTGCGGTTTTTCCATCTGCCCCAGTGACTTGCACCGTCTGCGGGTCCATCAGCGGAACCGTGGTATAGGGCTTGAGGTTCTGAATTGTTCCCTGCGAGACGAGAAACAGTCCGATGATCAAACAAAGCGGTAGCAATATCCATAGAGTGGCTCGCGTAAAGTCCACCCAAAAGTTCCCGATCGTATTCTTCTCTTTGCGAGCGATTCCGCGGATCGACGCAATCGCCATGGCTATGCCCGTCGCCGCTGACACAAAATTGTGGTAAGCCAGGCCGGCCATCTGTGTCAGATAACTCATGGCCGTCTCGCCCGAATACACCTGCCAATTCGTATTGGTGGTAAACGACACGGCCGTGTTGAAGGCCAGGGCCGGTGCGACGCCCGCAATTCTTTGCGGGTTCCACGGCAGCCAATATTGCAACCGCTCGATCGCGTACAGCAGCACCAGCGATACCACGCTGAAGATCAGCATGGAAAACGCGTATTCCGTCCAACGCATCTCGCTCTTTTCGTCCACTCCCGTCACGCGATAGAGCAGCCGCTCCACAGGGCGGGCGATCGGATCGAAGAATGTGCGCTCGCCGCTGAAAACACGCGCCATGTAAACGCCCAGCGGTTTGGTAATCGCCAGCAGAATCACCACATACAAACCGATTTGAAACCAGCCATTGGCCGTCATCGCTAGAACCTTTCCGGCCACAGCAGCGCCGCCAGCAAATACCCCACCAGCAAGACGCAAATGGCCAGAAGCAGAACCGTACCCAACATAGAAGCTCCTATTTCAAGCGGTCGCACGCGCGTACATATGCGAACGACACGAGAAAAAACGCGATCGAGAGCGCCACAAACACCAGGTCATCCATGACTTTTCCTCCGGATCGCGGAAATTCCCCGTCCGAGGTCCCCACTCTGCCGTTCGATAACGTGCAAGCCTGTGTCGACCAACGGCTTGACCGCAGCGCCGATTCCCATTTGCTCGCCCCGTTGCGGCGATACCCGCGTGGCGATCGCGTCAGGAACGTGGCCGTCACGCTCCTCATGTAGGGTCTGGCGAAGAATGATTATCTCGTCCTTCAGTTTTCTCTGTCTCCACCCTGGGTATTTCTCTTCGCGGCGGAGCTGGAAGAAAACGTAAACGTAAAATCCGCAAGCCATCACCGCTAGGACGTCAAAAATCACTGCCATGGCAAGACTCCCCACAGCCGCCACTTGTAGCTTTGACCCAGGCCAATTGCGATCTAGAACTTGATCAAGATCGACATATCAATGAACGATTCATTCTTGCGCAAATCCGGGAACCACACGCTGCTCAAGCCGCCGCCACAAGCGGCTTCGGCCGCCGCAAGCGTTCCTTGCCCGGAGGAACTGCCATTGCTGCAGGTAAGAAACTGCGGGAAATTGTTATTTCCGCCGGGCGGCGTGATTCCTCCGGGTCCCGACCAGTACGGCACGCTGGCGTGTCGATAGTCGTATTCCCAGCGGAACGTGATGTATTGCTTGGGCATGTAGTCGAAAGTAAGCGACGAATCCCACGCCTTGAACGGGTCGCCGGGATTTTCCGTAAAGTAAGGCGAACTGGTAGCCGCGCTGATGGCGCTTTCGCCATTGATCGGCGGCAGCAACACCAGATAGCGCCCAGGATTGTCGATATGGCCGCCTCCCACGGTCAGCCCGAAGAGGTCCTTGTGGAACCAGAACCGGTTGTAAATCATGTAGCCCGCAAAGCTCTGCTTGGGACCGCCCGGCCGGTTTCCGTAGCAACTTACTCCGCTGCCATATTCGCAACCGAGATCGCCCGTGAGCGTGAACGCCATTTTGTCCAAGCCATCGTCCGGACGGTCGTAGTACTTAACCTCGATACTGTTATCGGTGTGAATGCGCTTGCGGTGCGGCACGAACAAATCGTCTTCGCCGAGCCCATAGTTGTTCGAAATCACGTTGATATAGCTCGTCGGAGTCCATTTCAGTTGGCCTCCTAAGCCGGGCGTGTGGTTCGCCGAACCGTAGGCCTGCCAGCCATTGATGAACCACGGCTCAATCTTCAAATGTTTGTTGAGGAACACCTGCACGCGCACACCGTTGAAAAACCATGGTGTGTTCGAGGAAACGTACGAGGGTTGATAAGCCCAGTTGTCAAAATTGTAGTAGCTGAAGAGTCCCACGTACGACATGAAAATGCCGGCATCTACGTTGACCCCGTCCAACACGTTGAAGTGATATCCGCCGTACGCCTCGGAAACATATCGGTAAGCGTCGGCGAGATCCCATTGCCCGTTTCCTGGGCTCGGGTCATTTCGCGGCGTCGTCACCGAATACATGCCAAATTGCGTCATCAGTCGCGCGCGCACGTTGTCCCAATGGAAGTCGCCGCCCACGCCGAGTTGTTCTAATTGCACTTCTTGCGAGCGAAAGAGTTCGCTCGACCCGCCCATCGAGTGATCCGTCGGGTGGTTGAAGTCATACACATAGTCCACATCGCTTCTGATCTCAGGCGTGAAGAATGCGCTGTCCCAGAAAATGTCCTTCGTTCGCGGATTGCCGTTCAACCAGGACCAGTCCGCATCCGAAAATGGAGCGGGCTTCGCGGATGCCGCAGCGGGGTCTTTTACGGCTGCCGAAGCCTGTACCGCAGGCGTAGCGCTCGCGTCCGTTTGCGGCTGGCTTGGCGTGGTGGCCGGCGGCGCGCCGGCCGATGCCGGTGCGGCGGTAGCGTTGTTTGTGACCGTGTCCAGCGCAGCGCCAGCGGCGGACGG
>Ga0209420_1000414_pt1 | contig 23048 bp, 18 predicted proteins | sample BlaSpr_A8_OM1_O1_FD_187972 | JGI IMG/M metagenome (GOLD analysis project Ga0209420, IMG submission 187972) | Forest soil microbial communities from Thunder Bay, Ontario, Canada - Black Spruce, Ontario site 2_A8_OM1_O1 (SPAdes) (version 2) | ecosystem: Environmental > Terrestrial > Soil > Boreal...
GTCCACACCCACTTCAATCACCGTGGTCGCCACCAGCACATCGAGCTTTCCGCCGCGGAATTGCTCCATCGCCGCCTCTTTCTCGGCGCTTGTGAGCCGCCCGTGCAGCAGGCCAATTTTCAGCGCCGGAAAAACCTCCTGCGAAAGCCGCTCGTATTCCGTGATGGCAGCTTTCAGTTCCGCGCGCGATTCCTCAATCACCGGGTAGACCACGTACGCTTGCCGCCCACGCGCAATTTCGCAGCGAAGCGTCTCCCACACTCCCGGCAGATGCGATTCCGAGGTAAGGCGTGTGGTGATGGGTGTGCGGCCCGGCGGCATTTCGTCAATGATTGAGGTGTCGAGATCGCCGTAAAGCGTCAACGCCAACGTGCGAGGAATCGGCGTGGCCGTCATAACCAGCACATCCGGCGTGCCGCCTTTTTCCATAAGCTTCTTGCGCTGCAAAACCCCGAAACGGTGCTGTTCGTCCACGATTACGAGACCCAGCTTCGCGAATTGCACTGCCTCTTCAATTACCGCGTGCGTGCCAGTGATCAGCTTGGCGGTACCGTCTTCGATACGTTCGAGCGCGGACCTCTTCTCAGAAGCGCGCAGGCCGCTAATGAGTAACTCGACGGCGTAGCCCGATTTGGCGAAGACGCGCCGCGCGGCGAGAAAGTGCTGCACGGCAAGGATTTCCGTGGGGGCCATCAGCGCAACTTGATAGCCGTTCTCGATAACGATGGTTGCCGCTTCGAAAGCCACAATGGTCTTGCCGCTGCCCACGTCGCCTTGTAACAAACGCGCCATCGGCGAAGGCTTCTCCAAGTCCGAAGCAATCTCGGCGAGCACGCGTTTCTGTGCTTGGGTCGGCTTGAAAGGTAGGATGTGCTTGACGGCGGCACGGATCGCCGGTTCGCGCACCCGAAACGCGATACCCGGCGCTCGTTGTAGGCTGCGCTGCCGCACGGCCAGACTGAATTCGAAAAAGAAAAACTCCTCAAAAATCAGCCGTAAGTGGGCCGGCGAGCGAAACTCGTTGAGCTCATTGATATCTTCCGCCTGCGGGGGGAAATGCACGTAGGTCAGAGCTTCGCGGCGCGAAGGAAATTGGTAACGCGTGCGCAAGCTCTCCGGCAACAGGTCCGGCAAGTCACCGGGGAGACTCTCGAGTGCTTGGCGAATGATCCGCCGCAGCAGGCGCGAGCTTACATTGCCGATCGCTTCGTAGACCGGAACAATACGGCCTACTTCGGTGGAGTCACCCGATTCGGCTCTGAGCGTTTCCACCTGCGGATTTACCATTTCCATGCGCGCGGGACGATTTGGGTCGAAGTCCGCCTTGCCGTGTACTACCAGTTCCTGGCCTGGCTTGAAACGATTCTCGAGGTAGCCGCCATGGAAAAAACGGCAGTAGAGCCGTGCGGTGCCGTCGCGCACAATCAGGTGATACATGGCGTTGCGCGAGCGCGCATAGCGGAGCAATTGACCCTCGACCACTTCCACGCGCAAGGTTGCTGTCTGTCCCGGCGTGAGGTCACGGATTCTGGCGAAATGTGAGCGGTCCTCGTAGCGAAACGGCAGATAAGCGATCAGGTCAGCCAGCGTTACGATACCGCGCTTGGCCAGGGCTTCCGCGCGTTGCGGCCCCACTCCTTTCAAATATTTCACTTCGCCGCTGATCGAAATCATCGTGTCCCTTATATCATCGCACGCCGTGAACGATCTTCGGGTGCTCCCGCGGCCGATCTAGTCCCGGGCCGGCGGTCGAGAGCAATCGATTCGCCGCTCGTGCATTGCGACGCTTTGTGCTCTGTGCCTCACTACCGGCACTTGCATTCGCGTTAACTTGATCGCTAGAGTGGGAGATCGCGCGTCTTGCCGCGCGGACGATGCACAGGTGGCTTCCCGCGATGCCGCCACAGGAGGCCGGATTGGCCGAATCGCACGTTTTTGGCGTGCCAGGCATACGTCTTGAGCGGCTGAACGCGCGTGATCTGCGCGTCCTGCTGTTCTGGGTGCTCGCCGGTATCATCGGCGCAGCCACTGCCTCGCGTTATTTCTTCAAGGCGTTCCCTGAAGCTTCCGTCCATTTCACCGTGCAGCGCGGCCAAGCGATGGATTTGGCGCGAAACTTCCTCGCGAATCAACACGCCGATTTGCGCAGCTACCAATCAAGCATTGTGTTTTCGGTGGACGAGAGCACCAAGACCTATCTCGAGCGCACAGTGGGACTCGAACAGGCGAATCAGCTGATCTCCACGCAAATTAGCGCGTGGTATTGGGAAATTCGCTTCTTCCGCCCGCAGCAAAAAGAAGAGTATCGCGTTCGCATCAGCCCGGGCGGTCACATCGTCGGCTACGAACATGTGGTCGAGGAGGCGCGCGCAGGCGCGCATTTGGATCGCGCCGAGGCACAGACGATCGCCGAACAATTCCTGCGCTCGGATTACGGTACCGATCTTTCCGGCTACGACTTATTGCCGGAAGAAGTGAATTCCGCGGAACGTCCAGCGCGCCGGGATTGGAGCTTCACCTGGCAACGCCGTGATTTCCACGTGCCTTCCGGTCCTGCCGGCGCTCCGTATCAATTGCGCGTCACCGTGCAAGGTAACGCTCCAGGGGCCGCCGAGGAGTTCTTGAAGGTACCTGAGGCGTGGACGCGAAGCTTCGATCGCATGCGATCTGCAAATGATTTGATCGAAACGATCGCGCTGGTTCCGTATTGCCTGCTCTACGGATCAGCTTTCTGGCTGATCTTTGAATTTAGCCGACGCGGACTTTTACGCTGGGGACCCCCCATTCAACTCGGCCTTTTCCTGGCCGCGCTTTTCTTTTTGATGGCCATGAACAACTGGCCGGGAACGCGCGCGGAATACAATACGAATTCTTCCTATTCTTCGTTTGTTTTCGGCCAATTTGCCGCGGCGGCGGTGCTGAGCCTGGCGCAGGGCTTGCTCGTCACCCTGGCGTTGGCGCCTGGCGACCCGCTCTATCGCGCCAGCCAGCCGGACAAACTTCGATTCGGGGCGCTGTTCTCCCTCCCGGGCTTTCGTTCCAAGGAATTCTTCCGTGCTTGCGTAATCGGCGTTTCGCTCGCCGCGGTGCACATCGGCTATGTTGTGATGTTTTACCTGGTAGGGCAGCGGTTTGGCGTGTGGGCGCCGCAGGACGTCAACTATACGAATTCGGTGAGTACGGTGCTGCCTTGGCTCGAAGCGTTCACGATTGGAATCTATGCGGCGTGCAGTGAAGAATTCATGTTCCGTATGTTTGCGATTCCGTTTGTGCACCGCCTCACAAAGTCGAAATATCTGGCGGTGATACTGCCTGCGTTCGCTTGGGGATTTCTGCATGCGAACTATCCGCAGGAGCCGCCGTACATTCGGGGAATTGAAATTGGCCTAATCGGTATTGTGGCGGGCTTGGTGATGCTGCGGTGGGGAATTCTGGCCACGCTGGTGTGGCACTACACGGTGGACGCAATGCTCGGCAGCCTCTTGCTGCTGCGCTCCGCGAGCGCTTACTTACGCATCTCGGGCGCGATTGTCGGCGGCCTAGCGCTGATACCGCTGGCCATTGCCGGAGTGTGGTACTTCGTGCGTGGCGGATTTGAAGTTCGAGAAGACCTGCTGAATCGCGAGGCGGCCACGAAGCCGCCGGCTACCGTCGTATCTCCGGAAGAGACAACCGCCGCAATCACCGAAGCGTCTGCGGAAGCATCGGCGCCCGCGGTGGTCTACGATCCTTTGCCGCGCGCTATGATCTGGAAGGTGCTCGCGTGTGGAGCGGCCGGGATCGTACTGCTCTTTGCGATTCGTCCGAAGGTTATCGGTTCTTTTATTCACGTACATATTGACGCATCGCAGGCCTTGAATCGAGCCGAGCAGGTGTTGAGCAGCCGCCAGGTGGACGTCTCCCGTTACCGGCACGCCGCCATTTTCTTGCCAAATGAGGACCCACTCGCAAACGAATTTTTGCACGAGAAGATTGGCATTCAGGCGACCAATAAAATCTACGAGCAGCTCGTGCCCGTGGACTTCTGGCGCGTGCGCTTTTTCCGCGACGGCGAGCAAGAGGAATATCTCGTAATTCTCCGTAGCGATGGCCAACTCCACTCGGTGCACCATACGCTCGAAGATCGCGCCCCTGGCCCGAACCTCTCCAAGGAAGAGGCGCTTGCGCGCGCCGAGGCCTGGCTGCGTGACAATAAAGCTTTCGATTTCTCGCAATGGACTTTGATTGACTCCGCTTCGGTGAAGAGACCGAATCGCACCGACCACGCGTTCACGTGGCAGCGCAATGCGCCTCTTGCCGGAGGACCCGGTCCGGCGAGCGCTGCCTTCCTGCGCACCGACGTAAGCGTGCTTGGCGCCGAGCCTTCGAACTATCGCGTTTACGTCAAATTGCCGGAGCAGTGGGTTCGAGACCAGCAGCATGAAACGCTTGCAGGCACTCTCCAAGGGATCTGGCGCTACGCTTTTTTCACCATAGCAGCAGTCGCGTTTGTAGTCGTATTTTTCAAAAATATCAAACACCCGGCCGCCGATGCCGTCCCTTGGAATACGCTGGCGCGCTTCACCGCTTTTGGCGCCGTCGCTTACGCCATCATCCTGATCACGAACCTGCCAACCGTTTTATTCAGCTATCCAACCGATAAGCCGTTTCAGATATTCGCCGCGACCATTGGAATCGCCTGGGTGATTACCGCGGCGCTCGTTCTCGGCTCGCTAATTTTCTTGTTTGGTCTGGGTGCTTTCTTCTGGACGTATGCCGGATTCGACCATCGTTTGCCGCGTTGGTTTGGGATGCCGCCGGCCTACTATCGCGATGCTTTTTTGATTGCCACCGCCGGACCGCTGGCGTATCTCGGATTGCAACGATTAGAGTATTTGGCGGCTACACTTTGGCATGGCCGGGCCGCGAGTTTGACGGCTGCGGCGCCCTCGGGACTGGACGCACTTTCTCCGGCGGCACAAGCTATAGCCCGCTCCGTGTTTTCGGGTTTGTACTCGGCGGCGGTTGTGGCGGTGATCGCGGGGTTCATTGCGGCCTTCATCAAACCAACCTGGATGCGCGTCGTATTGGTGGTGGCAGCCGCGTTGGCCATGGTCGGCGGAGGAAGCCCGGCCGAACTGATCCGGCAATTTATTTTTGCGGTGGCGCAAATCGTAATCGTTTGGTGGGCCGTTTCACGCGTCGTGCGCTTCAATGTCCTTGGCTACTATCTCTTTTATGCGGTCTTCATTTTGTTGGGTGCGGGTTTCGAACTTGTTTCGCAACCCAATTCCTATCTGCGTACCAACGGCGTGGTCGTACTTGGCACTCTTGGAATTTTGCTTTTGTGGCCGCTTGTGGCGTGGCGCCGGCGCAGCGTAGGAGGGATCGCGCCGGGCCTTTCGTTATAATGGGTAACGCTCGTGTGGCAGATGTGGGAACGGAACGTTCCAGTGGGACCTGGAACTGATGCCGGGCCGGGCCGAACAGACGCAAGACGAACCCCGCGCATTTGAGCGGACCCTTCCCTGGGCGAAAGGGAATCCTCACGGGAAACGTGCTGTACTACCTGTTGATGCCCCATTTGCCGGAACTCTGGCAACAAAGCTGTTTCAGGTAGATCCGGGCCTCGGTTTGGATTTTATCCTGTGCGTCGCGGACTATATTCTGGTACGCGCGATCTTTGGCTGAGATCCCGCCTATCTCCTTGTAAATACTGTAGTTGTCGCAAGAATTGGCGGATAAGCACCCGCTCGGCCCTAAGGGTCTGCTCGCTCACATTCGGCTTGCCGCTGCGTCTATACTGGTAGGTATGCCTCTCACTGGCTTTGCTATCGCTCTGCCGGGACCGCGTGTGTCTGACGCGACGGACGACCGCGCCCGCGATGCCTCGCGCTTAGCCGAGCGAGCGCTGATCGAACGCGCGCAAACGGGCGATCGCGCAGCGTTTGAAGAGCTCGTTCACCGTTACGATCGTGATGTCCTGCGCTTGGCGCTCAACTTGATGCGCCGCGCCGAAGATGCCCGGGACGTTTATCAGGAAGCCTTTCTCAAAGCCTACAAAAATATTCATCGCTTCCGTTTTGAATGCAGTTTTTATACCTGGCTTTATCGCATCGTAACGAACGTTTGCCTGGATACCCTGCGCCGCAGAAGCAGCCGCCCCGAGGATCAAGCGCCGGAGCTTGCCGACGAGAAAGATGCGCCGCGCGATTTTTTTGACCGGCAACGCGAGCCAAACCCCGGGGCCGATCCAGAACGCCACGTGCTCGGGCAGGAAATCGCTTCGCGCATTGCGTCCGCGCTGTCACGGCTTTCTCCGCGAGAGCGCGTCGTTTTCGAGATGAAACATTACCAGGGACTGAAGCTTCGCGCGATCGGCGATGCGTTGGGGACCAGCGAGGAAACGGTAAAGAATTCGCTCTTTCGCGCCACCCGCAAGCTTCGTGGCCAGTTGGGAGAATTGTTATGACGTTCAAACTCTCCGCCACGCTTCGTTGCGAGGATGCCTCGCCATTGCTGGTGTATTACGTTTGCGATGAGGCTGCTCCGGAAGAACGCGCCGCGCTTGAGCAACACATTGCCGCATGTTCGCAATGTGCGGCTTCGCTCGCATCTGAATTGCGTTTGCGACAGGTGCTTTCCACGCTGGCACAGCCTGCCGATGTGCTCGATCAGGCGGGCGCGCTGCTCGCGCAGTGCCGCAGCGAACTGGCCGAAGCTTTGGATGACGTGCAAGACGCCAAGCGCGAGTTTCGCCCGCAAGTGGGATTTGCCCGTTGGTTTTCCAAGTATCGCATGGAGCTCGCGTTGCACCCGGCGCTGGCAGCCGCGATTTTTGTTCTCTTTGGCTTGGGTCTCGGACGCGTGTTGCCCACGGCGCCGATGTTTGGTGCGCAACAGTCGGGCCTTGTGCCAGGGATGACGGTTTCCGCAGCGCCGCGCATTTCCAATGACGAATTGCAGAATATGGCCGTATCCGGAATTTCCGTGGTCCCGGATGGCGGCGCCGGATCGCCCACGATCGAGCTGCACCTGCGCTCCGTGAAACCCATGACTATCCAGGGCCATGTGGATGATACGGACGTAAAGCGGATTCTGAGCTATGTGATCGCGAATGGGCAGCGTTTCGATTCCGGCGTGCGGCTGGATTCGGTGGAAGTGTTGCGTTCCCGCGTGGACGATACCGATGTCCGGCACGTTCTTTGCACGGCAGCTTTGCATGATGCGAATCCCGCGGTGCGCCTGGGGGCTTTGGACGCGCTGCAAGGCGCCGGCGGCGATCCCGGTGTGCGCGATGCTCTTCTGGATGTACTGGCCCACGACGACAACACCGGCGTTCGTATCGTAGCCATGAATCATGTTCGCGCGATTGTAGATTCGGGCCATGCCGCAGGCGATGTCCGCGTGCGTGACGAGCTGCACTCCTTGAGCGCGCACGATCCGAATAGCTACATTCGTCTCCAGGCCGCGTCCGCCATACGCCGTCTAGATGGCGGGCCGCTTCCTTAACGTGCGAGGGGGTCGCTCGCAGCGGAAAATTATTGTGAACTTACGTTTCCAATCCGGTTTCCTCTTGTTGAGTAGCGTTGTGCTCCTTAGCGCGGCTTCCGCGTCTGCGCAGTGGACGCCGCAGCCCGCTCTTGCTCCCGCCGCGCCTGCGCCGCCAGCGATGCCGGGTGCCTTTCCTTACGGCTTTGCATTCGCTCCGCAGTCTCCGGCGGCGGCACAGACGCCGTCTGCGCGCCCCGTGACCGAAAAAACAGGCTTCTTCATCGTGGGAAAAGATGCCCAGCAGCTTCGGCTCGAAACCGACACGGGCAACGTGGTGATTCACACCGGGGCGACGGATCAGGTGCGGTATCGCGTCCATGTGGAAACAGATGCTTCGCCCAATCTCCTCGATCAATTCCGGTTGCGGGCGCAAGGGACATCGGGAGGCATTCTGATTACGGGGCGCATTCCGGACGCGAACGCTCGCGCGCACCTGTGGCTCAGCTATGACGTCACAGCGCCGCGCGATTTCCGGATTGATGTGAATACCGCGGCGGGAAACATCCAGGTGGACGACACGACCGGCGCGGTGGTGCTGGATACGCGCGGCGGGAACATCACCATCGGGCGTGCGGCTTCCGCACACCTGCAAAGCGGCGGCGGCCATATCATTGTGGGCGACATCACCGGTGATCTACATGCGGAAACCGTCGGGGGCCACATCAGTGCGGCCAATATCGGCGGTGACGCCGCGCTCATCACCGGCGGCGGACATGTTCATGCCGGTACGATTGCGGGCGTGGCACAGATTTCTACCGGTGGCGGGAATATTTCGGTGGATCGTGCCGGGTCGCGCGTTACCGCGTCGAGCGCCGGTGGCCAAATCATTTTCGGCGAAGCGCGCGGAGCCATCCAGGCGCACACCGCGGGCGGCGGGATCCGCGTAATCCGTGTGGCCGGACCGATGCAACTCGATAGCAATGGTGGAAGCATCCTGCTGACGCAGGTGGAAAAGGAAGTCCACGCCAGCACGGGGACGGGGTCGATCACTGCGTGGTTTTCCCCGGGCGGGAAGTTAGCCGCGCCTTCGCAGTTGGAATCGGGACACGGCGATATCGTCGTCTACTTGCCGAGAGATCTGGCGATGACCATTGACGCCACCGTCGATTCGCCGAGCGACCATCGCATTCTCTACGATCAATCGCTGCCCATGAAGCTCACCTACGTTTCTGCGTCTGGCGGCAAGCAAGTACACGGCGAATGCGCGTTGAATGGCGGCGGTGAGGTGTTACATCTGCGCGCCGCTTCCGGCAATATTCAATTGCGTATTGCCGATAACGTCGTCTTTCTGCAGCAGCAAATGTTGCAGCAGCAAATGCTGTTGCAGATGGATCTCGCGCAGCGCCAACTCGAGGAGCTTTCTCAGGAACTTTCGCAATCCGTGCAACTCGCTCTGCAAAAATCGCTCAAGGAACAACAATTGCAGAGGCAGATGGATATGAGCGCGCCTCCAAAGATCGCTGATATCGGCGCCGGTCCGGCCCCTCATTCGCCAAACACACCTGCCGTGGCGCCCGCTGGCGATTGGCAGCCCGCCATCGCGCCCCCAACTGCCTCCATGCCTACCCCACCACCCGATCCGGGCATGCCGGAGGTTTTGTGGATGCGACTCGGCGAATTATGGTGGGGCGGCATCCCGGTGGACTATAGCGACGAACAGAAGCGCTTGATTCACGATGTCCAGCCGGCCTATCCGGACACAGCGCGGCAAGCCGGTATCGAGGGCAATGTGACCCTGCGTTTGCTGATTGGCAAGGACGGCCACGTGCAGGAAGTGCGTCCGCTTTCCGGGCAACTGTTGCTCGTGAGCGCGGCGATCGCCGCCGTGAAAGAGTGGCGCTACAGGCCGATGCTGCTCGACGGGCAGGCTCAGCCGGTGGTTACTACCGTCAGTATCGGATTTCGCTTGCAATAAACGCGCGGCGCGCAATCACGCATTGCTGTAATTCGGGCCATCGATTCAGCGAAACTCCTGGAGGTGAGGCGTGCGAAAGTGTCTGGGGGCACTGGCGTTTGCAGCGGCGTTGCTGTGCGTGCGGCCCGTCCGAGCCGCGGACCAGGTCTACGAGAAAACGCTCCCGCTCGCAAAGGGCGGCACGGTCAATTTGGAAAACGTGAACGGTTCAATCGACCTGCGCGGTTGGGATCGGGAAGCCGTCGAGATTCACGCCGTCAAAACAACCCGGCGCGATGTGAGCGATCTGGATCGTGTGACGGTGGAAGTCCGCACCCTGCCGAACCGCGTGGAGATACTCACGCACTATCCGAAGGACCAGGGCGTGGATGTGAGTGTGGATTACGAAGTACACGTTCCGGAGCGGGTGATCCTCGAACACATTATCACCGTGAACGGCAGCATCAAGATGGCCGGTGTCGAAGCGCGCGGCGAACTGCGCACCGTCAATGGCAACATCGAAGCCTACAATTGCGCGGGGAGCATCAGCGCGCACACCACCAATGGCAATCTCCGCGAGGAACTGTCGAAGATCGGTTCGAGTGAAATGGAACTCGATACGGTCAACGGTTCGGTGATCCTGGCTGTGCCACCGGATGCCTCCGCGGAACTCGACGCTCGAAGCATGAATGGCGAGGTCCGTTCCAGCCTGCCCGTCACCGTGGCCAGTGCTTTCACCGCCGGTGCCTTCCGCGGCAAGCTCGGCGCAGGCGGACCGTTGCTCCACATTCGCACCGTCAATGGCGCGATTCAACTCGCCACACTAAACGGCACGATCTAGCGTCGTTTCAAGAAGCAACGCTTTTGCGCTCGTTATCGCGCTCACCGAAATGCCTCCGGGCCGTCGAATTCAGCAGGGAGAAACGCAATGAACACAAAGCCATTCCTGGCGCTGGGTGCTGCCGCGGTGATTGCGATAGGGCTTGGGATCGCATCCGGCCAATCCGCGTCCGCACAGGATCAAAAGACCCACCAGGATCAAAAGCCCCCGCAAGATTGTTCAGACGGATGGGCCGTCCGCCAAGACACGATTGATGCCATGCGCGAGCAGATGGCCACCATGAAAGTGGATGCCGCGAGGCTGGCGGCTGCGGCGAAAGAGGAATATGCGCAGAATGCCGCACCGGCGATCGCGAAAATACAAGCGCAGTTGGCCGAAGCGTTTGCCCAGCAAGATGCCGACTCTCCGCGCCAGCGCGTGATTATTGATGGACAAGGTTTGTCTTTGCGAATGGACTCGGGCTGGCTCGGTGTTTCGCCAGAAGATGTGACGTCCGATCGCGCAAAGGAGTTGAAGCTTTCCTCTCCCAGGGGCGTTTACATCAGCGAGGTGGAAAAGGATAGCCCCGCCGAAAAGGCAGGACTAAAGTCCGGCGACGTGATTGTGGAATACAACGGCGAGCACGTCGAAGGCTCTGCCCAACTGCGCCGCCTGGTTTCTGAGACCACCCCGGGGCACATGATTCCCGCCGTCATTTGGCGCGACGGCCACGAGCAAACTCTGAATATTACGGTCGGACAACCGGAGGGCCCCATGCGTACCTGGACTATGCCGCGTGTTGCGCCGATGGCTCCGGAACCGCCAGAGACCCCCGAAGCTCCTCGCGCCTTTTCCTTTCAGATGCCGGACATGGGCGGCAACTTCCTGCGCATTCCGTCCGCGCCCACGCTCGGAATTTCTGCCGAGGATCTGGACGGACAGCTCGGCACATACTTCGGCGCGCCCGATGGCGAGGGAATTCTGGTTCGTGAAGTGGAATCCAACTCTCCCGCCGAGAAGGCGGGCTTCAAAGCCGGAGATGTGATCGTCAAGATCGCGGGCGACCGCGTGAAGAATCTGGGCGAGATGCGTGAAAAGCTGCGCGATAAACGCGAAGACAAAACCGTGCAGGTGACCGTGCTCCGCCGGGGAACGGAACAAACGCTCACCGTTGAACCGAACAAACCACAAACGCGCACCGCCGTTCGCGCGCGCGGCGTCGCCTTCTAGCTCTCCTCCAGGACGTTGCTATTGGCCCGGCGCTAGGGACGAAGTAAAATGGCGCCGGGCCTCCTCCTTTTCGGGATGGCTCAACGTACGGCTAAGGGGAAGTCATGAAGAAGCCAATCGCGGCAGCCTGCAATTTCCGGTCGAACCGCAACCGTCGCAGTTGGACCATCACCGGCGCGTGCAGTCTGCTATTTTTGGCTGCTGTGGCGATTGCCGGCAAGGCGCCCGCCGCCGTGCCGTCCGGCACGAATGACGTTCCCGCGCACCATGCTACGCCGCCCGATGGACCGCTGCCGGACACACTCGATCCCGCGAAATTTACGGATGGCCTTACCCAAAACTCCTATGCCATGGCGGCCAGGATCAAGGCCGTGCTGTACGAACAACCGTGCTATTGCTTTTGCGATCGCACAGACGGCCACCATAGTCTGCTCGATTGCTACACCAGCGATCACGCCAGCGTGTGCAATGTTTGCCGGATGGAAGGAATTTTCGCGTACGAGCAAACGCGCAAAGGGCAGACGCCGGCGCAGATCCGCAAAGCCATTATTCACGGCGATTGGAAAAAATTGAATCCGCAGGATTACCAGATCGTGCGCGATCTTTCGCCGGTATCCAGCCCTAAGTAAGCCGCACTTGGACTCATGGCGTGCTCGTCAGGCCGCCCCAATCCGCTATTTCCGCACGATCTCTGCTTTGGAGGCGGGCACGCTGATGCGCATCACCCGGTGCGAGGAGTCCACGCTTACGAACACGTCGATATCGCTGGTGTGTACGCGCAATTGCTGGTTGCCCGTGGCTTCCACGGTGATCGACCCTGGCTGGTGCTCTTGCGGAATCAACACTGCGAAGGTCTGCGGTCCACGCGCGGACCAATTGTAGAGGTGCGCCAAAACTCCGTACTGATCGTAGAGGTTGTTGTCCAGGATCACCACTTGCGAAGGAAATGTAAAGTCCTGTTCAAGCGGTGAAGCTTGCCCCAGATCCGTGGACATCTTGGCCTGGTTCCCGTCGAATGTAGTTGTCGAGGTAATTTTCTTTTCGGCAGCGAGAACCCATTGATACCGCACGGGCGCCCCGGCGGCATTCAGGTGCAGCTCCCCGGTGATATGCCCGGTTCCGTTGCTGGCCGTGTGGAATTCCGTCGAGCCACGCGCCACCCACCCGCCGCCCTCGTGAGCCACGGAAAATTCCTCGGTGGCCACTACCTTGCCGTCCACGCTGACTTCGAATTTGCCTTTGTCGTCCGCGAGTGCCGCGCGCACGGGCGTTTGCGAACGCGCTGGCGCGATGCTAGAGGCGCAAAGGGCGCTCAGCAACGCCACAATCGGAAATCGGGTACGGCCTCTCATGCGCTTACCTCGGGTTCCTCGCGACGCATCGTCGAAAGGGGCATATTTCCCTCGAGCAGCCCTAATGCGAGGATGCGTTCGGCTACGCTGCGCGGAGAATCACCGCTCTCCACGCGAAAATCAGCCAATCGGTAAAACGGGACACGCTCCTCGTAGAGCTTGCGAAAGCTCGCCTCGTCGCGGAACAAAGGACGATTATCCATCGTTACGCAGCGCGCGAGAAGTTGCTCGATTGGACAATCCAGCCACAGCACCCAGCCCGCGCGCGGCGCGCCCTCTGGAATGCACGCCGCATGCAACAATTCCAGGTTGCGCGGCTGCGCAAAGGTGCCGCCGCCGAGCGCCATAACGGTCGGAACCCGCGAGATGACGCTTTCATGCAGCGTCCGGTCAAGCAGTTCGTGTTCGAGATCGCGGAATGCGGTTTCGCCGATCCGCTCGAAGATTTGCGAAATGCGCGCCCCGGCGCGTTCCTCGATCCGCTCGTCCAAATCGACGAAACGCCAGCCAAGTTGTTGGGAAAGTTGCCGCCCCACGGTTGTCTTGCCGCAACCCATAAAACCGGCGAGGCAGATCAATCTCAAACGCGGGCGTGGGGCAGACGGGTGCATTCGCGTGGCGTCCGCCGCAAAGAGAAAAAAGCGTCAGTCGCGCGCGGCGATCGTGATTGTACCACTGAAAGAAGAGAGGTCGACGCGGGCGTCACCTGCGCCAACGGATCCGAATGCCGAGCGTCCGGAAGCGAATGCTGTTCCGAAATGCGGCAGATGCGACTTCCATCCGTGCTTATCCGGTTCGAGCGCGGCCTTGTTTACCACCGTGCCGTGCAAAGCATTGGCGCGCAGATCGAACGAACTGGCCTTGCCGAAGCGCACTTCCGTGTTGCCCGTATCGCTGCGCAGAATGTACACGCCGCGCCGGAGGAAATCGCCGTCAAAAAGAATATTGCCCGCCGTGGTGTGCAGCGTCACCGAATTCATCACCGGCTGGAACAATTGCACGTTCCCACTAACGGATTCCGCCTTGATGCTGCCGTCACATCGCGTGCAGACGATAGCGCCTTCCGTCGTATTCACCACCAGGTAGCCGCCCACGTCCTGCAGATTCACATCGGCGGCAATCGTCTCAAAGGTCAGGTCGCCGTGTACGCTTTCCACCACAATACCGCCCGACTCCGTGCGAATCTGCAATTCTGATTCTTCCGGGACGGTGATCTGATAATCCGTCTGCCGTTCCGCCGGTTTCGACGCCGGGTTCAAGATATGCGTGCCGATCTCGATGCGCGAACCGGCCTGCTCCGTTTCGATGTCCACGTTCTTGTTGCTACCGTAGTCGCCGATCACCATCACTTCGGCTTTCTTCCAAGACTTGATCTCCACGTGACCGTTCGAATTCTGCAGGATCACCAGCGGACGCCCTTCGACGGGGAAGTGCTTCTCCACGCTGTGCGCTGCGGCAGGCAGGGACATCGCCACGACGGCCGCGGCCGTCAATACCGGCCGCCAACAGCCCGGGCCGGCCAAACGTCTAATTTGCGAGTGCATGGTCGTTATTCCCCTGTCCAGTCGCGTTCCATCGCCGTGGTCAAAAGCTCCGCCTTTTGCTGATAAGCGGAGTAAAGATACTGCCGAGCTTCTTCATTCTGGGGTTCTTCGCGGACGTTCTTTTCACACAGTGCAATGAACTTGTCAACGATATCGAGATTCCGGCGCAGCGAAGCGTCTACCTCTGACGTGGCCGGATGCAGTTGGCTTACCGCCTGCGTTTCGAAGCTGCCGAGGTCCTTTTGCGTTGCGAGCGCTTCAGCAGGCAGCACGTAGGCTTCCATGGAGGCGCGCTGCGGCGGATTTTGCCAAATCACCGCGATAGCGAAAACCCCCAACATGGCATAAGTGGCCACCAGCGCTGGGCGATGCGTCCAGCCCAGCAGCCCGGCCAGCCAGCCGGTACCACCTGTCTCGGGCTGCCGAATCACTCCTTCGGCAGCGAGTTGCGCTCGCAAATTCTGCCAGATGTATGCGGGCGGCTCCTCGGTGAAATCCTGGTTCAATTCAAGCGCGGCCGCGCGTATCGCTTCGAAATCCGCGGCCATTGCCCGGCAGGCGTGGCAATCCTTCAAATGTGTAGCGGCTGCGGCCGGGAGCTGGGTGCCCTCGGACTGCTCAAACACGGATTCGAATTCACGGCACAACATAGCGAACCTTCTTCCTACCCCCAATTGCTGCTACTGCTCTGCCTGCTTCCGGGCCTTAGAATGAAACTGACCGCTTGCTTCAATCTTCGCCGCCGGCCACTTCGGTCTTCGCCGCTTGCCGCGCATCGCGCGCACGATCCCGTTCGGCTTCGTGCAGCAATTCGCGGAGCCGCGTCCTGGCCTTATGCAGTTGAGACTTCGAATTGCCGATGGAACACCCCATGATCCCGGCAATTTCGTTGTGTTCGTACCCTTGGATGTCGTGTAACTCAAACACTGCGCGATACCCTGGCGGAAGCCTATGAATGGCCCGTTGCAAATTGATCCGGTCCACTGAGCCGGAAAGCAACGGATCCGCCGAACCGAAATCCCGCCGGGGGCCGCCGGACTCCTCGTCCGGTTCCGTGGTTTCCTCGAGCGAGCTTTCCGCAATCGTTTTCTTGCGCAACCGCATCAGCACCACATTTACTGCCAGCCGATGCAGCCAAGTGGAAAACGCCGACTCCCCGCGGAACGTTGCGATCTTCCGGAAGAGCTGGAGGAAGGCCTCTTGGGTCAGATCCTCCGCCTCGGCTGTCCTGCCAACCATGCGCAAGCACAGGGCGTACACGCGGCGACTGTGCATCCGGTAAAGATGCTCGAACGCTAGCTGGTCGCCCTGTTGAGCGCGCCGAATCGCTTCCGATTCGGTGAGCGCGCCGGTTTCGGTTAGTCTCGTTCGGGCCACCCTATACCCGTTCGGGACGCATCCGCCTGATGGGATGCTGACCCCGCCCCCTGAGTTGTCTTTATGCGCCGCTACCCGTTGCCTGTTCAGGAACGGGTTACACAAGTCCCGGCTGGCCCCAGCGCGCAGGACGTTGGCTCGGTCTCTACACTATTATTGTCGTCGGAAAAGTGCCGTTCGTCTATCTGCTTCGACGCGTGTGGCAGTGGTACACAATGCCAACCTTTCGCGGAAGTATTGAAGTTCCTTATCGGGCAGTGCCAAGAGGAACGATTTCAGCAGTACTTTTGCCTCGCTGAGCGCTGTGGTGACGTCATAATGGCAATTATCCAAAGCGTTCCAATCCTGCCGTGGGCCTATAGACGACCCCTCGACTATGTGGGTTGACGCCCCGCGATAAACCGAGGCGCAGCTCCAGGTAATTTCATGCAAAGACCGTAACTTATGCAAAAAGCGGTTGTTCTGGCTCCAGAGAACCAGCGATAGGTTCAAATTCTTGCGCGCCAAGCTTCGCGCTGCCTCGCCCCGAAAATTCTCCGGGCACAGGGCTTCCACTGCAGGCAGCGTACCGTAGTGTTGCGCGTGCTGCTCCAGCGCGAGGAAAAGTCCGGCCAGTTGGGGAGCGAAACGCTCGCACAGATCGGCGGAAATTTCCACCTGACGGCGTATCCCGTTCGAGCGACTATGCTTCCGCAGTTCTAACGCTTCGTTCAACGCCACGCCGAAGATATTGTGGGCGGTTACAATGTGTGAGAGGCAATCCTCAAACACATCGTACTTTTCGGGGCAGAGCCGCGCGTACCAATCTTGAAAAACACTACGCTGCTTGCGCCGACGGCGATTCGCCCACAGACGCACCCATAACCTCCGAGAGGGAAGACCGATGGCTTCGCACTGTGCCCGAATGTGACTCACCTGACAACACCTCTAAAGGCAGATGTATCCTAAAAGGCATATTTCGTCCAGCACAGCATTTTTCTGAAAGCACCACGCTCTTAACGCCCGCGTTAAACGTTTCGCTTTGTGTACTGAGCGAAACGTCGACCTTCGCATGTTCAAGACTGCCAGCCCGCATCGGTGGGATTTACCAGGAACGAAATAGAAAGACTGTCGGCAAACCACTCATAGCGCAAAAGAGGTAAGGCGACCACTCGTAGTCTGCAAGTGGTCGCCCTGGAATAAATGTAACAAGTCCACTAACAACTTAGCTCGCCAGTCTAAAATTCAGCTTTGAACCTTCAGGCTGATCGTGAGGGTATGGGTCAGGTTGCCGGAAGTCCCCGTCACGGTAATCGTATAAGTGCCCGTCCGCGTGAATCGGCTCACGGTCAAAGTCAGCGTGCTCGTGGTGGTTGTGGGGTTTGGCCGGAACGCCGCCGTAACTCCCGTAGGCATTCCAGAAGCGGTAAGCATCACATTGCCCGCGAACCCATTGGATGGGGTTACCGTGATCGTACTCGTCCCGCGAGTCCCATGGGTAACGGTGAGACTACTCGGCGACGCGGTAAGGGCAAAGTTCTGAGGGATGGCGGGCTTTACCGTGAGCGAGACCGTGGTCTGTTTCGTCAGACTTCCGGAAACGCCCGTGATCGTAATGTTCGCCGTCCCATAGGCCGCGGTGGCGGCTGCGGTTAGGGTCAGAACGCTGGAATTCGTCGCCGGATTGGTGCCGAAGGACGCTGTCACGCCCGAGGGCAATCCGGACGCCGAAAGCGCCACGCCACCTGTGAACCCGTGCGACGGCGTGATTGTGATCGTGCTGGTGCCGAGCGTTCCCTGAGTGATTGTGACGCCGCTTGGCGACGCCGACAAAGCAAAATTCGGCTGGGCTGAGGCATTTACGATCAGCGCGATAGTCGTTCCTTCGGTCAGGCTTCCCGAAACGCCGGTGATCGTAACCGTTCCTGTACCGGTGACAGCCGTGCCGCTCGCGGTCAAGGTCAGCACACTCGAACCGGTCACCGGGTTGGTGGCGAAGGATGCTGTGACGCCCGCCGGCAATCCGGATGCCGAAAGCGTAACGCCACCCGAGAACCCGTTTGTAGGCGCTATCGTGATTGTGCTGGTCCCTCCCGAGCCTTGCGTGATGGTGAGGCTGCTGGGCGAAGGTGAAAGGCCGAAGCTCGGCGAGCCGCCGGAGGAAGGCCAAGCATTCGCCAGGTTGGCAGCATTTACCGAGCCGATTCCGGTCGCAAAGTCCCAACCCGTGGTCGTTCCGTAAGCAGGTTTGTAGGCCCCGTCCGAGGTGGAAAGCACGCCGTTGGCGCCCGAGGGCGCATAGCAATCTTGCGTACCCGTGCAATTCACGTCTATATCGCCCTGCGTCACGTCGTAAAACACGCACGTGCTAACCGCGGCGTTGCCGAGGGTCGAGTTGCAAGAGCCGTCGCCACCGCCGCCATACTCCGCGGCAGACAAGCTGTAATATACAGGATTCGGATTCCCCTGTGCTGAACCGGTCTTCTGGTTTATCAGTGCCTGGATTCCGGCCATGATGGGGGCGGAGAAGGAAGTTCCACCCGCACCCGACCAGCCGCTCGGCGCCCCCTTGCAGGGAGTGCCGCCGTTGGCCGTGTTCGAATCGCAAAACACATAGTAGTGTCCCCAAACGCCGTTCGCCGCAAAGAGAGACACGTCCGGAATATCGCGCACGCCGTCATTGGGATTCCCCGCTACTGCTTGCCACGAAGGTTTCGGGTATCCGGCGCAGCTTCCGCTCACCACGCCGCCGGTCGTGGCGCTTCCGGACGCGCACCCGCTCGGTCCGCCGCTTCCCGCAGCGGTTGTGAGCAGCCCATCTGAGCGGGCCGTCGAGCCGTTGCAGAAGCCGTTCGCGCCATAGGTTGTCGAGTTGCCTAAAACGGAGGCGAGCAATACACCGGCGCACGAATCATTCCACGGAATCTCCGGAACATAGGATTTCGCCGATTCGTAGGTGGAGGTATTGGTGGAATTCCAATAAGAACTGTTTGTCCCGGCGTAACTATCCCCGAAGTCCGTTCCGCCCACAGCTACATCATAGGGCGTCGATGCAATGCCGCTCACCCCAATGCCGTGGCTCGCGGAGTTTGCGCCCGCGTCACAGCTTGCTGCCCCTTCGTCGCCAGAGGATACAAACACGGAAACTCCCTCGGCGGCCGCTTGCTGGAACAAATAGTTGTACGCCGCGTTCGCCCCGGTCCCGTTCACCGCTTCACACTGGCCGTAGCTAATGCTAACAACCGCAGGCGGCTTGCTGCTCTCGTTCAGAAGATTTTGCAGCGCCACGAATACTCCAAAATTGTTGGTGTCCGCGCAGGACGCCAGCTCGATCGTGGCGCCTGGTGCGGTTGCGCTCGCGTACTCCGCATCAAGGATCGCTTCGATATCGTCCGCATTCACCCCTGGATCGCTGCAATTGTTTGGCCCTGACGGTGGGGCGGGATGGACCTGCGTGAATGATCCGGAGCTATAGGCGGAAAGCCCGAACGTCGAGCGAAACGTCGTCCAATCCTGAGTGGAATAGACGTCCGTATCCTCGAGTACTACAACCGTCTGTCCTTGCCCGGCCGTCCCGGCCTGGAAGAGTGGATTTATGTTGTAGATCGTCGCCAAATCGCCGGGAACGACGGCCTGATATTGCGATCCGCCCAAGGTATATGCCGGTCGCATCTTGCGCATTGCGTGCGGCATAAAGTCGTGAAGCGAGATCACGCCTGCCACCACAGGCGCCAGCGCCGCGGGGATCTGCGGATCGCTCGCGTTGGCCATATGTCTCACACCGCTTACTTCGAACGCGTGAATCTCCGTCCGAAACGCCTCGCGGACTTGGCGCACACTGGCCGAAAAATCGATTAGCATGGCGTTTGGATAAATCAGGTTCACTTGCATCCCATGCGATGCAAGCCATTCCGTGACGGTATCGAGATCCTGTTTCGCTACGCCAAACTGCTCGCCGAATTCCTGCGCCGTAAGCCATTTGTGATAATTGGGCGAATTCGGATTTTGGAGATCGTCAATATATTGCCGCAGCGCTTGCTCCTGCGCGCCCGAGCGCTGCAGTTGCAGCAACAGGTGCGGCATGGGCGTATCGTCTGCCAGCGCACCGCGGTCGTTCGCGGGCGTGGCTTCCGGTCTGATGTTGCCGCGAAGCGTTGTGCGTGTTCCTTCGTCGATTTTTTGCAGGATCGCAGCACGCGCATTGCTCCCCACCTGATTTTGGGCGAACGTTGGAGGCGTCAGCCCAAAAAACAACATCGCCATTGCGGTAGAAACGAAAGCGAGACCGAATCGTATTCGCATGAATCTCCTGTCCGACGGATTGAGTTAGCCGGGACCCTGCGAATATCGGGGCTGGGTTCTACGGTGTGGTCCTCGGTGCGTAAAGCATAGTCCGCGGTCGTATGCGAAAAGGCCGCGTGCCCCGCAAAGAAGCGCGTTGGTTAACTGGCCCGTTGTACAGGGCAGGCGAAATCAGAGGGCAATGCAATAAGGCTTAAGAGCGAGAAGATATGCCGTGTGATCGGCAGCTGGTGTGCTACTAGCGAATCAGCCCATCCCCGTCTTCGACGACTGCGGCTTCGTACTTTTCCAACATCGGCATCAGTAGATTTTCCAGTTCGTGCTTCCACAGCTCGCCTTCGTAGAATTTCGCTTTCCTTGGTTCGCGCGAAGCCAAATCTGGAAAGCCACGCATGAAAAAGAACACGTCAGGATCTTCCACCGAAAGAAACGGTCCGAGTATTGTCATCCCGATGTCGTTGTGCGCAGGTATGGATTTCGCTCGAAATATCTCTACGAACCGCGCACGCATCCCGGACTTGGTCTTGTAAGTGCGCATCTCAATAATCATTTGACGTCCCCGCGCGACGGTTGTTGGGCTAAGGGCGTATTAGTGGACGTAATTGATCGCAAGAGCGGGAGTCACCGTGATTGACGTGTTATGGCCGCCCGCAATCACGCGAGTGCCGAGCAACACGCCCAGACTGGGCCGGAAGTTGTACTCGACCGCAGGCGCCAAGCCGAACGCATCACTCGACCCAAGGTTGATCACGATGTTTGTTGGATTCGCCAGATTGTTCGGATCGAGAAGGTCATACCCGGTCACGCGTGTATTGCCGGCATGCCTGTAAGTAGCGTCGAGCGCAAGCACCCATTTTTTCGTCAAGCTGTATTCCCAAGCGGCATCGACAAAAGACGCGCCGCCAGGTTTGGCGTGTCCTCGAAAACCACCGGTGGTGCCGTAAACACTGGCGTCGTCCACAGTTGCTTCGCTCGAGAACGTCCTCGACACATTAAACCGCATGCGCAGGATGCGGCCGTTTGGCATCCAGAAATAGGTCTGCGTATTGAGCGCCACCAAGGTGCTATAGGCGCCGCTGCCAAAGCCGTCGCTCGGACGGTCGCCCAGCCGGTCGTATCGGCCGGTCGGAAGTGTTTCCTCGACTTCAATAGCCGTCGAGGGTACCCAACTGCCTGGATGAAATTGCGTTATCCCGTACTGCCCCAGCAAGCTTACGTCGCCCAGTCCCATGCCGGCGCTGCTCGGCCCACCACTCACTGTATTGAATCCGCCTGTAGGTACGATCCCGGCAGTGAACTTGTCCGTCACGCCGTATAGCATGTAAGTGAGCGACCCATAGCTGTTCGAATTTGCACCCGCTACATCGTAGAAGTAAGGTTCGATCAGGAAGTGTCCCCGCGGTAGAGTCCCGGCCGAATTCGCCAGCATTGGGCCGGTCCACCAGGCGTCGGTGACTGACTCACGCATGATGGGAGCAGCGCTTGTCGCGTCCTGGGCATTCGCTATGGGAACAGCGAGCGCCAACATAGCGATCACACCACTCACCGCTCTTTGAACAAGACCGCTTCCGAACGATGTTTTGGCGAAGTTCATGGCGGGCACTACTTGTTGATGTCTTCGTGATTTTCCAGCCGCCGCAATAGGTCGGCATGCGGCGCTTTTAGCGCCTCCGGGCAACCGTCCATCGCCAGCTTCATTTCTTTGATCGCCGTATCGAAATCGCCTTCGGATACCGCTACCCGTGCCTTCTCGTTGTGCGCGATCCACGTATTTGGATCCTTCTGAATGTTGATGTGGAAAAGCTCGATGGCTTCTGCGTAGCGTCCGTCACCTTGTATGGTCCGGGCGAAACTCTGCACCTGCAATTGATTGCCCATGGCGATGGCTTTGTTCCGCGCGGCCAGCGCTTCGTCCTGCCGTCCCAGCGCGGCCAGCGCTCGCGACTTGGTTATTTCGTTTTCGAAACGATCTTCGTTGTCGATCGAATGTTGCGCGTACCTGGCCGCTTCCTCCGCGCTGGCCTGATCGTTTTTGAAGTTGGTCAGTAAATAGTCCGCCGCCTCCATCCACGGCTGCCATTCGAACTGCACGCGGCCGCGAAGCTGCTTACGCAGGTTCTCCGCCACGATTTGCGCCGTGTTCACCTGTACGTGCAGGGAAATCCCCACCTTTTCCCAACGCATCGTGATAAGGGCGGAATCAGGCTTCGGATCTTCAATTCCATAGCTCAGCGCTTCTTGGTTCTCGATGCTTTGCGGCTTTACGTTTATGCGCAGCGCATCTTCCGCTTGGTCGTACGTGAAACTTCCCCAGGACGTTGCATTCTTTGACAAGATCACCACCCAGGCAGTCTCGCCGGGGATCATATGCAGCCCATAGGCGCCCTTCGGCAGCGTCTGCCCCTCGATGCTGACCGGATCGCTCACCTCCAGAATTGTGTTTTCGTTTGCTCCTGCCCGCCAGACTTGCCCATACGCCTGCAGCCCTCCAAAAATTTTCCGGCCCCTTACGAGGGGACGGCTGTAGTCGATGGTGATGTCGGTGATGCCGATGCGCTGCGTGATACGCGCGTGCTGGCTCGCCCGCGGCAGGTTCAGCATTGCCGATTGCGCCTGAACTCTCGACGCGCCACCAATTAGCCCTGCGCTGATCAGTGCCGCCATGCCCATATATTTCCGTAGCACGTGATTCTCCTTGCTGCCGCGCAGCCTGCATCCTTGGAGGGAACCGCGTTGGCGGCAGATGCAATCATGGCCTCCACTGTGATATTTTAAAAGATCCACTTTCCATGCAATTCGTGATACCACTTTCAAGACATGGCGAACCGCTCTTCCGGCAGGTCTACGGCGGATTACGGCGGGCGATTCTTTCGGGTGCGTTTCGCGCCGGCGACAAATTGCCGGCCACGCGAGACCTGGCGAACGAACTCCGTATTTCGCGGACTGTCGTGCTGTTGGCCTACGATCAGTTGATTGCCGAAGGCTTCGCCGCCGGACGCGGCGGGTCGGGCACTTAT
>Ga0209420_1000415_pt1 | contig 23015 bp, 21 predicted proteins | sample BlaSpr_A8_OM1_O1_FD_187972 | JGI IMG/M metagenome (GOLD analysis project Ga0209420, IMG submission 187972) | Forest soil microbial communities from Thunder Bay, Ontario, Canada - Black Spruce, Ontario site 2_A8_OM1_O1 (SPAdes) (version 2) | ecosystem: Environmental > Terrestrial > Soil > Boreal...
AAAGGAAACGTCCTCCCAGCCACCGCGCCAGGTAATCCAGAATGGACTTGGCATAGGGAATGGCCTGGTTACCGGTCCAGCCGGAGGGTTCGAAGCGCGTGTTCATCAGCTTATCCACCAGCGCCTTGAGCGGCACGCCGTATTGCAATCCGATGCTCAACGTGAGCGCAAGGCCATCCATCACACCGGAAAGCGTCGACCCTTCCTTCGCCATCTTGATGAAGACTTCGCCCGGCGCGCCGTCGTCATACATGCCCACGGTGATGTAGCCTTCGTGCCCGCCAATCGAGAACTTGTGCGTGATTGAACGGCGCTCACTCGGCAGCTTGCGGCGTTGCGCGTGGGCGAAAAGTTCCTGCTGCTTGGCGGCCGGCGCGTTCGGAGGAGCTTCCACCGGTGCGGCCTTTTCTTCCTTTTTCGCACCGGCAGCGGCCAGAGGTTGGCTGCCTTTCGAATTATCGCGGTAGATCGCCACCGCTTTGATGCTAAGCTTCCACGCGTCAATGTAGGCCTGCATCACGTCTTCGACGGTGGATTCCTGCGGCATATTGATCGTTTTGCTGATCGCGCCGGAAAGGAAAGGTTGCGCCGCCGCCATCATTTTCAAATGGCCTTGCCAGGAAATGGAGCGTCCGCCAGGACCGGAGGCCAACGAGCAATCGAATACTTCGAGATGCTCCGGCTTGAGCCCAGGGCCGCCTTCAATCGAGCCATTCTTATCAATGTGCGCGACGATTTTTTCTGTTTCTTCCGGTGTGTAACCCAGATTCATCAGCGCGTGCGGCACGGTATTGTTCACGATCTTGATCATGCCGCCGCCGACCAGTTTCTTGAACTTCACCAAGGCGAGATCGGGTTCGATGCCGGTGGTGTCGCAATCCATCATGAAACCGATCGTGCCCGTGGGGGCGAGAACCGAAGCTTGCGAGTTGCGGTACCCGTATTTTTCGCCGATTTCGACCGCATCGTCGCAAGCCTTCTGCGCCGCTTGCAGCAATTGCGGCTGTACGTTCTCAGGCTTAATGGGCCGGAGAGAGTCGCGATGCAGACGCATTACCTCGAGCATGGGCTCACGATTCACTTCGAAACCGTCGAAAGGTCCCAGTCGCTCGGCGATGCGGGCAGATTGCGCGTAAGCTTCGCCCGTCATCAACGCGGTGATCGCGCCGCACATATCGCGGCCGCCCTCGGAATCGTAGGGCAATCCCACGGACATCAGGAGAGCGCCGAGGTTCGCATATCCGAGTCCTAGCGGACGGAACTTGTGCGAGTTTTCCGTGATTTTCGGCGTTGGGTAGCTGGCATTGTCCACCAGGATTTCCTGCGCGGTAATCGTGACGTCCACGGCGTGCCGGAACGACGTCACGTCAAATTGCCCGGACGATCCGACGAACTTCATCAGGTTCAGCGAGGCAAGATTGCAGGCCGTATCGTCAAGGAACATGTACTCTGAGCAGGGATTCGAAGCATTGATGCGCGCGGTATTTTTGCTCGTGTGCCAGCGGTTGATCGTGGTGTCGTACTGCATCCCAGGATCGCCACAGTGCCAGGCGGAATCGGCCGCCATGCGCAACAGGTCGCGCGCCCGAAATTGACCTGCTGGCGAACCGTCGTTGACGTTACGCGTCCACCAGTCGCGATCTTGTTCCACGGCTTGCATGTATTCATCCGTGACGCGTATCGAGTGGTTCGCATTCTGGAAGAAGACGGAGGTATAAGCTTCGCCGTCGATCGCCGAATCGTAACCGAGCGAAATCAGGGCATAGGCCTTCCGCTCTTCTTTCCGCTTGCTCTCGATAAATTCCACGATATCCGGATGGTCGATATTCAGAATCACCATCTTTGCCGCTCGCCGCGTCTTTCCGCCGCTCTTGATCACACCGGCGAATGCGTCGAAGCCCTTCATAAAGCTCACCGGGCCGCTGGCGATGCCGCCGCCCGAAAGCGTTTCGCGGCTGCCGCGCAGCGCGGAAAAATTGGTGCCCGTGCCCGAACCCCACTTGAAGAGCATGCCCTCGGTCTTGGCCAGGTCCATGATCGCGCCCATGTCGTCGCGCACGGAGTTAATAAAGCAGGCGGAGCACTGCGGCTTGGCCTGGACGCCGACGTTGAACCACACCGGAGAATTGAAAGCCATTTTCTGCTCGACCAGCAGGTGGGTGAGCTCGTCGCGGAAAGCGTCCCGGGAAGCATCGGACGCGAAGTAATTTCCCTTTTCGCCCCAGCGCACGATCGTATCCACCACCCGGGCGATCAACTGGCGCACTGACCCTTCGCGCTCCGGCGTGTTGGGCTTACCGTGAAAATACTTGGAGGCAACGATGTTCGTCGCTGTCTGAGACCATGATTTCGGGACCTCGATATTTTCCTGCCGGAAAATGACCTGCCCTTTTTCGTTGCCGATTTGTGCCGTGCGGCGGTCCCATTCCACTTTATCGAATGGTGATCCGCAGCCATCGGTAAAATGACGCTTAAATTCAAGGCCGATCTTGCGGCTTGCTTGCTTCGGGGTTTGTACCGCAGTATTCAACGTTTCGTCGTTCAAAGCCATTTTCACATCTGCCATTTCCGCCTCCGCGCATGAACGGGAATTTCCGCGCGGATGCGGAATCCCAATTCTATATTGTACCCCCAGCGAACCGGGAGGCGGCGCCTGATTCTCCGTCAGACGCCGTTTGTTCGAAATCCGCGGGCGTTCGAAACGCCTATTCGAAAGATGAAACGCTGTCGCCATTGGCTCCGAGGGACATTGGGTTTCGGAACCAAAGCGATGCCGTGCCGGGAAAAACTCCGGCGACGAGCAACCCTGGAAATTGTTCTCAGATCGAGCCGGGCAGGCTACGTGGACTCGAGCGAGCAGGGCGGGTGTCAACGTCCTGCAGGTCGTCTCACGGTCACCCGAATCTGGGAGCGCAGTATCGACGTGTGCGAAAAGGAAGTCAAGAGGGAATCGGAACAAAATCGCAACATCTGTTGTGCAATCTGCTACCGGCATCTATTTGTAGTGGTGTAGTTCCAAGATGGCCCCAAGAGCATTTATCGGAACGAATTGACGGCAGCGCGCCAGGCTCGTACGATAGAGTTGCGGATCATCCCAGCCGCCTCCAAGGCAATGCGCAAGAGCAACTTACAACTCGGCTGCCTTCTAGCTCTAGCGGCCGCGTTCGTTGCGCCGCCGGCCATGGCGCAGCAACCCGCCGCCGGCACCCCCGCGGAAAAACTTACGCTGGACGGCGTGGAAAATTTCGCGCGGATTGACACGTTTCTCTATCGCGGCGCTCAGCCCAAGCCATTTGCCTATGAAGAATTGAAAGCCGCTGGCGTCAATATCATCGTCGATTTTCGCGATGAGCAAGAGGAAATTGCCGCGGAGCGAAGCAAAGTGGAATCGACCGGCATGCAATTTATCAGCGTGCCGTGGAAAGGCTCAGGCGAGCCCACGCATGAAGAAATCGTTTCGTTCCTGAATCTACTGCGCGACACACACGGTAAGAAAGTTTTCGTGCATTGCCGCAGAGGAGCCGATCGCACGGGAGTGATGGTCGCTCTCTATCGCATGACCTTCGATCACTGGAACGCCGACCAGGCCGTGTCGGAGATGAAGGAGTTCCACTACGCCAGCTTCACGCTTCCGCATCTGGCGCGCTTTGTGCGCGACTACCCCGCGCAACTGGCCTCCGATCCCGCATTGCGTGCTCTCAAACTGGCGGCAACCGCCCTATCCGTTCCCGAATAACATCTTGTTGTTCCATGCGTGCACAGCAATAGCCAGAGTCTGTTCTAGCGATTGAGGTCGCGCAAACCCTCGGGAAGGGACACTTCGATTTTGCGCGCATCCACGTCAATCCGCGTGCAAATCTCCGTGGCCAGCGGGATCAGCAGTTCTTTGCCATCCACGTCTACCTCCAAAAGCGGTGTGCCCGTGGCGCGTGTAACGTCTCGCACCAGGCCGAGTGGAGCCGATGCGCCCACTTCCCATATTGCGCAGCCGATCAGATCGGAGAAGTAATATTGGCCGAGGGGCAACTCCACGCGATCGGCCATCGGGACTTGCACCTGAAGGCCGCGAAACCGCTCCGCGTCCTCAATTGAATTCACGCCCGAAAAATGAAAGATCGCTTGGCCGCCGCGGCTGTGGCTGATCCAGCAGGAAACTAACGAGATCTGCCTCAGCTCGCCGTGGCCATCCCAGAGAAAAACTGTTTTTAGTCGTGTAAGCCGTTCCGGAAAATCGGTGAGAATTTCCGCCGCGATTTCGCCGCGGAGTCCGTGCGGCCGCAGCAGGCGGGCCAGTGTAATTCGTTGGGAAGGATCTGCGGCCACTACTCCAGGATTTCCAGCGTGAGGCGTTTTTTTAGCTTCATGCCCGCCGCTCCAAGAATCGTGCGGATGGATTTAGCAGTGCGGCCCTGCCGCCCGATTACTTTGCCCAAGTCGGTCGGATCCACGCGGAGTTCCAACACGGTGACTTGCTCGCCTTCGACCGCGCGTACGTGTACCTCGTCCGGTTTATCGACGAGCGCTTTTGCAATCGCCTCCACCAACTCCTTCATGTGGACCGCCTTCCGCGTGTACCCGTATTTGCCGGGTTTCCGAGCTTATGTCCCGAGACTCAGAGGTCCGGGATGCTCCGCCGGAGGGCCGCTTAGGCGATCTTCTGAGTTCGCAAGAAGCTGCGGACGGTGTCGCTCGGTTGCGCACCCTGACCCAGCCAGTATTTGATGCGGTCGGCATTCAGTTGGACGGCGGCGGGCTTCTTCAGCGGGTCGTAGGTCCCTACCAATTCCACGGTACGGCCGTTGCGCGCGCGGCTCTTTTCGATCACCACGACGCGGTAAAACGGCTTCTTCTTCTTGCCAAATCTCGCCAAGCGGATGGCCAGCACGAATCAATCCTCCTAAGGGACGATCATTATAGCCGCAAATGCGCAAATAACGAAGCAAACCGGGTCAAATACAGCCGATTGTATAACCCCCGGTTCATTCTCAGGCGTTCGTTACGCTAAGCACGTTGCCGTCCGGGTCCTTAAACCAAGCCACGCGCACGGCGCCTCCCGGCGCGGTCCAGATGCCGAGTTCATCCTGTTTGAAGTGCGGATAAACATTGAAATTGACGCCGTTCTCGCGCAGCGCCTTCACGGCCGCGGCCACATCCGGGACGTGAAAGCCCAGGATCGTGTGCTCGTGCGCCGTGAAATCAGCCACGACGGAGACGCGTAAGGTGACCCCGCCGATGCTGAAAATCGTGGCGAAGCGATCTTCGTGGGCGAGCATTAGGCCTAGAATATCGCGATAAAAAGCCGTAGCAAGCTCGCGATTCCTCGTGCAGATGATAATGGCAGGCGTAGCCTTCTCCAGAATTCCCATCTGGATTCTCCTCTATTTGGATTTTGTTTGTGTCTCAGCTTGGCCAGTGCGAATTGTGGCTTTAACTTTCGGGTGTGCCGCTGAGCTTGTCTTTGAGCTTTGAGGTGACGCCCTTTAAACGGCCAGCCGCGGCGAGGGCGCCATATTGCTTCACCATTTTGCGCATCTGGAGGTATTGCTTGAGCACCTGATTTACTTCCTGGACTGAAGTCCCGCTGCCGGCGGCGATTCGCTTACGGCGGTGGCCGTCAATCACATCATAATTATCGCGCTCGGTGTTGGTCATGGAGTTGATGATGGCCTCCACGCGCTTCAGGCGCGATTCGTCCACCTGCACATCGCGCGGGATATTTGCCAGCGGTCCGACCTTGGGCAGCATGCCGAGTACTTGTTCGAGGGGCCCCATCTTGCGAATTTGCTTCAACTGGTCGCGAAAATCGCCCAACGTGAATTCACTGCGCCGCAGTTTGCGTTCGAGTTCGGCGGCCTTCTTGTGGTCCACCGACTCCTCGACGCGCTCGATCAACGAGAGAACGTCGCCCATGCCGAGTACGCGGGAAACGATGCGGTCCGGATAAAAGGCCTCGAGCGCGTCATATTTCTCGCCCGTGCCGATGAATTTGACCGGCGCGCCGGTGACTTTTCCGATGGAAAGTGCCGCCCCGCCGCGTGCATCGCCATCGAGCTTGGTGAGGATTACGCCCGTCAGCCCAAGCTGGCGATGGAATTCGCCGGCGGAGCGCACGGCGTCTTGCCCGATCATGGCGTCCGCCACAAACAGGATTTCGCTCGGTTGCAGCTCGCGCTTCAACTGGCCGAGTTCGCTCATCAATTGCTCGTCAATGTGTAAACGGCCGGCGGTATCCACCAGGATCACATCCGAGGCGGAAAGCTTTGCCTCGCGAATCGCGCCGCGCACGATCTCAAGCGGCTTATCGGTTCCGGTCCCTGGCCAGAGCGTGACGCTCACCGCCTTTGCTACCTGCGCCAATTGTTCGCGCGCTGCGGGACGGTACACGTCCGTCGAAGTAGCAATCGGGCGATGCCCGTTGTGTGCGAGCCAGCGGCCCAGCTTGCCGGTCGTGGTCGTTTTACCGGAGCCTTGCAGGCCCACGATCATCCAGACCGAGGGCGGGCGCGAATGAAAAAGGGGCTTGGCATGCTTGCCGAGCAGTTCCAGCAGTTCGTCGCGAACGATTTTCACCACCTGCTGATCGGGCGAAAGTTGCAGTAAGACTTCCGAGCCCAGCGCCTTCTGGCGGATATGCGCGAGCAATTCTTCCGCGACGTTGACGTTCACGTCGCCCTCGAGCAGCGCTTCGCGAATTTCGCCCAGCGCGGCGTCCAGGTGCTCCTCCGTGAGCTTGCCTTGTCCGCGAAGGTTCTTGAATACGCGCTGGAGCTTGTCGGTTAAGTTTTCAAACATGCTGGAGATTGGAAGCGGAACACTGGAGGATCAAAAACCCTCGTACTTCCGGATACCTTTCATGATTTCTGACGCTTGCCGGACTCGGCGCGATTTTGTTGCCGATTACTTATTGTAACTGAAAGGTTCGACCCGCTCCACTGGCGCTGGAGTCTCCGTGATTGACCCCGCTAAGGGTCCCCCGATAGAATCGCGGCACTGAGTTCCATACCTGACCGGAGAAAAACGATGAAACTGCTGCGGTACGCGAATTTTGTCGTTGCCGTGATCTGTGTTGTGCTTCTTGCGGGCGCTCAACGAGGCAAAGCCCAAAACTCTGGAACGCAGAGTGCTGGCGCGCCGATGCAGATGCCGGGAATGGCGGGCTCCGAGAAGCCTGGGCCGGCCAAATCTGAGCCCGCGGCAAAGCTTTTTGAGGGTATGGGACCGCTGCACCATCCGATCCACACGTCCAGCCCGGAGGCGCAGAAGTTTTTCGATCAAGGGCTGACCTTGATCTACGCCTTCAATCACGAAGAGGCAGTGCATTCCTTCAAGCGCGCGGCCGAGCTCGATCCTCACGCGGCGATGCCCTATTGGGGAATCGCGTTGGCGAGCGGCCCGAACTACAACTCCAACGTCGATCCCGAGCGCGAGGAGGCCTCTTACGACGCCATCCACAAAGCGATGGAGATCGGTGTGGCCAGCCCCTCTGCCGAGCGCGACTACATTGAGGCTCTGAGCGCGCGATACACCAACGATCCGAAGGCCGATCTAGACACGCTCGCGAACGACTACGTTTCCGCGATGCGCCGCTTGAGCCAGCGTTACCCGGACGATCCGGACGCCGCGACGCTCTACGCGGAAAGCCTGATGGACTTGCATCCCTGGATGTTGTGGACCAATGAAGGCCAGCCGGGACCGGACACACCGGAAATCGTGTCCGTGCTCGAGGGAGTCTTACGAAGGTGGCCAACCCACGTTGGCGCAAATCATTTTTACATTCACGCGATGGAAGCTTCGCCTCATCCCGAAGCTGCGCTAGCCAGCGCGCAAAGACTGGAAACTCTAGTGCCCGGTGCCGGGCACCTCGTTCACATGCCGGCGCACATCTATATCCGCACGGGGGATTTCGCCGCCGCGGTGAAGAGCAACGTGGCTGCCGTGGAAACCGACAAGGTGTATCTGCGCGAGCGTGAAATCACCAACGCCACTTACGTGCTCGGCTACTCGAATCACAATCTGCACTTTCTGGCCGCCGCGGCAAGTATGAATGGGGATTACCCGGCAGCTAGCAAAGCAGCCAACGATCTGGCCGTGGCAGCACGGGCCGCGGTAAAGGACATGGCCGGCGCGGAGGCATTTCTGCCGATGCCCATTTTCGTGGACCTGCGCTTCGCGCGTTGGGATGAAGTACTCGCTCTGCCGCAGCCCGACGAGCAGCTTTCCGGGCTAACTTTTTTCTGGCATTACGCGCGTGGATGCGCGTTTGCGGGGAAGGGGCAGCCGGACAAAGCCGAGGCCGAGCGCGAAGCGATGGAAAAGGCCTACAAAGCGCTGCCGCCGGGTCCGGCGTTCGGCATGGTGTACAACGATTGGAGCACCATCCACGATGTCGCGGCGCACTCTCTATCGGCGCGCATTTCGGCGGCGCAGGGAAACGTAGCGGAAGCAGTGCAACATTGGCGCGCTGCCGTGGCGGTGCAAGACCAGATGCGCTATGACGAGCCCGCCGATTGGTATTACCCCGTGCGTGAATCGCTAGGCGCAGCGCTGCTGCGGGCTGGGCAAGCGGAGGAGGCGGAAAAGGTGTTTCGCGAGGACCTCGCGCGCAACCCGCGAAATCCGCGATCGCTCTTTGGTCTTGAAAAATCGCTTGAAGTGCAGAGGAAGGACGCCGACGCTGCCTGGGTAACCTCAGCTCGCCGAGCGGCCTGGGCTGGCCCGGCAGATGCTTTGCGGATCGAGGATTTCTGATTTGCGGCGGTGTCCCTCAAAACTTTTGTACAACTTTCGCGTTGCTATGGCTTTGTTCTGCCATAGACTAGGCTGCTGAAAACTTCAGGCAGATGTGTTTCGTGGGTGCGGAGGCAATCCTTGCGCAATCGAACGGCGAAGACTCTGGTGATTTGCGGAATTGGCGCGCTGGCCATATTGATTCCGGCGCGGTGGGCGGGCGCGCAGCAGCAGGCTGTAGCTCCCGCAATGCCTCCCGATCTCGCGGCGAATCTGGTGAAATTGCGTGATGCTGCGATGGCCAGCGATTACGCCTATCGGCAAGTGGCGCATTTGACGGAGAACATCGGTCCGCGATTGAGCGGATCGGCGCAGGCGCAGCAGGCGGTGACCTACGTCGCGGATGAGTTGCGCAAGCTGGGGCTCGAAGTGACGCTCGAAAACGTGATGGTGCCGCACTGGGTGCGCGGCGAAGAGCACGCCGAGCTCACCGTGTTCCCTGGCCAGGCGCCGCGTACCACGCAGAAAATCGTGCTGACCGCCTTGGGAAACAGCGCTGCGACGCCCGCGGACGGCCTGACGGCGGAAGTGGTTGTCGTCAATAATTTCGACGAACTCGCCGCCGCCGGCCGGGAAAAGGTCGCGGGCCGCATCGTGCTCTTCAATGAAAAATACGATAAGCGCATGGCCGCTCAGGGCGAAGGCTTGGCTGCCTACGGGCAGGCTGTGGTTTACCGCGGCGAGGGCGCGGTGAAGGCCAAGGCGCTTGGCGCGGTAGCGTCTCTGGTTCGCTCGGTCGGGAATGCAGATTACCGGCTACCTCACACCGGGGACAGCACCGCCGCGGGAATTCCCGCCGGCGCGGTTTCTGCCGAAGACGCCGACTTGCTCGCACACCTGACAAGCCAAGGCCGCGTGGTGATGCACCTGGTGATGACGCCGCAAACGTTCCCCGACGCCGTGAGCTACAACGTGATTGGCGACCTGAAAGGGCGCGAGCATCCCGAGCAGGTGGTGATCGTTTCGGGGCATCTGGATTCGTGGGACTTGGGTACCGGCGCGATTGATGATGGCGCTGGCGTCGCGGTGGCCATGCAGGCGGCGAATCTCTTCAAGCAGCTCGGCTTGCAGCCCGCGCGCACCCTACGCGTGATCGCTTGGATGAACGAGGAAAACGGCTCGCGCGGCGGCCAGGCGTATGCCAAAGATCACGCGGCGGAGCTGCCCAATCACTTTGGTGCGATCGAAAGCGATTTAGGCGCCGATCACCCGCTGGGATTCGGCGGTACGCTGACGCCGGCGGCGATAGAGACGCTGCTACCGGTCGCGAAAGCCCTTGAGCCGATCGGGGCCAACTTGTTGCAAAACGGAGGCGGCGGCGAGGATATTTCGTTTATGGCCGGTGCCGGGGTGCCGCTGTTCGGTCCGATCCAAGACGCCCGCTTTTATTTCAACTACCACCACACCGCCGCCGACACGCTCGATAAAATTCACCCCCACGAGCTTGCCGAAAACGCGGCGGCCATGGCAGTGCTCGCGTATGCGCTGGCGGAAATGCCGCAGAGAATCAAGCCGTAACGATATCGCGACGCCTTGCGGCGCGAGAGGTTGGGTTTCCTTGACCCTGCCGCAAGGGCCGTCTAAACTTAGCCGTTTGATCCATTACTATTGCGGGAACCGGGGGAGAGATAGTTGTGCCTAAACGTACTTATCAGCCCAGAGTGCGGCGGCGCCATAAGAAACATGGCTTCCGCTCGCGCATGAAGACCGCCGGTGGCCGCAAAGTGCTTGCGGCGCGGCGAAGGAAGGGGCGTCATCGCCTCACACCAGTATGATGAAGGAACTCTCGACGCCACGCCGCGTGCGTCTCGGCGGTGGCCGCGAGATTTGCGGCTCGTTCGCCGGGGTGACTTCGAGACCGTTTACCGCGAAGGGCGTCGCCGCTCCAGCCAGCAATTTGTAATATTTTTCCGCCCGAATCGTATAGCGTGTAGCCGCTTCGGCTTCAGCGTGAAAAAAGCAATGGGCGGCGCCGTGGTGCGCAACCGGATTCGCCGGCGCATCCGCGAAATCGTAAGGCTGAATCGCTCGGAGATACCTGCCGGATGGGACATTGTGATTCATCCGCGAGCCTCGGTGGCGCGCGCGGAGTTTTCGCGGTTGAGCGTGGAGCTGACGGGTCTGCTGCGAAGCGCGCTATCGTGAAGCGCGCGCCGGCTACCCGCATGCTCCTGGCGCTCATTCGCGCCTATCAAGCGACCCTTTCGCCCGTAATGCCCTCGCCTTGCAAGTTCTATCCTTCCTGCTCGCGCTATGCATACGAAGCCATTGAACTGCACGGTGCGCGGCGTGGAACGTTGCTGGCGCTGAAGCGCCTACTCCGCTGCCGCCCATTTTCGCAAGGCGGCGTGGATTTTGTACCCCAACCTTCCGATCTGCCCGCCTCGCGGCAGCATCGGCCGAAGGAGTTGGCGCGTTGAGCGAGCAAAAGGAGGGGTTGTCCCACGAAATGCGGACGTTGCTCGCGGCCGTGCTCACCATGGCCGTGATCATCGGGTTTTCCTACCTCTACAAGCCCAGCGTTCCGCAGCGCCCTCCGCAAAATCAAAATTCGCCGGTGACGGGTAGCCCCGCCCAAAATTCAACGCCGCCGGCCTCTGCCCAAATCGGGTCGCAAATTACAGGTCTTTCGCCGCAACACGCCGTGCCGTCGCAACCGCTTGCGGCCACCTCGGAGCGCACGGTCGTAGTCGAAAGCCCTCTGTATCGCGTGGAGCTTTCCAATCGCGGCGCGGTTGTCCGAAGCTGGCAGCTCAACAAATACAAAGACGACAGCAACCCGCCGCGAACCCTCGACGTGGTTCACACCGAGGCGTCGCAGCAATTTGGCTGGCCTCTTTCCGTGATGATGGAGGATGCAAGCCAGCAAGACACGGCGAATACCGCTCTTTACCAAGTGACGACCGGAGGATCCGAAGGGAATTCCTCGGGTGTTTTGACGGCACCCGTCGAAGTGGATTTCAACTGGAGCAACGGGCACCTCGCCGTCACCAAGAAATTGAAATTCGATTCCAGCTATATCGCCAGCTTCAGTATTGATACCAAGCTGGACGGCCAATCCGTCCCCTTTGGCGTGGGTTGGCTGGGTGGGTTTGGCGATAACACCGTCTATCAACCGACCGCCCATACGCAGGTGTTTTACAGCCTCGAAGGCAAGCTGAAACTGCTCACTTACAAGAACCTGGGGCAGCCGAAACAACCCGATCAAAGGCAAACGCAAGCCGGGCCGCTTGATTTTGCTGGGATCGAGGACTCCTATTTCGCCGCTGCGTTCCTGCCACCGATCGAGAGCGCGGGACCGCACGCCGGCCAGCCGAACGTGCTGGGTGCATCCATGACTCTGGCCGACTGGACGCTCTCGCACGACGTGCAGAACGCCGACGGCAAAACCGAAAAGGATTACGTGCCGGAGATGGCTGTAAGCTCCGCGCGCGGTGAGCCCATAAATCTGCGATTGATGGTGGCACCGAAGGACCTGGACCAATTAAAAACCGTTCGGCCGCCGCTCAATGAGCTCGTGCAATTCGGATGGCTGACGATCATCGCCGAGCCGTTATTTTATCTGCTGCTTTGGATGCACAAATACATCTCCAATTACGGCTGGGCCATTGTGGTGATGACCATCGGCCTGAACATGGTGCTGCTGCCGTTGCGCATTCGCAGCCAGCGCTCCATGCAGAAGATGCAGAAGGTGGGTCCGGAGGTTCGCGCGATTCAGGATCGCTACAAAAAGTATTCGATGCGCGATCCTCGCAAGGCCAAGATGAATGAAGAGGTGATGGCCGTCTATTCGCGCGAGGGCATCAACCCGCTCGGCGGCTGCCTGCCCATGGCGCTGCAAATGCCGATTTGGTACGGCCTCTACCGCATGCTTACCGTGACGATTGAATTGCGCCACGCACCGTGGATCGGCTGGATCCACGATCTTTCCGCGCGCGATTCCTATTATATTTTGCCGATCCTGATGGCCATCACCATGTATATCGCGCAAAAGATGACGCCGACTCCCACCACCGACGCCTCCCAGCAGCGCATGATGGCTCTTATGCCGATCATGTTTGGCGGCATGTTTATCGTTTTTCCGGTTGCCAGCGGCTTGGTGTTGTATATTCTGACGAGCAATGTGGTGAACATGGTACAGCAATGGTTCTTGAACCGCACTGCGCCGATGCCGGCTCCCGCCAAAGGGCCGCGAAAGAAAAGCTGACGCAGCGTATTGAATGTATCAGGGGAAGCTAGGGGAACATGCCTCAGAGTTACGTGACCGACGGAAAGTTTGCGCGAGAAGCCGTGGCCGACACGCTGCGGAAATGGCTCGATGCCGTCTTGCCGCAGAGCAAACTTGCGCTGCAGTACGAAGTTCGGACGCAAGCAACTGAACCCTCCGCCAGTGAAGCCGAATTTGAAAGCCCGGAGGTGGTGGTGGTCCTCCGTGGGAGCGACCAAGGCTTGTTGCTCGAACGCAACGCGGAGCTTCTGCTCGCGCTGGAATATCTCGCCGTGCGCTCGCTACGCCTCGAGCCGCCATTCTTCGATCGCGTGCGCTTCGATGCCGGCAACTATCGCGAGCAACGCATCACGGAATTGAAACTCGCCGCCCAGGCGGCTGCTGGCCGCGTTCGCGAGACGCGCCAGGCATTTCGCTTTAATCCCATGGCGGCACGCGAGCGTCGCGTGGTGCACCTGGCCCTCAAGGACCTTCCCGGGATTCGGACTTCGAGTGACGGCCAAGGCGACGAACGCCGCGTCGTTATCTACCCCAGCGAACAGAAGTAAAAAGCCTCACCAAAATTAGCGTGTGTCCCGGACCATGCCTTGGCTGGTGATGTGGCCTGCATCATCAAACGTCACGCGAAATGTAAATCCCGGCGTGCGTTGACGTTGGCGCGTGAAAAATCGCACGTCCATTATCTCCAGAGCTGTTTGCCCGCCGTATTTCGCAAGTGTGTAGAGCGGAAAGCGCGCGAACCAAAGATAGGTGCGAGCCTCTGGCAGTTGTTCTGCCGCGACGATCATATTTCCCGGCGCGGAATCCGCATAGAAGTGAAATTCCGACGCTGCGGGCCCCAGCAAATTCTCACGTATGCGGTAATCGCCATCGCCGGTACGAATCAGGCCATCCCATCGCCAGATAGAAGGGGGCAGCGGCAACGCCGCGATCACCAGCGGTTGCACTTGACGCTGTAGAGCGAAAGCTTGCACGCGGCGAAGCGCAATGTGGTGCGTGATCGCGCACGCGCATAGATAAGCGCTCGCCGCTAGAATCCCCACGCGCGCCCAGGTGGACCGGCGAATCGCCACACCTCGACTTCTCCAAAGCGGCACAAAAAACAATGCCGCCATTAAGCCAATGGCGATGAGTATGTACCAGGGCGAAAAAGGGAAGCCTACTTCCGCGGCAAGCCACGCCGAACCAACCGCGAGCAAACTGAAGAGCGCCCACATGCGCAACGCCCGGCGCATGCTGCGCTGCGGCACGCGAAGCGTCCATGGGGCCACTTGCGGTAACAGCAGAAGCGCGCTCATCGTGAAGTCCACGATAAAAATCAAATCCCACGCGGGCCGCACGCGGCTGAACGGGCTCCAAATCATCGTGCCGAACGAGGTGGCAAGGTCGAGCAGAATGTGGCTTCCAATTCCGACGGCGTAGCACACCCACAACCATCCAAACGACGGTGCGAGGATACCGAGCCGCCGCGCTCCCCATTGCGTGAGCCACGCCAATGCCAGCGCCCACAAGGGCAGACACAGGATTGAGTGCGTGACGTAGCGATGATACTTGAGCATCGCCAGGCTATCGCGCGACACCCAGTCATAGAACACATCTGCATCCGGAAACGCCGAACCGAGCGTGACTGCGAAGATCGCCACGCGAGCCGGTGGGCCATATTCGTCTGCTGATTCGGCGGCGGGATTGAGGCGCTGTGTCGCGAATATTCCTTTGCCGAGCAGCGCGCCCGCAAATGCGTGTGTGACGGTATCCATCAGGAAATGTAGAGCAGTGGTGGCCGCTTGGGCAAAACCTTTCCAATCGCGCGAGCCGACACGTTGCACTTCTGCATCTCCGCAAGAGCGCCTTCTGCCGCGTCAGGAGCGATCGCTACGAGCAGGCCGCCGGACGTCTGGGGGTCAAACAGCAGCCGCCGATATTCTTCCGATACTCCTCGTGAGAATTCCGCACAATCTCCGATAAAGGCGCGGTTATTGGTCAGGCCGCCGGATACGTTGCCGTCGCGAGCCGCTTCCGCGGCGCCGGGCAGATATTCGATGGCGCGGTGCTCGAATTCCATGGAAACGGCGCTGATCCCTCGTGCCGGATAGCCGAGCGCCATTTCGCGCGCGTGGCCAAGTAAAGAAAATCCGGTGACGTCCGTGACGGCGTGAATCCATCGGCGCTGCGGATCGAATGCCGCCAGAGCTTCCGCCGCATCGCGGTTGAGCCGCGTCATCGAAGCCGTTGCCTCCGCAACGCTGGATTCCGATGCGGAACCGCGCTTGACCGCCGTGGTGATTACGCCAGTTCCGAGCGCTTTTGTGAGCAGCAATGTATCGCCCGGCTGCGCACCCACGTTGAGCCATACGCGATCCGGATGAATGAGGCCCGTTACCGCGTAGCCAAATTTGATCTCTTCATCCCGAATCGAATGCCCGCCGACAACGCTACAGCTTGCTTCCGCCATCTTCGCGAGGCCGCCGCGAACAATCTGTTCGAGCACCGCAGTATCGCCCTTTTCGGGGAACGCCAGTAACGTCAAAGAAGTAATCGGCTGGCCTCCCATCGCGTAGACGTCACTTAACGCGTTGGCTGCGGCGATTTGGCCAAATGTAAATGGGTCATCCGCAATCGGCGTGAAGAAATCTACGGTTTGCACGAGGGCGAGATCGGCGGAAATGCGATAAATGCCCGCGTCATCATTTGTATCGAAACCAACGAGGACGTTGGGATCAGTTTGCTTTGGCAGACCGCGTAAGACCGAATCGAGAATCGCCGGGTTCAGCTTCGCGGCGCAACCGGCCGCCTTCGCCATCGTGGTGAGCCTCACCGGCTCGGCCAAACTTCTCGCTTGGTCTTCGGGCATGGCGCTGATTATAGCGCGGTGCTTTGCCGGTTGCCGGAAGTAGGGAATCTTGGGAACAAACCCGGAGGGCTACGCCTGATTCGCCGCGCGGAATAGAATCGTAACCGCTTTACCTGCCGCGGCCGATGCCGTCATGTGGCAATTGCCGTCAAAAATACCGCCCGGCTCGATCACAAGACACGGTGTATGGATTTCGCCGCTGACCGCACCATTCGACTGAATCTCCACGCGGCCCTTAGCGAAGATAACGCCATCGAATCGGCCTGCCACGATTACGTGATTGCCCTCGATTTGGCCCTCGACCTTGGCGCCCTCACCAAGCACCAGTGTTTGATCGGAGAGGATATTACCTTTCACCTGCGCTTCCAGCCGTAGCGTGCCGGAAAACTGCAGGGTACCTTCGAAGCGAACCGTCTTATCGAGAAAGCCGGACCATTCGCCGGCAGACTCATTGGCCGCATCGCGGCGGGACAGGGGCCAGGGCATGGGAAAACCTCGGAAGACACCACTCTACTCGTCCGGGCAAAAGGGTCAAGTGTAAACGAGGTACAGGTTGCGGTTATAAACTACACACGTGGTAGCAATCTAGTGCATGAGCCGATCATAGATTCCCGCGAGCTGCGCGTCGTCGTAATACTCAATTACCAGAGCGCCGGGCCGCAGGCGCGACTTCGTGCGCAGCGTTACCCGCGTGCCAAGGTGCCGTTCGAGCTCTTCCAGAGCGGCGCGCGTGTTTGGATCCATAGCTTGTTCGACGATGGCCGGCTTCTTCGCTGCACGAGCGCGCCTGGCGGCAAAGCGCTCGAGCTGCCGAACCGTCATGCCGCGTCTCGCCGCGCGTTGGGCCAGCGCCTGGCGCAGATTCGGGTCGTCAATGCCTAGAAGGGCGCGGCCGTGTCCTGGTGTCAGTCGGCCTTCTTCAAGAAGATCGAGCACGGCCTTCTCCAGCCGGAGGAGGCGTACGGAATTGGCGATCGTTGCACGCTCTTTGCCGGTGCGTAGCGCGACTTCCTCCTGTGTCATATGGAATTCGCCGATCAAGCGGTCATAGGCTCGGGCTTCTTCGACGGCGTTAAGATCCTCACGCTGCAGGTTCTCAACCAGAGTGATCTCGAGCGCCTGCTCTTCCGGTATGTCCCGCAGGATGGCTGGTACGCGGTGAAGTCCTGCACGCTGCGCTGCCCGCCACCGGCGCTCCCCGGCAATAAGCTGGAAGCGCGCTCCGTTCTTTCTTAAGACCAGAGGCTGGATAATGCCGCTGGACTGGATGGAGCGGGCCAACTCCTCCAGCGCCTCTTCCCGAAAACGGGTTCGAGGCTGATAAGGATTGGGATCGATTAGGTCGACGTCAATTTCCCGCGGAGTCATCGCCTGGAGGGGCGACATTTCGATTATCGGCAAGTGCTCCGTCAATCGAGCCACCTGCGCCGGCTGCTGCGGCGTTTGCGGCGCCGCCGGCTCCGGCTCCCGGATCAAGGCTCCTAGTCCCCTGCCCAGCGCGTTTCTGCTCATTCTGAATGACCTCCTTGGCGAGCTGGATGTAGCTCTCAGCGCCTCTACTATGTATGTCGTAGAATATAATCGGTTTTCCGTGGCTCGGCGCCTCGGCCAGCCGTACATTCCGTGGGATTACCGTAGCGAATACCTGGGTGCCGAAGAAACTGCGAAGATCCGACGCCACCTGACGCGACAGTGTTGTTCGGTCGTCATACATCGTGAGCAGGATGCCTTCGATCGCAAGTGTCGGGTTAAGCGAGCGGCGAATGCGCATTAGCGTATCCAGCAGCTCAGATACGCCCTCCAGGGCGAGATATTCGCACTGAATCGGCACAAGCACGCTATCGCTGGCCGTAAGAGCATTGAGGGTCAGCAAATCTAAGGTCGGCGGGCAGTCCAAAACGATAAACTGATAATCATCTCGCAGCGTGCTCAGCAGGCCCTTCAGATGGAATTCGCGATTCTCTGCTGCCACCAACTCTACGGCCGCACCTACTAAGTTCTTATCGGCCGGCAGGAGATCTAAGCCGTCCACCTGCGTCTTCTGAATGATCCTGTCTGTTGGTTCGCGGAGGATCAGCGCGTTGTAAAGACTTCGCCGTCCCGGGTCTTTGGGAAAACCGATGCCTGCGGTGGTATTACTTTGTGGATCGCAATCGATTAAGAGGGTACGCTGTTCGGCGGCGGCGAGCGAAGCTGCCAGATTGATTGCTGTAGTTGTCTTCCCTACACCGCCCTTTTGGTTGGCGATGGCAATAATTCGGCCCAAGGAAATCCCCCGCGTGCAATCTAACAAGAAGGTGTGCGGCGCGCAAGATGTTTCACGTGAAACAATGTAACTCAGGATCAAGTGAGGGTCATTGTGAATTGAAGGGCCGTCGCTCGATTGTTTCACGTGAAACAATTTCCGCACTAGGGTCGAGGTAGCCGCCAATGAGCACCTAATGTTCCAAGTGAAACAATTTAATTATTTGCTTTCTTTTCTTATGTTTAGATATTATTTTCGCGTCGGCCTGCCGACCAAGATTACGCGCTGTTGAGATTCGGGGATCGGCCGTGGCAGCTTCCAAGTCCAGCCGGGGAATTCGTTTAGTCTCCTCGCTTCATCGGCGCCAAGCCATAGAAGAGCGCGCCCATTTTTTGCCTCCAGGCGATCCGACGACCACTTCAACAGTCCCTTATAGTTTCCAAGGGCGCGAGCGACAACAAAATCAAATTTCGGCGTTTCGGGGCTAAGCGCTTCGTAAGCCGTCTTATGGACGTAGACGCGCTCAAAAGCTAGCAGTCTAACGACCTCCGCAAGGAATGCGGCCTTCTTAGCATTCTGCTCGATAAGATGTATTTCAAGATTCGGCCTCACAATTTTCAGCGCCAGCCCGGGGAAACCCGCCCCTGTACCAATGTCGGCAAGCACCTGCTCATCTCCGCCAATTTCATCGCGGACAAAGAAACTCTCGCCAAAGTGCCGCGCCAACAGCTCATTTGTATTGGTAATTGAAGTCAGGCTAACCTTTTCATTCCAAAGCATTAGCATCGCGACGTAGCTCTGAATGGAATGCAATTGGCGGTCCTCTAAATTGAGCACAAACGGTCTTAATGTGGAGGCAATCGTCGCTATTGTCGGCACGCCGACAGATTTTCCGTAAACTACAATAGTAGTAATAGTAAATGACCGATCACTCATAGTCGCCTGTGGCAGTCGGCTCCCTCGGGCCGCCGTCAGACCTGCCATGCGGCCTGATCCACCGAAGGGCGACGAATCCAACCATTAGGTCGATTAATACGTGTGCCGTTATGGCGGGAATCAGGCTGCCCGTCCATAGGCGGCTCAAAGCCAGGACGATGCCGAAGATAAATGTGGTCAGTGCGCCTCGCAGGCCCTGATACGCATGGGCTACCGCGAAGAACGCAGATGAACCCAAAACGGCAAAAGTCGCGGACGGTGTGAGTCGTATCGCCCAGGCAAATAGAAATCCGCGGTAAATAAACTCCTCACACAGCCCTGCTGTGAGCACCAAAGCCACAAACACAGTGGATTCGACCGCAGTTTGCGGAACCAATAGACGTCTCACGTCGAGCATCCGGCTTGTGTGCCGTCCCGAACTGCGTGCGGCTTGGCCGAGGCCGGCAAGTTGCAGCATTCCCATCCCGAGAGCGAGTCCACACGCGACAGAAATTGTGAGGATCCAGTTGCCAGCACCTAGTCCCAGTTCCGCGAAAGTGAATCCGTGCGCGAAAGAGCGCCAGGCGATCACGAGCGCCAGAAACCACTGCAGCGCAATGGTAGAAGCATAGGTTTTCAGACGATCGGTACCGGATAACTTTTCACGTGCAAGCAATTCCCGAACGCGAGCGGCGCCGCGCCAAGGAATCGCCAGCCCGAGAAACAGTAAAATCAGAATGAGGTCCAGTGGAACGCGATCGAGCAAGCTCTGCACGGTTAAATCACAACACGTATGCCGCCTCAGAGCAAGCGCGCCTGTTGTTGTAGGCGAAGATAAGCAGCCTACGTTGACAACACGTGCCCCCACAATTATCGTTCGACGCGATGAAGATCTTGGTGATCGGTGGCGGAGGACGCGAGCACGCGCTCGCATGGAAGCTGCGTCAAAGTCCGATGGTTACCAAAATCTGGTGTGCCCCCGGCAACGGAGGCATTTCAAGCGATGCGGAATGTGTGCCGGCCGATACGGGCAACGTTACGGAGCTCGCGGCCCTAGCGGAGAAGTTACACGCCGATGTAACTGTCGTGGGACCGGAGTTGCCCCTTGTCGCCGGGATTGCGGACGAATTTACGCGACGGAAGCTAGCTATTGTTGGGCCAAATCGCGCCGCCGCGCAGCTCGAGGGTAGCAAAATCTTCGCGAAGCAATTCATGTTGCGGCAAGGAATCCCCACAGCCGATTTGGTTGGTTGCTATGAGCATTTTGCGGATGCCGAGCGCGCAATTGCTGGGGCGCGATTTCCGCTGGTAATTAAGGCTGATGGGCTTTGCGCCGGCAAGGGTGTCCTGGTTGCAACGAACCTTCCGGAGGCGCGCGATTTTTTGGAACGGCTGATGGTAAGAGGAGAATTCGGGGAAGGCGGCAAGCGCATAATTTTGGAAAAGGCCATCGAGGGAAAAGAGCTCTCGCTAATCGTGCTCACGGATGGGGAACATGTTGCGCCTTTGCTACCGGCACGCGACCACAAGCGAGTGTTTGACGGCGACAAGGGCCCAAACACCGGCGGAATGGGCGCGTATTCCACGGACGATCTATTGCAGGCGCCACTCCTAAAGGAAATATCCGAGTCTATCGTGCAGCCCGCCATTCGTGGTATGGCTCGAGAGGGCAACACCTATCGTGGCTTTCTTTATTTTGGTCTGATGCTCACGCCGCAGGGTCCGCAGGTGCTGGAATTTAATTGCCGGATGGGCGATCCCGAAACCCAAGCGATTGTTCCGCGTATGGATTTCGACCTAGCCTCAGTGCTTGCCGATTGCGCCGCGGGCCGTCTCGATCCAGGTGGTCTTCGGTGGAAGCCCGGAGCCAGCGTATGCGTGGTGATGGCCGCAGAGGGCTATCCCGGAAATTATCGAAAGAATGCGGAAATCAGCGGACTAGCGGATGTGCAACGAACCCGCCGCGCGGTTGTATTTCACGCCGGCACGCGCCGCGAACACGATACGTATTTCACCATCGGCGGCCGCGTGCTTGGCGTGTGCGCACAAGCTAACGATCTCGATTCTGCAGTAAAGGACTGCTACGCAGCGGTGCGCCGCATCTCTTTTCCCGGCGAGCATCATCGAAGCGATATTGGCCGTGCGGCTCTGGCATCGCGTTGTCCGTAGCAGCCAACAAAACTTTGCACGTTGGAGTGGGCTCATCGCGATGAGCCAGAAGAGGAGAACATGAGCGAAGGCGAAGGGCAGCGAAAGGCAATCGTAGGCATCATCATGGGTTCGGATTCGGATTTAGCGGTAATGTCGGAAGCGGCAAAAATGCTGGAGAAATTTGGCATCCCGTACGAGATTGAGGTGACGTCGGCGCATCGCTCGCCCGCGCGCACGCACGAATACGCCACCACGGCACGCGAGCGCGGGCTCAAGACGATCATCGTCGCCGCGGGAGGCGCCGCGCATCTTGCGGGTGTGGTCGCCGCGCTCACGATTCTGCCGGTGATCGCGGTGCCGATGGCCACCACCGTTCTAAACGGCATCGATTCGTTGTTATCGAGCGTGCAGATGCCCGCGGGCGTGCCGGTAGCGTCCATGGCCATCGATAAGCCCGGCGCAATCAACGCAGCGATTTATGCGGCCGAAATTCTGGGCGCTGCGGATGAGCAAATCGCTCAAAAGCTCATTTCCTATAAGGGTGAGTTGGCCAAATCCGTGGCGGAAAAGAGTGCGCGCGTGAAGCAGCAGTATTCCGGTAAGGCCCAGTAAAATTGAGCTGCGTGTCGGCTACTGATGCGGGTGGCGCAGCGAAGGTGCGCCTGCCTCGCGCTTCACGTCTGGTTCGGGTTCCGAGGGGGCCAGTACCCAGTCGAATTTATCGTCCGCGTAAAGAACTGCCAGCGAAAGCTTTGCGCCATGGGGCGCGGTGGCCTGCATCGCGCCTTTCATAAAAACAATTGCCGCAGGCGGATCGGCTTTGGTGCTGGCCCCGTCCAGAATCCGCTGCGCGGCCTGCGCCACTTTCGGATCAGTTTCGCGGACGGTCGCAAGCCGAGGGTCATTCTCGCCAAGCAATTGCGAAAGTGTGGGGCTTTTGTCGCCTTCCGGATATCGCGTTTCCACGATCGTGCGCGGCTCGTGCTTTTCCGGAGGGTAGAGCTGCACAAAGGAAGGACGCAGCGCGAGCGTGTCCCAAAAATTTTCTTGCAACTCGCGTTGCTGCACCCGATAGCTTAGGAGCCAAACCTCCGGGCCATAATCCTTGTGAAAATCCAGAAGCAGAAGTTCAACGAGCGGCTCATCAGGACCCAGGTCGATCTTGTGGTGCAGCCGGCTCGTGATGGGCCGTAACCTTTCCAGAAAAGCGATGCCTACGGACTCGATATCCCCAGCCTCATTCGCATCCAGAATCGGGCCGCCACGACCCGCAATAGAGGCCAGATGTCCCAGCTCCGCATCCAAGCGCACTGGGGGAAGGCCCGATCCGGGTTCGATCCACTCGACGGCTCCCAGCAAAACCCCAACGTAGCCGCCGTCTAACTGAACGACCAAAGGAGCGTGCGAGCCCGGTTCGATGTTTTCGTGTTCGGTGCCGATCAGAATGGCGTCGCGGGCGACGCAAATGTCCACACGCCCCGCCGCCAGGTTGGCAATGATCTCCTGATCGCTGTGCTGCGTTTGCGCGTTGGAAGCCCGGCCAGTGAAGAGCAGAGCGCCAGCACCAATTAGAAGAGCGAAAATACGAAGGCGAGGATTCATGGCCGTGGCTGCTAGTTACAACAGTTTACTATACCTCTGGTCGCGCTGTCTGATCTGCCTCATAGATCGGGTTTCCTCTAGCAACCTATCAGTGGTTCAACCTTTCCTGTAACATGATCAGCGTATTCTCACGCGAGGTGCCGAATGGGATTGCTCAGCAAGCTGTTTGGAGGCGCATCCGGGCTACGGTCAGCATCGAGTGCGCGCCACAACGGAAAACGGCTCGCCTCGATTTT
>Ga0209420_1000416_pt1 | contig 23011 bp, 14 predicted proteins | sample BlaSpr_A8_OM1_O1_FD_187972 | JGI IMG/M metagenome (GOLD analysis project Ga0209420, IMG submission 187972) | Forest soil microbial communities from Thunder Bay, Ontario, Canada - Black Spruce, Ontario site 2_A8_OM1_O1 (SPAdes) (version 2) | ecosystem: Environmental > Terrestrial > Soil > Boreal...
CGGGTCCCAGCCACACCAAGCTCTACAAGTCGGTCGACGAGGGCAAGACATGGACGGAAGTCACTTCGAATCCATTGACCACCGGGCGCATCGGCGTGGCGGTGGCCATGCACACGAACGGGCAGCGAATTTACCTCGTTGGCGCACCGACGCAGAATGCCTCCGGCCTTTACCGCTCCGACGATCAAGGCGCCACGTGGAAGCACACGGCGGGCGACGACACGCGCATTGGCGGCCGGGACTACATTTGCGGCGTCTGGGTGGATACGCAGAATCCCGATGTGGTCTATTCGCTGAGCACGGCGGCGTATAAATCCACCGACGGCGGCGAGACCTTCTTCGCTTTCAAGGGCGCTCCCGGCGGCGAAGACATGCACGACATCTGGATCGATCCCACCGACAACAAGCGGATGCTGTTTGGCGTGGATCAGGGCGCGGCGGTGACGTTTGACGGCGGCATCACGTGGAGCAGCTATTATGCAATGCCAATTGCGCAGGTTTACCACATCTCGACGGACAACCGGTATCCGTATTGGGTGATGGCCTCGCAACAGGATACGGGCGCGGTGGCCACCCGCACGCGCGGTGACGTGGGCCAGATCTCAGAAGTGGACTGGATGCCGATTCCTTCTTCGGAGTTCGGCACGCTGACGGCCGATCCTCTCGATCCCAACATCATCTATGGCGTTGGTTACGGCGCGGCGGGGGGCGGCAGCAGTCTAGTGAAAATCAACCTGACCACCGGCCAATGGGAAAATGCTGCGCCAAACTTTGGCGCGGACGCCACGAAGTACCGATCCAGCCGGGACGCCTGGAGGCGAGTCGATCCCTTCGATCCGCACGCGATTTATACCGACATGCAGTGCTTGCTCGTCTCGCACGATCAGGCGCACTCGTGGAAGTCTTTCAGTCCCGACCTGACGGTAGAGAAGGGCAAGCCGCCGATTCCTTGCGGCACGCCCGTGCCTGCTGCGGAGATACCTGCACCTGGAGCGCGTCCTACGGTACCGCCTCCGCCGTATATCACCGACTTTGCCATCTCCACCATTCGCAAAGGCATCTTCTGGACGGCAAGCAACAACGGCCAGGTGTACAACTCAATGGATGCAGGCGTGCATTGGAACAACGTGAGCAACGTGCCCGATGCGACCGACGTGACCTTCAACACGATTGAAGCAGGGCATGGCGATATGAATACCGCATACCTTTCCGCGCGGCCATCCACGTTGAAGAGCGGCACCGTGAGCACGCTCAACACCGCCGATCTGAACGTGCCGCTGATCTGGCGCACGCACGACGGCGGCAAGACGTGGACCAAGATCATCAACGGATTGCCCAGCGACCAACCTACGGGAAGCTGGGTGAACGTGATCCGCGAGGATCCGAAGCAGAAGGGTTTGCTCTTTGCCGGCACCGAGACCACCGTCTATGTGTCGTTTGATGACGGCGAACATTGGCAATCGCTGCGGCAGAATCTGCCCAGCACCTCGATCCGCGACATGGTGTTTCACACCGACAATCACATGAGCGATCTGGTGATTGGTACCTACGGCCGCGGCTTCTATGTTCTGGATGACACGACCCCGTTGCGCGAGATTGCCGCCAAGTCACAGGCAATCGCAACAGAAGCGGTGTATTTCTTCAAGCCCGGCGATGCGATTCGTTCGCGGGTCAGCGATAACTGGGATCAGCCCCTCAATCCCGAGTTGCCGCACGCGGTCAACCCACCTTACGGCGCCATCCTCTACTACCGCCTGAGCCGCCCGCCCGCTGGCGAAATAAAATTGCAGGTGTTTGACGCGGAGGGCAAGCTCGTCAGAACCATGTCTAGCATTCCGCCGGTGCTTCCCGAGCGCTGGCCCTATCCCGAATACTGGGTAGCGAAGGGCTCCGATCTCGCCTTACCGACCAAAGTAGGCACCAACTCCGCCAATTGGGATCTGCGTTACGACGATCCTCCGGCGTTCAACTTTGACCTCGAAAATCAGATGAATGTTGCGCCCGGCGGATTCGTCACCCCCGGTCCGCACGGTCCGCAGGTGATCCCCGGCGTCTACACGCTGAAGCTCATCGTTGATGGAAGGACCTATACGCAAACGGTGACCGTACACAACGATCCGCGCGTCGGCGAGGGTCCCAAAGTCATGGGCGATCTGCGCGCCAAGAATAAGCTTGTGATGCTGGCGCTTCAGGGTGCGAAGGACGCGAACGCGGGCAACTCCGAAGTGCTGGCCGTTCGCCAGCAAGTGGACGCAATGAGCCACAACCAGCTACCCAATGATGTGGCCAAGGCAACGAAGGATCTTGGTACGAAGCTGGTCACGTTTGGCGGCATCGAGGTGGCCCGCGGCGGCCGTGGCGGCGGCGGCTTCGGAGGAGGCCGCGGTGGGCGCGGCGAAGCTCCCGAAGCGATTAAGCCGTTCAACACGCTGAACGGCAGCTTCGATACGATCGTCAGCACGTCGCAAGTGGGCCTTGATGAAGCGCCGACGCAGGCGGAAATCGATACCTGGGCTGCCGACTGCAAGGATTACAATGCCACCGTGACGGCATGGAAAAAAATGCAGTCGCAGGACCTGGCGGCCTTCAATGCGCTGCTCAGCAAAAACAATCTAAGTCCACTCCAGGTATCTCCGAGCGCGCTAACCGATCCGCCGTGCACCTTCACGGCACCCACGATGCCGGGGCCGGCAAGGGTCTCAGTCAACAAATAGCGGAGGATCTTCCGACTCGCACAGGGGTCGCGCTTGGGCAAGAGTCACGGCTTTTTCGGGACGCCCGTTGGCCATCTGCTAGGCAGGATTGACTGAGTCTAACAAGCGGCCCGCAAAGGATTCAAAGCAATCAGCTAGAATCCATAGGCCAGTGCGCAACCAGGACACGATTTCGCGTTACGCTACTAATTTTGAAGAGCGGCGGCGGGGGATCTCGAACGGCCAAGGCGGCGGAGCAGCGTGTGTGGCCCCCCATAGATAAATTCCAAAGCTAGATTTCCAGCTGCTTGCCCCGCCAGGTTGTAATTGCCCATCCGAAAACCATCTTTTACGCCGTAGCGGTTTGGATACCAGGCGAGCGCTGTCATTGTCCCCGCGTAGGGTGAGACAACGGCGGAGAAAGAAAAGGCATTATGACCATCTTCGCCGCGACGAGCGGTAAACGTAGAAATCAGGGCGTGACCTAAGCGGGGAAGGAAGCCGCGGCACTCGCAGCGATAATATGCGGCGTCCTCATGGAGCATTGCCGCCATTCCGTAACGTGTCGTCGTGGTCACAAGCTGGATACCGAAGTTGCTGGCCACCCGCATCCCGAAAGCACGCGAGCCACCGCCCCACTCCGGTGGCGAGTTACTTGCCTGTTGAAAACCGCCGGACAGACCTGCTTTCGCAAACGCGTACGGCCCGAAAGCATCGAATTCAAAGAGTCGAAGTTTTTCCTTTTGAGTGGGACGCACATAAGCCACGACTGGACTTGGCTGCGGGGGTTTCGATGATAGGTCAACCGCGCCGGCACGCGTAATTGGCAGGTTTGCTACAGACACCGACTGTGCCGTCACCTGCTGCGGCAATGCTAGTGCGACCCCTATAATGAGAGTCGAGAGATAAGCTAGGCGATACCGCTTCATGTTTCGTGCTCCTTGCGATGGAAACTCACGAAGCTGGGTCAAGCGACTCAGGTCAAATCGACAGAGCTTTGGATTGTCTGTCTTGTTGAATGATCGGAGCGATTACGCGAACTGACATACGGTGACCGTTTCCGTGGAATCTCTTGCGAACAGATCACGCTTGCGTTGGGTCACTTATTCCTTCTTTGCAGCCTGGAATATTCTCTTATATCCCTGCCAGCTCGATAGGTCTGTCTCAAACGGCACATAGGACCATTCGTTCAGGAAGTGTGCCCAACCGTTGACAGTGCCTAAAAACAACGGCAGCGCAGGCATCAGGGGTATCGCTCAGGAAAAAGAGAGCCCTACGGCTAGAGCGACATTCGATGGCGAACGAAACTGAAGAAATGCAGCGCAGGCCAAAGCCAGCGCGAATATCAAGGTATTGAAAGTGTGCCGTTCGAGACAGATTCGCCTTCGGTACTCGTTATAAAAATATCGCTCCGAGGTAAATGAGGCAAATAACGATGCCAGAGCCAGAGCGTGATTACGACGTTTTCCAGAAACTCTCGGACGGCGGCGACTTATGGCAATGCTCTGTCAAGGGGGTAGCAGCTGCGAGCGAGGTGGTGCGGAAGCTCGGTCGCGTAACCAAGAACGAGGTGTTTGCAATGTGTATCTCAACTGCGGAAATCGTTGCGCGCACAAACGAAGCAAAAGAGCGATCCATTGAATGCCACAGGGGCACTGCCAGTTGCGCTAACACCAGTAGCTAATTCGTCGTGAGGCACCTGAGTTTCTCGACAGCACGAAGTTGTAGCTCGACAACCCCATGCGAGCCATGGCGTATCTCCGGTCGCGCCGCAACCTTTCCTGAAATACATTAGAACCTCCACTAACTTCTGCGATTGCCGCCCTCTTATTTGAGAGTGAAAGGTGTCCTTTAACGGACAGAAGTGTTTCTCTCCGAAGTCTAAAATGGCCTGGATGACTCTATCCGGATCCCTAAGATAGGAGAAATACAATGTCGATTGCGAAAGCCGAAAAGTGTGCACACCCCGTTTGTTCGTGCCTGACGACCTCAGGAAAATACTGCAGCACCCAGTGCGAGGCCATGGAAAAGACACCTGATATTGATTGCACATGCGCACACTCCGTGTGCAAGGGCAAAACATCCTGAACCAAGGTTTTTAAAGCTTGAGAATAGAAGGTCTACGCCGGCGCGGACGTCAAGCGTCGAGTATGGTTGCACGAAGTGAATTCTAATCAGAAGGAGATAAATGAAATGTTGAAGCGTGTTCTGATTGTGACAACTTTAGGTCTGCTTATAGCATTACCGGCGCTGGCATCCGATCGCGAGGATGATGTGAATCGAACCCATAAAGCTGCGGAGGTGTTTCAGGAGATCATGAACGCTCCCGATCAAGGTATTCCGCTAGATCTACTGGCATCGACAAAGTGTATCGCCATCATTCCGGGCGAGGTCAAGTTCGCCTTTATTTTCGGCGGCAACTATGGCAGGGGTGTCGCCACCTGTCGCACAGGACATGGCTGGAGTGCGCCGATGTTCGTGGCTATTGACGGCGGCAGTGTTGGGTACCAAATCGGAGGCTCCTCGACCGATTTAGTAATGCTATTTATGAATGACCACGCCCTCCAAAGCCTCCTCGGAGACAAATTCAAGCTGGGCGGCGATGCATCCGTGGCGGCAGGTCCGGTTGGCAGAAACGCTACGGCTGGCACCGACCTCAGGCTTCAAGCGGAAATTCTGTCATATTCCCGTACTAAGGGCATTTTCGCGGGTGTGAGTCTTGACGGCGCGGTGGTGCAAGCTGACAAGAGTGGCGACAAGGCTATGTATGGCAACGATGTGGATCGCCACGACATTCTCAGCGGGAAGATTGCCGCTCCTGCATCGGCCCGGGGACTGCTGCACGAAATTGGCGGGTATACGCAGGAAGCCAAAGCTAGATCCTGATTCCGTGGGCTGAAGTCAGTCTAAGTTGTTTCCTTTCGGGCCAGCGTGCAGTCTCTTTGCACCTGGCCTGAAACGTTGCGTATTCCTAGACGCGAGAACCATACGCGAACTGCGCACTCCAACGTGCCCGTTTGCAAAGCGTCTCCAGCGGAGCGCGGTTATTCCGGCGGGAGTTTGGCGTCGAGTTCGCTGGCTAGCGTGTGCACGTCTGTTGTTTTACTAAATGACTGAACTTCTTGGTTGGAAGAGTCGACGTTCACACCCATGTGTTGGCAGAGTTTCTGCAACATTTGAAGGATGGTTGTCAGTTCCTGTTCGGAAAGCATGCCGACCTGAAGATCCAGATGCGAGCGGCGTTCGGACTGGCGGGACATTCGACTTTGACTGATTAGCACGAAGACAGTCAAAAACACACTCTCGGAAGATACGACGAGCGCCAGGATGCCGAAGGGAAACGGATCGAATGCTCTGATTCCCGGAATCATGTGGAGGTTTACCAGGCTCCAGGCAGAGATCAGAATCAGTTGAGCTATCAAGAACCCCAAATTGCCGACCAGTCTTGTAATTACATCGCTAAGCCGCTCAGTGAGAGTCCGCCGACCATGGGCGTCATGCTCTAGCTTGGCAATCGCTTCAATGTTGAACTGCGTCGGATTCGCAGCGGCTCGGCTTGGCAAAGAATTGTTCATGGGTACCCTTCCTCCGACATTCTGGCTCAGTTCGTCCCCCAAGGCCACGCTGTCCGTGGGCCAGAGTGATTTGAGCGCGGGCTCCGAGTTGCCTCAACAATTTGCCGGCGTCTTGATGGAAGATCACTCCGCGACTGAGGTTCAGAGCGTTCGAGAGCGTTCATCGGCCCTAGGACGCTGGAAGTGACCATAAATGGCCCGTCTCCACGGCCTTTCATTCGAAAAAAGTACAACGTGAAGTGCTATTCATGCAGGACAACACTTAGGAGTGAGCTATTGATGTGAAGGCCGCCGTTGTACTTAATGAAGCCCATTCTCTTGAATTTGTTCATGAAGAGATTGACGCGAGAGCGCGAAGTGCCAATCATCTCCGCGAGCATCTCTTGCGATATTTTGGGAACTACCCTTTGTGGTTGGCTTTGTTTTCCATACCGGGCGAGCAGCAGCAGCGTGCGAGCCAGACGCTTTTCGGTGGAATTAAAGAGTTGATCTACCAAGTCCTCCTCGATTCGAATGTTCCTGGCAAGCATATAAGAGATAAAACGGTCCGAGAACGCATGCTCGGAGTGAAGCACGCGACTCATCTCATCCTTTTCGATTACTAGCGCCGTGGTCGGCATGATAGTTGTGGCCGAACTCATACGCACTGGCAGACCTGCGATGCATCCTTCGCCAAAAAAGTCTCCGGCCGCGAGCACGGTCACAACTGCTTCCTTGCCGGCTTCGTTCACGATGGAAAGCTTTACGCCGCCCTGCTGAATGTACATAACATGCTCGGCGGCATCGCCTTGGGCGAAGATCACTGCGTTTTTCCGAAATTCGACAACCTTCCTTGCCACTCCGGCCGAATCGAGAAAAGTGTGAACGTCGAACGCGGCTCTCTGTTTAACTTTTGTTTTGTGCTTAGCTTGGTCAAAAGGCGAGGATGCGTTCATAAAGCAACCAGAGATTCACAAATAGCACCAGGCACTGGTCTCAGTCAAGTACTCGACCTACTTTCGAAAGGATATCTACCGGTAGACAAACACTAGACCCGGTAATTCATAACTGTGCGAAACAGGACTGCATTACTTCTCTCTTAAGGTCAGGATAGATGTATGCTGCATAAGAGAGCCCAGGCGAAACTCGACAGTGCAACGCTTGCCAGTGTGACGAAGGAAATGGCGGAACCGCGGATGTCCAGATCCGCAAGAGTAGCCAAAGTGAATCCTGCGAAAAGTTTGGAACGACGAAGCGCCCAATTCAGATCCGGCCGCGTCGGGAGACGTCCTGACCAAGATGCTCTGTGCCCTTCGAGACAGATGTGCCGAACTGACCAGCGACCCGACGATGTTGCCTTCACGAAGACCGCTCGACATGACGAAACTGGGAAGCCATGAGTGCCGGAGCTAGTTGAGAAATATCACAGGCTGCCTTGAAAGGTTGTTTCCGGCTTATAAATCTTCAATTTTCGCGTGCGGATTTGATCCACATAATCCGAAAATGATACAAAGCGCTGCCGTTCCAACAATTCCGAGAGCCGCGACTCCATCTTTGAAATGTTCAAATAGTGGCGCAGCTTAGATTTCCACCGTCCCTGCATTCTCGGCTGCTCCGGGTCGACCTCCCAAGGGTGCAAGTAAAGCGCGACCGGCTGCGAGTCGAAACTGCGAACTCGGTGCAGCGCCCATCGCGTATACCACATTGGAAGGATCCTGAGGTATCCGCCTCCAGCGGCAGGAAGATTGTACCCAGCAAATCGTACCGTGAGAGGAGGTATTTCCAAGATCGATTTCCCGCCGCCGAGATCCCAGCGATAAGCGAACCGTGGGGCATCGGGCATCCCGTAATTATCGTGACGAATAGGAAAGACACTCGAATCGTACACAAACCCCTGCTCGGCCAGAATGTCGAGTGCCCAAAGGGATTTGCCGAAGATGGAAAATGTAGGCGCCCGGTATCCCAGAGCCCGGGTTCCGCCGGCATCTTCGATTGTGTCGAGCGCTTGCCGTGTATCCGCGCGGAACTCGTCGGGAGTGAGCCGCCAAACGGAGCGATGGAGATAGCTATGGCAGGCAACCTCGTGCCCAGCCGCCAAAATCTCCCTGACGATTTGTGGCTCGCATTTGGCCACCCATCCTAAAACGAAGAAGGTGGCCTTGGCATTGTGCGCAGCGAATAAGTCCAACAGACGCTTGGTATTGCCCGCCACCCTGCGTGAGAAACTGGGCCACATATCCGGAGTAATTCTGTCGGAAAAGGCCTCGACGTGAAAGTAATCTTCCACGTCCACGCTAAGAATATTCACGGCCTGCGAGCTAGATTCCGGCATTTCTTCCATGCTAGTTCGTCGGTGGTCACAATTCAACCAGGCGGTTGAGGGCGGTTCCAGAGACTAACGTTCGTTCATGCGGCTGCGGCTTATTGGACTGTGATTTCTGCCGGTGATTTTGGGTTTGGACGGAGCGGATGTAGCAGCTGGTGGTGTGAAGAATGAACGAAGCAAGGGAAGCATGTCGTGTTCATAGCCGCCTAAACGCGAAGCTTTTGCGGGGCGGCGGAAGCGATTATCGCCAGTACCAGCGGGCAGACTTGATTCAGTTGATAACGCGCGGTTGATACTTCGCAGGGAGAGAAGTTCCGCACTTAAGGCTTTGCAATCAAGGAGGTTGACGACGGAAGTTGCGATGCGTCCCAACCGCCGCCGAGGGCCTCGATGAGTTGGACAGTGGAAGTCATTTGTTCCATCCGCAACGTTAAGGCAGTGCGTTGATTGGTGAGCGACGTCGTCTGAGCCGTGATCACGTTGAGATAGCTATCGATACCCAGCCGGTAGCGGTCTATGGCAAGGTCCAAGGTCCTTTGTGCTGCCCCCACGGCGGTGTCTTGCTGCTGAACTTCCTTTTCCAAAATACGCAATTCCGCGATATTGTCTTCCACTTGTTGAAACGCGGTTAAGACCGTTTGGCGGTAGCCGGCGATGGTTTGATCGTATGCCGCGCGGTACTGTTCCACGGTGGCTCGCCGAAGTCCGGCATCAAACAGCGTCTCCGCGAGTTGAGGGCCAACCGAAAAGAAACGGCTTGGCCAACTGAACCAGGTGGTGATTGAGTCGCTTTCGAATCCCGCGGCCGCGCTGAGCGTTAACGTCGGAAAGTACGCAGCGCGGGCAACACCGACCTGCGCGTTCGCCGCGGCCATGCTGCGTTCGGCCGCCGCCACATCCGGCCGCCGCTCCAATAATTGCGAAGGCACTCCGATGGGCACCGCGGGCGGCGTTGCCTTCAATGGTGCTAATGGAATCGAGAATGTAGATGCTGGCTTACCCACCAGCATGGCTATTGCGTGCTCATATTGGGCCCGCAGAATATCGAGATCGGTATCCTGTGCCTGGGTGGTATCGAGCTGTGTTTCGGCTTCGGAGACGTCTTCGTCAGAATCGATTCCTGTTTCGTAGAGTACCTTCGTCAGATCCACGGAATCCTGATAGGCCTTCACGGTGGCATCGAGCAATTGTTTCTGCGCGTCTTGCGCTCGTATTTCGAAATAGTCCACAGCAACTTCGGCCTGCGCGGTCAAGCGAACGTTCTGCACATCGGCTGCCGACGATTGTGCCGCATAAATCTGTTCCTTCACCTGATTTCGGATCCGGCCCCACAGGTCAACTTGATAGGAAGCGTCAAAAGGTAATGAGTAATCCACGAACGTGCCACTATGCGCGACGCCGGTTCCAGTTGCACTGCTTCCGGTGCTGCCCGTGCCCGCTCCGGTCGAACCGGTGCTGCCGGTGCTATTTGTTACGATCGCACCATTCGCGGGCTGGCGCTGCACGGTGATGCTGGGGGCCGTGGTGACGGTCGGAAAGAGTTGCGACCGTGCCTGCTTCACGAGAGCCCGGGCCTCCAGAAAACTGGCCTCCGCTGAGGCTATGTTCTGGTTCGATACGTTAACCTGGTCCTCAAGCGCATTCAATTCCGAATCGCCAAAGATTTCCCACCATTTGCCGCGCAGCGTGTCGTCTTTCGGTTGCGCCATCTTCCAACCGTCAATTTCTTTGTACGCAGGTGGGGTATCGACCGATGCCCGCTGATATCGCGGCCAGACATTGCAGCCACAGCTCAGCGCTATCGCAATTGTACCGATTGTCCATTTCGCCCAGCGTTTTTGTGGGATCGGCTGAGAGCGAAGGCTACCTTGCATCGAAAATTGATTCATGTTGATGCTTTGCATCCTCTTAAAAATCACCCCAGCGACTCCTGCGGCAACGCACGAACGGACCGTTTGTGCCCCTCCCACCAGAGCCGTAACCGGTCGAGATAGAGATAGACAACCGGGGTCGTATAGAGCGTTAGAACCTGACTAACAATCAAGCCACCGATGATTGTGATACCTAACGGCCGGCGTAGCTCCGATCCTGTGCCGGTACCAAAGGCGAGGGGCACGGCGCCAAAAAGGGCAGCCATCGTCGTCATCAGGATGGGCCGAAATCGCAGCAGACAGGCTTGGTAGATCGCGTCCCTTGAATTTTTTCCCTCGCCGCGCTCCGCGGCGAGAGCGAAGTCAATCATCAAAATCGCATTCTTCTTGACGATGCCGATCAGCAGGATGATTCCGATCAGCGCGACGATGCTGAGCTCTATATGGAAAAGCATCAGCGCCAAAACGGCGCCGACGCCGGCGGATGGCAAAGTTGAGAGGATAGTGATCGGATGGATATAGCTCTCATACAGGATCCCCAACACGATGTACACCGCCAGGAGGGCGGTGATGATTAGCATGGGTTGCGTGGAGAGAGATGCTTGAAATGCCTGCAAAGTACCGGAGAACATGCCATGAATCGAACTCGGCATGCCCATGCCACGCTCCATCTGTTCGATTGTGTTTGCGGCGGTACTCAAGGGCACGTTTGCACCGAGGTTAAAAGAAACCGTTACGGAGGGAAATACTCCTTGGTGATTGACCGCCAGAGGGCCGGTTTTTTCCTCGAAGTGTGAAATGGCACTGAGAGGGACCTCTTTACCGCTCACGGGATTCACATAGATGTCCTCCAATGAGGACGGACTTTGCCAGTATTGCGGTGCTACCTCCATCACCACGTAGTATTGGTTCAGCGGCGTATACATGGTAGAAACCAGCGCCTGCCCGAAGGCCAGATACAGAGTCTGGTCGATCGATTGGGCCGTAATGCCCATTCGCGCGGCGGTCAATCGGTCGTACACGAGCGAAGCTTCGAGACCGCTGTTTTGCTGATCGGTGTTGACGTCCAGGAACCCCGGTAGTTTGCGCATCTGCTGCAGGAGCTGCGGTCCCCACTTCACCAAGTCGTCCAGATTGTCGCTCTGAATGGTGTACTGATATTGCGCGCTGCTCTGCCTACCGCCAATCCGCAAATCCTGCCCAGCCTGCAAAAATGCCGAAGCACCTGGAATGGAACTCAGCTTCGGGCGGAGGCGGTTAATGATCTGGCTCGCATTCTGTTTGCGCTGGGACAGCGGCTTCAAACCGATATAGACATTTCCGCTGTTCGTGGCGCCATTGCCGCCGGTAAACGCCATCACGTTCGCGACACCGGGGTCATTCTTGATCAAATTCACAAACTGCGCGATCTTCTGTGACATCGCTTGATAAGAAATGTCCTGTTCACCTTGGACGCCGCCGGAAATCGTTCCATTGTCCTGCTGAGGGAAGAATCCCTTTGGCACGATCACGAGCAAATAGACATTCACCGCGATCGTAATCAGCAGGACGATCAAGGTAGGTAAAGGATGCCGAAGAACCCACATCAAGGTGCGGTCGTATGTGCCGAGCATCCAGTCAAAAAATTTCTCACTGGCGCGATAGGCGCGGTTATGGCCTTGCCCGGTATCATGTTTTAACAACCGCGAACACATCATCGGCGTGGTGGTAAGGGAAATTCCGAGCGATACCGCGATCGCCACCGAGAGCGTAACGGCAAATTCACGAAAAAGCCGGCCCACAATGCCGCTCATCAATAGAATTGGGATGAACACCGCGATCAGCGACATACTGATGGAAAGCACGGTGAACCCAATCTCTCTTGCTCCCTCCAGGGCCGCCTGCACCGGCTTCATCCCTCGCTCGAGATAACGCGATACGTTTTCGATCACCACGATCGCGTCGTCCACCACAAATCCGGTGGAGATCGTCAGCGCCATGAGCGAAAGATTGTCCAAGCTGAAGTGGCACAGGTACATCACGCCAAAGGTACCGATCAAGGAGACGGGCACAGCCACACTCGGGATCAGCGTGGCGCGGACGTTTCGCAAAAATACGAAAACAACCAGGATCACCAGCACGATGGAAATCAACAACGTCAGTTCCACATCGTGTACGGAAGCGCGAATCGTGGTAGTTCGATCCAGCACGATCGTTAGATCGATCGCGGACGGAATAGAGGCTTTGAGCGAAGGAATCGCCGCGTAAATATTGTCTACGGTGTCGATGATGTTCGCGCCGGGCTGACGAAATATGATTAACAGCACCGCGGGCTTTCCGTTCACGAATCCGGTAGCACGAATGTTTTGCACCGAGTCTTCCACGTCGGCCACGTCAGATAATTTAATGGCGGCTCCATTGTGATAACCCACGATCAGCGGACGGTAATTCACGGCCTGGAGGAGCTGGTCGTTCGTCAAGATGTCTTCGGATGCGCCGCTGCTGGAAATTTGGCCCTTGGGCAAATTGGCGTTTTGCACGGACAACATACTCGAGACCGTCTGTAGCCCGATGCCGTAGCTATTGAGCTGCGTGGGATTAAGCTCCACGCGCACTGCAGGCAAAGCACCGCCGCCGACGTTTACCTGGCCGACGCCCGTGATCTGCGAAATCCGCTGCTGCATGATCGTCGAGGCGGCGTCGTACATTGCGCCGCGGTCATACACAGAGGAAGTAAGGCCCACGATCATGATCGGTGCGTCGGCCGGGTTTACTTTGCGGTAGGTAGGGTTGCTGGGCAGATTGATGGGAAGATAGCTGCGAGCGGCATTGATCGCCGCTTCCACATCACGTGCGGCGCCGTCTATATTCCGGCTTAAGTCAAACTGGAGCGTGACGCTGGTGGTACCGAGGTAGCTTGCCGACGTCATTTCCGTGACGCCGGCAATCCGGCCAAATTGCCGTTCGAGCGGCGTCGCCACGGAAGATGCCATGATTTCCGGGCTTGCGCCGGGCAGACTAGCGGATACGGAGATGGTGGGAAAATCGATTTGCGGCAGTGGAGATACGGGCAATTCCCGAAACGCCACACCGCCTGCGAGGGCCACCGCGATGGTCAAGAGGGTGGTAGCCACCGGACGTCGAATGAATGGGGCCGAAATGCTCATGGCTAGTCCGCTGACACCGGTGCGGGCTCAGCCGCCGGACCGTGGCTGCCGGCACTGGCCCGGCGCCCAGAAACCTTCATGGCCAATTTGTCAAAGAAGATATAAATCACGGGCGTGGTGTAGAGCGTCAAGATCTGGCTCAAAATCAAGCCTCCGACCATGGAGATTCCCAACGGCCGGCGCAACTCCGATCCAATTCCGCTGCCGAGAGCGAGGGGAAGACCGCCCAGCAATGCGGCCATGGTTGTCATCATGATCGGGCGGAAACGCAGCAGGCACGCCTGGTAAATCGCTTCCTCAGGGCCTTTTCCCTCCTTGCGCTCCGCTTCCAAAGCGAAGTCAATCATCATGATGCCGTTTTTCTTGACGATGCCGATCAGGAGGATGATGCCGATCAAAGCGACCACACTCAATTCCTCGTTACAGATCAGAAGCGCAAGAATGGCCCCCACGCCGGCCGAAGGGAGCGTGGAGAGGATCGTGATTGGATGAATGTAACTTTCGTACAGCACACCCAACACGATGTATACCGTCACCAAGGCCGCCAGAATCAGGATCGGCTCGTTGCTCAGAGACGCCTGAAACGATGCCGCCGTCCCTTGGAATGCCGCCTGAATACTGAGTGGCATGCCCATCTCTTTTTGAATTTTCTCGACGTTCTTGGTGGCGGCGCCTAAGGACGCATTTGGCGCCAAGTTGAACGAAATCGTTACGACGGGAAACTGGCCCTGGTGATTGACTGCGAGAGGCGCTGTGCGCGATTCGAAATGGGTAAAGGTGCTAAGTGGCACCGCACCGCCATTGATGGCAGGGATGGCCGTTGGACTCGCGCTTCCAATGGTCGCGCTACTTGTGGCTGCGCCCGGTGTTGGGCCAGGCGTGCCGGAACCGCTGGAAGTTGAACTCGCCGTCACTAGTGTGGCGCTGCTGGCGCCGCCCGAGCTAGAGCTAGACCCGCCGTTGGTGATGCTGGTGTTGGAAGCACTTCCGGTCGTGGTAGCCCCGGCGGCGAGCGTCGAGCGCACGTAGATGTCATTCAGCTTTCCGGGATTGCTCTGAAAGCTCGGTAGCGTCTCCAAAATCACGTGATATTGGTTCAACTGCGTGTAGAGCGTGGAGATCTCTCTCTGGCCAAATGAATCGTAGAGCGTCTCGTCGATCATCTGCGGCGAAATACCCATCCGCGAAGCCGTGACGCGATCGATCACCAACGAAGCCGCCAGCCCCAAAGTTTGCTGGTCGGTAGCTACGTCGCGCAACTCTGGCACGCCCTGGAGCTTGGCGACAAACTTGGCCGTCCATTCATTCAACTCGTCTTGATTCGGATCCTCGAGCGTATATTGATACTGCGTGCGGCTGACGCGATCCTCGACGGTTAGATCCTGCACCGGCTGCATGTAGAGTACGATTCCTGCCACATTCTCCAATTTGGATTGCAGCCGCTGGATCACATCGCTGGCATTGATTTTGCGTACGTTCAGCGGTTTCAGATTGATCAGAATGCGTCCGTTGTTCAGAGTGGTGTTTGTGCCGTCCACGCCAATGAAAGACGAAAGACTCTGTACCGCCGGATCTTGCAGAATTACTTGCGCCAGCGTCTGCTGCTGTTGTTCCATCGCGGCAAATGAAACGTCCTGCGAAGCCTCCGAAATGCCTTGAATCACACCGGTATCCTGGACGGGGAAGAAGCCCTTTGGCACGATGATATAAAGCAAGATGGTTAGGACAAGTGTTCCGGCAGCGACCAGCAACACGGTGGTCTGAAACTGGAGCACCCACTTTAACGTTCGCCCGTAAAACGCGATGACCCTTTCAAAGACATGCTCAGAGGCCTTGTAAAAGCGACCTTGCTTTTCTTCGGGTGTGTGTTTCAGGAGCCGCGCGCACATCATCGGGGTCAACGTTAGCGAAACCACGGCCGAGACCAGGATGGTAACGCTCAGCGTTACGGCGAATTCGCGGAACAACCGGCCGACGATGTCCCCCATGAAAAGCAGAGGAATCAGCACGGCAATCAATGAAATCGTCAACGAAACAATGGTGAACCCGATTTGCTCCGCGCCTTTCAACGCCGCTTCGAGGGGTTTATCACCGGCTTCGATAAATCGGGAGATGTTCTCGATCATCACGATGGCATCATCCACGACAAATCCGGTGGAGATCGTCAGCGCCATGAGCGTCAGGTTGTTCAAGCTGTATCCCGCCAAATACATCACGGCAAACGTGCCGATCAGCGATAGCGGTACGGCAATACTTGGGATAATGGTGGCCGCCAGATTTCGCAAGAAAAGGAAGATCACCATCACCACGAGGCCCACGGTCAGCATCAGTTCGAATTCCACATCCTTCACGGAGGCGCGAATGGTGGTGGTGCGGTCGGTCAGAACTTGGACGTTAATTGCCGTAGGCAAGCTCGACTTTAGCTGCGGCAGCAGATTGGTGATGCGGTCCACCACCTGGATGATGTTTGCGCCTGGCTGTCGCTGAATATTCAAGATCACGGCCGGCGTCAGGTTCATCCAGGCGGCTTGCTTTTCGTTTTCCGTGCCATCGACTACGTTGGCGACATCGGAGAGCATGACCGGCGAGCCGTTGTGATACGCCACCACGATAGATTTGAAATCATTGCTATTCATGGGCAGCTGGTCATTGGCGTCGATTTGATAGTCCTGTTGGGGGCCATCAAAATTGCCCTTGGCCAGATTCAAACTGGTCTGCTGCAACGCGGCGCGCACGTCCTCGAGGTTGATTCCGTGATCGGAAAGCGAGGTCGGATTCACCTGAATGCGAACTGCGGGCTTCTGTCCTCCGCTGATTGTCACCGCTCCCACGCCGGTCAATTGTGCAATCTTCTGCGCCAGGCGAGTATCGGCAAGATCCTCCACTTGAGACAAAGGAAGTGAGTCGGAATTGAGAGCGAGGGTCAATATAGGTGTATCGGCGGGGTTCGTTTTGCTATAGATCGGAGGCGTCGGCAGATCGGCGGGCAAATAGGATTGGGCCGCATTGATTGCCGCCTGCACCTCTTGCTCGGCAACATCGATGTTCAGAGTGAGAGTAAATTGTAGCGTGATGAGGGAACTACCATCCGAACTCGTGGACGTCATCTGATTGAGGCCGGGCACCTCGCCAAACTGCCTCTCGAGCGGGGCGGTTACCGCCGAAGCCATCACATCCGGACTGGCGCCCGGATAGGACGTGGTCACTTGAATCGTGGGATAGTCGACCTCCGGCAAGGCCGAGACCGGCAGCTGCATAAAGGCCACAATGCCCACAAGCAGGATCGCCGCCATCAGAAGTGAGGTGGCTACGGGCCGCAGGATAAATGGACGCGATGGGCTCATTGGCTGCTCTGCGTCTGACCATTCGAGCCGTTGTTTAGCGCGACTTTCATGCCGCCCTGGAGCTTGTCAAAATTGTTGGTGGCGATCACATCGCCCGGATTGATTCCTTGCACCGCAGTTTGGGTGCCGTCGCTGGTACCCACAGTGATGGTCTTCATCGCCACGGTTTGGTCCTGCTGCACCACATAAACAAACGCGCCTTGGGCATTGCGCTGAATCGCGCCAGGAGGGATCAGCGTGACGCCACGTTCGGTGTCGATCTGAAGCCGCGCGTTTACAAATTGGTTGGCAAATAACGCGCTATTTCTATTCTCAAATATCGCTCTTACCTTGACGGTCCCAGTTGTCGTATCAATTTGGTTATCTAACGTCAGGAGTTTGCCCGAAGCGAGCTTGTGCTGTTGGGCCTGGTCGAATGCATCTACGCCCATCGAGTGGCCCTGGTTCATCTGCTTTTGGATCGCAGGGACGTAATTTTCGGCGACGCTGAAAATCACGGTGATCGGTTGAAGCTGCGTCACCACCACCAACGGCGTGGTACTTCCGGCCTGCACGATGTTTCCAGGATCCACAAGCCGGAGCCCTACACGACCATCAATGGGCGAGGTGATATGACAATAGACCAGGTTCACCTGTGCGTTTTGCACTTGGCCCTGATCATTTTGCACTGTGCCTTCGTCTTGATGGACGACCTGCTCCTGATCATCCATCTGTTGCTTGGGGATTGCCTTGCGCGAATAGGCAGCCTTGTAGCGGTCGTAATCAATTCGCGCCTCACTCAGCAGTGCCTGGTCGTGTCCTAGTTGCCCCTGCACTTCTGTCAAAGCCGCTTGATATGGCCGGGGATCGATGTCCAAGAGTGAATCGCCTTTGTGGACCATCTGACCCTCACGATAATTAACGCTCATGATCTCGCCGGTCACACGGCTCGTGACCGTTACGGTATAGACCGGCGTAACCGTGCCCAGCGCGTTGACGTAAACTCCGATGTCGCCTTTTTTTGCCGCGGCCGTGCTGACAGGCAGGCCGCCCGGAGGCACGGCGGTTCCACGACCTCCTTTTTGAGCGTCCGCGCCAGCGGTTTTGTCTGAACCGCCTGAGTCGTGCCGTTCCAATAGAAAAATGCCTACAATTATGAGGATCGCGATCGCCAAGGCCCAAACCCACCAGTGTCTGCGCTTGCGGACCGTGCGTTCAGGCGGCGCTTTTGGAGGCGGTGGCTGTGTGGTTGTTGTCGCCGGGTCGGGCCCGACAGGCTGCATTGGATTCTTTGTAGGATCCGGCCCAACCGGCTGGGTGACGCCGGGCTTTGCATCGGGTCCAGTGGACCAGGTGGTATCGCCCTTCGCATCCGGTCCGGCGGGCGGCACCGTATTCGGAGTGTTTTGATTTGATTCGTTAGCCATAAGTTTAGGAGATGGCTCTCATCTCTGGCCAGCGTTCACCGAACGATCAGCAGCCGCGGGAGCAACAACTCTCAACCGGCGTCCGGCAACATATGTAATAGGACTTAAAATGCACGGGAAATAACCGATCAATATATGGAGAGAATCTCGGCAAGAAATTGAATCCTCAAAAACCAGTGGGGTGATTGAGGCTTTGTCTCGCATATCAGAGTCGCACTCTTATCGAGCCCAAAAACAGCCTAGCGTTACGAGTACAGAGACGCGGCCCCTCATGTCGCCGTTTCGCATAGACGGAGGCATACAGCATTTCACCCGCTATAGAGCCTCTGGCATAACTGTGAAGAGCTTCGGGATATTTGATGCGGCTATCTGAGAGAGGTGGCGCGTAGGGGTAAGGCCGAGCCCTTAAGCCGACTCACCGTGGTGCAATCCGGGCCAACAGGCGGTTGCAGCATTATGTCTCGCTGTGCTTGATGACCCGACCGGCCAACGCCGATCCAGCGGCGAGGTCACTGTGGTATGACGGACCCCAATGCCTAAGGGTTCCCGCTAATTGCCGCGGCGCCCGCCTTGCCCGCCACCGCTGCCGGCCTCGCCCAGATTGTGACCGGTGCCCGGAGTCGCTTGTTTATCGCGTTGTAGCTCGATCATGTTCGGATCGGTGTCGTAGGAACCGAGTAGCCAGTGCGCGAAGAAGTCGATGCGCCGTTGCAGCACGTAATCCGCGATAGGCGTGTACGGATGGCGTATGCCGGGAAAGATGAGCATTTCGAAACGCTTGTCCGCCTTGATCAGCGCGTCGGCAAGATGCATGGTATTGGCGATATTTACGTTCTCGTCCATATCACCCGAAGTCAGCATCAAGTGGCCTTTTAGATTTTTTGCGACATCCGAGTTCTTTTCCACCTGGTAGATGAACTTGGTGGTGCCGTCTTTTTCCTGCTCTTCCTTCACACCGTTGTATTTCTCGCTCCAACCCTTGTTGTAGACATTGTTGTCGTGGTTGCCGGATTCCGACCAAGCGGCCTTGAAGAAATCCGGATATTGCAGCAGGGCTGCGGCACTCATGAAACCGCCACCGGAGTGTCCCCAGATGCCAACGCGGTTGACGTCAATATACGGGTGAATGGCGGCCAATTCCTCGGCGGCGGCTTTCTTGTCTGCGAGACCGTAGTCCCGGAAATTGCCGTAGCCAAAACTGTCATACCACTTGTCGCGCTGTGGCGCTCCGCCGCGAGCGCCCACCTCGATCACGATGAAACCTGCTTGCGCCAGAGCTACGCTTTGATTCGCCTTATTGAAAGTAATGGTGACGCCTTCGGTCTGCGGACCTGGATAGACGTATTCAATCGCCGGATACTTCTTCGATGGATCGAAATCAAAAGGCTTGTACATCACGCCGTAAATATCCGTGATTCCGTCGTCCGCCTTCACTTTGAAGGTTTCCGGGAACTTGTAGCCGGCCTCGAGTAGCCGCTTCACGTCTGTTGTTTCAAGGTCGAGTACCTGGTTGCCCAAGTCGTCGCTTACCACCGACCGCGGCGCGGTGTCTACGCGCGAAAAATTATCCAGGAAATACCTTCCCGAATCTGAGACGAGGATCGCGTGCGAAGCATCGCCGGACGAAAGAAGTTTCAGACCTGTCCCGTCAAGATTAATCCGGTATAGATGCAAATAGAGAGGATCTTCATCGGGTTCGTGGCCGGTGGCGGTGAAATACATGACCCGAGCCTTTTCATCGAGATAGATCATCTCGTCGGCCATATATTCGCCGGAGTTGATGCGATTCTTCAGCTTGCCGTCGCCGTCGTAGAGATAATACTGACCCCAGCCATCGCGCTCGGACCACCAGATGATCTCCTGTCCGTTGTTGACGAGCCGGAGTGGACGAACATCGAGCCAGAGATTGGCATCTTCCTGCAACAGGGTCTTTACATTTCCGCTGGAAGTATCTGCCACACAGACGGCAACATGCTTGTAATCGCGGCTCATGCTGGTGAAATAAAGCTTGTCCGAGGTCTGCGAAAGCCAGCGCCGGCTCAACGGCGGCGTCACGGCGGGAGGATTCACGCCCATGCCGAGAAGACCTTCTTCGCGCTCGTGATTGTTGAGGGGCGCGTCCGACAGAGCGATCATCTCGTCCGCGAACTTCTTCGGCTGGAACTCGACGTCGTGTTTGGACGCAACGTCGAAGATATGAATCTCGCCGACGGGCACGTTTTCATCTCCCGGCATTGCGTAGGTGTGCGTCTCGAGTATCGGCCGGGGAGTCGCCAAGGTATGTACTTCCCATAGCTCAGCCACCTTGCGGTCGTCTTCCCGGATCAAGGCGAATTTCTTCGAATCATTCGACCAATGGATGGGGATGGGTGGCGTGCGCATGCCCACTTTATTTTTCGAGTCACCTTTGTCTTCCTTTTTCAGCTTATCCACATCTTCCGGCAGCAGCTGGCGCGCATAGCTATATTTCTCGACCCCGTCCGTTGTGATCTGCGTCTCGACAATGGTGGGATCGTCCGGCTTTTTCTGCGCCTTCTTGTAGTTCTCGGCATCCATCATGTAGAGGTTGTGCCCGCGGGCGAAAACGACAGTCTTTTCGTCCGGGGAAGGGTAAGCCCACGTGGGAGTCTTCAGGTCCTCAAATCCGTCCAGGCGCGTAATTTTGCCGCTGCTGAAATCGTATTCGAAATAGATCGTGCGCGTGTTGGAGGGAGGTTCCACCGCCTCGCCTGCCTGGCCGCGTCCTCCGCGCTGCATCTGGCCTTTATTACCTTCTTGGTTGTTTTCTTCCTGCTCTTCCTCGCTGGCCTCCTTCTTTACTTCATTGGGAATCACCGCGTCTTTCAGTACTTCTACTTCAAAGCGGATGGCGGTGTCTTTCTTCACGAGCTTTGGATTCTTGATGGGCAGGTGCTGCGGATCGTAGGGAAAATTGGTCAACGTCGAAAGCGACTCGGCAACTTTGGCATTGTCCCACAGCGGCGTCTTCGACTTCTTTGCAAGATCCACGAGCCAATAGCGCGTGCCCTCAGGCGTCTCATAGCTGTACCAAAAGCGGTCTGAAAGCTCGAACCAGTGCGCCGTGACGGATGTGTCAAAAACCAGCTTCGCCATCTTGTCTGGAAAGAAGCGGGACGCCAGATCGTAGTTCGGTCTTGCGGGTGACGCGCTCGATTCTATCTTGCGCTCATCCGTCTTTGTGGACGGCGAGGCGCTCTGCCCCATCAGTTTGGTGGCCATGGCGCTGGACGCCAGAGCAGTCAGGCAGAGTACAACCCAGGAAACACGGCTGTTCGACGCCAGGTTTAGGCGAGCTTTCATCTTAGAGGGTCTCTCTTTCTAACGCGCTATTGCAATGCAGACGTCACCTTCAGAACGCGCCATGATACAGCGCACAGGGTAGGCTTTGCAGAAAAATTGAGCGGGTCCACCTTGATGGCATAGAGGCCGACCGACGGCCAGGTTCGCCTACAGGAGTAGCAGAACAGAGGAACCGCGTTATTAAGGGATGCGAGAACTTCAGCAGCTAGGGTCCGCTCCCGCATCCACAGCTGTTCATTCAACGCCGCCTGCCTGGGCGTGTCAGTCAGGCCACTGACTGGCGTGAACGAGAGTTGCAGAGTCACTCAGAGGCTCCTCCGGGCGAGGTGCGCCATCAGCGGCGAGGGGCGTTTCTCTAAACGACGTTCACAACGTTCACGAAGTTCACTCTGATTTTGTGCCCACCGGTCGTACCTTCTTCATAATCAACGAGTAAGCTCTTGGGCGCGGTACTCATGGAAACAGGATGGGGTGTTCGTCGGCCCCAAGTAACGGCAGATTACTTGAGGTTTTGAACGATAGAATCGCTGGTCTCCGCAATTGTCTTCATGATGTTCGATAGGGTCTCGATGAGTTTGGAACGGCGGTCCATGGTCATTTGCAGCTGGAGCTGGGACACTTCACTCGTGTCCGACATGCTGTCGGCAGTTTGCTCTAAGAGGGTGAAGACGAGCACGTCTGCTTGTTGCGCGGAGACGTGCGGAAAGTTTTTGTGAACGTCGGAAGCAGCGAGTTTTTCGAAGTCAGTCTGGGAAGGGAGACTCATCGCCTCCTCGCGAAATGCGGGGACCAGAAGTTCGATTTTGTGTTTTGTTGCCAGCGGCAAAAGGCGCTGGATCCGGGCGTGTTGTGCCGCGACTGCTGAGGGCATCGGGCGAATCGCCTGCGCGGCCGCTTTGCTCGGCTGTTGGGCGAAGGCCGGGATGTTTACAGCTACCAGGAACGCGAAGACGATCAAGCGAAGTGAGGTCATTGCGCGCCTCCAAGGAGTCACCAGTCGCGCGAACCGGTGAGCCTACCACTTGGACGATTATGCGCTAACCGGAAATCAAACGGAGAACAGCGCTTCGGCGGATGTCCAGTTAGGCTACTTACCAGGCCGATGCAAACGCCGGCACTGATATTCTTATCAAGCACTGGTATTGATGGTCCCTTCCGATGTCGCGGACCAAAGCAATACGCCCTATCTAGATGGGGAAACACTTTGTTGTGCCGACCTAACCATACGTCGTCGTAAGGATGCGTACGCCATTTTGTTTTCCCCTGATAGCAGCCTGAATGCGGATGCGGCTCTTCGCAATACTTACATCCACCAGCACTAACGCTCAAGACGTAATGAGCATTCCTACA
>Ga0209420_1000418_pt1 | contig 22970 bp, 14 predicted proteins | sample BlaSpr_A8_OM1_O1_FD_187972 | JGI IMG/M metagenome (GOLD analysis project Ga0209420, IMG submission 187972) | Forest soil microbial communities from Thunder Bay, Ontario, Canada - Black Spruce, Ontario site 2_A8_OM1_O1 (SPAdes) (version 2) | ecosystem: Environmental > Terrestrial > Soil > Boreal...
CTCCTCGCGCTAAACCAATAGTTGCTCCACGCCTGTATGCCTGTTCCCTCTCGGCCGATCCAGCTGCCGATCAGGTTGTTCTTGTTGGTGTACAAATCGCGGTAAAATCCATCGTAGTAGATGTAATGGCCATTGCGACTCGAGGAGACGCTGTTCGTGTTCGTGCTCTCGACCCGCAGATCCAGTTTTTGTATCTTCGGGAAGTGCGTCAAATAGATCCCCGTATCAATCCCGGCGCGGCGCGGAGAAGCAAGCGGCGAAGGGTCATCGTCCGAAATCGAATCGGAATAAATTGACAACCAATCCCGCACAAATGGCAGCCGGTAAGTAAAATAAAATCCACCGTTGCGTTTTCCGGGACTGTCGTTAGGGCCATACAGCACGGACGATCGAAAATAGTCGGTGTAGCTGTTCCACAGAGCCGCAGGCGTGATCGCGCGCCCCACTCCTCCGAACTCGGCCGTCCTGGAAAGTCCGAACTCCAAATTGGGCGTCGGTTTCAGGCTAACCATCTCGCCGTGCATCAGTGGCCGCGGCGGAAAATCGTTCCCCGAAAGCTTGCCCACAAAGAAATCTGTTTTTATCGGCCCCAGCCAGTGAAAAATCCAGGGAAGGACGAAAGGCCTGATCCGGCTCGCCCGAAACATATAAATCGGCTCCGCGTTGTCGCTAAAAATCAGAACGCTGCCGTCGCCCGGCCCCCACCACATGCTCTGTTTGCCGAAGGCGAAATTCCAATCCGCGACTTTGGCCGCGACGTAAGTGTCCAGCAGGCGAAATTGATTGGTCGCGGCAATCGGCGCGGCCGGCTGCACCGGAGTGTTATCCAGCGTGGCGATCAGGTTTTGGATGGGCTGAGAAAATCCCGGCGCCGACGGCGCGTGCTGATATTCGCCGCGCACATAAAGCGTGAAGCGCCCTGCGGTGGCGTATCCGGAGAAGCCGTCATAAGTATTGAAACCCTCCTGATACGGGCGGCCGTAATTGTTGATAATCGTCTGTCCGAAATGATAGCTGTCATCGAGAGGCGTGCCGTTGATGTCCGTCGCGATGGAATAAAGCGATTCCAACCGCACCGTGTACCCTCCGCCGCTGCCGCTGGCCGCTTCCAGATCGCTTGCGAATTCCCTTTCCAGCGCGTAGTAAAGTCGTGCGGCTTCTCTCGAGCCCGATTCACCGTCGAACGCCACCCGGTCACTGGCCTCCTCCACCAGATGCGCGCACTCGATGCGCGTCCAGGGGCGCTGTCCCAGAAATGCAGTGCGGATGTAGCCCAGCGCCGCGAGCCGTTCGATCGCCGGATATATCCAGCTGTCCAGTTCCACGTACGGCGATCCGCTGCTTCCCAATCTCCTGGCAGGGCTCACGTCGCTCGATTCTGCGTAGGTTTGCCACTCTCCGCCGCCGGCTTCGGGATCGTGATGACGGCGATACACTTGTTGCGCCATAAAATATCCGATCGTACTTCCAATCAGCACGTCCGTCGGAAAATGCTGCTTTGCATCGATGCGCGCCGCGCCCACAGCTGCCGCTAGTCCGTAGCTCACCAGACTCACGTACGGGCTGGGGTATTCGTGTGCGATCACGCCGGCAATCGCCCATGCCAGCGAGGCGTGCTCGGAGGGAAACGAATCGTCGCTTTTCCAGAAGTTCCCCTGAAAATTACCCTGCAGCGGTCGTTCCCTCCCAAACGCGAATTTCAGCGCGTAGGTGACAGCCAGGCTGTTCGCGGCCGCTTCAATAGCAAGAAACCCTGTCTCACGTTTGTGATCGTCATGCGTAAAGCGGCCCAAAAGATAGAGTCCGCCGGCGGCCGCCGCCATCGAGGCGACTCCATAATTTGAAAACTCATTGGCGTGATTCAACCGGCTCGGAGAATTCGACAGATGTTTGCTGACTTCTGTATCAGTCGCCAGCATCGCACCGGTCGCAACGCCCAGCGGCAACAGCCAATCAAGGTCTATTAGTCGTACGTGTGCCGGAGCCGTCCACGTCGCTTCCTGATCCTTCGCAAATCGCTTGAACAGGTGCGGGCCTATCGAAGTGTCGTAATCCTGCGTGGAGTCCGAGGTAAAATCCGTCGTCGAATGCGCCGTGAAGTCCTTGGAAAAGTCCGGTGTGGGCGCTGTCGCCGCGCTCGCCGTAACCCCCGGCGCAACGTTGTTCGCAGCAGTCGGAGCAACGGCCGGCGCAGCGTCCACAGCATCCGCCGGCGAAGCGGCGGAGCCCTCCTGCAGGCCGGCGTCCGGAACCGTCTGCGCGCCAACGGCCTTCGCTTGTTCGCCCGCGGCAGCTTCCTGCGGCGCGGACTGCGCAAAACAACTCGTGCTAGCCGCCGGTGCGATTAGTAAAAAGGAACTCAACACGTATCTGCACCATCCTCGTGTCATTCCTGGATCTCTCGATCTAATAATGCGCGGCGATAAACGCCGTGGACGCAATCGACGACGCCACCTGTGCCGCCAGGAACACCGTCTGCCACTGGACGCCGCCACCGACCGCCTTCTCAGGAACCACTACCGTGTCGCCAGGACGCAGCTCGGCACCGAGAGATTCTCCACTCCACAGCCCTTGGCTGGATCCCAGGACTGAACCATCCGCGCGAATCACAAAAATTGCTTTCTTGTTGGCTAGTTGCGTGGGCCCGCCGGATTGGCCCAGATACCACGACGCGCTCTTTCCCGGACGATAGGAAACAGCCGTCGGGTTGTAGACTTGCCCCGTGACCATGACATAGCTCGGCTTTTTCGGAATTTCGATCGAATCTCCCGCTCGCACATCCACATCCGCGATCGTGTTTTGCCATTGATGGATGTCCGCCGAAATCCGTATGGCCACCCGGCCGGTGGGTGGATTAGAACTCAATTGTTCCAGCGCGGTCTGCCACTGCTGCAGCGCCAGGTCTTTGGCCCGTTTCTTATCCGGATCGGTTTCCGGCAGCAGTTGCAGATTGGACTGTTCATCTTTCACGCGCAGAATCATTTGATCCTGATCTCGCACCTCCAGCTCGCGCACTTGCACGCGACGCAGTACCGCGCCATAGGGATAAGAGTCAGGCTGGAAACCTCCGGCCCTCTCCAGAATCGAGCTCAGTTTTTCGCCGGGACGAATTCCGTATGTTCCCGGGTTTCTCACTTCGCCCTTCACGGTGATCGAGGCGCCCAGGTCATTCCAACCGGGCAGCTGACGAACGGTAAGCACGTCTCCGTTGTGAATCGTAATCGCCGCTTCTGGCCCCTTGGAAAGCGCGCTGGAAAGCGAAATGGATTCGTGCTGCGCCGTCAGAGAGGATTGATTGGCATACTGAAAATGTGTCAGGTCCGCGGTGTTCGTATCCGCGCTCGGCTTTAGTCCGCCGCCCACCTGAATCAGCTCCGCGACGGTCATGTTCGTCGTGAGCGGGTAGCGCCCGGGCCGCGCCACTTCGCCTTGAATGTAGACGGTGGCCGGTTCCACCGCGTCCGGATTGCGGTGAATCAGCAACCGATCGCGCGGCTGCAGCACAATATTCTCGGTGGGATCTCCGGAAAGCGCTTCGCTGAGATTCACGCTGAAGATCTTGAATTTGCCGTCGGGCAGGTACCTGAAAACTTGCGCGTCTTCTTTCTGCGCGTCAGGGGCAAGACCACCCGCCAGATGAATCGCATCTCCCAACCGGATCTGGCCGGAAGTCCGGTAGGTTCCAGGCGCTCGCACATCTCCCCAGACCGACACGACCGGAGGATTTTCAAAATCAAACCGGCTGAAAATACGGACCGTATCCATCGGATGTAACACCGGCGCCTGCGCAGGATTGGCAAACGTATCAGCCAGATCAAAGCTCTCGACCGTCGGATGAAAATCCGGAGGATTCAGACGAATAATTTCCGCATAGTTGGCGGCGGGCTCGGGCAGCAAATCCTTGTAGGAGGCGATCACGTCGGTAACGCGCATATTCTCGCGATACGAGTAGCGCCCCGGACGGATCACGTGGCCGTCGAGATAAATCGCGTCCTGGTTGTACGACGCGATCGGAAAAATCCGGATGCGATCGCCGTCCTGGATTTGGAAAGCTTCCAGTTTCTTCGTCACCTCCGCCGAGTCGCCAATCTCCGGTATGTCCAAACTAAGCATTGTCTGCTTGTCGTGCGCCACCAGGCGCTGCACCTCGATGTGCCGCAGCGCGGCCGTAGGAAGCAGTCCGCCGGAGAGTTCCAGCACGGCTGCGAGGTTCTTTTCATCCTTCAACTCGTAAATCGCCGGACGCCGCACCATCCCTTCCACCGTTACCTGCGGACCAATGGGTGGCACCAGAACCGTGTCGCCATTATCCAGGCGAGCCATATCGCTCTTCACGCCGTGCAGCAACAAATCGTACAGGTCGACGACCTGCACCAACTGATTGCCGCGATAGTGCTTCACGATGCGCAACGATCCTTTCGGAGTGGGGCCACCTGCGGCGAATAGCGCGTTCAGTGGCGTCGAAAGCGAACTGATGTCGTACGCACCGGGGTTTGCCACATCTCCTACTTCGTAGATACGAATCGTGCGTAGCCGCGCCAGCGAGACCTCGGCCGACACATCGCGGAACTCAGTTCGCAATATCCGTTGCAAGTCTTGTTGCACGTCCGCCAGATTTCTGCCGCTGACCAGCACCGGCCCTGCTTCGGGTAGGCTGACGCGACCTTCCCGATCCACCGTGCGGAAAAATCGCTGCGAAACTCCGCCCCACAAATCAATCGAAAGTCCATCACCGGGACCCACCACATAATCGGGACCGACCGGCAGATCCATGGGGATGTACTGCGGATCGCGAGTCCCGTTCTCGAAGACCTCGGAACCGAATCGCCGCGGGGTCGCAGGACGAGGCACCGCCTGAAGGTACATGTCATAAAGCGACGGAATGTCGGTGTATGGACTCTGCTTGCGCGCCATTTCAGCGGGCTCGATCAGCGCGTTTTGCTGAGACCTTCGGCTAGACGGTCGGACCGGAACCACCGGTGACATGCCCGAAGAGGGCGGACCGTTCATGTCGCGGCCCGAAGAACCCAGGCTTGCCATTGCCAGCGCTGCGCTGGCGGAGTCCATTCCCATTCCGCCAGCCCCCATATCCCCGCCGCTCATGTTCGGCAGCGATCCCCCGCCTCCGCCGAAGCCAGAACTGGACTGTTGGTTATCGCCACCGGCCAAGAGCTGCCCCAAAGAACTTCCCGATGAGGATCCCGATCCAGTTCCGGATCCAGATTGGTTCGAACCCATCCCACCGAATAATTGCATCCCGTCAGAGCGATCTCCCAGCTGGTCCGATTGATTGTTGTTTAACGGATCTCCGTTTGCCTGCATCAACAATCCGCGCTCGAGAGGGTTTTCGCCGCCACTTGGGAAGTTGGGGGGAACCGATTGATATTGATCGGGAGACCTGAGTTGAGGCGACTGCAACGCCGGCCCTTGCCGCCCCTGCGATCCGTCATTATCAGCGGGAGCATTCTGCTGCGCGTTCGTACAGTCCAGGTCAGACTGCGGGTCGCAGGCGCTCGCAGTCTGCAGGTTCTTTTGCAGGGTTTTTTGGTGCGCTGCTGCGCGTTCCTCTTCCTGATGTTGTGCCATCCATTTCGTGCGCTCTTCCACCAGAAGTGCTTGCTCTCTGCCAAGTTCCGATTCGGGATTAACTCTCGGTACAAGAAATCCGTATTTCTGCACGATCGTTGTCGCAATCGACCGGAAACGGACGTCGGTCTCCAGGCGCTCAAAGATCGCGTCGTTGGTCAGGTCCGAGTCACTGATGATTTGGCCGTGGTCTGTCGCGTCCTTAGCCACCCAGCGTTTCAACTCGACCATCAGTCCAACTTCTGTGAGCAAAACCGCCTTTAGCTCCGCTGCCGAGGCCGCCACGCGGCTCAAATTGTCGCGCCCCAGGTCCGAGCCAATCGTTGAAGTCGGACGCTGATTTTGCGCTCGTATTGCGCTGCATCCCAACCCCAGAGCGACCAGCGCGCAGATAACTCCACGCGCAGTGCCCCACGGAATTCGCGGCGCGCTCGCGTTTTTTACGGTTTTTGCACAATTCATCGCAATCACTGGACCTTATCCAACGTCTGAATCTTTCCGCGAATCGCGCTCAGCATGCCCGCTTCGGAAGCTTCGATTTGATTCGACTCAATGCAAACAGACGTCCAATAAAACATCGAACTGTTCCGGTCCGCGGCAATCGCGATTACTCGCATGGGAGGATGACTCCGCAGAAGGGACATGCAAATATCAGGAAGATTGTTGGATTTTTCCAAAGCGACGATTAGAAAGTCCGGATGAGTTTCTTCCACGGCATGTTGCAATTCAGCCTCTTGCTCGATCTCGCCAACTATTTCGATGTCGGGCTGATCCGAAATCGTGGCCATCACCAGTTCGCGGAGCAACCGCGGCCGATTCGCTACTAACACCCGGATAGGATTCATCAACGTCCTCCGCAACAGCGGAAATTTGCGTAGCAGTATAGGTATCGCGGCTAGTCGGCGGTAGGTTCAATTACGATTCAGAAGCAAACACGCAAGACAGTCCCGGAAGTTTCTCGGAGGCGAACAATTTAGTAACGATGCGAATGCACACAAAGTACTAATTCGTACCCAATGTGAGTTCTACTGAATTAGGTACTGCGTACTACACAGATGACTGTAGGGACGGTACGACGTGCCGCCGCGATCTCCCGAGTTGAGCTGCTCCGGCATGACGATGGTCCCGAGATGCCGGCCCGACTTGACTGAGACCGCCCACCACGCCACATTGGCCAAGGTTGCCGCCAATCGGGCCATGTGGCTTGCTAGCAAGGGGACGGGACGGGAAAAATTTTCCCAAAGGTCTAAAGGCCAAGCTTGCAGGGTCAGGACTACAGAGTGAGAGCTGAACGAGCGGGCGTGCAAACCGTCGGGCAGTTATCCGGTTACAGCGATTGTTCCGATGAGCGCGGCACACTGATTTTCGGATAGCACATTTTTCCCGCAGCGTCGCACGGTTCCTTACATTCGCCTTGCTTGGCCTACCATCTCTACCAGAACTGTTCTGGCTTCCACCGGATTATTCACATCCCGCAAGAATGCAATGCGGGCACTGCGCATGCCATCTTGGGTCTTCACGCGTACCTGAAAGCCGAGACGGTCGACCGAAGTCATCGAGATTTCTTGAGAGTCGATTCCGGCAAATGCTCGCGCAAGCAGGACGAGCGCATCTCCGTGATCGATATTCATGTGCTGCATGATCTCGGTTGCAGCGTCGGCCAGCGGGTCGGGTTGCCCGCTGTAGTATTCCGAGGCAGAGATCCAGCCCATCACCCCGAAACCACCCACATAGTAAACGTCCACCACCTCCATGCGGTAAAAGGAAAAATCGTCAAAGTCTACCCAATATCTGCTGTTGGCATAGCGTGCCAGGTAGAGTTTTCGTGCTTCAGCAACGTCCCGCTCAGGTACGGGCAGGATATTTCCTAGTAACGTCACCCGGGATGCTCCCAAGGGATCGCCGATGATGTCGGGCTGGGTCACTAGCAGGCTGGAACGCGGGTCCGCCTGCACATTTTGCGTGTGCATGGCCATCGTGCTAATGAGAAATACAGGATTCGCGTGTTCGTCCAATCCGAAAGGCATCACCGACCCAAAGGGGTAACCCTGCTGTTTACGCGAAAGAGTCGAGAGACTCCCGACCCGTCCTAGATGCATCAGAGTTCGCGCTCGATCGGCGAACGTAGGCTCAGCGACCGCAGCTTGGTTACTCGCCACGCCCGAGCCCGCATGTTTCCCCGTTGGTAATGAAGACATTCCGCTCTCCGATATGCTTTCCGCACAGAATCGATTCTTTTGTCCTTGGATCAAGCTAGCACGTCCGGGCTGGAGCTGTCTGTTTAAAGGGAATGCCCAGTTGCAAAATTCTCCGCGCCTCGTAAGGATTCAAGAAGATGCCAGTCAAGCGCCAGCCGCAATGCGCCGCTTGCGTGTCTTCAGTGCGCGGGGGGAGAATTACGCCTGGAGGTGAGCACCGATGGTACACACAATTGTAGACGGGACGTTTCGGCAGACCAATTTAACCAACGAATCTTCCGAGTATTTGGGCAAACGCGAAGAGCTTCGTTTCGCCGAAATTGAGCTCATGCGCCAACGCGAACGCGTCGCCGAGCTGCGCCGCCATCTTCCACTGGGCGCTCCGATTCCGGATTATCAATTTGAAGAAGGCCCGCGCGATCTCAGCGCAGGTGACGCTCCCCTCCACTCCGTCCGCCTGAGTGAGCTTTTCACCAAACCCGATCGCTCCCTCATCATCTATCACTTCATGTATGGAAAGAAGCAGAGCAAGGCTTGCCCGATGTGCACTGCGTGGCTCGATGGAGCCAACGGAGTGGCCCATCACCTGGCTCAAAATCTCGATTTCGCAGTCGTCGCCGCCGCGGACGTCTCCACCTTGCGTACCTACAGTCGCGCACGCGGGTGGGACAAGTTGCGTCTCCTTAGCGCTGGCAACAGCACCTTCAAATACGACTTAGGCAGCGAAGACGCCGAGGGACATCAGGACTCCACAATTTCCGTATTCACCCGCGACGCCAACGGCAAGGTGCGCCACTTCTATACGGCGCATCCTCGGATGGCTACCGAGATCACTGAGCGCGGCATCGACCTGCTCGCTCCCGTCTGGCACTTCATGGACCTCACTCCGCAAGGCCGAGGCAACTGGTACGCCAGTCTTGCGTACGGCACGAAAGTCCAGGCCGCCTCTACCTAGCTACAGCAACTGGGAATTTCATCACTGACAGGGATGGGATCTAGGACGGCAGCACCGGTCGCGACCGATTTGAGACGTTGGCCGCAGAAGATCAGTAGCTCACCTGGTCGGTCACTGATACGGACCGATGCGATGACAGCGGCGTTCGCCCTGATCGTGGACAAGGAGCACACGCACATGAGGCCAAAGAACACGATCTGCCTCTGGTTCGACAAAGACGCGCCTGAGGCGGCGCGCTTCTACGCCGCCACCTTTTCGGATAGTGAAGTAATCGCGGTTCATAAGGCTCCCAGTGACTTTCCGGGCGGCAAGAAGGGCGATGAGCTGGCGGTGGAGTTCACGGTCCTGGGAATTCCCTGTCTCGGTCTCAACGGCGGCCCGGCGATCAAGCACAGCGAGGCTTTTTCCTTCCAGATCGCGACGGACAATCAGGAAGAGACGGACCGTTATTGGAACGCAATCGTCCGCAATGGCGGAACGGAAAGCGCGTGCGGTTGGTGCAAGGATCGCTGGGGCCTTTCCTGGCAGATTACCCCGCGCGCGCTAACCGATGCACTGCCGGCTGGTGGCGGTGAGGCAAAGCGTGCCTTCGAGGCGATGATGACAATGAAGAAGATCAACGTCGCCGCCATCGAGGCAGCGCGGCGAGGCTAACGCAGACACGCCGTTATTAGTCCTGGATCGCGCACACCGGAAGTTATCGGTTCGTGGGTCGGATCAGTACCTCGATTTTTCAGTTCGTTTGCTCCGTGAGCGCGGTCAAAACCACACCTCTAGAGCTACAATCTCCGGTACATGCTGCCAGCTTAACCGGTCGGTGCAACACTTTCCTGAAGTGGACGCGTCGCGCACGACGGGGCCCGATTGTTCAGGTAAGATGGCTGCGATGCTGGCCCTCAGGTCCACCTTACGGACTCATCCACTTGCCACTCTGGGCCTGATTGCGCTCTTCATAATCGCGTCCACGCAGTGGCTTCGCGATGCCAGAGATCGCATTGACGAGATGCTTCATGGAGACCAATACGTAAGAACTCCATTCAATCTCTATGGTTTCAACTTTGAAGTCGGCTCGCTCGATACTTCCGCCGAAGCAGCCGGACTTCGCAAAGGGGACGTCGTCCTCGCCGTAAACGGACGTCCCCTCGATGGTCTCGCCGACTACCTCGGACCGGTGCGCCGCGCCAGGGTCGGTGATCGCCTCCGCGTGCGTGTCCGCCGCTGGACACCCGCTGGCCCGACCGAGCAGGACCTGTCGATTCCGCTGCAGCAGTTCACCTATGTCGGATTTACCAGAGGCGCCTCACCAGCGTACTGGCTCGTCATCGCGCTGCGCATCTTTACACCATTGCTGTGTATGGCTCTCGGGTTTTGGGTCGCAGCCATCCGCGTCTACGATCGCGCAGCATGGAATCTGCTGTTCATGATGTTAAGCGTGGCCAATCTGGTCCAGGACGACCGCACCATCTGGGGCCGCGAGGATGCCCTACAGCCGTTCCTCACCGTTTTCAGCTTGGGACTCATTCATGTCGGTCCGATCGCGCTTGCGTACTTTGGCATTACCTTCCCGGAGCCGCTTGCCTTCGACCGGCGTCATCCTTGGGTCAAATGGATTCTCCTCGGCCCCATGTTGGCCCGAGCTGTAATTTTAGGCTTCGTTCTTGGCCTGCTGTTACATCATCAAGCGGTCACTCTGGCGTTTCGGCCGGCGTTGCAGCTCATCGCCACACCCGGCACAGTCCTCGAACTCATCACGATCGCCGTATTCTTCGTCTGCCTTTTCTATAAGACGGCGACCGCGGTCAACCCTGATGCGCGCCGCCGTCTGCTCCTTCTCGACACCGCATCCATATTGGGCCTGCTGCCATTCCTCATCCTCGTTATCGTTTTCAGGGCGCGGGGCATCGGCTTTCACGGTTGGTACGGGGCTCTTTCCATCGCAATGCTAGCCATTTTTCCGCTGACCATGGCCTATGTAATCGTTGTCGATCGCGCCATGGACGTGCGAGTAGTGGTGCGTCAGGGCATGCAGTACGTGCTTGCCACTGGTAGCATCCGAGTCTTACAAGTTGTCATCAGCATTGCGATCATCATTGCCGCCGCCAGCATGAGCGCGAATACCGGCGTTGCCTTGCGAGTTGCCTTTATCTCGCTTGGTTTCGTCTTGCTTGGCGGCGTGCGCGGATTTGCGCAGCGCCTGCGCGGCTGGATCGACCGCCGCTTCTTTCGCGAAGCCTACGAAGCCGATGCCATCCTCGCCGATCTCGCCGCCAAAGTGCGCAGCATGACCGAGATCGGCCCGCTACTGGAGACCGTCGCCACTCGTATTGCCGATGCCCTGCATGTGCCCCGCATCGCCATCTTGTTGGAGGGCAACGGCGCGTTTCGCCCGGCTTATGCGCTCGGCTATCCCGCCTTTCCAGCCACCTGCCTGTCCGACCAGAGCCTGACCGTCAGGCGCCTCAGCAAAACGCAACATGCTCTGGTCGACTTCGACAACGCAGAGTCCTGGGTGCAGCTTACCGACAACGACGAGCGCGCTGCGCTCCAAGAACTGAAGCCAGAGCTGCTGTTGCCCTTGTCTCTGAACGACAAAGTGCTCGGCATCATGAGTCTGAGTCCCAAACGCTCCGAGGAGCCCTTCTCGAAAACGGACATACGGCTGCTGGATTCAGTCGCCGCACAAACCGGCCTTGCGTTGGAGAATGGCAGACTCACCGAAGCAATCAAGGCCGAGGCTGCCGCACGCGAGAAACGCAATCGCGAGCTGGAGCTTGCGCGCGAGGTGCAAGAGCGCCTCTTTCCGCAGGAGTTTCCTCGCTTGCCCGGGCTCGATTACGCAGCAAAATGCCGGCCCGCCCTGGTCGTCGGTGGCGATTATTACGATTTCATCCCCGTATCGGATACTGTTCTGGTCATCGCCATCGGAGATGTCTCCGGCAAAAGCATCTCAGCCGCCCTGCTGATGGCGACACTGCGCGCCTTCCTTCGTGGCCAGGCAATTGACAGCCATACCGATCTCACCGCCGTGATCACAAATCTCAACCGCTTGGTGTATGAAAGCTCCGCCTCGGATCGCTATGCGACGTTCTTCTTGGCCGTCTTGGATTCATCAACGCGCGTCCTGACATATGTAAATGCCGGACATAACTCGCCTATTCTGTTGCGAGCAGCCGGTATAGGCACTGACCTGCTGCGCCTAGACGAAGGTGGCACGGTCGTCGGTTTGATGTCAGATGGGTCTTGGGCGCAGGGACAACTACGACTTGATGCGGGAGATCTGTTGGTTGCGTTCACCGATGGCATTAGCGAAGCGATGAGCGCATCAGATGAGGAATGGGGCGTGAGCGGCCTGATCGCTGCGCTCCGAACAACCGAATCCGCGTCGTCCCAAGAGATACTGGATAGCCTCATGGCCTCAGCGGACGCATTCGTTGCGGGTGCTCCTCAACACGATGATATGACTCTGATTGTCATAAAGGCCATTTGAGTGTTCGTGACCGATGCGATGCGGGAATTTCCGGTGGATTGCCAGCAGTGTGGCGCCCGATACGCGTTGGCTGAGTCGCGGCACGCTGAGCAATCTTAGCATCGCGCATCTCACAGCGCTCAATATGACGGGCCAAACCGAAAGTAACGCGGGTCAACTGCGACAGAAGGAACCGAGCGGATGGGACGGAAGGTAGCAACCTGTATTGGGTGGCACGAGTCGTGTGGCTGGAGACAGTCAAGGTGACACAGAGAAACAGAAGCGCTAGAAAAAGATGCAGTTCGTGCGCCGCCGGAGAAATGTGTCCGAGCTTGGTAGAAAAGAACAGAAAACCGGCGAGGCGCTCAGAGCAGTCGGATGAATTGGAATGACATATCCAAGCTGGGGTACGATTAGTCCACTGTGCATCTTGGTTGAGAAACGGGAGGTGGTATGCGGACGTTGATTCGGGACCTGCGCTACGGCGTTCGCACGCTTTGCAAGAATCCTGGCTTCACCGCAATCGCCATACTCACGATGGCGCTCGGTATCGGTGCGAACACCGCCATTTTCAGCGTTGTGAACGGCGTGCTTCTTCGCCCGCTTCCTTTTCGCGATCCTTCCCGGCTGGTTCTGATAGCGGAAAAAAGTCCATTTCCCGTAATTTCCACCTCCCGTGAAAATTATCTGGATTGGCGCGACCAGAGCCGCTCCTTCGAAGCAATGGAAGCGACCCGCAGTGGCTCCATCACGCTGACGGGCGCCGGAGAACCCGACCGCCTGAATGTTTGCATGGCCACGGCGGGACTTTTTCCCATGCTCGGAATTAACGCGCAGGTCGGCCGCAATTTTCTCGCAGAGGAGGATCGCGCGGGCGCCATGCCGGTTGCACTCCTCAGCTACGGTTTGTGGCAGCGGCGCTTTGGCGGCTCTCCAGACATCATTGGCAAGACGATCCACCTGGACTTGCAGCCCTACACCGTCGTTGGCATTTTGCCGAACGGCTTCCAGATTCTTCAGCCTGCGGATGTGTACTTGCCGTTTATGCCTTGGGCGAAAACGCTCCCTGACGATCGCAACTGGCATCCCGGCATCATTCCGCTCGCCAGGCTCAAGCAGGGCGTGTCCCGAGAGCAAGCCCGTGTTGAAATGCTGGGAATCACCAAGCGGCTCGAGCAGCAGTATCCGGATTACAACACGGGAACCAGTGCGGATGTTGTAGGCCTGCAGGACCAGATTGTGCAGAACTCGCGTCCCGCGCTCCTGCTTCTGCTCGGCGCAGTGAGTTTTGTACTGTTGATCGCCTGCGCAAACGTCGCCAACCTCTCGCTGGCCCGCGCAACTTCTCGCGGCCGGGAAGTCGCCATCCGCACGGCGATGGGCGCAAGCCGCGGCCGGGTCATCCGGCAACTTCTCACCGAGAGTGTTCTCCTTTCCGTGGCGGGCGGCCTGCTGGGTGTGATCGTGGCTTGGGCTGCCGTTGGGCTCTTGCCTAAGATCGCGGCCGACAGCATCCCGCCGGGCACGCCGATTGGATTGGATCCGTGGGTACTGGCTTTTACTGGGGTGGTTTCGCTGTTCACCGGATTGCTCTTCGGCATTGTGCCGGCACTACGCACGGCGAAGTTGGATTTGCGCGAGACCCTGAAGGAGGGCTCGCGCGGCTCGACGGCTGGGCCCGGCCAGCATGTGCTGCGCGGTGCGCTGGTCACTTTGGAAATTGCGCTGGCGATGCTGCTGCTCGTTGGGTCTGGGCTGCTGTTGAGAAGCTTTTCGCGATTGCAAGAGGTGCCGCCGGGTTTTGAGCCCGATCATCTTCTGGTCGCTGACGTTCCTCTGTCGCCGACGGCCTATGCCAAGCCGGAAGATCGCTACCAGTTTTTCGACCGTCTGGTCGAGCGCGCCAAGACGCTCCCTGGTGTTCGATCGGCCGCTGCGGCTTCTTTTCTTCCCGTCAGCGGGGGCGGTTCGATCATCCACTTCAATATCACCGGGCGTCCTCCGAAATCGCCGCATGAGTTTGTCGCGGCAGGGTACCGCACCATAACTCCGAATTATCTCGAGACATTGGGTGTGCCGTTGCTGCAAGGCAGATTTCTTACGCGCGCGGACAATGACAAGTCGCCGGCGGTCGTGCTGATCAACGCCACGATGGCTCGCACTTTTTTCCACGATGAGAATCCGCTCGGAAAGCGGCTGCAGCTCGGCGCGCTGCCCGACAAGGAAGTGCCGACCATGGAAATCGTCGGCGTTGTCGGCGATGTTCATTTCGGCCTCGGCACTGACCCGCAGGCGGAAATGTACTTGCCCTATCGGCAGGCGGATTTGATTTTGCCGGTGTTCCAGCTTTCGTTGGTAATGCGCACGGCAGGCGATCCCTCGCTGCAAACGTCGGCACTGCGCAGCGCACTCGCGGAGATTGATCCCAATCAGCCGCTGGTGAAAGTTCGCACCATGGAAGAGAACATGGTCACCACGGTGGCGCAGCCCCGTTTTCGTACGTGGCTCATCGGAATCCTGGCGATACTCGCTCTGGTGCTCGCGGCGGTCGGCGTTTACGGGGTGATGTCTTATACCGTAACCCAGCGCACCAGTGAAATTGGCGTTCGTGTGGCGCTGGGCGCGCAGCCGCAGGATGTATTCCGCGTCGTCGTTGGCCAAGGGTTGCGGCTCGCGCTATTTGGTGTTGGCCTTGGATTGGTGGCAGCTTTGGTTCTGACGCGCCTGCTGCAAAGCTTTCTCTTCGGAATCAGCGCATACGACCCCCTTACATTTATTGCCGTTTCGCTTCTCCTGAGTCTTGTAGCAGTCGCAGCGTCCTATTTCCCTGCGCGTCGCGCCACCCGCGTCGATCCCATGATCGCCCTGCGCTACGAATAGGATTTAGCTTCTAACCTTTGACTTTTTAAGTTTCAGTAGTCCGTAACGCGCTTACCGGAAACCGACCTTTCATCAGCTCGCTCCGTACCTTTCTGCTTGATTTCCACAGGAACCAGGGCGTAGCTTCCGGTCGCGGGACGCTCACTGCGATGCACGCCGGAGCGCTCCCTCGGGCCAATCCACCCACAGTTAAGAGGCGGAAATGGTCAAGAGCATATCCTCATCGTACTGGCGTCCCGCAATCCTAAACCTGAGGGACGCGTTTGAAAGCCAACGGACAACTCTAATGGGCCTAATTTTCCAGCGGTGACGTTGACCGCTACGGCGGGCGCTCGCATGAACCGAAGCGAATTGAAGCAAGGAGCGGGCGAGTGGTTTCTGCTTGGAATCCTGCTCTTTCTCGGCGTTCTGGTAGTCGTCCAGTTCATCCTGCGTGGCTAGGCCAGTTGCGTTGCGAACGACGCTCGGGTGACGAACCACAGCGTGGACCTGCAAGTTAGGCGGCAGCCTGCCAATTGTTCGTTTCGGTGAGAGGAACTGCTTTTTCTAGATTACCTGCGTGCGATTTCGGTCCGGCCGATTCACTGACCAGCCGGCAGACCGTCGCTCGGGAGATGGGAACGTGAGGCAACGTGCAGCGGAAAAACATCCCCTTGGTCCTAGCAGTGGTCATCGCAGCAGTGCTGTTCATGTGGCCGATCCGGCAAGCGCTGCTGCCCGCCTGGCCGGGATATGGCGTTAGGTCGTATGTTCGCGTGAACTCCCCACTGGTTGCGCTCACGCATGTCCGCGTAATCGACGGCACGGGCGCTCCTCCTCTCGAAAATTCTACGGTTGTCCTTTCCAACGGCAGGATTCAGGCCATTGGTAGCGCACTGGCGACTCCCCTGCCCCGTTCCGCTCAAGTACTTGACCTCACAGGTTACAGCGTCATTCCTGGACTGGTGGGTATGCACGACCACATGTTTTACGGGGGCGTGAAGAATCTGTTTAGCTTTTCAGGCTTTGCGGTGAGCGAAATGGGGTTCAGCTTTCCTCGCCTCTATCTCGCCGCTGGCGTAACCACGATTCGGACTGCGGGCGCCATCGATCCGTCTGCTGATCTCCGGTTGAAGGATCAAATTGACGATGGTTGGGTCGTCGGGCCCAAGATGCATATCACCGGGCCGTACATGAACGGAAATTCTACTCCCGAGAAAACAAGAAAGAGTGTTGAGCAGTGGGCGGACAAAGGCGCGACCTCCTTCAAAGCCTATATGTACATAACCCGCGCGGAGCTGGCTGCCGCAATCCGGGCGGCTCACGAGCGCGGTCTCACGGTCGCCGGACATCTTTGCGCGGTTGGTTTTCGCGAAGCCGTGGCCCTGGGGATTGACAGCCTTGAGCATGGGCTGGTTGAGGATGCAGAATTCGTACCCGACAAAACACCCGACGTCTGTCCGTCGCGAGAGTCGATCGACGCAAGTCTGGTTCAGCTTGATCTCGACAGCGATCCCGTGCAACAGCTGATCCGCGATCTTGTCCGCCATCACGTCGCGATCACCTCCACGCTGCCCGTCTTCGAAACCTACGTCCCGTTTCGGTCGCCCATTCAAACCCGCGTCCTCGAGGTACTGCAACCTGCTTCGCGCACAGACTACCTGGCTGCTCGCGCGCGTGTGAATGAAGAAGGGCGGCAGTCCTCGTGGACCGAGCTGCTCCGTAAAGAAATGCAATTCGAGCGCGATTTCGTGAAAGCGGGCGGCCTGCTGCTGGCGGGCGAAGATCCCACGGGCAACGGCGGCAACGTAGCCGGATTCGGCGACCAACGCGAATTGGAGTTACTCGTCGAGGGAGGCTTCACACCTCTGGAAGCCATTCACATCGCCACCGCGAACGGCGCCGCGTTCCTTGGAGAGTCCGAGCGCATTGGCTCGCTCGCTCCCGGTAAGCAGGCGGACCTGGTGGTCATCAGAGGTGATCCATCGTCGAACATCGCCGACATTGAGAAAGTAGAGGTCGTCTTCAAAGATGGAGTCGGTTACGATTCGGCCAAGTTGATCGAATCCGTGCGAGGCTCCGTGGGATTGCACTGAATCGGCGACGACACTCAACCAGTGGAGGCTCGCGTCTCCTCATCCATGGCGACCCCGCCAAAGTCCGAGATGCCGATCAGGATTTTGTCACGCCCTGGAAGAACCCTCACTCGATTGACATTGCAACGTTTCAGGAATTTGCGGCCGTACTGAGGAGGAAGCTTTCGAGGAAAACCGTCCTAAACGTACTGAGCGCGGTTCTCTCCGTCCTCGATTACGCAGCTGGCCGCCGCGCCACACGTATATCCAAGGTGCGCTTCGTAGATATTTGATGACGCCGGAGCGTGAGCAGTTTTTGCGCGAAGCCAAGAAGCCCGACTGCAATCTGCCGCAATGCGGCGCAAGCGCACGCGTTACCGGATAATTGAAAAATCTCGCGGATCCTAAACAAATCGCCGAGCTGGAATCCAGGGCCAGTACGAAACTAAGCGCGAGCCGCCTTTGTGGTCCGATACGTCGGTACGAATACCTCGCTTACGAACGTCTCGAGACTCGTCGGAGTAGTGTTTTTTGGTGAGCGCGGTTCGAGCGTACGCATGTATCCGGAATTCAGGGACTCTGCCATTTCTAACAAAAGATCCACCATGCTGGAGGACATTCCCATTTGCAACAGAGCAGGCTTCAACTGTTCTGCAGGCATATGCTTATACGCCAGGTCGGGCTTGCCAATTGCATCGCCAACGATTCTGGCAACTTCGTTATATGTAACATCGCCGGCTCCTTGTAGTTCGCGCGGGTGTTTCCCCTCGAAATCGAGCTTCAGTAAGGCATGAGCAGCCACTGCCCCGATATCACGCGTTGCGATCATCGGCAATCGCAGATCGCCCTTGACTGGTCCAGCCATGTCTCCGAAAGACTTAATCACACCAACCTGGGGCAGCATGTTTTCCATGAAATACCCGGCTCGCAGGTAAAGTGCATTTAATTCGGGGATTCCGTTGAGTTTTTCTTCAAGACTGTGCAGGCCGACCACGGGGCCCGTTTTCTCCGATTTGTCCGCACCGAAGCTACTCAAAACGACGGCATGTTTTAGGCCGTTCTTCACGATCGCGGACACCAAGGCGTCGCTCACTTGTTCTTGGTAAGCGCGAACATTCGGTGCGCCACTATTCGGTGGGATCATCGCGTAGGCTGCCTTCGCGCCCGAGAAGGCCTTCGTCAGCGAGCCCGCGTCGGTAGCATCAGCGACGAATGCTTCTGCTCCCTTCTGCGTAAATCGTTCCAGCCGCTTCGCGTCACGGCCTATGACGCGCACCTTTGCTCCTCTTGCAAGCAGCCTCTCCGCCACGATGCTTCCCGTGTTTCCCGTCGCACCCGCAATGACGTACATTTGCGCCCCCTCGCCGGTTGTTTCTCGGCCTCTCTGTTTAAGTAGATGCCTGGGCGGGATGTGAAGACTCAAATTGGGTGGGACGGGTCGAACTTTCCATTCGGTTTTGCGGCTTCCGATGCGTGGTACGTGTGCCGGCGCAAGGCAGGGATTCTCAAATCCTTCTATGAGAAGGCCGGTCGGAGTCAATGAGTTTTTGTTTTCCTGTCGGTGGATCCAAACCTTGTCACCGGGCCGCCTCGGTCGCCATCCTTCCATCCGCGGTCTTAGCTGAGCCATGGTCGCTCGCTGCCAGGTGGGCGTCCTTGATTCCGTAGGTGCTGCGACCTGGTAATCGACCTTGGCTCGCGTCTCGCGACGGGAGTTGGGCCAGGACTTGGGCGCAGTCACCTGCTCTCGGCGGTTGAGCTCGGTTGTTAACATTCACACGTTGCTACTCGAAACCGGCCGAAAGACGATCCGGAACCGTTTCAACGGGCTTTTTGTTATACCGGCAATCGCAAGCCCTCGGGCTTGATTGATACATCGAAGCTCAAATTGAATAGGAGCGAGGAGACTAATCATGAAGAAACAATATGCGGTTGTAACGCTCGCTGCTGTGCTGATGGGCACGACTCTGCTGCTGGAGAGGACTGGTAGAGTTGCTGCGGCGGGGCCAAGCGGCATCAAGAATGTGGTTCTGGTCCACGGTGCATTCACCGATGGCTCCGGCTGGGAAGCTGTCTTCAACATTCTCACGAACGACGGGTACACGGTGGCTGTCGTGCAGCAGCCGGAGACCTCGTTTGCCGAAGACGTCAAGTTCGCAACTGCGATGATCGATCGGCAGTCCGGGCCCGTGGTTATCGTCGGCCACAGCTACGGCGGAGCCGTTATCACCGAGGCCGGCAACGATCCAAAAGTCGCCGCCCTTGTCTATATTAACGCCTTCGCGCTGGACAGCGGGGAAAGTTCTGCCACCATCGAGAAAGCCGTGCCCCCAGCCGGCACGGGGATCAAAGCTACCGCCGATGGCTACCTCTACATTGACCCAGCAGCCTTCCATTCCGATTTCGCAGCGGACGTTCCGGAAACGAAGACCGCGTTCATGGCTCAGTCGCAGGTTTTGTTCTCCACCGACTCGTTCACCTCCGCGGTTACGACTCCGGCCTGGAAGTCGAAACCCACTTGGTACATGCGCTGTTGATAGGCGTTGCCATTATCCTGATCGCGGTCTTGACGTTAGTGGTGATGGTTACGGTGCCCGAGCTTCGAATCGTATTTTGGGCTGGACCCAGAGCCAAAGCCCGACCCAAAGATCAGCATTCCGGCGCCGCGCGCGCCCAGCATCAGCCGGTACCTGCAACACCGCCGAAACAGGTATCGGCAGTGGTCGGCCAAGCGCGCGCGACGAAGACCCCCCGCCGATGATCCAAGCCATTGCTCCAAACGGAATAGCAAACGCCGCACCCAATTTCGGAGATCAAAGGGTCTACAATTTTGGGCCACTCTCCAGACGGATTACTCAGCAACAACACGATGAGATTATTCCGATGCTAACGAACGACCATGCGCGTGTCATCGTGTGGGCTTATTCAACTGATACAGACACGTGGGGATTAGCGAAAGCCCTTTACGGCGCACTAAAAGATTCTGGATGGACGATGGAGGACCCAGACGTTCAAGCCGCAATAGCAGTCAACCCGAACGGATGCGATGTGGCAGTATTTATTCCTGGTGTGCCGGGTCAGCTTGTCACTCAGCTTCCCAGTGCGCCTCGAGAAGTATTGAACGTGCTGAAGACACTCGGTCTGACATACGGACTGGGGTATTCGGATAAGCTCGGAGACGCCACCGTCAAGCTCGTTGTCGGCCCACGTTGACGCTACCGACTCGCCTCTGCGTCTGCCGCAGTGGTCTCAACAAGGCTATAGTCGCAACCTTCCACATCGGGGTGATTCTCGTCGCAAGGGATCAGCAGGATCGCACGGCCGTGACCGCTAGGTGCTTGTCCGTGTCCGGCAATCTCTCCGCGATCGTTGATGCTAACCGCCCCCAGTGGAGAGAGGTCGGTTTTGGAAGACAAGAGCGTGCCAAGGTCAACCATAGGGCCCCCGTCCTCCCACAGGAATGCACCTTGACCACAGCCGTTATTCCCCCAATTGCCGACAACTTGCCTGTTGGAGTTAATCGCAAACGCAGAGGCACAGCCGTTGATGGCCCCGAGGTCGTGCATCTTTCCATCCCAGAGGAACGCATCGAGCTGGTTGTCACCTGCCAAGTAAGATTGCCCGACAACTTCCCCAAAATCATCGATCAGCGAGGCCGCTGAGTCACTCCCGCCCAACGTACCCAAATCCTGCATGCCCTTGGCCTTCGTCCACAAAAAGGCGTGTTGCAACTGGTCTCCAGCCAAGTCGGATGCGCCGACCACCCGACCGTGGTTGTCTAGCCAGTATGGGAAGCCACAGGTACCTCCCAGACCTCCGAGGTCGATCATTTTGCCGTTCTCCCAAAGGAACGGATCTTGAGTTGGGATTAGCGCTCCCCCGAAAGCACACGGAGTCGCGACCTGGTTCGGTGTCTGGTTCGTGTACGAGATGCCGACGACCTGCCCTCGCTCATTGATCGCCATGCCCCAGGCATCAGTTCCGGTGCCGAGAGTACCCAAATCGGTCATCACTCCGTCTTGCCAAAGAAAGGCTCTTTCCTGATATGGATACGGATATGGATCGAAATGGTTAAATTGCGACGACAATTGAAAGAATGAATAAGCATCGGGGACTGTATTGGTTGTCACTCCGACAACCTGGCCACGGCTGTTGACGGACTCGGCTTCACTTTCGTATCCCCCTTCGGGCAAAGTTCCGAGATCGATGATCTTGCCGTCGCGCCACAGCACGGCACGATTCTCCGGGAAATTCTGGGGCGAGCCCGGATCCAGCGGATCCAGTTCGCCATTCTGTGAAGTCCCGGCAATCAGACCGTTTGCGCTGATCCACGCAGCAGCACTGCTCAGGCCTTTGTGCAGCTCTGGGAGTTCGGACCTGACACCAGCCTGCCACTGAAATGCGCGAGAGGCGTAGCACGGTGTTCCGTCATAGTTAAAACAGAAGTTTTGGTCGCCGCTGTTGCCCGAAAGTCCAAAGGGATCCAGCGTGGACGTATCCGCCCAGGACGAGAACGCTCCGGCGTTGTTCAAGGCTTGAAACGGACCGCCGTATTGGTAGGGGCTCATGTAGCTCTCGGGCCCCCCGAACGTCCCCATGTCAATGAGCTTGTAGTGGTGGTGCCGGTGTTTGTGATCTGGGTTGTCCTGCGCAACAAGCCCGGCCGCGGTCGCCAGCGCGGCGAGTAAGGTCAGTGCGATGTATATGGTCAGATTCTTTTTCACGATTTCCTCCTTGTAGGCCGCCACCTTCAGGTAGCTCCGCGAGCTGCTCGCGAGCTGCTCCACACCCAACCCAAGCCGCTTTGAGCCCCACATCTCATACCTCTGGTGGGGGATTCGCGATCGAGGTCTATTCCATTGCGGTGCAGATGGGAGCAAGCCCAGCGGTCGCGCCCGTGTTGAGGTAATCATCAAGCGGATGCGGTCCTAGCTCCTCAATGACCGACGCGAAATCGGGGGTGTAGGTAATGATGCCCCACTGCGGCGTGAAGACAGGTGTATTACCCGCTTGGGCTGAGAAGTCATTTCCGTAGTAACCCCACTGCAGATTACTGTCGGTCCCATCGGGGCCGGGCTCTTCCTGATACGTGCTGACGTAGTCCATCCAGGCGGGGATCGACTTGCCGGTCGTGTAGTTGTAAATCCTGCCGGCATAGGCTTCGAGGCGATAGCCCTCGATCAGCTGTTCGCTTGCATTGTAAAAGCGAACGGCGTTCCAGTAGGCGGTGAGCTGGTCGACCCATAGAAACTGCTGCGTGCCTGTCAAGGGACACGGCAAGCCGCCAAACGTCTCGTCGGGGTTGCCATTAGGGTTGCTGGCGAGGCTCCCGTCGCCCAGCTCGAACGTCGCAGGACTGCTGTAGCACTTGATGGCCGTACCCGGCGGGTCCAGTGGCCCAGGGTGGGCTACCTTCCAGCAGGCCTTGTAGGCGTGGTAGTTGCCCCTAGGATCAGCGGCGGGGTTGTCGTTATTTAGAATCGCCGGGGGTTGGAGGCTTAGGGGATCAACAGAAGGGGCCCCATTCTGGTCGTCCACCACCTGGGAGAGAAGGCTCCAGTAGTTGAGGTTGAACGAACCCCTGCCGCCAAGGGCAGACGATTGGGATTGAGTGGCAAGCGCGTCATTTCCTGTACCCAGAGTACGGTGAAGGTGATCTTGTTTGTCCTGCGCAGCCAGCGGATTCGACGACACCAGCGCGGCAGACAGAGTGACAACCGCAATCAATAACAACATTCTTGATTTCATTAAGGTGAACGTGATCGCGCCCATGTACGTCAGTTTTCGGAATTTCATATACGCCTCTCCTTTTTTCTGGCCGTCGGTTCCGC
>Ga0209420_1000419_pt1 | contig 22939 bp, 23 predicted proteins | sample BlaSpr_A8_OM1_O1_FD_187972 | JGI IMG/M metagenome (GOLD analysis project Ga0209420, IMG submission 187972) | Forest soil microbial communities from Thunder Bay, Ontario, Canada - Black Spruce, Ontario site 2_A8_OM1_O1 (SPAdes) (version 2) | ecosystem: Environmental > Terrestrial > Soil > Boreal...
GCCCCCGGGGCTTCGGCGCGACCGTTCCCGTGCCGTGGTGGGCCGCCGAGGTAGTGCGTTACAAAGCGGTATGCTGAATGGGATGCCTCAAGTCGTCACCCGGCTCGATGCGGGATTGTTGGCCGCGGTCGATCGCCTGATCGACGAGGGGGTGGTGGCGAGCCGCTCGGACGCCGTCCGTCTCGGGCTCGAACAGCTGGTCGAGCACGCCCGGCGGAGCGGCATCGCGGCGGCCATCGTCGAGGGGTACCGACGGTCCCCGCAGACGGTGGAAGAACTGCGGCGGGCGGACGAGGGGCTGCACGCCCTCCTGGCCGAGGAATCCTGGTGAGCACGCCAGCCCAGGGTGAGGTGTGGTGGGCGGAGGCGGAGGACAAGCGCCGCCCCGTGCTGGTGTGCACACGCAGTGAGGCCATCCCCGTGCTGCGCACCGTGGTGGTGGCGCCGGTCACGCGGACCGTCCGGGGCATCCCCAGCGAACTGGTTCTGAGCTCCGATGAGGGACTGGCCGTCGACTGCGCGGCCAACTTCGACAGCCTGCAGGCGATCCCGCGGGACGCGCTGACACAGAGGCTCGGCGCTCTGGATCCGATTCGACGTCCGGAGTTGTGTGCCGCCCTGCGGGCGATGAGCGACTGTTAGCCCTGGCGCTGGTTCGCCGCAGGCCGTCTGGCGGGAAGTCGCGACGCCCTGGATGGATGCCGCGGAGACCGTTCCTCGTGTGCCGGTGGTTCGGGACCATATGAATTAACATATGGTCATGGCCAGAAGGGAAGTCCTCGTGCAGCTTGACGACGAACTCGTGAAGCGGCTCGACGATCTGGCGGCGGACCAGGGCACCAATCGCTCCGAGCTGTTGCGCCGTGGCGCGCTGGCGGTGCTGACGGCCGCCGAATTGGAGTCGGCCGACCGACAGCTCCAGGCCGCGTATCGCCGCGAGCCTCAAGATCCCCTTATTGTGGAAGCTGCGACGCGGTTGGCCGCGTCCACGGCGCCTGAGTGGTAGCCCGAGGCGACCTGGTGTGGGCTGATCTCGGAGCTCAGGCCGGTCGTCGTCCGGTCTGCGTTCTGACCCGGAACGCGGCCATTGAGGTGCTCGCGGCGGTCACGTGCGCGCCCGTGACGCGGACGATCCGGGGCATTCGCTCGGAGGTCGAGGTGGGATCTGGCGAAGGGCTGCCGGCTACGAGCGTGATCAGTTGCGACAACCTGATCACCGTATCGAAGAGCGTGCTCGATGACCGGCCCCTAGGACGCCTCAGCCGATCGAAGCGAGCCGAACTCGATCAAGCACTGAGCTACGCGCTTGACATCGCGTACTGAGCCACTGGCGGTCGGGTCCTGGAGGCACGCAGGTGGTAGGCCGGGGCCACAGGGGCGGTCTTGTACCCTTAAAGGACCAAACGGTGTCCGGACCAGGGCGAATCCTCGTCGATTCGTGGGTATCCGGCTAAACAGGAAAGGGTCCACGATGGCAGGCGTCATTTCGGTTGGCCTTCCCGACGGCTCGCAGCGAGAGCTGGCCGAGGGCACGACGGCCGGCGAACTGGCTGCGTCCATCGGGTCCCGCCTGGCCAAGGCCGCCGTGGTGGCGGTCGTGGACGGCCGCGAGGTCGACCTGTCGACGGAGCTGCACGAAGGCGACGCGGTGGCGATCGTCACCGGGGACTCCGACGCCGGGCGCGAGGTGCTGCGGCACTCGACCGCCCACGTCATGGCCCAGGCGGTGCGCCGGCTGTGGCCCGGCGCCAAGTACGCCATCGGCCCGGTGATCGAAAACGGGTTCTACTACGACTTCGAGCTGCCGGACGGGGCGCACTTCAGCGACGACGACCTGGAGCGGATCGAGGCCGAGATGCGGGCCATCGTCAAGGAGGACCAGCCCTTCGTCCGCCACGAGCACACCCTGGAGGAGGGGCTCGAGATCTTCGCCGACCAGCCCTTCAAGGAGGAGATCATCGAGGCCGTGGGGTCCGGGGCCGAGGAGGTCGATGCCGCCGGCGCCGTGGTCTCGACCTACCGGAACACGGACGCCTTCATCGACCTGTGCCGGGGGCCGCACGTGCCCTCGACCGGCCGGCTGGGCCACTTCAAGCTCATGCGGGTGGCCGGCGCCTACTGGCGGGGTGACGAGAAGCGCGAGCAGCTGCAGCGGATCTACGGCACGGCGTGGGAGTCGGAGAAGGCGCTGGCCGCCTACCTGCACCAGCTGGAGGAGGCGGAGCGGCGCGACCACCGCAAGCTCGGGGCGGAGCTCGACCTGTACTCGTTCCCCGAGGAGATCGGCTCGGGCCTGGCCGTGTTCCACCCCAAGGGCGGGACGATCCGCCGGCTCATGGAGGACTACTCGCGCCAGCGCCACGTGGAGGCGGGCTACGACTTCGTGAACTCGCCGCACATCACCAAGGCGGCGCTGTTCGAGGAGTCCGGGCACCTGGACTGGTTCGCCGAGGGAATGTTCCCGCCGATGGAGCTCGACGGCGGCAACCAGTACTACCTCAAGCCCATGAATTGCCCGTTCCACATTTTGGTGTACAGGAGCCACCAGCGGTCGTACCGGGAGCTGCCCATGCGGCTCTTCGAGTTCGGCACCGTGTACCGCTACGAGTTGTCGGGCGTCCTGTTGGGACTGACCCGGGTGCGCGGCATGACCCAGGACGACGCCCACATCTTCTGCACCCGCGAGCAGATGGACGCGGAGCTGGTGCGGACGCTGCGCTTCGTGCTGGACCTGTTGCGCGACTACGGCCTGAACGAGTTCTACCTGGAGCTGTCGACCAAGCCGGCGGGCAAGGCGGTCGGGTCCGACGAGGAGTGGGAGGTGGCGACCGAGGCCCTGCGGACCACTGCGTTGGAGATGGGGCTCGAGCTCGTCATGGACGAGGGTGGCGGCGCCTTCTACGGGCCCAAGATCTCCGTGCAGGCGCGCGACGCCATCGGGCGCACCTGGCAGATGTCGACGGTGCAGCTCGACTTCCAGCTGCCCCAACGCTTCGGCCTCGAGTACGTGGGCGCCGACAACGCCCGGCACCGGCCGATCATGATCCACCGGGCGTTGTTCGGGTCGGTGGAGCGGTTCATGGCCGTGCTGATCGAGCACTACGCCGGGGCGTTGCCGACCTGGCTCTGTCCCGTGCAGGTACGCGTCATCCCGGTCACCGACGGCCACCGCGACTATGCGGCGTCGGTGGCCGACGCCTGCGCGGCGGCCGGGCTGCGGGCGGAGGTCGAGGAGAGCGGGGAGAAGATGGGCGCGCTGATCCGGCGGGCCAAGCTGGCCAAAATTCCCTACGTGCTCGTGGTGGGCGACAGCGACGTGGCGGCCGGCTCGGTCGGGGTGAACCGGCGCGGGTGGGAGACCAAGCCCGAGCACGGGGTGCCCCTGGCGACCTTCGTGGCCGAGGTGGTCGACGAGGTCGAGCGCAAGGGCCTGCCCGAGGACCGGGCACCGGCGACGCCTGCCGCCGCCTCGTGAGCGGACCGGCGTGAGCAACCTGCAGCATCTGTGGGCGGGCTGGCGCCGCGAGTACATCGTGGAGTCGACGGAGCGCGAGCGCGAGGGCACGCTGTCGCACGACGAGGCGGACTGCGTCTTCTGCCGGCTGGCGGCGAGCGGGCCGCCGTCGGAGGACAACCTGGTGCTGTGGCGCGGCGAGCTGACCTTCGTCGTGCTGAACGCCTACCCTTACGCCAGCGGGCACGTCCTGGTGCTGCCGTTGCGCCACGTGGGGCCCCTGTCGGAGCTCACCGAAGGTGAGTCCGCCGAGCTGTGGTCGGCGACGCAGCGGGCGGTGGCCACCATAGAGAAGGCGTACGAACCCGACGGGCTGAACATGGGCGCCAACCTGGGCCGGGCGGCGGGGGCGGGGCTGCCGGGGCACGTCCACCTGCACGTGCTGCCCCGCTGGACGGGGGACACGAACTTCATGACGTCCGTGGGCGAGACCCGGGTGATGCCCGAGACGCTGCAGCTGACCTGGAAGAGGCTCACCGACGCCTGGCCCGGGTAGCGGCTCAGATCCCGAGCCCGGCGCGGTGGGCACGGAGCCCGGCGTGGCGCCGGCGGGCGGCGGAGCGGTGCCGCCCGTGGGGGAGCCGTCCGCTGCGGAGGCGGGCGCGGCGGAGGCGGGCGCGGCGGAGGTCGACGAGGCGCGCACGGTGCCCGTGGCCGGGCAGGCGCCGTGGCGGCGGCGACTGCGGCGGGCCTGGCCGGCCATCCGCATCCTGGTCGGCTTCGCGCTGGTGGCGATCGCCGTCTGGGTGCTGTCGTCGAAGCGGACGGAGCTCTCGGGGTTCGCCGACGTCTTCCACACGCTCAAGTGGGGCTGGGTGCCGCTGGCCTTCGCCGTCGAGATCGCCTCGTACGTGGCCTTCGCCATCATGCAGTGGGAGCTCCTCGTGGCGGGCCATCTGCGCCCGCCGTGGTGGACCCTGCTGAAGTTGACGTTCGGGTCACAGGCGCTGACCAACTCGCTGCCGGTGGGGAACGCGGTGGCCGCCGTGTACGGGTTCCGCTGGTTCCGCCGCTTCGGGGCCGACAACACGCTCGCCGCCTGGGCCATGGCCGGGACGCTGGTGGCCTCGGTCGTGAGCCTGTCGCTCGTGGCCATCATCGGGCTCGGCCTGGCCACCGGGGAGGGGTCGTCCTACGACCTGGTGCCGGTGCTGATCGGGGCGTTCCTGGTGGCCCTGGCCATCGGGTCGCTGTTCGTCTACGAACGTCCCCTGCGCATCGTCGTGTCGTTGGCGCTGCGGACGTCGGTGCGCGTCACCGGCCGGCCCCGGGGGGACACGGCCGAGACCATCCACCAGATCATGAGCTGGATGACCACCATCCGCCTGAGCTCGTCGCAGATCGGACGCATCGTGTGGTGGGGCACGCTCAACTGGCTCTTGGACTGCGCGTGCTTCGCCATGATGTTCAAGGCGCTGGGCGCGCCGATCCCCTGGGGCGGCCTCCTCCTGGCCTACGGCGCCGGGCAGCTGGCCGCGACCCTGCCAATCACGCCGGGTGGGCTGGGTGTGGTCGAGGGCAGCATCACGGTGGCGCTGGTGGCGTTCGGGGGACAGGAGACCTCGACGGCGTACGCCGTCCTCCTGTACCGGATCATCTCGTTCTGGTTCATTCTGGTGGTGGGGTGGGTCCTGATCGGGGAGATGGCCTTCGAGGTGCGCCGGGGGCACTGGCGCCGTTCGGCGCTGGGCTCGACGGTGGAGGCGGGGCCGGAGGCCTACTCGGGTCCGCTCGGGGGTGCGGCGGCGGTGGTCGTGTCGGGTGGCGAGTCGGGGAGTGGGGCGTCGTGAGGGGCGCCGGTGTGGGTGTTGGTGCGGGTGCGGGTGTGGGTGTGGGTGTGGGTGTCGGCCGGCTGCGGTCGCTCGGGATGTGGGTGGGTGGTCTCGTGCTGGCGGCCGGGTTGTTCACCGGCTGCTCGACCCTCCGGTCCGGTCAGGGCACGACGGACGAGTCGTGCTACCTGGCCCTGCCGACGGCGGCGAGGGCGGTGGGCCCGCACGCCCACTTCGTCGGGGTGCGCAAGTACACGGTGTCGAGCATCAAGGGCTTCGCGCCCCGGCTCGACCGGCGGCTGTCGGTGGAGGTGCCGGCCAAGCAGGCGGTGTGCCTGGCCGCCTACCGCGGTCACTTCACCCAGTCGTCGGTCTCGAAGCCCTTCGGGCGGCCGACGGGGACGCTGGCGGTGGTGGTGGTCAAGACGCCGGGCAACGAGCTGCTCGGGACGCTGGTGCTGACGAAGGTGCCGGTGCGCTTCGAGCACACGCACCTCTTTTAGGTTGTCGTGTTCGTCACATTCGCGCTCGTCCGGCGTCAGCGTCGTACCGGCGGAGTCGGCGCCGGCCATGACTGGAACGGCGGCCTGCCGGGGAGCGGGTGGTGGGCGGTGGGCACCTACATATCCCTCTCATACCTGTGACTCGTCAGCGTCGACGACGCGCTGCACCAGGTTGATCAGGTGGTTCAGTTCTTCGTCCGTGAGTACGGTGATTGCCACGGGCGGGCGGTACAGGATGGCTTCGGCGGTGGCGATAGCGGCGAGCCCGCTGGGAGTGAGGGAGACGAGCTTGCGGCGGCGGTCGTCGGGATGTGGACCACGTTCGACGAGCCCGTGCTCTTCGAGCTTGTCGACGATGAGCGAGATGTAGGGGCCAGTCGTCTGGTTGAGCTCTGCGAGCTGACTATGCGTCAATGGTCCGGTGCGCAACTGGAACAGGACCTTGCCCCGTCCGGCCCCAAGGCTGAAGCCAAGCGCTTCTGTAAGGTCGCGGTGACGGCTGTGCTCATCGACGAACTGCCGCATCAGCGTCCAGGCCTGCTGAGAAGAACTGGCTCGGACCCTTTTGCCCCTCGAGGACCCGCTGGCGTTGGCGCCTACCACGGGACTGTCTGCCCCAGGTAGTCGACGTAGTGCAGTCCGGTCTGGCCCCGCAGGCTGTCAATCACTTTGACGACGCCCGGGATGCTTTCCTCGATTGTGAGGCGAGCATCGGGTCCGCCCAGGTCGGTCTTGACCCAGCCGGGCGCCATGAGGATCAGGGTTCGTTGCTCGCCACGATGACGGGCGTCGTAGCTGCGCATATAACTGTTGAGTGCTGCCTTGCTGCCACGGTAGACCTCGTGACCCCCGTTCGTGTTATTGGCAACACTGCCCTGGCCTGATGACATGACGCCGATGGTGCCTGCCGGCTCGACACGGTCCTGGAAGGTTTCGATGACCCGCATCGGGCTGAGGGCGTTGGTGACCATCACCTTGACGAACTCGTCGGTCGAGGTCTCCGCGACGGTGCCATCCGGCTGGTTAGCCGTCCCGGCGTTGTGAAAGAGAAGGTCGAACACCCTGCCGGCCAAGCGGTCGTGCAGTCCGGCGATCTGGAAGGGGCTGGTCACGTCGAGCATTTCGATCTCCACCTGCGACGGGTGCCGTTCGGCCAGATCATGAAGTGCCGTCCTGCCGGTCTCGCGCACCGTGGCAGTGACATGCCAGCCGCCCTTGACCCACGCCTCGGCCAATGCCAGGCCAAGCCCACGGGAGGCTCCGAAGAGGAGCACTCGTCCGGCGGCACTCTGGCGGCGAACTTCGCTTGGATTAATAGTTACTGTCATAGTAATGATTATCTACTACGTAAGTATTGTCGTCAAGACGTCGACCGTGCTTCGCCGCCGCCTGGGACTTCATTGGGACCGAAGGAGGCGACACAGAGCTGGTGGTGGTGAACCCGACATTCATCGCTGGCCTTCACTGATGCCGGCACTGCGCTCGACCTTGACCGCTTTCAAGGCGATCATCGAGGGCACCATGCCGGCGCTGCCACGCCAGCGCTTCGGCGTCGTCGACGTGCGCGATGCGCCGACGCGCACATCACCGCGATGGCCGCTCCTGCCGCCGCCGGGAAGCGTTACCTGCTGTTAGGGGATGGCCCGACGATCACCTGGCTGGAGCTGGCACAGATGCTCCGCGATCACCTCGGACCGGCAGGCGGCCACGTCACGACCGGCGAGGCGCCCGGCGAGGACCCGTCGCCGCTGACGATCCACAACGACCGCGCCATACAGGAACTGGGCTGGCAACAACGCCCTGCCGAAACCACGATCGTCGAGACCGCCGACAGCCTGTACCAGCTCGGTCTGCCTCGGAGAACGCTGATCAAGCACAGCAGACGGGGTGCTCCGGCTGCACGGACCAAGGTTTGTCGGCAAACAGCTTGATCCAACTCAACGTAGTCGAGGACAAGCCGGCCAGCTGAGGACCTTCACATAAGGCGGCGCCGGGCCCCGTCTCGGAAAGCGGCTCGTGGAACAGGTCGGGAACGGTTGTCCGCAGTTGTGACGGCGTCCTTCGGGCAGGAGTGGCTCGAAGCCGGCGGACCGTTGCGATGGAGCTCAGGCCCGGTTGGTGAACGACGAAGCGGGTTCCGGGCTAACGAGCCTTGGCATAGGGTCTGTGCGTCGCCGGCTGCCGGGGGCGCAGTGGCGAAGGGGGTCGGCATGCGGGAGCGCACCAACGAAGTCGAGGTCGAGCGGGACGTCAAGGTCACGGTCTCGGACGGGACGGTGCTGCTGACCGACGTCTACCACCCCGTGGGCGTCGACGACGCGCCCACCATCTTGGAGCGCACGCCGTACGGCAGGGCCAACTTCGCTTCGGCCATAGGCCCGGAGTTCGCCGGCCGCGGCTACCGGTACGTCCTGCAGGCGTGCCGGGGCACGGACGGATCGGGTGGCACCCACAGCTACTTCGCGGAAGCGGGGGACGGGCGGGACACAGCGGACTGGATCGCCTCGCAGCCGTGGTTCAACGGCAGCATGGGCACGTTCGGCGCCAGTTACATGGGCTTCACCCAGTGGGCGCTGGCCTCAACCAAGCCGCCGCACCTCAAGGCCATGGCCGTCGCGCTGTCGACTTCGGTGCGGTCCTACTCGTGGTACCCGGGAGGCTCGCTGGCCCTCGAGGTGATCATCCCCTGGGACGTCGGTGCCACCCAGTTCAACAAGCAGGCCAACGCCGTCCCCACCACCGACATCACCCCCGAGGGCATCGAGCGGCGCATGGCCGAGCTGAAGGCGGGGTTCGACCACCTGCCTCTCGGGGAGGTGGTCCGCCGGCTGACCGGCGTCGAGCTGCAGCTGTACCAGGACCAGCTCGCGCACGGCGCCTCCGGGGATGGCTTTTGGGACCCGGTGAACTTCCGGCCCCTGCTGGCGGAATGGACGGTGCCGACCCTGCTCGTGGACGGCTGGCACGATTACCCGCTGCCCGGCGTGGTGGAGGACTACGGCGTCCTGCGCGCCTCGCCGGCCCCGGTGCATCTGCGCATCGGCGCCGGCGGACACCTGGGCGGGGGCGGGGAGGGCGGCATGACCGACGCGCCGATGGACTGGTTCGACACCTGGTTGCTCGGCCGGGAGGGACTGCTCGACCCCACTCCGGTCAAGGTCCACGTGCAGGGCGACGGCGGGCACTGGCGCGACCTGCCGGACTGGCCGCCTCCCGCAGCGCCGACCCGCTGGTACCTCCATGCCGGGGGCCGCCTGGGGCCGATGCCGCCGGAGGCACCGTCGGAACCCGACCGCTATCGCTACGACCCCGCCGACCCGACGCCGTCGATGGGCGGCATCGGCATGCTCACCGGGGGCACCGTCGACAACCGGCCTCTGGAGGCGCGCCCCGACGTCCTCGTCTACACCTCCGACGAGCTGGTCGAGCCGCTCGAGCTCGTCGGTCCGGTGGAGGCCGAGCTGCACGTGGGCTCGAGCCTGGACCACACGGACTTCTTCGTCCGGGTCTGCGACGTGTCACCCGACGGCCGGTCCGTCAACGTCTGCGACGGACTGCAGCGCCTCGACCCCGCGTCCATCCGCCGGAACCCGGACGGGACGTTCAGGGCGACGGTGGTCGTGTGGCCCGTCGGTCACATCTTCGCCACCGGTCACCGCCTGCGGGTCCAGGTCTCCAGTGGCGCCCACCCCGTCTACGCCCGCAATCTCGGCACCGGAGAACCGCCGGCCACGGCCACCACCCTGCGCGCCCCCGAGCAAGCCGTGTACCACGAGCCGGGTCGGCTGTCCTGGGTGACTCTCCCGCACTTCGCGGGGTGACCTCCCGGGCCGGGTGGCGGTGTCGGCGAAAACGGTGTGTGGCCGGCCGTGGCCCGTCCGCCGCTCCCGATCCCGCTCGGGGGAGGGCGCCGATCAGTACTGAGGTTCCGGGGCCCGAGAATCACATCGGGTCAACAAGAAGCCTCGGATCGCTCCGATTGCATCCGGATGGGTAGAGATCGTCAGGGGATTGGCGTCGACCTCGGCCACCCTGCTGGCTGGCGACCCGTCGAAGAAACAGGTCTCGGTCATGTCTGCCTCGTCCGTTAGTCGGCGCCGATCACCGTGAAGTCCTGGTTGACGAAGACGTGGTGTGGCCAGTTGACGCCGATGTTGTGCACCTCGTATTCGCCATTGCTCAGCTTGACGACCCGGTCGACGATGCCTCCCGGATAGGCGGCCAGCGCAGCTTCCGTCGCTTCATTGGCTGTCGTTCCACTGACGATCGTCCCCGACCCCTGACTGTAACTAGCGGGGATCTGACCGACCTGCTCTGACGTCTCGGCTGTTCCCCTCTGGAAGGGGACCACCATTGCCGCCGTGGAGGACTCGGATCCGCCGCCAGTCGTTTGCACCATGACCTGCGTGGCTTTGATGGTCGTTGAACTGACGGTCCCGACTACGAGGACGCGTTCGCCCTCGGTTACGGCGCTCTTCGACGTCGAACTCTTTCCCTTCTCGTATTTCGTAGAAGACTCCTCGTCAATGGTCACCTTCTGACCCGCTGACGTCGTCAAGATGAAGCTCGATTTGGACACGCTCCCGACTGTCCCGGAAGATCCCCCCGCTGCCGGTCCAGATCGTGCGTTGGATCCCGCGCCGACGGATTCAAGATGTCCCGTGGAGCTGCTGCCGGCCGCAGATTGGGCGGCCGATGCTGAGGACGAGGTGCCGAGGCCGACGAACAGTGCCGTTACCGAAGCCATCAGCGCAGCGGTTGCGATCAGACACCGCTTCATCTTCGACAGTGGTTGTCGGATCCTCGGCCGGCTTCCCCGCTCGCGCATGGGCACTGGGATTGGCCAACCAGATGAAGACGTCGGTGGGGGAGGGGATGCAGAAGCTGCACCCTCGGAACCTGTGACAACCGTTGGCCCTGCTGACGATGTGCATGTGCCCAATTCGGGACCATTTGGTTCGCTATTGCTCATGACGGCGCTCCTCAAACTCAGGAAGCCAGAGTGCCGGCCGTTCATGTGAAGCCCCTGTAGGTCGCCTGCGTGACTGCTCCGAATCCTGCTCGACAGATCATCTTGGAGGGGGAGGGCAGACTCCGACCGGACTGGTGCCTCCGAGCGTCGAGTCGGTGCGATGGTTCGGTACGATTCGGGCGGTCAGACGGCCCATCGAGCGGATCTGGGCGCCCGCTTCGATGTTCGGTGTCCCCGCTCTGGCTTTACGGACGCAGTGGAGGCGGCGTTTAGGGAGTCATTTCCAATGTCGGTCGACGGGACCGATTCGAAGCGCAAGGTGTGACGGCAGCTGTGCAACCTTGTGGCCAATGGGGTGCTCCACCGGCGGAGAGCGACTGGCTAGGGTCCTTCCCTCCGGACGAGGCTTCCAGAAGCGACGAAGAGACAAACGTCACGGCAGACAACGCGCGCACAATGGCCCGCGTGTTATGGGTCACCTATCCAGGCGCAGATCGCCCGTTCGCTGTGGCTGGGCGTTCGACTGGGACAGGAGAATGGGCGTCGTTGCGTGGGCAGTCACGCGTGAAACAGAGTTCCCCCTCCGAATGAGCTATTCAGGGAGGTGAGAGTTGGTGCAGCTCACTCGCTTCGCAGAACCGAGGCGACTTGCACGCGCCCCGCTGCCCATCCGGGTGCGGCTGCTATGACGTTGGCCAAAACGAGCGCGATGGGGATGATCAACAGAACAGCGAGCAGCGGCACTTGGGCGGCTCCAGGCACGCCAACAGAGTCGGCGAAGAAGGACCACGAAAGGCGACCGGCCACGATTCCGAGGGGAATCCCCAAGGCCAGGGCAAAGGCGGTGAGGGCGGTCGCCTGCCAGGCCACCACCGCTGAGACCTGGCGCCGCAGCAGACCCAGAGTCTTCAGCAAGGCCAGGTCGCGCCGTCGCCTTCTCACCCCGGTCGCGAGCACGTGGGTGAGCATCGCCACGGCCAACAGCGCCAATAGCCCTCCGAGCACGATCGGGGTGTTGCGGATACGCGTGTAGTTCTCGATGTCGCTCGGCCGCTGGTCGGCCACGACGTGACAGGAACCGACCGGACACCCTGCGGCGACTACGGCTCTCTCGAGGCTGACTCCGGCTGCAGCCAGGTTCGTGCCCGCCCGGAAGCGCACGAGGGCGAAGTTGTAACAGGTGGGTCCCACGGGACATCCGGTGCTCGGATCGGGCACAGACAGATCCGAAGCCACGAGAGCGGCTCCGTTTCCAAGATCGGTGGCATCGAAGGATCCCCTGCTGAAAGCGGCAAAGACCGCTTCGCCGACGATGTGCATGCTCCGGGTCCCGTTGTTGAGCGCGACCGGGACCGTATCTCCGACCCGCAGGTGAAGAGTCTCGAGTGTCCGTGCCCCCAGCGCTATCTCCCCCGGGGCCGATGGCGCCCTTCCCTGCAGCACCGTGAGGAAGCTGCCACCAGAGGAGTTGATGCCTATGGCGGGAACTTGCACGCCGGAAATGGCGAGTGTCCCGAAGGGCGCATAGTTGCCCATCGCGTAAGAGGCCACGTCGCCCTGACTCGAAACGACGGTGCTCAGGAACTGAGCGGGTACCGAGCCGAACCCGAGGTCGAGCTGGCGGTCCCAACTCTGCCCGTACAGGCGAGGCGTGTCGACAAGGTGCAGCAGGCTTGCGCCGAAGACAAAGGCGGCCACCAAGGCCGTGAGCGCGATCGTCGTGCCAGCCAGCGCGCTACGCACCGGCACGGCGGTGCGCCCCCGTCCAGGATCGAGCGCCATGCGCAGTCCGAGCGAGGCCGTGAGAGGTCCTGGTCCACCTCCGATCGCCGGGACAAGGCTCGAACGGGTCTCCTCGCTTCCCGACGCGGCAGAGCCCAGGGGTCCGAACCTGCTGGCAGCCCGCCACGCGGCTGGAACCACGAGGAGCAACGGTGCCACGAAGGCGAGCACGAAGCCGACGCCGAGGATGGCTAGGTTCACCTCTATTCCCGGGCTGGGCTCGGCGACACGAGCGGGTCCGATCGGCATCAACGGAGACGCGGCAATGGCCACGGCCACGGCGACCAGTGCGCCGAAAAGGGTCACGATCCCGACTCGCAGGAGCGACAACACGACGAGGTCACGGCGGCTCATACCGAGAGCACTCAAAACGGGATGCTCGCTCGAATCGAGGAGGACCTGGCGTCCGATGAGCTGGGACATGACCGCCAGCGCGATCAGCCCGGCCAGGGCAGCGAAGATGGCGAGGGCAATCGCCTCGGGCTGAATCGCCCGTTCGGTCGCAGCTGCCTGCGCGTCGAGGTCTCCTACGAAGACCTGTCCTCCGGTGCTGGACGAGAACCGGGGGGAAGAAGCCAATGAGCTCGTTTGGCTCAAGAAAGCAGACCTGCTCGCCCCGGCGCGAAGAGTGACGGCGCCTCCATCAGACCCATGTAGCCCCTTGTAAGCAGGCAGGCGGAAGAAGGCTGGGGTCAGCAGTACCCTCGGGTATCCGTTCGCGCGATTGGCTGGCACGATCTGGTCGTCGAAGGCGGCGATGCCGCTGACCCGGAACGACAAAGGAAAGGCGCGAGAAACGTCCGGATTGCCGCTCTGGTCGTTGGGGATCCCGAGCAGGTGCAGGGTGCTCCCCGGTCTCAGGTGGTCGAGCTCGGCGAGCTGTTCGTCGACCATGGCCACTCGGGCATCGTTGGGGTCGAACAGACGCCCCTGGAGCACCTTCACCTTGTCGCCGTACACGCCGGAGAACTGGGTGCTGCCTTCTACCTGGACATTGGTGTCAACTGTTCCTCCCGAAGCTGGCAGCCCGATTCCGTAGAGAAGCACCACAGATAGGGAACGCACTTCGGGCAACCGCGAGAGAGCGCTGTAGTAGCCGTCCAGTCCCGTGTTGTTGGGGGCGACGAGGAGATCCGGGGCTCCAGCCGACTGCAGCATGCGCGGGTATGCGGTGTCGGTACGTCGTGCGCCGGCCGCAGCGGTCAGGACGGCTCCGCCGATGACGCCAAGAAGCAGGCCCATCGCCACCCACGCCTTCCACCTGGCGCGCGACTCGGTGCGGAGCCGAAGCCATACCCCCCGCATCAGCCGGGCTCGCTCGGGGAGAGGGCGCTCACAGTCTCCAGGTTCGGCCCCTCCCGAAGCTGGGTCAAGGGTGATTACCTGCGGTTCCGGGTGGTGCTGGCCACACCGCCGGGAGGTTAAGGCGACCTGACTGCATGAGCGATGGCCGAGCCGGACCTCGAGCATCTATAGGCGCGGCGACGTAGTACTGCCCAGCGCTGCGACAGACCGACCGATTACCCGACGGGTATCGACGCCGAGGATGCGATGCCGCCTCGAACGACGGATCTGGCGAGCGGCAGGCGTCCCACAACGCGCGTCGTCACCCGTGCTGAGGGTGCCTCCAAACGCCGGGTGGGTGGGGCACTTCAGCACTTTTGCCACAGTCTCCGAAGGGCGGACGCCGCTTCGCAGGGCTTCGCGTGCCATGATTGAAATGTGCAATCACGGGCCTCGGGAATGTGGTGGGGAACCGCTATCGAAGCGCCCGACCCGGTGGCGCTGGCAGCCTTCTATTCAGAACTGCTCGGCTGGCCCATTGGCCACCAAGAGCCGGGGACTGTCGTACTTGCTGCGCCAGAGGGACCCATTTACATCGTGTTCCAGGAGGCAGCTGGCTACAAAGCTCCCGTCTGGCCCCCGACAGACGGTGCCCAGCGGCCGATGATGCACTTCGATTTCCAGGTTGGCGACCTGGATTCGGCGGTCGGCGAAGCGGTAGCTCTTGGGGCGAAAGTTGCGCACGATCAACCACAGGAAAACGTCCGTGTGTTGTTTGACCCGGCCGGTCATCCCTTCTGTCTGTGCCGGGATGAGGGCTGATCGCTCTGCGTATCCCGTCGCCGGGACTGGGTGTCACACTCCGGCACCTCGGAGGCATGCCTCACTGGCTTATTGCCGGCGTCCAAGTGGGGGCATTTCCAGAGCCCTGAGTGGAGGTCCTGCGGGCCGATCCTTCCACTAGCGCCTCCGAGTCATCCTTCGATCAGGTCTATACCTCTACGCAGCTTGTTGGGGCTATCGTTGGAGGGGGTCGTTACTGGCGTCTGGGTGGAGTACCACCGGGGACCGACCCGCCGGCAGCCTGCCGGATGTAGCCGTGCGCCTGGGCGAAGACTCGATGTCGTCCGAAGGAGCGCGTGGTGCCCGAACCAGTCGTAGCGAGTGCCTATCGATCGGCGTTGGAGGTGATCTCTGCCGCCGAACCAGATGTGGCAGAGGCCATCGTCGGTGAGCTGGAGTCCCAACGGCGTCAACTGAAGCTCATCGCTTCAGAGAACTACGCCTCACCGGCCGTGCTGCTGGCCATGGGCAACTGGCTCTCGGACAAGTATGCCGAGGGCACTCCGGGCCATCGGTTTTATGCCGGATGCGAGATGGTTGACCGTATCGAGACGTTGGCTACCGACCACGCCAAAGCACTGTTCGGCGCCGATCACGCCTATGTCCAGCCTCATTCGGGGATCGACGCCAACCTGGTCGCTTACTGGGCCATCCTTGCCCACCGAGTCGAGCAGCCATTCCTCAACGAGGCTGGGGCGGCTCACGTGAACGACCTTGACTCCGTGAGCTGGGATCAACTGCGCAACGAACTGCACTCCCAGCGCATGATGGGCATGGCTCTCGACGCCGGTGGGCACCTCACCCATGGGTTCCGACCCAATATTTCCGGGAAGCTCTTTGACCAGGCTAGCTACGGGGTCGATTCCGCTTCCGGACTCCTCGACTACGGCGCCATCGCGGCCCAGGTGAGAGAGTTCCGTCCGCTGGTGCTCGTGGCGGGGTACTCGGCCTACCCCCGGAACCCCAATTTCGCCATCTTGGCTGAGATCGCCCACGACGTCGGGGCTACTTTCATGGTCGACATGGCCCACTTCGCTGGGCTGGTGGCCGGGAAAGTGCTGGTCGGTGACCTCGATCCGGTGCCCCACGCCGATGTCGTGACCTCCACCACCCACAAATCACTGCGCGGACCTCGAGGTGGACTAGTCCTCTGCACCGAGGAATATGCACCTTACGTAGACAAAGGATGCCCGATGGTCCTCGGTGGCCCGCTGCCCCACATGATGGCAGCCAAGGCCGTTGCTTTGTCTGAGGCTCGCCAGCCCTCGTTCGCCGCCTATGCCGTCCACATCGTAGAGAATGCACGCGCTCTGGCGGAAGGTCTGATGCGGCGGGGTGCACGGCTCATCACTGGTGGGACTGACAACCACCTTGTGCTCTTGGACGTGGCTTCCAGCTTCGGACTCACCGGCCGTCAAGCTGAGGCTGCCCTGCTTGACGCAGGCGTGGTCACCAATCGCAACTTATTGCCAGGTGACGCCAACGGCGCCTGGTACACCTCGGGAATTCGACTTGGCACACCGGCGCTGACCACGCTGGGTTTTAGGCCAGACGAGATCGACGAAGTCGCCGACGTCATTGTCACTGCACTGAGAGCCACGACACCGGCGACATCCACAGCCAAAGCGAAGTACGAGATCAATCCCCACATCGCCCAAGTCTGCGAAGACCGGTGTTTCAGTTTGCTCGACCGCCACCACCTCTATGCGGACATCGAGCTGTAAATGACTTGCTCGGAGAGAACGGATAATGCGGTGAGTTTCCGGTAGCCCAGTACAATGCTCCGGGGCGCGGCCGGGCCGAACTTTTCGGGCAGGGCGCGGGCAGCCAAATGATCGAGCTGAAAAGCTGTGAGACCGGTGAGCCTCGACAACAGACCTGAACCTGGATCAGCGAACCGTTCGGCGACGCTGATCAAGAGGCTGACCTATGGCGCCCTGGCTGTCATCTTCGCCTATGCCGTTCTTCCCGCCCCGTTCGAGCGCTTCGCCCCGCCTCAATGGTTGCTGCCGTTCGCAGGTCTGCGAATCGCCTCTATCTGCCGTGGGCTGGCATAGCGCCCGGCTGGGCGGTCATTGAAACCCTCGGACGTCGAAGCGGAGAGCTTCGCCAGACGCCGGTGGGTGGACGTCTGTCCGGTGACACCTATTGGTTCGTCGCCCATCGACGGTCGCGATGCCCAGTACGTCCGCAACATCGAGGCGGACCCCAAAGTTCGGGTGCGCATCCACGGCCGGTGGCGTATAGGAGTGGCTGTCCCCCTTGCCTGATGACGCCCCCAAACGCCGTCTTTGGCGACTCAATCTGGTCAACAGCCTGTTCTTATGGACTTATGGAGGAAAAGACCCGCTCACGATCCGAGTTGATCTTGAACCCTCGACTGGATTCAAGGATGTCGCAAGCTGATAGTGCCTCCGTACGCTGGCGGAGGTGGGGCAGTTCGGCTCGAAGAGGGTACCGCTTCGACACTGCGAGAGGTCAATCCTTGGACTCGCAGCGGTTTGGGCGGTCACGGGCTCGATTGGTGCAACATGTGGAAATGGCCACCATCCAACCCGGAGTCCCAGACGGCCCGCCCCGAGGCCGTTTCACCATCGTCTACCTGATTCATGAGGCGTTCCGACGGGACCTAACCCGGCTGGCCGCTGCGGTCCGGGACAAGGACGTGAGCACAGCGCGAGCGACACAGCTGGCCGGTCACTGGGACTTCATCAAGGATCAGCTGCACCACCACCACCAGGTAGAGGACGACTCGCTGTGGCCTCTGGTGCGTCCCAAGCTTTCGGGCCGGGACGAGCAGCTTGCGGTACTGGAGCTGATGGAAGCCCAGCACCGAAGCCTGGAGCCGTATACGAAGGGCGTCGACGGAGGTTTCACCTCGTTCGCTCGTCTGGGCGGGCAGCCGGCCGGAGAGGAGCTGGCTCGGAAGATTGAAGAAATGCAGTCGCACCTCGGCACCCACCTTGACGACGAAGAGCAACGGTGTTTCCCTGTTATTGACGAAGCCCTAAGTGAAGAGGAGTTTGACGCCTTCGGAAAGGCCACGGCCAAAGCCGTCGGCGTGCGAGGCTCAGCCCGTTTCTTCCCCTGGATATTCGACGGCGCCCAGCCGGTGGAGCGCCACGCGGTGTTGACCATGCCACCTCCTCCGGTACGGTTGCTGTGCCGCTTTATTTGGGAGCCCCGCTACACCCGCCGGGCCGCCGCCTTGTGGGGGGCGTAGTCGGTGCGTGGCCCAAATGCTTCGTTCCGTCGACGGTGACGTCATTTCCGACGCACCTGCGGGACACGAGATCCCGGTGGCACGTGCCGTAGTTGTACGGGCCGAAGGTGTCCCCGAATAACGGCCTCGACACAGTCGTCGACCTAACCCCACTTCGCTGGTCGTGAGACACGTTCCGCATTTCCATGCGAGGCTCTGTCGATGCCCTTGGTCTGGGTGACTGGAAATTCAGGGGTAGGAAAATCCACGGTCTGCGCGCTCCTGAAGAGCCGGGGAGAGCTGGCGCTGGATGCCGACTGGGAGGGATACAGCCATTGGGTCGATCGCACGAGCGGGCAGGTCGTAAGCAACCCACCGGATCCCGTGCCGGCTGGCTGGCTGGCCCACTTCGGTTGGAAGATCAATCGAGCGGAGGTCGAGACCCTCTCGAGGAGGACGCACGACAAGACGGCGTTCCTTTGCGGATCGGTCGAAAACGAGGAAGTCGTGAGGGACCTGTTCAGCCACATTATCTGTCTGGTGGCTGACAACGAGACGATTCGGGGCCGTCTCGGGACCCGCACCACAAATGCCTTCGGTAAGCACCCCGAAGAGCTAAAGGCGGCGCTCGGATGGAATGACGATGCCGAGGCAAGATATCGACGCCTCGGCGCAACGATCATCGACGGAAGGCGGCCTCTGCCGGAGGTCGCCGACGCGATCCTCTCTGCCGCTGCAAAGACCCTCTGACGTTCACGGGGGTGCCGTCGGAGGCTACGTCGTCAGACGCCTCGGCTGTCCTGCGCCGACGCCACCCCGTCGCTAGCCTGGCGGTCATGACGATCGACTTCCGCACTCGCGACGACGTCGACGTCGAGACGATCGACGTCGCGTACTTCTTCGGGACCCAGCTGCCCCGCCTGGCGGCGGAACGCTCTGCGCTGGCCGTCCCGGGCGCTCGCGAGCTCGGCGTCCTGCCGTTCACGATCGAGACGACGGCCGGCACCTGGACGTTGTGGGTCGACGACGATGCCGTCCGGGTGCGCCCCGGCGGCGGTGGGCGGGCCACGGTGCGTCTCGAGGTGGACGAGATCACCGACATCGTCTACGACCGCCGGACGCCGATGACGCTCCTCGCCGCCGCAACGCTCGACATGCCGATCGGTGACATTAACGACTTTCTCGACTGGTGGGTCGTCCTCCGCTCGCTGCTCGATGCCCGCTCCGTGCACACGGCGGGCGACGTCAGATTCACCGACCGTGACGGCGGCCCGCTTGACCTCCAGCGCTCGTTCACGGTCGACGACGATCCGGCCGAGCTGGCGTTCTACCTTGGCGAGGCGGGCATCTCCACCTGACCGAGGTCTTCACGACCGACGAAATGGACCAGGTCTCGGCCGACATGGATGCCGCCCTCCCGCGCTACCAAGAGGGTGACGGCCGGTCTTGGTGGGCCACCACCGCCGACGGCGAAGAGCGGGCGGTGCGCCTACAAAGGTTCCAAGAGGAGAGCCCTGCGACCGCGGCCTTGCTGGAGGACGACCGGCTCCTTCGCCTCGCCTCGCTCACGGGTGACGGGCATGTGCCGCGGGACCAGGGCGGCAACAAGATCGAGGCGCTTGTCAAGCCCATCGGCGTCGTTAAGGGCATCTCCGACCTGCCGTGGCACAAGGACTGCAGCCTCGGGCGGCACTCCTCGCGTTGCTGCAGCCTGACCGTTGGGATCTCGGTCACCGGCGCCGACCAACGCTCGGGCCAGCTCGGGGTCGTGGCCGGTTCCCACCGGGCCCTCGTCCAGCCCGCCTTCTTCCGCGACTCCTGGGGGCTGCCCGCGGTCCCGCTTCCGACCAGCACTGGCGACGTCACCGTCCACTGCTCGTGCACCCTGCACATGAGCCATGCGCCGGTCGCGCGGGAACGCCGCGTCATGTACACAGACTTTGTATTGCCCGCTCGTGCCGGTGACGATCCGGCGCCCAGCAGTGCGGGCGTCATCGATCGGGTGCGCGAGCGGGCTTACAGGGTGGTCAGCCAAGTCCCGTCGGCCGTCCGTCCTTGAGCATCCGCGTCGAGCCCCAGCCCCGCGGCGCTCTACATGCCGCACTTTGTTAGGCCTTGATCGTATGCAGACCTTTGATGACCGCCGAGTCGACACCTTCATCGACGAGGTGTCGGTCACCAAGACGAACGTGGCCGCCGCCAGCACGAGGGCTGTCTAGTCGGGGACTGGGGCTGTTCTCCTCCTCAACGACGTCCTCAGGTGCGGCGCTCGCGACCAAGACGACGACAGGGTAGATTCTTGTCGTGACCCGCGAACGGGTGTGGAAGCTGGTCTCCGCCGGCATCGGCATGCTGGGCGGCTTGCTCGCCCGGAAGCTCATGAGGGCCGGGTATCAGGCCGTCCGCAAGGACGCTGCCGCTCCTTCTCCGTTCGACCCCACCAGCGCCCGGTTCTCCTGGCTCGACGCCCTGCTGTGGGCGGCCGCAGCAGGCATCGGCCTTGGCATTACCAAGGTGCTGAGCGCCCGTGTCGCCGCAGTGGGCTGGGAGGCCGCCACCGGCACCCTCCCCCCGGGGTTCGCGGAGGAGCCCGCGGTCACCTGAGTTCGGCGGGGTGGTGGGACTTACACTGATACCGGGAGTGGGATAACCAGGGGAGGTTGCCCATGGATGGATCAGGTCGGGGGTGGATCGTTTTCTCTTCCGTTGTGCTCGGGACGGCCGGCATCATGCGGCTCTTCGACGCTATCTGGGCCCTCCGGTATCACGGTGTTTTGCCCGAGAACCTCCGGGGAGCGATCTTCGGCCACAGCCTCGAGAGGTACGGTTCGGTCTACCCGGTCGTGGCGATCATCTCGATGCTCTCGGCGATCGCCGTCATGAACGGCTCACAAGTCGCCCGCAGGGTGGGATCGTGGCCGGTTCCATCGCTGCGATCTCCTCGGCGTGGTGGATGCCCTACTAACCGGTGTGGTCACTCGTCTATACGGGCCTCGGCATTGCGGTGATCTACGGGCTGACGGTCTATGAAGGCAAGGCGACCGACCGCGTGATGTGAGATAGCCGAGCGGTGCCACCCACCAAGATGCGACGCAAGGAGTACGAGGAGGAGCTCGAGCGCTTGCAGGTCGAGCTCGTGCACCTGCAGAGCTGGGTCGTGCAGGAGCAGGCCAAGGTGTGCATCGTGTTCGAGGGCCGGGACACGGCGGGAAAGGGCGGCGTCATCAAGCGGCTCACCGAGCGGGTCAGCCCCCGAGTCTTCCGGGTCATGGCCCTCCCCGCTCCCAACGACCGCGAACGCTCGCAGATGTACATGCAACGGTACGTCCCCCACCTGCCCGCCGGAGGCGAGGTCGTGATCTTCGATCGAAGCTGGTACAACCGCGCCGGGGTCGAGCCGGTCATGGGGTTTTGCACCCAAGAGGAGTCGGCCCGGTTCCTCCAGCTGGTTCCCATCGTCGAGCAGGCCATCGTCGACTCCGGGGTGATCCTGCTCAAGTACTGGCTCGAGGTGAGCGAGGAGGAACAGACGCGCCGACTGAAAGCTCGCATCGACGACGACCGCAAGACCTGGAAGCTCTCGGGGATGGACGTCGAGTCCTACGGCCGCTGGTACGACTACTCCAGGGCGCGCGACGCCATGTTCGCCGCTACCGATACCGAGACGGCACCCTGGTACGTGGCTAACTCCGATGACAAGCGCCGGGCCCGCCTCAACATCATCAGCCACATCCTCGACCTAGTCCCCTACGAACGCGAGGAGCAGGCGCCCGTTGTCCTGCCGCCACGGCAAAAGAAGGGCGACTACCGAGAGCCGGGCGAGCACCGCCACGAGGTGCCGATGCGGTTCTGATCCGTTCTCCGGGGCGACACCTAGCCGGGTGGCGCGCCCGTCGCCAGGTGGACGAGGTCGCGCATCTGCACCTGGCGGGACTGGCGCCGCAGCGCGACCTCGATGTTGCCTTCCGGGACGAGCATGCGCAGACCTTGGGGGTGCGTGCGGAAGGTCATCGGCGTCTCGAGTTCAAGAGCCTCGCCGTCGATGCCGGCGTACGCCGCTCCGGATCGGGATGTGATCTCGAAGGTCTCGCAGGTGAATTCGAAGGCATGGCGGCTGCGACCCCCCTGGCCGGCCAGGGCGAGGGTGACGACCTCGGCCGCCTGTGCGCCCGTCGCCGCGGTCACGGCGAAGATCCCGAGCTGCCCGGTGTCGAGACGGAGGCGCTGGGAGGTACTGGGCGACGCGGCGAGTACGTAGGGGTCATTCGACACCATGACGAGGAAGGACCCGTCGACTTCGATGCCGTCGGGCGTCACGAACGACAGATCGAACGGCTCCTGCGTGTTGCCCAGCAGCTCGGGGAGCAGCCGCCGCGTCGTTTCCGCCTTGGCCTCTCGATAGCCCTCCTGCTGGACGATGGTGGCGTAGACACCCAGCGAGACGTTGTTGACGAAGAACCGGTCGTTCACCGTCGCATAGTCGACTCGGCGCTCGATCGCATCGCGGAAGGCGTACAGGCTCTGGCGCGGGTCGCGGCGATCCAGCCCGAGATCGAGGGCGAAGTGGTTCCGCGTCCCCGCGGTGACGCAGACGAAGGGAAGATCGTGCTCGACCGCGATGGAGGCGACCAGGGCCTGCGAGCCGTCTCCGCCCGCCATGCCCAAGCAATCGGCACCGCGGGCGATGGCGTCGCGGGCGAGCTCGGCGAGGTCGAGGCCGTGGTCGAGCATCACGGTCTCGACCCCGAGGGAAGAGGCCAACTCCACCAGACCGAACTTCTCGACCTTGCCGCCGCCCGACCACGGATTGCACAACAGGACCGGGTGCGCGGGTCGTGTGGCGCGGTGCACTTGGCCGGCGGCTGTGCTTCGGAGGCTCGCGACCAACGCGGCCCGGGCCGCCAGAACGGCCATACCGAGGAGTCCGAGGCAGATAAGTGCTCGGACAAGGGACTCCCAGTCTTCGTGCCCGGCCAAGAGCAACGCACTGACCAGTATGGCGGCTCCCAGGATCGCCCCGACGACGCCGAACCAGCGGCGGGGGGGTCGTTTCGTGATCGCCCACCA
>Ga0209420_1000420_pt1 | contig 22934 bp, 19 predicted proteins | sample BlaSpr_A8_OM1_O1_FD_187972 | JGI IMG/M metagenome (GOLD analysis project Ga0209420, IMG submission 187972) | Forest soil microbial communities from Thunder Bay, Ontario, Canada - Black Spruce, Ontario site 2_A8_OM1_O1 (SPAdes) (version 2) | ecosystem: Environmental > Terrestrial > Soil > Boreal...
CAGACCGCAGCGGATCAGCTCGTCGACGAAAACGGTCCCGAACGCGGTGGACGGGTTCATGACGCGGTGCCGCCAGCACCCGCGCCGCCAGCCCCCGCGCCGCCAGCACCGGTGCCATCAGCACTCGTGCCGCCAACACCCGTGCCGCCAGTGCCGACGTCGGCAGAAGCGGTGCCGAGGAACTCGGCGGCCGCCCGCATGCGGGCGACCCAGGGAGCCGGATCGGCCTCGTAAGCCGACAACCGCGCGGGATCGACGTCGGCGCGCCGCACCGGCAGCGTGCCGTCCTCGGCGGCCAGCGGCGCCGCGGTCACGTCGCCGCTCAGCAGGCTCATCGTGGCGAGCCCGCAGTCGTACGGCAGCTCGGGCAGGGCGGCGGCCAGGGCCACCCCGGCGGCGAGCCCCACCGACGACTCCACCGCGCTGGACACGACCACCGGGAGGCCGCAGGCGGCGGCGATCCGCAGCGCCGCCCGCACCCCGCCGAGCGGCTGCGCCTTGAGCACGACGATGTCCGCTGCGCCGGCCGCGCGAACCGCCATCGGGTCTTCGGCCCGCCGGATCGACTCGTCGGCGGCCAGCGGCACGTCCACCAGGCGGCGCAGCTCGGCCAGCTCCGCCAGGGTGGCGCAGGGCTGTTCGGCGTATTCGAGACCGAACCGGCCCAGGGCCTGCAGCATCCGGGCCGCGTGCTCAACGTTCCAGCCGCCGTTCGCGTCGACCCGGACCCGCCCGGCCGGGCCGATCGCGTCACGCACTGCCTCCACCCTGGCCAGGTCGTCCGAATCGGGCTGGCCACGCTCGGCCACCTTGACCTTCGCGGTCCGGCAGCCCGACCCGGCGACGATCTGGTGCGCCTGGTCCGGGCCTACGGCGGGCACGGTCACGTTCACGCCGACGCGGTCGCGCACCGGCGACGGCCAGCCGGCGCAGGCCGCCTCCAGCGCGCAGGCCAGCCAGCGGGCGCACTCGCGCGGCCCGTACTCGGCGAACGGCGAGAACTCGCCCCAGCCCGCCGGGCCGTGGATCAGCGCGCCCTCGCGCACGGTGACGCCGCGGAACCTGGTGGGCATCGGGATGGCGAACGCCCGGACCGTCGGCAGCAGCGCGGCAAGCTGGTCGGCCCCAGCGGTCCCGGCCACCTGCCAGTCGACCACTCAGCCGTCTCCCTTTGCCTGTCCGTCGCTGCTGGCCCGGGGGAACGACCCCGAGCCTCCCTCGCTTGCTGGCCCGGGGGACGACCCCTGTGCCTCCCGCGATTGCTGGCCCGGGGACGACCCCCGAGCCTCCCGCGATGCCTGATCTGACCGGATTAACCTTACGACCGTGACCACCCGCCCACTGCACGCGGTCCTGCTGCCCCCGGCCGACGCCGCGGGCCGGATGCTCGAGGCGCTCAGCGCCGCCCTGGACGGTACCGGACCCGCGATCCTGCCGCTGGATCCGGATCTGCCCAGGCCCAGGCTCGCCGCCATGCTCGACGCGTTTGCCCCGTCGGTCATCGAATCTTTGGAGGGGCCGGAACGCAACGCTAGCGCTCCGCCGGGCGGCCATCCGGCGGGCGGCGTCGCGCCCGACACGGCCCTGGTGATCGCGACCTCTGGCTCCACCGGGGAGCCCAAGGGCACCGAGCTGTCCGCGGCCGCCCTGCTCGCCTCGGCCAGGGCCTCGCTGCGGCGCATCGGCGCGGGCGCGGGTGAGCGATGGCTGTGCTGCCTTCCGGTGTTCCACATCGCGGGAATCCAGGTGCTGGTGCGGTCGCTGCTGGCCGGCGCCGACCCGGTCGTGGTCAGCAGGCTGGAACCCGGCACGCTGGCCGACAGCGGCTGCGCCCACGTGGCCGTGGTTCCTACCCAGCTACGCCGTCTCGTCGACGCAGGAGACGATCTGACGGCCGCAGCGACGATCCTGCTCGGCGGGGCGGCTCCGGGCGCCGGGCTGGTGGACGCCGCACGCGCGGCAGGCGCCCACATCGTTACCACTTACGGGATGAGCGAGACCTCCGGCGGCTGCGTGTACGACGGCGTGCCGCTCGACGACGTGTCGGTGGAGATCGGCGCCGACGGCCGGATCCGGATCGCCGGGCCGGTGCTGTTCTCCGGGTACCGGCTGCGCCCCGATCTGTTCGCCGCGGCCCGCGACGGGCGCTGGTTCGTCACATCGGACCTCGGCGCGTTCGGCCCGTCCGGTGAGCTGCTGGTCCGCGGCAGGGCCGACGATGTAATCAACACCGGCGGCGAGAAGGTGGTCGCGGCCGAGGTCGAGGCGGCGCTCGGAACCTGCGCCGGGGTGCGGGAAGCCGCGGTGCTGGGACGGCCGGACCCGGAGTGGGGTGAGGTGGTCACGGCGGTGGTGGTCCCGGCCGACCCGGCGGCACCTCCGCTGCTCGCCGATGTCCGGGCGCATGTGCGGGCACGGCTGCCTGGTTACGCCGCTCCTGCGGCCCTGGTGCTCGTGGCTGAGATCCCCATGCTACCGTCTGGTAAGCCTGACAGGGCAGCGCTCAGGGCCAGGACGGCGGCGCCGGTAACGCGGCAATAGCCGACCGTCCGCGGGCGTACGGCACCCCCACGGGAACAAACGGCCGTGCTGAGCGTTAAAAGATAGTGCCCGCGCTGCACAATACCAAGTGCCGCGGACCCCGGAAACCCCCGAAGGCGCCGCCCCGGTGGTGCAGGAGGGCGCGTGCCCGGTGCGCGCACGAGGATAGGGAGGTGTCTCATGCCGAGGAGTGCGACTGCCGCGTCGCAGCGACGCGACGATGAGGCCACCACGACTGGCCTGGACGAGCTGATTCAGCGCGGGCGCAGCCAGGGACATCTGTCCCTCCCGGATCTTCGCGCCGCGTTTGAGCAGGCTCAGATATCCCCCGCTGAAGCCAGGTCCATCATCCGCGAACTCACCGAGGCCGGCGTTCAGCTCGGTAACGACCAGCCGGAGGCTCCCGTGCAGGCTGCCACCCTCCCTTCGACCAGCGCCCGCAAGGCGCGCTCCCGGACTTCTGACCGCAAGGCAGAAAGCGACAAGCCCAAGGCGGCCGCCCCGATCGCCGACGTCATCGAGCTGGATGGCCTTGACGCCGAGGCCGAGGCATCGGCCCTTGCCGCGGGCGGGATGACGGAGCTGGCCGTCGAGGCCGACCTGGACGACCAGACGTCGGTCATGGGCGACTCGGTGCACACCTACCTCAAGTCCATCGGCCGCACCAGCCTGCTCACCGCCGAGCAGGAGGTGGACCTGGCCAAGCGGATCGAGGCCGGGCTCTACGCCGAGCACAAGCTGGAGACCGAGGCCAAGCTGTCGCAGGCGCTCCGCCGCGACCTGGAGGACGTCGCCGAGGACGGCCGCAGCGCCAAGTCGCACATGCTGGAGGCGAACCTCCGCCTGGTGGTCTCGGTGGCCAAGAAGTACAGCGACCGCGGGCTGTCCCTGCTCGACGTCGTGCAGGAGGGAAACCTGGGCCTGATCAGGGCCGTCGAGAAGTTCGACTACACCAAGGGCTACAAGTTCTCCACCTACGCGATGTGGTGGATCCGGCAGGCGATCCAGCGCGGCTTCGCCGACTCTGCCCGCACGATCCGGCTGCCGGTGCACGTGCTGGAGATGCTCAGCAAGCTCAGCCGGGTGGAGCGGGACATGCACCAGCGGCTGGGCCGCGAGCCCACCCCCGAGGAGCTGGCCGTCGAGCTTGACCGCACGCCGGACCAGATCGAGGAGCTGCTGCGCACCAGCCGCCAGCCGATCAGCCTGGACTCGACGATCGGCGAGGACGGCGAGACCAGCATCGGCGACCTGATCGAGGACACGGATGCGCCTGAGGCGTCCGAGCTCGTGGACCGGCAGCTGCTGGCTGACCAGCTCCGCCACGCGCTCGACGCGCTCACCCCGCGCGAGGCGACGATCATGGCGATGCGGTTCGGCCTGTACGACGGCAACCCGCACACGCTGGACGAGATCGGCCGCGCGCTGGGCCTGACCAGGGAGCGCATCCGGCAGCTGGAGAAGCAGTCGCTGTCCAAGCTGCGCCACCCGAGCCGGGCTCAGCCGCTGCTGGACTACGCCAGCTGAGCCCGAACCACTCCACCGGCCAAACGGGCCGGGCCCGACCTCCCGCCGGGCCCGGCCCGTTTCATGCCGGCGGCTCGGCCGCTGCGGACCGCTCGAGCTCGGCGAGCAGCGGGGGGAACAGGTGGCCCGGCAGATCGATGGGGCACCGATCGAGCAGGTCCGGCCTGGCCGTCACCGACCTGATCAGGTCGCGCGCGTCCCGCTTGGTCAGTTGCTGGCCCCGGGACTTCCACAGCGTGATCAGGCCCTCGCGCCAGGCGTTGCCGAGCTTGCCGTGGGCGCGGGCGTATATGTACCCGGCGACCTGCTCCCCGGCGGTCAGGTTCGGGTCGCCTGCCGGTGGCTCTTCGGCCAGTATCACCGCCATGTCCGGCTCCGGCGTGCTGCGCAGCAGCCGGGTGATCCGGTATTTCGGCGCGATGAGCCTTGCCAGCGCCCGCTGCCCGGCCGCATCCCGCAGCTCGGGAACGCCGTTGCGGCAGACGATCGCGACCCGCCGGGCGCTCACCGCGAGCAGTGCCCGGAAGACCAGCGAGCCGAAGCCCGGGTACAGGTTGATGACCGCGGTGTGGCCGTGCAGCCCGCCGGGCAGCGGCGCGGCCATGAGGGCGGCCAGCGGCAGCTGCTGCCGGCCGCAGCTCTCGGGCCACCCGCCGCCGACCAGCAGCACGTCCTCCCCCGTGCCCGCCGCCAGGGCGAGAATCCGGCCCGCCTCCGCGTCGGCCAGCGGCCGGGCGGCGGACTCAACGGACTGGGCCCCGTGGGTGTACATGCCGGAGCCTGGAAGGTCTGTGCCGGCTTGCGCGGAACTACCGCTGCGGCGGGTCGGGCGCAGCACGTACAGCGCGGCCTCGCCGCCGATCGCCTCGGCGCCGGCATAGCGGTTGAATCCGGGCAGCACGGCCTCGTACGTGAGGTGCAGCGGGCTCAGCGCCTGCTGCACGGCCAGGCCGAGCGCGGGCTGCTCACCGAACCCGTAGGCGACGAGCACCCGGCCGTTGCGGCTGTCGGCGAGGCCCTGCAGGCCGCGGCCGACGAACAGGCGGACGCCCTCCGGCGTGTACGGCGGGTCGGTGAAGACAAGCTGGCTCGATTCCTGCAGCGCCGCAGGCAGGCCCAGCCGCAGGTCGGCCGCGTAGCATCGCACGTCGAAGCCGCGCTGCCGGGCCTCGGCGTCGATGTATCCGAGCAGCGCCTCATCGGCGTCGACCACGCTCACCCGCAGGCCGTCCGCACCGCCGGCCAGGAACAGGCCGAGCGAGGTCAGGTCGTGGTCGCCGACGCAGAGCACGTGCGCGCCGCGCAGGTCGAAGCTCCGCAGCAGGTAGTGACCGCGCTTGAGCACGGTCTCCGCGGTGGCCGGCACCTGGTCAAGATCGCGTTGCGGCGCCGGGGCGCGCTCAACCATCCCGGCCGCATCGGCCAGGGCGGCCGGGTCACGCCGGGCCAGCTCGTCCCACGGGTCCCGGACCGGCGCGTCCCGGCCGCAGCCGAACTCGGCTGCATAAGCGGGCGCATGCAGCCCGCCGATCCGGACCCGCCCGTCCGAGGTGTCGAGGTGTGGCTCCGCCGCCCGCAGCACGGCCTCCACGGTGCGCCGCGACGTCCCGGTCAGCGACACCAGCTCGGCCACCGAACGGAACTCGCCGTCGGTCAGCAGGCAGCCGACCGCGTCGATGCGCCGCGCGTCGATCCCGAGGCTGGCCCTCAGCTCCCGCATGGCGGCCAGCATTGATTCCGGTTCGGGCGAATCAGCAGGCACGCGGGTCCTATGGGGTTCGGCGTCGGCCCGCCCATGCTATGGCCCACCCCCGGCAGCGGGTTAGTCTGCCGCATCGGCGACCCGGTAATCCCTATTAGGCCATCCGGTGCGCTGCGACGGCGATGGCGCAGGCGCCCGCCACGGCGACGGCGAGGCCGATTCCGATCCCGGTGCCGACGCCCAGCCCGGCCCTGGTCGCCGCAGCGATGCCCACACCGCCGACCCCGGCTCCAAGCGCGGTGCCCATCCGGTCGGCGACCAGCGGCCCGGCCAGCTTGGTGGCGCCGCCGCCACCGGTCTGCCCTGCCGCCATCGCCGCCAGCCAGGCACCCGTATAGGCCAGGCCCATCCCGAACCCGCCGACCGCCCAGGCGAGGTACGGTGCCAGCCAGGCACCGGGCAGCAGCCCGATCGCGGTCCCGGCGCTGCCAGCCACGATAAGCGCGCCGCCCACTGCCAGCAGCCGGGGCGGCGTCCAGCCCCGGCGGGCCAGCCGGGCCTGCACTATCCCGCCCAGCGTCCAGCCCACGACGGCCAGGGTGACCACGATTCCCGCGACAGCGACGCTGCGGCCGTCCACGACGGTGAGCAGCAACGGCACGAACCCGTCCACGGCAAAGAACGCGAACCCGCAGCAGAACAGCGCCATCGTTGCCACCGGCAGTCCGGGACGCATCGTGAGCATGCCCCGCGGCATGATCCGCCGCACTGCCGCCACGGCCACCACAACGCCGCCCACGGCCACCACGGCTCCCGCCGGGCCGCCCTCGGCCGACCCGCCCAGGACCGCGAGCAGGCCCGCCAGCAGCAGCAGCGACGGGCCGGCGACGCCGCGTTCCGGCCCGTCTGCCGGGACACCGGAGCGCGGCTTGAGCAGACCCAGGCCGGGCGCGATCAGGACCATGGCCACCACCAGCAGCGGCAGCTGCGCGGTGAACGCCCATCGCCAGCCGACCGTCGCCACCGCCAGCGAGCCGAGCGCGGGCCCGGCGACGCTGGGTATGACCCAGGCCAGATTGCCCAGAACCATCACCTTCGGCCGCTGCGGCTCCTCGTACAGAGCGGCGATCCCGCTGACGGCGATCGCGCCGAGCGCCGCCGCCCCGGCGCCCTCGAAGAACCGGGCGGCGACCAGCACCGTCATCCGGTCGGCGAGCCCCGCGCCGAGCGCGCCGCAGGTGAAGACCAGCGCCCCGGCCGGGACCACCACCCGGGCGCCCCAGCGGTCAAGCAGCCGCACCGCGAGCGGCGCAGCCCCGATGCCGGCGATCGCCGCAACGGAGAGCGCCAGGCCGTAAAGCCGGATCCCGCCGAGCTGGCGCACCACGGCCGGCAGCACCGTGACCACGATTAGGATCTGCACGGCGACGACCAGCTCGGTCAGGGTCATGCCGATCAGCAGCCGGCCGCGGCGGCCGGCCATGATCACCGGCCAGGAGGTACCGGCCCGCGGGCCGCCGGCGGCCGCCATCCCGGGCGGCCCGGCTGTCACGTGTACAGCTCCCGGTGCCTGACCTCCATGAATTCCTGGCTCCTTTCTGTCCAGCCGGTCCAGGTGGGTGGATCAACGCATCCTCTTTCCTGTCCAGCCGGTCCGTCGGCGGATCCACGCATCCTCGACGGCCCGGGACAGCGACTGCCCGGTGTCCGCCGGCGCGTACCTGGCCGTGCGGATCAGGGTACTCAGATAGCCGATCGTCACATGGTCGCGACTTTCAGTTAATAGACACGTCTAGATCACCCCTACCGACGCGCCTAAAACTTCCGAAATCCGCATTGCAAATTGCAGCGGGCCCCGGATCGTTATGGTCATTCGCTATGTCGAAGAGCCGGGCAGGGTTGCTCATTGCGCTGGGTGTGGACAATTTCGGTTCTGGTTTGTTCCTGCCAATGGTGATGCTTTATGTAACGCGAATTGTAGGATTGCCAATTGCGGTTGCCGGGGCAGCTGTGGCCGCTGGGACGGTAGCGGGACTGGCCATGCCGCTCGTTGCGGGCCGGCTGGTGGACCGGGTCGGAGCGCTGCGGGTGGTCGTCGGCGCGGAGCTGCTGCAGGCGCTGGGCGCGGTGGGGTACCTGGCGGCACGGGACGCGGCGATCGTCACGGTGGCAGCGGTCCTGCTGGCCGCGGGCCAGCAGCTTTTCTACAGCTCGCTGTGCACCCTGATCTCGGACGTGGCCGATGACGGCCCGAAAGACCGGCCGTTCGCGGTGTCCGCCATGGTCCGGTCGGTGTGCTTCAGCCTGGGCGGGCTGGCCGCTGGCGGCCTGCTCAGCGTGGCCGGCCGGACCGCCTACCGGATCGCCGTCGGGGCGGATGCGGTGAGCTTCGCGGCCTGCGCGCTGCTGCTCGCCCTGCTGGTATGTGTCCCGCGTCAGCCTTATCAGGCCGCGCGCACCGCCGTCCGTGGTTGTCGCGGGCCATTGTCGGACGGGCTTTTCCTGGGCATTATCGTGGCCACCGGTCTCGCCGTTCTCTCGATTGACTTCTTCCTCAGTGGCATCTCTGTTTACGCGATCCGGGAACTGCATACCCGGCCATGGCTGCCAGGTGCGGCTGTCGCACTCGCAGGGGGATTGACGGGTGCGGGGGCCACGCTGGCGCTGCGGGTAACGAAGGGACTGGGCCGCACGACAGTCATGATCATTGGCGCCGCGCTCTATGTTGTCTGGTGCGGGGTCAGCGTGGCGGCGCTTATCGTCCCGCCGACCTGGCGGCCCGCTGAGCTGCTGGCCGCCACTGTGGTCATGGCGATGGCCGGCCTGCTCTTGCTGCGGGCCGGCGCGCTGGCCGAGGCGGTCGCCCCGACCGCGGTCCGGGCCCGCTATCTGGCCGCGTTCCAGTACGCGTTCACCGTGTCCAGCGTGCTCGCCCCCGCCGTGGTCGGCCTGTTCTCGGTGGCGGCCTGGCTGCCATGGCTGCTGGACGGCGCCAGCGCCGGCCTCGCCGTTTTGCTGTTGCGCTGGCTAACGGGCCGCCTGCCGAGAAGCGCGCTGCACCCGGCGCCGCTGCTGGGCTGAGGCATGCTGATCTCGCCGGACGGCGGCGGGATCGGGTAAGCATGAGATCCATGGCGGCCGAGACCGCACGCTACTGGCAGCACGCCGCTGTGCCCGGCGTGGACCTGCTGCGCGCCAGGTTCGTGACCCACCGCTACAACAGGCACGCCCACGAGACGTTCACGCTCGGCCTGGTCGAGGCGGGGGTGGAGGAATTCGAGTACGGCGGCAGCCTCTTGCGCGCCGGGCGCGGCGCCGTGGCGCTGCTCAATCCCGAGGTTGTGCACACCGGCCAGGCTGCCGGGCCGGACGGCTGGGCCTACCGGGTGCTCTATCCCGCGGTGGACGTGGTGACCGGGGTCGCCGCCGAGATCGGCTGGCCGCGTGCGATCCCGCTGTTCCCGCAGACCGTCGTTTATGACGAGCGCAGCGCCCAGCTGCTGCTCGCGGCCCACGTGGCCGCCGAGCGCGGCGACCGGCTCGCCTCGTCCAGCCTGCTCCGGGCCGGGCTCGCGGGGCTGCTGCTGGCTCACGCAAAGCCCGCCGGGCCTGTCGCTGGGCCGACCCCCGCCGGCCGGGCGCCCGGCGCGGTCCGCGCCGCCAGAGACCTGCTCGCGGAGCGGCTCACCGACCCGCCGAGCCTCGACGATCTCGCCCGGATGGCCGGGATGAGCCCGTTCGCGCTGTTGCGGGCGTTCCGTGCGGAGACCGGCCTGCCGCCGCACGCCTACCTGAACCAGCTCCGGGTGCGCCTGGCCCGCCGGCTGCTGGACGACGGCCTGGCACCCGTGGTGGTCGCTGCCGACGCGGGCTTCGCCGACCAGGCGCACCTGACCCGGCACTTCAAGCGCGTCGTCGGCGTGCCGCCCGGGGCCTACCAGCGCGAGCGAACGCCACCCGGCGTAATATCCACCGGGTGACCGTCCAGGTAGAGGTGCTCGACAAGGTAACCGGCGAGGTGGTCGAGGCGTTCCGCCGCCTGATCCCGCAGCTGTCCCGATCCGCCGGGCCGCCCACGCAGGAGTCACTCGAGGCGGTCGTCGGCTGCCCGGCCAACACGGTGCTGCTGGCCCGCTCCTCCGGCACCATCACCGGCACGATGACCCTGGTGATGTTCCCGATCCCGACCGGGGTCCGCGCCTGGATCGAGGACGTGGTCGTGGACGAGTCGGCGCGCGGCCAGGGCACCGCCGAGGTGATGATGCGGGAGTCGCTGCGGATCGCCCGCGAGGCGGGCGCCCGGACCGTGGACCTGACCTCGCGACCGGATCGCGCGGCCGCCGGCCGGCTCTACGAGCGGCTCGGCTTCGTTATCCGCGAGTCCCGCCTGTACCGCTACACCGTCCCGAGCTAGCCGAGCTCGGCGACGGCGGCGAGCAGCCGGTCGACGTCGGACCGGTCGTTGTAGTGCACCAGGCCCGCCCGCACGCCGCCGCCGGTGTCCCGCAGGCCAAGCACGCCAGCCAGCTCCCAGGCGTAGTTGTCGCCGTCCCACACGTTGACGTCGCGCCGGGCCAGGTGCTCGGCGACCTCGCGCGGCGTGCTGCCCGCGACCGTGAAGTACGCGGTGGCGGTGCGCCGCGCGGCTTTCCCGTAGGTGGTGACGTGCTCCATCGCGTCCAGGCCGCCGAGCAGCGCGCCGAACAGCGCCTGCTCGTGCGCCTCGGCCGCGGCCATGCCGGACAGGATCCGCTCCCGCCTGGTGGCGGAGCCCGGTGCCGGGCCGGCCAGCGAGGCCAGGTGCTCGACCGCGGCGGTCACCCCGGCCAGGTCGGCGAACGGCAGCGTGCCCTGCTCGAACCGGTCGGGGACATAGTCCGGCGCCGGCGCCAGCTTGTCCGGGTTCAGCGTTTCCAGCAGCGCCGGGTCGGCGACGACCGTGCCGATGTGCGGTCCCGACCACTTGTACGCGCTCGTGGCGTAAAAGTCGGCGCCCAGCGCGCGCACGTCGACCGGACCGTGCGGGGTGGCGTGCACGCCGTCGATGTAGCTGAGCGCCCCGGCGGCGCGCGCCAGCGCGGTGATGGCGGGGACGTCTGGGCGGGTGCCGATGAGATTGCTCGCCGCGGTCACCGCGACCAGCCTGGTCCGTTCCGAGATCAGCCCGGCGAACGCCGCCACCGGCAGGTCGCCCTCGGGCAGCTGCACGTCGGCCCAGCGCACCGTGGCCCCGGCCGCGGCCGCCGCCTGCACCCAGGGCCGCACGTTTGCGTCGTGGTCGAGCCGGGTGACCACGACCTCGTCGCCCGGGCCCCAGCCCGCCGCCAGGGTGCGGGCCAGCCGGTAGGTCAGCGTGGTCATGTTGGGGCCGAGAATGACGCCGTCGGGCACGCCGCCGGTGAGGTCGGCCACGGCCCTCCGGCACTCATCCGTGATCGCTTCGGAGCGCAGGCTGGCCGGGAACGCGCCGCCCGTGTTCCCCAGCCCGGCGCGGTACGCCCCGGCGATCGCGTCGATCACCGGGCTCGGCAGCTGCGTGCCAGCCGCCCCGTCCAGGTAGGCATGCCCGTCCGCCAGCGCCGGGTACGCGGCACGGACCTTGCCGACATCAAATGCCATCGCCACCGGATTCTCTCAGACCGCCCGTTACGCCACGCGCCGGGCCTGGCCAGGCGGGCGACCGGCCCGAAGTCAGCAGCAGCGTGAGCCACGGGTCGCCGGCATTCTGGCTAGGCGCGGGTGGACAACGCTGCGGCACCCCGGCGCACCACCCGGCGAGCACGATCTCCGGCGCGGCGGGCCGGTACTCCTTGCCGAACGCCTTGGCCAGGTCCCAGGCGTGCAGGTGCCATTCGGCGCAGGCGGCGCCGGCCATCCCGCCCACGGTCACCGGCACGTCCCGGTACCGGTGATGCGGCATATCCCAGACCAGGGCGAGCCTGCGGGCATAGCCCCGTGCAGACTGCGCGAACGCGGCGATGTGCTCGGCCGCCGGGCGGTCCGGCAGCGCCGCGAGCTCGGCCGCGTTCTGCCTGGCCAGCTTGCGGGTCAGGGTGTCGGGATGCGCCCCGGTGGCCAGCAGCCGCGCCAGCCTGCTGGCCGGGGCGTCGTCGAGATACTCGTGGTAGTCGTCGGCAACGCAGCGCAGGTGCCCGGCCAGGTCGGCTGCGCGCCAGTCCGCGCACGGCGTCTGCGCCGCCCAGGTGCGCTCGTCAAACTGGGCGGCCAGCTCGACGATGACGGTCACTCCGTCCCGGTAGGCGGCTAAACCACCAGCCGCAGACCAGCCCGTCACCGGGGGCCAGGGAACCTGGCGGGCGCCAGCGGCCGTCCCCTGCCGAACTCCATGGGTCCTCCCTGCCGACCTCCGGCTCTGGCACGGCCGGAGTCACCGGCTGTCCGCGATCCCGCGCGGTACCGACAGCCGGAGCTACTCACTCTCCGCCATCCCGTGCCATACCGACAGCCAGAGCTACCCACTCTCCGCCATCTCCTGCCATACCGACTGCCAGAGCTACCCACTCTCCGCCATCTGACGCCGTACCGGCAGTCAGAGCTACCCACTCTCCGCCATCTCGTGCCGTACCGGAGGAAAATTGAGATGACAGCCGGCTATGTCTGCAGTTAGCCTGCAAAGAATGCCCGCCAATCCCCCAACCGCGCTGCCGCATGCCCAAACCCGGCAAACCGCCGGCGGGCCGGAGCAGACGGAGCAGACGCCGCTCGCGGCGCTGTGGCGGACCCGGGAGTATCTGCGGCGCTACTACCTGCAGCTCGCGCTCATGCTCGCGGCCGCGATCACGGCGGCGGGCGCCGAGATCGCGATCCCGCTGCTGATCAAGGGGATCATCGATGGGCCGATCGCGCACGGGAACGCCCGCGCGCTGTTGCCGCTCGGCCTGGCCGCGACCGCGCTCGGCGTGCTTCAGGCCGCTTTAAACCTTTACCGGCGGTGGGTGCAGGCCAGCGCCGTCACCAGCCTGGAACAGTCGATGCGCGACGCGCTCTACGCGCATCTGCAGCGGCTGCATGCCGGTTTCCACGACGACTGGCAGTCCGGCCAGCTGCTCTCCCGCGCGACCACCGACCTCGCCGCGATCCGGCGCTTCGCCGGCTTCGGCACGATCTTCTTCGTCACCAGCGTGGTGACGTTCGTGGCGGTTGTGGCGCTGCTGATCCGGCTGAACTGGTGGCTCGGGCTGCTCACCGGGTGCGTGTTCCTCCCGGTCGTGGGGCTGTGCACCCGTTTCGAGCGGCGGTACCGGGTCCTGTCCCGCCGCGCCCAGGACCAGCAGGGCGACCTCGCCACATACGTCGAGGAGGCCGCGTCCGGCGTCCGGGTGCTCAAGGCGCTCGGCCGGCGCGACGAGGCGGCAGAGCAGCACGGCGCCCAGGCCGCGCTCGTGCAGGAGACGCAGATGCAGAAGGCAAGGCTGCGCGGCACATTCTGGGCCGGCCTCGACCTGCTGCCCAACGCCATGATCGGCATGATCCTGCTGCTCGGCGCGCTCGCGGTCAGCCGGAACGAGCTGAGCCTCGGCGGCCTGGTCGCGTTCATCACGCTGGCCCTGCAGATGGTGTGGCCGATCGAGGCGATGGGCTACATCCTGGCCTCGGGCCAGGAGGCCGCCACCGCGGCGCAGCGGATCTACGAGATCTTCGACACCGATCCCGCCATCACTGAGCGCGCACCGCGCCAGCGGGGAGCCCGTTCCGGCGCGCGCAAACAGCACGGTCGGCTGCAGTTCGACCACGTGACCTTTTGCTACCCAGGGGTGCCTACTCCGGTGCTGCGCGACGTCACGCTGGAACTCGAGCCGGGCGAGACCGTCGCGCTGGTCGGCCCCAACGGTTCGGGCAAGTCGACGCTGCTGCAGCTCGTGCCCAGGCTGGCGGAGGTGTCGGCCGGATCAATCCTGCTCGACGGGACCGACGTCAGGGACCTCCCGCTCGCCACCCTGCGCTCGGCCGTGGGCTGCGCGTTCGAGGACCCCACGCTGTTCTCGGTGAGCGTCAGGGAAAACGTCAGCTACGGCAGGCCGGGCGCGGACGAGCAGGAGGTACTCGCGGCGCTGGCCGCCGCGCAGGCGGACTTCGTCGCCGACCTGCCCTGGGGCCTGGACACCAGGATCGGCGAGCAGGGCATGGCGCTGTCCGGTGGGCAGCGCCAGCGGGTGGCGCTGGCCCGCGCGATCCTGGCCAGACCGACCGTGCTGCTGCTCGACGATCCGCTGTCAGCGCTTGACGTGCACACCGAGGCCAAGGTCACCCACGCGCTCGAGGAGGTGATGGCCGAATCGACCGCGCTGGTCGTGGCGCACCGGCCGTCCACCGTCATGCTCGCGGACCGGGTGGCCCTGCTCGACCGCGGCGTGATCGTCGCGACCGGCTCGCACCGCGAACTGCTCGCGACCCAGGCCCGCTACCGGAGCCTGATGAGCGGCTCCGACGATGAGGGTCCCGGCCTCGATCCGGCCGGGGACCAGGGCCTGACGGAGGCCCGCCGATGAGCGGGGAAGCAGCCGGGGGAAGCACAGTGAGCCAGACAACCGCGCAGGCATGGCGCGGCGTCGCCGCCGAGGACGCCGACGAGATCACGGCGAGCCTGGCGGCGCTGCTGCGCACGCGAGGCAGGCGGCTGCTGCAGGACCTGCTGCGCCCGCACCGGGCCTGGTGCGCGACGATCCTGCTCCTGATCGTGATCGCCAACCTCGCGGCCCTGGCCGGGCCGTGGCTGGTCGGCGTCGGGATCGACCGGATCCCGCAGCTGGATCACAGTCATGACACGGCACCCCTCATCGTCGTCATCGTGGCGTTCGCGGTCACGGTTCTGGTCCAGGCAGCTGCCACGCGCACCTATATCGGCGCGATCGGCCGGCTGGGCGCCGAGGTGGTCACCGACCTCCGGCGCCGGCTGTTCGCCCACTTCCTGCGGCTTCCGGTGTCGTTCCACGAGCGTTACACGTCCGGCCGGGTGATCTCCCGCCAGGTCTCCGACATCGACTCGATCTCCGACCTGTTCGAGGAGGGCCTGGACTCCCTGGTCTCGGCACTCCTGTCGCTGCTGCTGGTCGGCGCGGGGATGCTGCTGCTCGACTGGCCGCTGGCACTGGTCGTGCTGGTCGGCTTCGGGCCGCTGACCTGGCTGACGGTCTGGTTCCGGCGCGAGTCGGCGAACGCCTACCGGCGGACACGGGAGACGATCGCGCAGGTCATCGTGTACTTCGTGGAGACGTTCGGCGGCATCCGGGCGGTCCAGGCGTTCCGCGGTGAGCGCCGGAATCAGGACATCTTCGGCGAGCTCAACAGCGAGTACGCGGCGGCCAGCCTGCGCTCGTCCCGGCTGATCGCGATCTACGCGCCCGGCATCACCCTGGTCGGCAACCTCGCGATCGGCGCCGTGCTGCTGTACGGCGGACTCCGGGTCATCGACGGCGACATGAAGGTGGGCGTGCTCGTCACGTTCGTGCTCTATCTGCAGCGCTTCTTCGACCCGCTGCAGGATCTGTCGCAGTTCTACAACACGTTCCAGTCGGCAGCAGCGGCGCTGGAGAAGATCTCCGGAGTGCTGGACGAGGAGCCGGCCGTGGCCGAGCCCGACGAGCCGGTGGCGCTTCCCGCCTCCGCGGATCCGGCCAGAAGCGGACGAACCGTGCAGTTCGACGAGGTGCGGTTCGGCTACCGGGACGCACCGGTGCTGCCCGGCCTCGACCTGACCATCCCGGCCGGGCAGACAGTGGCCCTGGTCGGCGCCACGGGGGCGGGCAAGACCACGATCGCACGGCTGATGGCCAGGTTCTACGACCCTGGCCAGGGCCGGGTACTGCTGGACGGCGTCGACCTCAGGCAACTGTCCGAGCAGAGCCTGCGCAACGAGGTCGTCCTGATCACTCAGGAGAACTTCCTGTTCAGCGGCAGCATCGCGGACAACATCGAGCTCGGCAAGCCGGGTGCGACGCGGGCTCAGATCCAGGCAGCGGCGCAGGCGATCGGCGCACACGAGTTCATTCACCTGCTCCCGGCCGGCTACGACGAGCAGGTGGGCAAGCACGGCGGGCGGCTGTCGGCCGGCCAGCGCCAGCTGATCTCGTTCACCCGGGCTTTCCTTGCGGCCCCCGCCGTCCTGGTGCTCGACGAGGCCACGTCGTTGCTCGACATTCCCACCGAGCAGCTGGTGCAGCGCGCATTGCGCACGATCCTGGCCGGGCGCACCGCGCTGATCATCGCGCACCGGCTGTCCACGGTCCAGATCGCCGACCGGGTGCTGATGATCTCCGACGGCCGGATCGTGGAAGACGGGTCGCCGGACAGCCTGCTGGCGGAGCGCGGCGAATACGCCGCCCTGCACGAGAGCTGGCAGCAGAGCCTTGCCTGACCCCTAACCCAGGGCTAAAGGCCGATCCGCTGCGCCAGGCTCTCGCGGTGGTAGCTGGCGTCGGCCTCGACCCCCGCATCCCCGGAACCGGCCGCCGCGCGAATGTACCACTCATACTTTCGATTTTCATGATCTGGGAGCGGGGAGTGCAGTATTTGCACCTCAGGCTCCCAGATCATGAACCAGCCCGGCCGCTTGGCCGTTTCCGCCATCAGCAAGTCCACCCCTGGCGCCGCACTCGGCTCCGGTGTTCCCGAGACCGCCGTCGTCACGGGCGTGGCCCCGCAGGCTCTGCAAACCCGCTGACCTGCGAAGGTTCGGCCCCTGCTCGCTCGCCAACAACCCCGGGCTCGGCCCGGGGTTGTTGGTAGGCTGCCGTTCCGCCGCGTATACGGCTTGTCTTGCATGCCGTATACCAGCATCTATGCGCCGCGTGTCGACAATGCGACGATCATTGGGAGGGGGTGCCGATGGCCGCTGACGACGTGCCGCGCTGGCCGGAACTCCCGCCGCAGGAGCTGCCGCGGCGACAGCGCCTCGGCCGGCCAGCCCTCCTGCCCCGCCAGCCGTCGCGCGGCCTCAGCAACCCGGGGCTCAGAAAGGCCGCGGTTGGCGCCGGGCTGATCGCCTATTCCTGGTTCGCCGCGGGCACCGCGCCGTTCACCATAAGCGCGCTGCTGATCGTCCTGGTTCCGGCAGCCGCGCTGTTCGTGATCGCCTATGTCCGGCCGCCCAAGCGCATCCTTCCCCCGGAGCGCCTGCACCTGACCGGATTCTCATACTGGGCGATCGCGGTCGGGGCGCTGTTCGAATGGGAGGCGTCCGCGTTCAAGGACGGCGCCCCAAGCTGGCATCCGGCGCTCACCACCCTGATCGACCCCGTGCTCGGGACGCGGCCGGTGAAGGCCGCCGGAATCCTCATCTGGCTGCTTGCCGGCTGGGCGCTGGTGCGCAGGTGAGGGCCGAATGGTTACCCGCATCATCACGATCACCGGGTTCGCGGCGCTGATTCTCGCGCTCTTCGTGCTCGAGTTCCTGGCCAGGCGGAAGGACTCACGGATACCCACGCTCGGCGAGTGGCTCGGCTACGTCATGCGCCCGAAAGTCGGCCGCCTGCTCATCCTGCTCGGCTGGCTGTGGCTCGGCTGGCACTACTTCTCCCGGTTAACCGGGAGAAGTTCGCCGTCCGCTAGGCTGGCGCCGTGATCACGCGTCGCAAGCAAGTCAGCGCCAACGCCGAGTCGGAGTACGCGGCGGATGTCGCGCTGGCCGCCCAGTTCGACGACCTCCTCGCCGAGGCGCGGGAGGCCGAGCAGGTTTACCGGAAAGCCCAGGCGCAGGGCAAGCCGGACGACGAACTGTACCCCCTGGCCGTGCGGCTCGACGTCGCGCTGACCAGCGCGATGCGCGCCGCTTACGCGGCCCAGCGGGCCGAGATCGGCCCGCGCGGCTACGACGACTGGATCTACCGCCGCAAGGGCAAGGCCAAGTCTGCCGTGCACGCCTGGACCGACGAGGCGGAGCGCCTGCTGACGATGCGCGAGACCCACCGGCTCACCGGAATGCCACCAGCGCCACGCACCGACCTCCCCGGCGGCGGCGCCACACATGTACCCGCCATCGGGATCTGACCCTCCGCGCGGGCCTAGTCACTATGTGCCCCCGATTGCCTGGCCAGGCGTAGTCATACCGGGGCCGGCGTGGCGCCTTCCCGCCGCCATCGTCAGGAGGCACGCTGTTGCCGAAAGCACTACGAGAGCGCGTCGCCGCCGGTGAACGGATCGACTACAGAACGTGACGTAGCCCGTAACAATGGGTAGTACCTTCGTACCAGAACGCGCACCGAGGAAAGCTACAAAGGGTGGCGCCGAAAACAGTCACAACGGGCCATGCCGTGCTTCGCACTGCTGCTGGCACAGTAGCTTTGTAAACAAGAACACACACGAGGACTGACCAGGAGGCACGCGAATGTGCCCGCATACGCCACCGTGTCCCGGGCCGGGCGGCCCGGACCGCGAGGCGGCCCGAACCATAATCAGCCACCCGGAACAGGGCTGGAGCCTGCTCTGCAACGGGATAGTCGTTTTCGAGGACACCGGAGAGCTGCTTCCTGACGGAGAGCCCATCGCCCCGCACCGCCCCACCGACCTGATCTGCCAGCCTGTGCCCGTGGTCAAGACGACGGACGTACCGGCCAAAGAGGCGCACTCGCCCGCGGCCTAGCCGTCGGCCGGCCGCAGCACCTCACGTAGCCAGGACTCCACGGCCATCCGCACTTCGTGCGGGTGGCGGGACAGGGCGTGCGTTTCCCCAGGCACCACGACGACCCGTGCTGCGTCGGCGCTGTCCGGGATGCCGAACGGGTCCCGGTCCCCGTTCACCACGAGCACTGGGTCGGCCTGGCGCAGTTCCGCGGCCCGTGAGCGCTCGGGGCGGCCCGGCGGATGCAGCGGAAACGCCAGCGCCACAACGGCCCGCGCCCCCGCAGCCTGGGCAGTGCGGCAGGCGACGCGAGCACCGTTGCTGCGGCCGCCCTGCACCAGCGGGATCGCCGGGAACCTCTGCCGCAGCGCCGCGATGATCTCCAGCCACGCCTCGTCCTGCCGCTCGGGCGATCCGGGCGCGCGGGCGCCGCGCACCCGGTACGGCTGCAGAACCCGGGCGACGGCCCCGCCCAGGCTGCCCGCCGCCTGCGCCGCTGCCAGCAGGTCGGGGCTGTCCACGCCGCCGCCAGCCCCGTGCGTGAGCACCATCAGAAACGCCGGGCTGTCCGGCTCGTCGAGCTCGGCCCGGGCCGGGCCGCTGCCTGTGCTGATCTCCACCCCGGGCAGCGTAGCCGCCCGGACCAAGGGACCGCTGGTCAGGGCAGGTCTGCCACGTCGACGGCCTCGAGCTGTCCGGAACCGAAGTTGCCCACCAGCAGCGTCCGGCCGTCGGGCTCGAGGGCCATCTCCCGCGGGAAGCCGCCCGCCGGGAGGTACCCGAGCAACGCCGCCCGGCCTGCAATGGCGGCGGCGACGTCGACCGCCGCCAGGCTGGATGAGGAGCCCGAGGCGCTGAACCGGTTGGAGTCGGCAACCACGATCCTGCGGCCGCCGTCGACCAGAGCTAGGCCCACGGGGGCCTCGCCGACCTCGACGCTCGCGATGAGCGACCGCGCCGGGTCGGTGCGCAGCCGGGCTGCCGAGAAGCCGAGCAGCCGGTCGCTCCCCCGTGCGGTGATCCAGACCACGTCACCATCTGCCGAGGTGATCACCCGGACCGGGCTGCAGCCCGCGTCCACCGTGGCGACCACCGAGGCTGCTGGGCCGGTCTCGGCCCGGCGCAGGTCGATGACCGTCAGCGTGCCCGGGGTCGTGGCGGTGACCCGAGCACTGCGCTCGGCCTCGCTGGTCGCGTACAGCCACCGGCCGTCCGGCGACACCACCAGCCCCACCGGGGCGACGCCGACCGGGATCGTGCCGACGAGATCTGCCGCGCCGAAGCCCTTGGTCAGCGCCCGCTGCAGGTTGTAGACGGCGATCGAGGCAGAGTCCTCGAGGCTGACGAAGGCGAACCTGTCGTCGGGCGACACCGCCACCTCGATGGCACCGCTGCCTGCCGTCCCGTTGCCCAGAATGCCGACCTGCGCGTTCGCCTGGCCAGCCTCCGCGCGGCCGACACTGATCACCAGCGCGCCGTCCTCGTCGTCGGCAGCGAGCAGGTAGCGGCCGTCGTGGGTGAGCACCTCGCCCAGCGGCTGGCCGGTCAGATACAGATACACCTGACGAACCAGGGCCGGAAGATCGGACCGGCCGATCCGGAACACGCCGACCGAAGCGTTGTTGGGCAGCGCGGCAAAGGACCAGCGCCCGTCGGCGGTGACCACGACCCCGAACGGGTCTGCTGGCGCGGACTCCATCGCCGTGGGCACCCTGGTCAGTTCCGGCGCCGACACCGTCGCGGTACTGCACCCCGGGATGCCGACTGGAGCGATCGCGCGCGCCGGGGTTGCGTGGGCAGGCGACGTGCTGTGACCCGCCGCCGGATGTGTGCCGGCGGAGCAGGCGGCAACGGCGGCCACCGCGGTGACAGCGGCCGCGGCGATCACGGCTGGCCTCACGCATCCAGGGTAGGGATAACTGCCGCAGACAACGCAACCCGGACATGCCGTGAGCAGCTACACGTCCAGGAACTTCTTCAGGAATTGGCCGGTGTAGCTCTCTTCGACCTGTGCGACGTCCTCGGGGGTTCCGGTCGCGATCACGTCGCCGCCACGGGAACCGCCCTCGGGGCCGAGGTCGATGACCCAGTCCGCGGTCTTGATCACGTCGAGGTTGTGCTCGATCACGATGACCGTGTTGCCGCTGTCCACGAGCCGGCCGAGCACGCCGAGCAGCTTGCGGATGTCATCGAAGTGCAGGCCGGTGGTCGGCTCGTCGAGCACGTAGATCGTCCGCCCGGTGGACCGGCGCTGCAGCTCGGAGGCGAGCTTGACCCGCTGCGCCTCGCCGCCGGACAGCGTCGGGGCGGGCTGGCCGAGCCGCACGTAGCCGAGGCCCACGTCCACCAGCGTCTGCAGATGCCGGTGGATGGCCGGGATGGCCTCGAAGAACCCGGCGGCCTCCTCGATCGGCATGTTCAGCACGTCGGAGACGGTCTTGCCCTTGTAGTGCACCTGCAGCGTGTCGGTGTTGTAGCGGGCGCCGTGGCAGACCTCGCACGGCACGTACACGTCGGGCAGGAACTGCATCTCGATCTTGATGGTGCCGTCGCCGGAGCACGCCTCGCACCGGCCGCCCTTGACGTTGAACGAGAACCGGCCCGGCTGATAGCCGCGCACCTTCGCCTCGGTGGTCTGCGCGAACAGCCGCCGGACGTGGTCGAACACGCCGGTGTACGTGGCCGGGTTGGACCGCGGGGTCCGGCCGATCGGGCCCTGGTCGACGTGCACGACCTTGTCCAGGTTCTGCATGCCGGTGACCCGGGTGTGCTTGCCCGGCACGATCCTGGTGCCGTGCAGCTCCTTGGCCAGTGCGCTGTACAGGATGTCGTTGACCAAGGTGGACTTGCCGGACCCGGAGACCCCGGTGACCGCGATGAAGCAGCCGAGCGGGAACGCCACGTCCACGCCGCGCAGGTTGTGCTCGCTGGCGCCCTTGACCACGACTTCCCGGCTCTTGGAGCGCTTACGGCGCTGGTTGGGCATCGGGATGGACTCGCGGCCGGTCAGGTACGCGCCGGTCAGCGACTCCTTGCTGTCCAGCAGCTCCTGCAGCGTGCCGGAGACCACGATGTTGCCGCCGTGCTCGCCGGCTCGTGGCCCGATGTCGACCACCCAGTCGGCGGCGCGGATGGTGTCCTCGTCGTGCTCGACCACGATCAGCGTGTTGCCGAGGTCACGCAGCCTGATCAGCGTCTCGAGCAGCCGGTGGTTGTCCCGCTGGTGCAGGCCGATCGACGGCTCGTCCAGTACGTACAGCACGCCGACCAGGCCGGAGCCGATCTGCGTGGCCAGCCGGATCCGCTGCGCCTCGCCGCCGGCCAGGGTCGCCGACGCCCGGTCCAGGGTCAGGTAGTCGAGCCCCACATCGAGCAGGAAGCCGAGCCGGGAGTTGACCTCCTTGAGGATCCGCCCGGCGATCTGCTGGTCCCGGTCGGAAAGCTCCAGCTCGAGCAGGCGCTTGGCCAGCTCCCCGATCGGCAGCCCGCAGTACTCGGCGATCGACTTTCCGTCCACGGTCACCGCGAGCGACACCGGCTTCAGCCGCGCCCCGTGGCAGGTCGGGCACGGCACCTCGCGCATGAACCCGGCGTAGCGCTCCCGGCTGGAATCGCTCTCCGCCTCGGAGTGCCGCCGCTCGATGTACGGGATCGCGCCCTCGAAATTCGTGTAGTAGGAACGCTCCCGCCCGTACCGGTTCTTGTACCTGACGTGCACCTGCTTGTCGTAGCCGCGCAGCAGCGCGGTGCGGCCCGCGGCGGGCAGCCGCTCCCAGGGCGTGTCGATGCTGAACCCGAGGGAGTCGCCAAGCGCCTCGATCAGCCGCAGGAAGTAGTCGCTGACGTGGCCGCCGCTCCACGGGCCGATCGCGCCCTCGGCCAGGGTCTTGGCCGGATCGGAGACCACCAGCTCGGGGTCGACCTCCATCCGCGTGCCAAGTCCGGTGCAGTCCGGGCAGGCGCCCCAGGGCGAGTTGAACGAGAACGACCGGGGTTCCATCTCGTCGAAGGACAGGTCGTCGTACAGGCAGGCCAGATGCTCGGAGTACATCCGCTCGCGGTGCGGGTCGTTCTCCGGCAGGTCGACGAAGTCGAGCACCACGACGCCGCCGGACAGGTTCAGCGCGGTCTCCACCGAGTCGGTCAGCCTGCGCCGGGCCGACTCCTTCACGTCCAGCCGGTCGACGACGACCTCGATGTCGTGCTTCTCGTACTTCTTCAGCGCGGGCAGATCTCCCGGGGCGCCCCCGCCGGCGCCGACGCTGTCCAGCCGGATGATGACACCGTCGACCCTGGCCCGGGAGAAGCCCTTGGTCTGCAGCTCGCGCAGCATCTCGCCGTATTCGCCCTTGCGGCCGCGCACCACCGGTGCCAGCACCTGAAACCGGGTTCCCTCGTCCAGCTCCATCACCCGGTCGACGATCTGCTGCGGGCTCTGCCGCGCGATCGGCCTGCCGCAGATCGGGCAGTGCGGCTTCCCCACCCGCGCGTACAGCAGCCGCAGGTAGTCGTATACCTCGGTGATCGTGCCGACGGTCGAGCGCGGGTTGCGCCCAGCCGCCTTCTGGTCTATGGACACCGCCGGGG
>Ga0209420_1000421_pt1 | contig 22928 bp, 14 predicted proteins | sample BlaSpr_A8_OM1_O1_FD_187972 | JGI IMG/M metagenome (GOLD analysis project Ga0209420, IMG submission 187972) | Forest soil microbial communities from Thunder Bay, Ontario, Canada - Black Spruce, Ontario site 2_A8_OM1_O1 (SPAdes) (version 2) | ecosystem: Environmental > Terrestrial > Soil > Boreal...
CGGATGCGGTTCATACCCGGCCCGAATACAGTCTTGCCGTCACTTGTCTGCACACCCCCTGCGGCAACTCCGCAACCGGCATTACCCTCACGCTGGGAGATGGAAACCGGCTGGTTTGCGATGCGATTGAACTCCTTGCCCGGCCGCTGCTCGGGATGGCCATCGATGACATGATGGCGGAGTTCGGCAGCATTTCGAGGTCTCTCGCCGACGATCCGGCAATGCGGTGGCTTGGACCGCACAAAGGCGTGGTTCACCTGGCGCTCTCTTCGATCACGAACGCCTGCTTTGATCTTTGGGCAAAGAGCCGTGGCCTTCCTCTTTGGAAGCTGTTGCTCGATCTCACACCCGAACAGCTGGTCTCGGTTCTCGATCTTAGTTATCTGGAAGATATTCTCTCAGCGCAGGAAGCTCTCGACCTGTTGCGCACGCATTGGTCCACCCGCCAGGACCGGGAACCGATCCTTTACAGCGGCTATCCCGGATACGATACCTCCATCGGCTGGATGGCGTATGACGACCAGAAGGTCCGCGAATTGACGCAGCGCGCCATGAGCAATGGGTTTACCGCCTTCAAGCTCAAGGTGGGATCGGCCGACGAAAGCCGTGACCTGCGCCGCGCTGCCATGCTGCGAAAATGCGCCGGAGAGGGCAGCACCGTCATGTTCGACGCCAATCAGCAATGGGACCTGCCCACCGCCTCGCGCATGGTCCGGCAACTCGCGTCTTTCAAGCCCCTGTGGATTGAGGAGCCCACGCACCCCGACGATCTGCTGGGCCACGCCGAATTAGCGCGTGAGATTGCACCGCTAAAACTTGCTGCCGGCGAACACATCCCCAACCGGGTTGTGTTCAAAAACTTTCTTCAGGCACGCGCCATACACTACATCCAGGCGGACGTCACCCGGCTCGCCGGGGTCAGTGAGTTTCTTACCGTAAGCCTGCTTGCCCGGAAGTTCAACTTGCCTCTTGTTCCCCATGTCGGAGATATGGGACAGATTCATCAACATCTTGTGTTGTTCAACCGGGTCGCGCTGGGCCACGAGGTCCTGTTCCTCGAATACATTCCTCATCTGCGCCCCCACTTTGTGTTCCCCGCGCAGGTGGAGGCAGGGGTTTACAAAACACCACAGGAACCGGGCGCCTCCTCCGACCTCACCGAACTCACGGGCATGCATTCTGCATGACTTCGTCCACAGCAGCAGGTCTGGTGCTCACCATCCTCGCGGGCGTCATGTCCGGCAACTGCATGCTCCCCGTCAAGTTTCTCCGATCCTGGAGATGGGAGAACATGTGGTGGGTCTTCAGCTTGTTGTCTCTCGTGGTCTTTCCCTGGGGCCTGGCGCTTCTTCTCGTCCACCATCTTGGCGGCGTGTACGCAGCGCTCCGTCCCTCGCAACTGCTAGCGCCGATCGCCTTCGGAGCGGGCTGGGGTATCGCGCAAATCCTTTTCGGGATCTCGGTGGCGCGCCTGGGCCTCGGCATAGCGTACGCCATCATCGTGGGCATCGGTGCGGTGCTGGGAACGCTCGTGCCCCTGTTCGCCGCACAGTACAGCGCCGTGAACTCGAGAGCCCTTTCTCTGGTGCTGGCCGGGGTTTCGGCGATGGTTCTCGGCATTGCGATCACTGCCTGGGGAGGACATCTCAAGGATCAACCTTCGAAGGCAGGCAGTTCGCCTTTCCAACGCAGCAGTTACCCAGCAGCGATTTTGCTTGCGGTGCTCTGCGGATTCATGGCTCCTATGCTGAACTATTCTTTCGCCTTCGGTCAGGACATCGCGCTGCAAGCGGTGGCGCGCGGAAATTCGCCCTACCTGGCTGGGTATTCCGTGTGGCCGGCGGGGCTGGCCGGTGGATTTCTTCCCAATGCCGCATATTCCGTGTATCTGCTATCGCGCGGCCGCAGCTGGTCGGCATTTCGAGCGCCGTTCCCCGATATGCTCTGGTCGTCTCTTATGGCACTGCTCTGGATGGGCGCGTTTGCTCTGTATGGCATGAGCACAGCATTCCTCGGCACGCTGGGAACCTCCGTAGGCTGGGGACTTTTCCAGATATTCATGATCATGACCGCGACCCTATCCGGCATCCTCACAGGAGAATGGAGAAAAGCTCCAGGGCGAGCCAAATTATTTCTGAGTACAGGACTGGGGCTGCTGATCATTGCGACGCTGTTCTTTACATCCGGCAACGCGCACTAAGATCGCCCCCAAAGCTTCCCCTGCAAGCCAGTGCTCGGCGCTGCTCGCCTGGCCACGAATCAACACCTTCCCTCCTTCGCTCATTCGCAAGTTGGAACCAGGTTCGATCCGCTGCTGTGGAAGGGAGATGATTGCTGGCCAGGTGCGGATCCATGGCTGCCAAGCGGACGAGCCCATGAAGCTCACCGCCGATTACGTTTGGGCACAGCCGGCTTCTTTTCCCAATTATCGTAGGCTGTCGCCGCAAAGCGAGCCATCGCGCGCTGGATGTACTGCTCCGCCACCTCTCCCTGGCCCTCTTTCAACAGGTCCAGAATCCGTTGATGCGCCTCCAGATCCTTCCCCCACACCGACGTATCCTGCCCGCTCGACAGCACGAGGATGCGCACAAAGGCGAACAGAGGCAACAGCACCTTGCGGGCATGCTCGTACACATAGGCGTTCTCTGAGAGCCGGCAGAGCTCCAGGTGAAACTTCAGATCCCCATCAATCAGCTCCTGCGGAGAGTCATTCTTCATCGCCCTGCGCATCATCTCGAGCCCTTGCTCCAGGGGTGTCAGGTCCCGGGCTTTCTGCGCCAGCAGGCGTGCAGCCAGTCCTTCCAGAGCACCGCGTATCTCGTACATCTGCAGCACGTCGTTCTCGCTCAGAGTGACCACGCGGGCGCTGCGCCCCGATGCCTTGGTAACAAATCCCTCCTGGGCAAGCAGGTTGATGGCTTCACGAATGGAGCCCTGCGCCACTCCAATTCTCCGCGCCCAAGTTCCCTCTACGATTCGCGCGCCCGGCCGCAAACCGCCGCTGGCAATCTCGGCCCGCAGGCGATCCGCCACCGTGTGCTTCACCAACGCTTCGCTCCCGTTGTTTGTCGGAACGGCTCCCCGAACAGACACGATTATTTCTCCCCTCTCAAATCATAACCCCGTCGGCCTCTTGCACTGGCATTTAAGCACTCAAAGCATGGGATGCAATGCTAGATTGCAGCGGGAACGGCCTGCGCGTTCGACGCCGAAGACCCTGAAAGGGCTGCAACTGGGATTGCTCCGTCTTTGTTCATTGGTTCGCGGGTCGCCCCGGCCGCAAAATGCATCGCCTCGCAAGACCCGGCACGGTTTCGCCGCGCTAGAGTTGTTCGACGCGCGACCCTACTGAAATGCCGCCCAGGAGCCCGTAGAAACGCGGCGAAAAAGAGGCCTCGATCGGAACTTTGTAAACCCTCAAAACCGCGCCAAGTGCATCTTCAGTGATGGCGTTCACTGACCTCATGCATGGAGCATGGCGCCGCCTATCCCGAATGGTCTCGCCAAAAAACAACCCCTCGGCCGATTCCGTTTCCATTTGCGAAATCACTGATTTAACGATTTAACTATTCATTCATCAGAAAAAACCAAAAGAGCCCGAAGCGGAATTCCCACTAGATTGTACTTTATTTTTCATGTTTTCAATTACTTACATGGAAACTATTGACAGATGTCCATTTGAGCGCTTAATTTAGGCACCGCAGGATAAGCGCTTAATCTCGCAGGCGCCCGTGGATCCGAAACGTGTCGCATACGCTCAAAAGCGATCCCTTCTACATCCCTTTTGCCCACGTTATCGCTGCCATTTCCGAGCGCCTTCAGAGCACCCCGCTGACCTCAGCAACCGAACTGCAAATGGAGGCAGAACAATGTGTAGCAAATTCACCCGTAAATATCTTCGACTCGTCGGGCTCGCTTCATGGAGAGTGTCTTGCCTGCTTCTTTTTCTGTTTCTCGGGTTTCTGGCGCCTGCGGCAAAAGCGCAGGTGGATCAGGGAACCATTACCGGTTCGGTGCAGGACTCCTCGGGTGCAGTTCTTGCGAATGCCCACGTTACGCTTACCAATGCTGATACCGGGTTGGTCCTCGACCGGGACACCAATGCCAGCGGCGTTTATGTTTTCTCTCCGGTAAAGATTGGGAATTACAAGCTCAGTGCCACCGCCGCCGGATTCCAAACGACCTCGCAGGAAAACCTTCATCTCGATATTCAACAGCGTCTCAATGTCGTTCTCTCGCTGCAGCCAGGGTCGGTATCGGAGACCATAACGGTGTCGACTGCGCCAGCGGTGCTACAAACGGAAGAGGCCACGGTGGGACAGGTGATCAGCACCGATACCATCAATAACACGCCCCTCAACGGACGCAACTGGGTGTACATCGCCCAGCTGACTGCAGGCGTCGCACCTCCATTCGGGAATACGCGCGGCAGTGGAACGGGCGACTTTGTGGCCAATGGCCAAAGGGCCGAACAGAACAACTTCATTCTTGACGGCGTGGACAACAATACCAACCTCGTCGACTTCCTGAACGGCTCCAGCTTCGTGATGCGTCCTCCACCCGACGCGCTGGCTGAATTCAGTCTGCAGACCAGCAACTACAGCGCTGAATTCGGACACTCCGCCGGCGCAGTCATGAATGCCAGCATCAAGTCCGGCACCCAGCAAATTCACGGTGACCTGTGGGAATATCTTCGCAACACAAGTCTTGATGCCAAAAGCTGGGATGCTACAACCATCCCTCCCTACCATCAGAACCAATTCGGCGGGACGATCGGCTTTCCGATCTGGAAGAACAAACTCTTCTACTTCGGAGATATTGAGGCGAACCGCATCTCGATCGCCAATCCCACTACGATCACGGTTCCGACGGCGTTAATGCGTACCGGTGACTTTTCCGAGATGCTGAACCCGAGCCTCAATAATTTCGGATATGGAGTTCAGCTTTATGAGCCCAACTCAGGCGGCGCCGAGACCCTCTCGTGCAACGGAGCCAACAATGTCTTCTGCCCAAGCCAGATCAACCCGATCGCGCAGAACATTCTTAAGTTATACCCGCAGCCCAATATTGGGATCGCCGGGCAAACCTATCTAAATTACCGTACCAACGTAGGACGGGCGGATAACACGGTCCAATGGGATCAGCGGCTTGACTGGAACGCAAGCCAGAAGGACCAAGCTTATGTGCGCTACAGTTACGCACACGAAATCATCACCCACGGCCTTCCCCTGGGGCCTATTCTCGACGGCAGCGGCTTTGGTGGTGAACGTGACACGAATCTGGCCGAAAACTTAATGTTGAGTGAAACTCACGTCTTTACTCCTACTCTCGCCAATGAATTTCGTTTCGGCTACAACTGGATTGCGTCCCGCTATCTTCAGCCGAACGCAGGCAACACCGGACTGGCGGCGACCCTCGGCCTGGGCGGTGTTCCGAATCTGGGTCCCGGTCTGGGCGGTCTGCCCCTCGGCTATTTCGACGGGACCATTGGTATCAATCAGTGGGGATCGGTTGGTACGCAGGATGAAGCGCAGAACGTCTATCAGATTCTGGATAATGTCACCAAGATCATCGCTGATCATTCGCTCAAGGCCGGCGTATCGTTTCAGTCGATCCGTGTCTTCGACCGCTATGCCGCGGCCCCGCTGGGTCAATACTTTTTCAACGGTCAGTTCACATCACAGGTCGGAAGTTCTATAACCACCGGATCGGGAACGGCAGACTTTCTCGTCGACCAAATGCATCAGGCCGACATCTATACCACCCCCAGCATCAACGACGCCCAGTGGTATGACTCGGCTTATGTTCAGGACGATTGGAAGATCAAGCATAACCTGACCCTGAATCTTGGCGTGCGCTATGACTACTACCAGCCGTACAAGGAGAATGCTGGAAACCAGGCAAACTTCATTCCCACTGGGAATCTTGGCATCGGCACCGGAACCGGTACTTACGAGCTTCCCAGCCGGTCGCAGGGTCAAGACCTGGGCGCACCCTTCCTGGCTGCGCTCGCGACTGACCATGTGACGGTCCAGTATGTAGGCAACGATCGGCTGGCAGATGGGCAAAGGACCAACTTTGCGCCGCGTATCGGTTTCGCGTACCGAGCTACCCCCCAAACCGTATTGCGCGGCGGCTTCGGTATTTTTTACGGTGGGTTGCAGAGCCAGGGCAACACGAACCTTGGCACGAACTTCCCCTGGTCCAATAACGTCTATCTATACGCGCCGGATTGCGGGAGTGGCAATTGCCCCTCCCTGGCCTCGGAGGGCATCAATCTGGAGAATGGACTGACCGCGAAAACCGGGATCGGCTTACAGAACTTCGTGTCAGACCCCGGCCTTCATGGAATTGACGCCAACGTCAAGACTCCATACACCATGAGCTACAACCTGTCGGTGCAACGGGCGATTACTAACAATCTGGCGGCAACGCTCGGCTATGTGGGCAACGAGTCGCGCCATCTGTCGCTGTATTACGATCCCAATACCCTGCGTGGCCTATTCGCCCCCGGCGTTTCCACCCAGCAGTTCATGCCATTTCCGGACCTTGGCGGCATCGGCATCATTCACTTTGGAGGCGTCAGCAACTACAACTCGCTGCAAGCCAAGCTCGAAAAACGGACCTCTCATGGTCTGGGATTTCTTGCAACCTACACCTGGGCACATGCGCTTGACGACACCAGCGATGCGGGAGGCCTGTCAACCGCGATCGGCGACCGCAACATGGCGCTGATTCCCTACACTCAGGAATATACCAACTCCCCCTACGACGTTCGCCACCGCGTCACTCTGAATGGCAACTATCAGCTGCCTTTTGGAAGGGGACGTTCGTTTTTGAACACATCCCGCTGGGCGGATGAGGCCTTCGGAGGTTGGTCCACAAGCCTTACCTTCGCAGCGCAGACGGGCATCCCATTCACGGTGTCTCCGAGCATCAGCACGGCAAATGGTGGTAGTGCGAGAGCGATCCTCGTGGGTGATCCGTTTGCTTCCGGCGGAACACCGGACACCGCGAACAACCCAAGTCTCACGTCGTGTCCCACCCAAGTCAGGACGAGAGACAACTGGTACAACCCCTGCGCCTTCATGAACCCCCTCGCGGGGAACCTGATCACGGGTACGAATGTCGTGACCGATGAGCAGACGGCAATTGCTTATCTTGGCGGGCGTTCAAATCTGATCTACGGTCCCGGGTACTACTCTGTGAATATGTCCTTGTTCAAGAACTTCACCATCTGGCGTGAGCAGTATCTGCAGTTCCGCGCGGATGCTTTCAACTTGTTGAACCATCCAACCTGGGCTAATCCTTCCAACCAGGGCATTGGTCCACAAGGGGGTCAAATCACAAGTGAGAAGTTCTTCCAGAACAACACTCCTGACGCGCGCTTCCTTCAATTGTCCTTGAAGTACGCTTTCTAGAGGGTCCTGACCGGGACCGGAGGGAGTAGACTCTCTTCATTCTGCTCCGGCGTTACTGCGACGAAGAACGATTCTGTGAACGACAACTCGTCCCGGCCTGGTTCTGTTTCGAATAGGCAACGAGCGCTCCGTGGTCCTTTACACCTGCATCTGAAAGGACAAGATCGTGCCTGCAACCAGACGTAGCTTTCTCAAGGCGGGGTTCGCTCTTGGCGTCCTGTCGCCCTTCGCACGGGCGCAGCCGGAGCAAGTCAGGGAGCAAAGTGCGGGCGAGGAACTCTGGTATAGCAAGCCGGCCGAGCGCTGGCTCGAGGCGCTTCCCGTGGGCAACGGGAGACTTGGCGGTATGGTTTACGGCGGCATACAACAGGAGCGCATTGCGCTTTCAGAGTCGACAGCGTGGTCCGGGGCACCGGCAACAGGCGAAATCAACCCCGGTGCCTTGTCTCATTTACACGAGATTCGGCAGCTCTTCTTCTCCGGGAAATACGAGGAAGCACAGGCGCTTTGCGGCAAATATCTTCCCGGTCATGCCAAGAATTTCGGAACGAACCTTCCGCTGCCGGAGTTACGGCTATGCTTCGACCGCGTAGGCGAAGCGAAAGACTATCGGCGCTGGCTCAACATCGAGGAAGCGATCGCGCACGTGAGCTTACGAAGCGACGGTGTGCTGTTCCGCAGAGAGGTTCTGGCCTCACATCCGGACCGCGTGCTGGCCATTCGTCTCACGTCGAGTCATCCGGGGAATATCGCATTTCGCATGGAATTCGGCAAGAGCATCCTCCCGTCTACGGTGAGCACGAGCGGTCGCGACAATCTCATCTTTGACGGCCATGCCTGGGAGCACATGCACAGCACGGGCCATGACGGAGTCGCGCTGCAGATCCGCGCACGGGTCATCGCCGAGAGTGGGATGGTCACATCGGCGGAACAAGCGATCGAGGTGCGGGATGCAAACGCGGCCACCGTCCTGGTGGCCATCGGGACCAGCTTTCATGGAGCCAATCCGGAACAACTGTGCACGCAGGCTCTCGAGGGCGCCGCCGGCAAGACCTTCGCACAAATACGGCGAAGCCATATCGCAGATTACCAGCCACTCTACCGGCGTACCGCAATCAATCTGGGCGAAACTCCATCCGAGATGCGGCAGCAACCCACCGACATACGGCGCAAAGCCCTCGAAAATGGCGCGGCCGATCCCGAGTTGCTGGCGTTGTTTTTCCAGTACGGACGATACCTCACCATCTCCGGCTCACGTGCCGATTCCCCACTCCCCCTCGCATTGCAAGGCATCTGGAACGATGGTCTGGCGAGCAGCATGGCATGGACGGACGACTTTCATCTCGACATTAATACCCAGCAAAACTACTGGCCGGCCGAGGTGTGCAATCTCGCAGAGTGTCAGATGCCGCTTTTCCAATTGATCGATCTGCTGCGAGCGAGGGGCCGCGAAACCGCGAAAGACATGTATGGCGCTCCGGGATGGGTCGTTCATACCGTCACAAACCCATGGGGCTTCACGGCTCCGAGCAGTCCGGGCTGGGGAATATTTGTAACCGCTGGCGTCTGGATTGCGCTGCAGCTATGGGAGCATTGGACGTTCCATGGCAATCTCGAATTCCTGCGCACACGCGCCTATCCGGTGCTTCGCGAAGCGGCCGAATTCTTCCTTGCTTATATGGTTCCCGAGCCGAAGCATGGATGGCTGGTTACCGGGCCCTCCGATTCTCCGGAAAATTGGTATGTCGCCCCATCGGGCGCGCACGCAACCGAATCCATGGGCGACACCTGCGACCGTACCCTGGTGTACGCACTCTACACCATGTGCATCGAGGCATCGAAGGCACTCTCTGTCGATCCGGAATTCCGCAGGCGCATTGAGCGGGCACGGGCCAAGCTGCCGCCGTTCCAGATCGGCCGGCATGGCCAGCTACAGGAGTGGCTGGAGGATTTCGAAGACGCAGAACCGAATCATCGGCACACGGCGCATCTGGTCGCACTCTTTCCCGAGCATCAGATTGCACCCAGAACAACTCCGGAGCTGGCCCGCGCAGCCGAAGTCACGATTCAGCGGCGGATGAACGCGCCTCATTGGGAGCAGAGCGAGTGGGGTCGCGCCAACTTAGTGGTGTACTACGCAAGACTGCTCAAGGGCGACCAGGCGCATCAGTATCTTGTAAGTCTCGTCGCCCAGGCTGCCGACGACAACCTACTCACGTTTTCCAGCGGAGGCATCGCGGGAGCCGAACAGAATATCTTCGCGATCGACGGCAATACAGCCGCCACGGCGGGGATCGCCGAAATGCTGCTTCAGTCGCAGGGTGGCGAGATCGAACTTCTGCCGGCCCTCCCCGCCGCATGGCCGAACGGCTCTATTCGCGGCCTTTGTGCACGTGGCGGGTATGAAGTTGATATTGCGTGGAGCCACGGCCGCCTCGTCTCGGCGACAATCTTCAGTCGGCTCGGTGGCATTACGCCAGGCCGGTACGGCGATGGTCTTATCACGGTTCGCTTTCAGCCAGGACAAAGGCAGCGACTGCGCCCAGAGAACTTCAGGCACAATGATCAAGGTTCGGGCCCCGGTTGGATGCGCTGAAACTCGGATATCCCATGAGAACTTATTCGGCCAATTCAGCCGTATCTTCGACCACGGCTTTTCTCAGTTCCCGGGCTCCGCGAATGCTGTTCACTCTTCTGCTCGTAGCGGCGATTCCGGTGCCTTGCCGCGCGCAGAAGCCCGTGTCCACTCCCGAGGATATTGAATGGACATGGGAAGTTCGGCCGCCGCATCCCAATCCCCAACTGCCGAATGTTCTGCTGCTTGGCGACTCAATTTCGCGCAATTATTTTCCGCAGGCCACAAAGGATCTGGCAGGCATGGCGAACGTCTACTTGATGGCCTCATCCACATCGGTCGGCGATCCTCGCTTGCCGCATCAGATCGCAGAGTTTTCGGCGCTGGAAAAGGTACGGTTTCGCGTCGTGCATTTCAATAACGGGATGCATGGCTGGGGTTATAGCGAAGCGCAATATCAGGCTGCATTCCCTTCCTTTCTGAGTACCCTTCGCCATCTGGTAGGCAAGCACGGAACTCTGATATGGGCAACCATCACTCCGGCGAGGCCGGACGCCAGCAATAGCGCAACCAATCCTCGCATCGAACGGAGAAATGCGATTGCCCTATCGTTGGTGAAAGCTGCGGGAATCGCTGTCGACGATCAGCACGCGCTCATGATGCAGCATCGCGACCTCTATGAGGACTCCATACACTTCAACCCCGCTGGAGCGAGCATCCAAGGCGATCAGGCAGCTGCCACGATCCGCCATGCTCTGAGTGCCGCATCCCAAAACGAATAGCAGCCAGACTCACGGGTCGGACATTGCTCGTACTCGGTCCAGCCATCGGTTGAAGCAGTGGGTCTGTGGCAAGGGATCAGAGAGAGGACGCTTGCCTGGTCGCTGCTGCAGAAGGTGAGCGATACGCACCTAATTAAGGGTCGACGCTGAAATAGTTTCACAGATTGGGTGAGATGGTGTAGTTCCACTAAACGACAGTGATCGGAGGCGCCCCAATCTTTTTGAGCGACGGCTGGTGCAGTCTCATGCGACCGTCGTCATCCCACTTGACCACAGCCTCCTCTTCGTTCGTCCGCTCAACGGTGCCGAATTCTCCAGTCGGCCTTCCGAAGTTGCCCAAACCCTCGACTCGATCTCCGGGAGTCAACTCCTGGCCGGTGGCAGCGGGTTCGGAGAGGGGTGGCCTCTTGGCACGATCAGCGTCGGGGACCGCCCCAGCGTGTGACAGGGGTGGTTGGGGTGCTCTCCGCAGCTTCGGTATCGGCTTATTGGTGCTGTGGACCATGTTCATTTTTCTTTCCCATGAGAGCTAGAGAAGTGCCCTCGCTGGAACGGTTTAGCCTCATGACGTTGGACTCTAGATTGGCGTAGATAAAATCAGGGCTCCATTCAGAGAAACAGTAAAAATCTGAACTTCACTGCCTTGTACCCTCCGCCGATCTTCTGACACTGTTCGTCTTCGATAGTCCAACCCTCAGACCCTGTGAAAGGGACACGCTTGCCTAACACTTTCAGACTACGTTTCGAAGGCTGGTACCGTCTGTTCAAAACTGCTCGGTATGACGACAATTTTCAACTTCTCAAACTGCCATTCTTGTTCCAAATAGACTGTTGTCCCATTCAGAGAATCAGTACGGCTTGAACAGAGCAAGGTAGGTGAGAATGGGCAGGTCACACACGAGGCCGGGAGGGACTGCAGGCTGGACTGAACCCTTCCCTTGAGACAATCGGATAAGGCGGCGCACCTTGCAAGGGAAGGAAACTGCAAGTGGCAAAGAGACCAAAGGGACCGCATCCGAACGAGACTCCGTCGAACGGCGGCCAAGCGACGAAAACGTTTTGCGAGCATCATAGCGCTGCGGAGGAGTTGGGCGTACATCGGCGGTTGTTTGTGAGCAATCTTGCTCAGACGCTGAGCGAGCCAACGCGTTAACGTTGTTGAGTTAGGTAAATCGCGGCTTCGCCCCACCTTAAGCCAGGAAGCTGCTCTCGTCGTTCCCAATTCTCTTTGTCGGCAAGTTAACCGCCGACGTCGCCTCAAACATTGTCAACAGCACGATTCGGGAGTGTGTAATGAAACTCAATGTATTAAATGCAATATGGATATCGGCCCTTACAGTCGGGTTTATCGCGTTCGTCACACCGCAGCCCGCCGCGGCTCATCAATCGCAAGAAAACCAGAACCCCAACCACGTCGACAGTAAGGACAACGCGAACAACCTGATGTATCAGCAGGGCCTTAGCCACGGACAGGCTGACCACACCAACAGTCAGCCTCACCAGTATCGCTTGCAGCCAAATGATTCGGCCGACCGCCGTGCTTATGAGTCAGGATACGATCAAGGCTATCAAGGTAATCGCATTGCCAACAGCGATTCCAGCCTGCAGAATAGCCAGTCCGCTCCTGGGTCTGAAGCCAATGGCAACGTGGCAACCCAGAACGGTTTTCAGGATGGCGCAAACGACGGTTTGCAGGATCGGCAGTCAGGCCACAGCTCTCGTGCCACGAAACATCGCACCTATGAGCGTGGAAACCGTGGCTATGAAGCCACCCTCGGTACCAAGGACCAGTTCAAGGCCACGTACCGTCAAGCCTACATTCAAGGATACGAGAAGGGCTATAACGGAGTAGGCACTGATAACCGGTAACCGGTAGTCCCCCCTCGAATTTGCGACCGAGATTCTTGGTGGATTGAGGTTGGTCACACCCCCGAGCGAGCCGAGTGAGTGAGGCGGAAAAGGGAGCTGCAACTCACTCGGTCTTTTTTAAGACCGACATGGTAGGACGCTGCACTTATGACAAGCTCTGAAGAGCGGATTGGGTGCTCGCGTTAGGCGTGCAAGACGCCTGGCCGCGAGGCTGCCTGGCTACTCGATCGCAGGCAATTGGTTGGTGCGGGGACTTACATCCCGCGAGATTCGGTCGGGGGAGGCATGCCGATTACTCAGCACTCCCCCGCACAGACCCGTGCTGGCGCTACTCGACACCCATCAGAGCCTTGCTTCGTCACTGCGGGAAACTCGAAAATGGCAAAGAAAGCTCCCGGCAAACATGGATTTTCCCAGTAGGTAAGGATACGGTCACGCTCCCGGCATTCATTCCACATTGACTGTCGTCTGGTATGTTCTGTTCGGTGCAACTTCTATGCTCGGAGTACGGTCCAGACGGGCCTTGAACCGCGACATATCGGCCCACTCCACATCCCAGCCGTCTTCGATCGTAAGAATCTTGTAGCGACCCGGCAGCACATCGTGCAATGTGAATGTGCCATCGCTATCGCTTTGGTCCCGCCTGAACAGTGGCAGATTCTTTTCCGGACTTTGAGGCACCAAAACGATCATTACTCCGGCAAATGGTTCATCGTTGCGCCGCGCGATTCCGTTGATTGTGGATAAACTCTTGGACAATTCGATCCGCAACTGGATCGGATTGGAAGCAGTGACCCGAATCGTCTGGCCTTCGACCTGCGCGCCCGTGGCGGATAAACTGCCGATGGTCGAATTCAGCCCACTCGCTACGAACACGGAATAATTTCCCGACACGAGAAGATCGGGGCTGAATTCGAATTGGCCCTTATTGTCAATGGGCGCCTCTAATGCCTCATTCCTCCTGAGGTTCCAAAGCAGTACAAACGCTCGCGGCGTCAGGTTCAGACCGCCATCCTTTTGAACGACGCCGCGGATGGACGGCGCAGGCAACGCGGCGTCCGCATCGAACTCCATATCGGCAGTGACATTAACGGCTGTTGAGTGCTTCTCCCTGACGGCACCATAGGACTCGATATTGATCACGTACTGACCTGGAGCCAAGCCTGCTATTTCGCGAGAGTTTTCGTCAGCTTGCGTCTCTCTCTGCCCAGGCAGATAAATCTCTGTTCCAAACCATCTCGTGCTTAATCTCGCATTCCTTGGTTGCTCAGGAGAGTTGTTGAAGTGGTTGAGCCGGAGATGAAGACTGGGAATGGCATTCAAAGCAAAGTCTGCGGTGAATTCCTGGCCTTCTTCCAACACAAACGAAGATGCCGATCCGATGTCGGTGACTCCGGGATAGAGAGTGACGGGGAACACCACGTCGAAAGCCGCCTTGTCCGCCCCGGACTGGTTGCCGTTCGCACTTACCTGCACGAATGGGCCAAACCACGGTTGCGCCGAGACCAGCACATAGTACCTGCCGGACTCGATATGCGGCAGACGGTAGTACCCACGATCATCCGTGGAAGTCTCGGCTCTCTGAAAGATTTGCTTGAATCCTCCGCTCGGATCACTGCGAAACAAATAGACCGTCGCGTTCGGCACGGGTTCCTGGTTTTCATCGACGACCTTGCCTACGATTCGGCCATCTGGACGAAGCCGAAAAACCAGACTCTCGGAGACGAGGCCCGGGCCCACCACGACCGCGCTCGAGAAGGCGCCGTGCTGTTCGTAACTTTGCCGGCTGAAACCGTTCCTTTGCCCAATCAGCAGATACTTCCCTGGCTCTAAGCCCGCAAAGGAGAAGCCCCCGTCATCTGTAGTGAGCATTTTTTGCAGGACCGAGTCCCGTTGCTCGACTTTACTGATCGAAACCTCAGCCCCAGCCAGCACTTGACCGGTTACGGCACTCACTGTCTTTCCACTGATGCGGAATTTGCCGGGCGGGTTTTGCGCCGCTAACCGACACGCACCGGCAAGGATTAGGACCAGGGAAAACAGAATCGTCCGACGAAGCATTTTTACCTTCCTGTGGGGAAGAGACTGAGGTTGACGTTCGCGATCCCATGCGGTTGAAGACTGATGTGCTCCGCCTTCGAAAGATAGGGATTGAGCACTTCGGGATTTTCGTATTGCAGGCGATCCTCACCTTCGAAGGCCAGGAGCAAGTAATCGCCGGGAGTGACGCCGTCCATTTCAAATTTTCCCTGGAACGCGCCACCCACTTTGATCAGATTTCCCGTGCCGCGTGGCTGCACCAGCAACACGGTTACCGGCGCCATGTCATCGGCAGGTGCTACGGTTCCGCGCACGCTCGCCGCGTCGTCTCGGAGTGTGACTTCGATAGGTTGCGGCTGCGCTCCCTCCACCACCGTAAGGTCCTCACTGAGCAGGTCGATGCCTCCGCTGCGCAGTGATTTTACGTACCACGTCCCGGGTGGACCATTGGCCTGAACCGTATATACGCCGGGAGCAACGCCTTGGAATCCGTCCGATTGGCCTGGCGCCCACCAATAGCTCGCCCCAGGAGCACCCGCCGTTCGTACCAATTGAAGGTTGATTCCGATGGAGCGTAGCTGTTCGGGAGTGTTTCGCTGCGTGCTTGCTGAACTGCTTTCCCTTTGCAGTTCCACCCGAATCGCGGACACGGGGCGCAGAGCAACGTTTAAATTTGGGTTGTCGGAACTGACGACCACGCCGGAAGCCGCCAGTTGTATTCCAGTCGCGGTCGATCCGACTACGCGGAAGGACCCCGCGGGAAGTTTGATTTGAAATCTGCCGTCTTGCACCATTGCACTCTGAAAAAAGTCGTCACCGTCTCCCGCTTTTCTGGAGAATTCGACCGGCGAATTCAGGTTCTCCTGGGTGGTCACAATGCCGGAGACTTCATAGAGCGGTTCGGCGGCAATGGAAAAGTTCGCTTCGACTTCGCGGCCGCCAGTCAGCTCAATTGGCGTCGCCGAGTTAAAGTCGGCGACGCCGGGATAGAAGACTTCGGCATAACCCTGTTCCTGCGGATTCGGAACTCCTCGCCGGCTTAATGTGGTTTGCTGATTTTGCCCAACCTGAAGACAGTACGTATCCGCGGGCAGGCCTGCGATGCGAAAGTTACCGTCGTCGTCCGTTGTTGCGCGGAACGGGACAGGAACCCATTGCTGCTTTCCACCGACCGTCCATTTCGAAATCACCTGTAGAGGGAAGCCTTCCAGGGGCTGCTCATCGCTGCCCGTCAATCGTCCAAAAATCGCTCCCGTGGGATCCAACTTCAGGAGGACTGGCGAAACATTGCGAGTGACCTGCACGGAAGTTCCCGCAGGCTGGCCGCGGGATCGATTTCCGAGCCCTGGTTTGATGGCGCTGATAAAGGCACGCCCTTCTGTCAAACCGTTAAACTGGAAATGGCCGGAGTTGTCACTCAGGGTCGAGAGAGCGATTTGTCGGCTGATTTGTGCGGTGTTGATCGCCACAACGGCGCCTCGCACTGGCTCCCCGGTCAGAGAGTTGACGACCATTCCGGTGACGGAGAGTGTGTTGTCTGCGGGCTTGGAATTGGCGCTTGAGTCTGAAACTTGTGCGGGCTCTTGCGCCTGCGACTGCTGCCGTGCCTCAGCCACCGTCAGGCATAGCCCCATCAAACAGACCCCAAAACGCAGCAAATAAGTCGTAGCGGTTCTTACCATCTGCGGCTTCACCTCATGCATGCGCGGGCCTCGCGACCGTGATGGTGACAGACTCCGGCAGACGCTACTAGGTTCCCAAGGTCACACGGGTAAGCTGGTTTTCGGCGCAAAATTACGGTTCGATCAGCATCCTCGTCGGATCTGAACGACCAACGTTGCCCGCACATTCATTGGAAGAGCGAGCATTGGCAGAGCGAGCGCGTCCGCTGAAACTACATTTCTGCCACTCAAATCGCGAAAATCCCCATTACTCCTATGGAACGTTTTCAGCAGCTGATACTGGCCACCCGAGCCGGACGATTTTATTCGGTTCCTGAATTTCGCAACGAAGTGGTTAAAGATGGTGGACTTGACACCTCAAACAAAAGCAACGGATGTGGGTCTGGAAATGCATTTCCAGAGCAAGCATCCTGAGCCCTGCGGTTGGGGTGTCCGATCGCCTATTTCGGGCAGAAGTCTCCCTGCTGCTGACAGAGTATCCGGGCGTATCCCTACGTGTTCATGACAAACTCCACTGCAACTACGTCGATCTCACAGAACTGGAAAACAATACAACCGGTCTCATAAACCCAGTCGGACCCATGGCCGCCTGTTCGCCTCCGGACATCACGGTCCGAAAGTGGACAGCTTTGAACGAGAGCTGTGTTCTCTTGTCTCTGTACTATCAGTGGTTTAGGCCCTGCACTATATTGGTAAGAGCATTGCGCGCAGCTTTGCAGCGGATGCGATCCGTTTTGCCTTGTATGGGCCCACGGAATCCGCTTGCCCAGGAGAACGAACCTGAGATGACCGGCCTCGCACAGGACGTTCGCTACGCGCTGCGGCAGTTCGGCAAGAGCCCTGGATTCGCCACTGTCACGGTAATCACGCTGGCGCTCGGCATCGGCGCCAATACGGCGATCTTCTCGGTCGTGAACGGAGTATTGCTGAACCCCTTACCGTTCCACGATGCCAACCGCATCGTCTCCATGTTTGAAGAAACGCGGAACTTTCTCAAAGGCTCGATTTCTTATCCCAACTTTCTTGATTGGCAGCGCGACAATCGTTGCTTGGAAGCAATGGCTGCATACCGCTCGACAGATGGCAGCATCACAGGCGTGGGGCAGCCTGAGAATGTGCGGGCACAGCGCGTGTCTGCAAACTTCTTTCCGATTCTCGGAGTGAACCCAATCCTGGGACGCAATTTCACTTCCGAAGAAGACCGGCGCGGCGCCAGCCCGACGGCCCTGATCTCGGAAGGGTTATGGAAGCGAAAATTCGCCTCGGACCGGAACGTGATTGGCAAACGGCTCATCGTAGCGGGGCAGCCGCGCACGATCATCGGCGTCATTCCAGCTTCGTTTCGATTGCACGTCTTCAACTTTAGAACCGCCGATGTGTACGAAACCATCGGGGAAGAGACCGATCCGGCCTTTTACCTGCGGGATTCGCATTGGGGCATGGACGCTATTGGCTTGTTGAAGCCTGGGGTCACGCTTGCGCAGGCGCGTGACGATATGAAGCGCGTGAATGCCGGCCTCGCGGATGCCTATCCCGACGTTGACGGCAATATCAAAGCCAACATCATCCCTTTGAAAGACAATATCGTGGGTGACATGCGGCCAACGCTGCTGGTGCTGCTGGGGGCGGTGGGATTCGTCTTATTGATTGCCTGCGTAAATGTCGCCAATCTGCTGCTTGCCCGCTCGACTGCGCGCCAGCGAGAATTCTCGGTTCGCTCTGCGCTGGGCGCCGGGCAGATGCGGATTCTGCGCCAGTTGCTTACCGAAAGCGTTCTGCTCTCGGTGCTGGGCGGCGGGTTTGGACTGATACTGGCGAGGTGGGGAACCGCCGCGGCCCTTGTGGCAGTCCCGGAAACCGTTCCGCGTGCCGAGGAAATCGGGCTCGATTTTCCGGTACTGCTTTTCACCATCTTTGTTTCGGTCCTTACCGGAATCATGTTTGGTTTGCTGCCTGCCATAAGGATGTCGCGCACCGACATCAGTGGAAGGCTCAAGGACAGCGGGCGCGCCATCTCCGGCCCCCGGACACGCATGCAGTCTGCCTTGGTGATGGGCGAAATGGCCATGGCTCTCGTGCTGCTGGTGGGCGCCGGACTGATGTGCCGCACTTTGGTGCAATTGTGGAAAGTCGATCCTGGGTTCGATCCGCGCGATGTGACGTATTTCGAAGTGACGCCACCGCCCTCTTTAGTCAATCAACCTCCGGATGCGATCCTCGCCGCGCTTCGGCAAATAAATGCGACCCTCCGCAGCGTGCCGGGAGTTGAGGCCGTGTCCTTGCATGATGGCGCGCGTCCCATGGAATCGGACAATGAGACGGGGTTTTTGCTCGAAGGGCAAGAGCTGCCCACGCAGCGAAATAATAATTTTCAGCAAACTTTGGAGTACAAAGTGGAACCGGGGTATCTGAAAACCATGCGCATTCCGCTCCTTCGGGGACGCTTCCTCAGCGACGAGGACAATGAGAACTCGGCGCGCGTGGTGGTTCTTGATGCGAGCTTCGCGCAACAATATTTCGCCGGCCAAGATCCAATCGGCAAACACCTCCGCATTTTTCAATTTGACAGCGATTCCAACCAACGCGTCCTGATACCGTTGGTAATTGTCGGTATCGTCGGTCACGTGAATCAGTGGGGACTCGCCGAAGACGCCAGCCGTCCACTGCACGCCCAGATGTATCGGCCCATCCTGCAAAGCGAGAAGGCGGAGTTGACGGGCCTGGCGCAAGGATTCGACGTGTTTGTTCGCTGCAGCGCGCCGCTCGCCTCCGCAGCGTTTTTCGAGTCAATTCGCCAGAAACTGCTGGCGAGCAACCGAGACATGATCGTTTACGACAACGAATCCGAAGAGGAAGTGGTGGCACAGTCGATCGCGAGCCAGCGTTTCTCGCTCATCCTGCTGGGCGCATTCGCAGGGCTGGCTCTGTTGCTGGCCGGTATTGGAATCTATGGCGTGCTGTCGTACCTGGTGGGGCAGCGTACACGGGAAATCGGTGTGCGTATGGCTCTGGGAGCGCAGCGGCTTGATGTACTGCGCATGGTGCTAAGAGATGGCGTACGTATGACGCTGGCCGGCACGGCGATTGGAATCGTCGCCGCCCTGGGATTGACCCGACTGATGGCGAGCATGTTGTTCAGTGTTAAGCCGACTGACCCGATTACATTCGGCTTGGTCGCGGTGGTTTTGTGCGGCATCGCCTTATTGGCCAGTTATGTGCCTGCGCGGCGCGCGGCGAAGGTCGATCCCATGGTGGCGCTGCGCTACGAGTAATCGCTCACAAACACCTCAGCATGATTCTCATGCAGCCGAGGCGGACCATGCCGAGAAAATTCTCGATGTGATATTCGTAGCGCGTGACCAGTCGCCGGAACTATTGCAACCAGGCAAACCACCGCTCGACACACCAACGTCGCTTGTAGCGTCGCAAATTACGCTCAATGACTGGCTTTTAACGTAACTACCTGCTCAAAGCTTGATTACAATATTGTGGCAACGCAGGTTAACGGTTGAACGCGAACAGCGTCCTTGTTTATAGGGAAACGGGGGGGACTCATGATGACTCGCTGCATGCTCGCTTTGCTCGTGCTTCTGGCTGGTGTACCTCTCGCGTACAGCAAGGGTTCGCCTGCCCTGATCCTGATCTCGGGCGGCGGTCTTGCCCAGCCCATCGAGGTCACCGACCCAGCGTGGTTGCAAGCGTTCGACCCGTGGACGGGACAGTTCGCCGATTGGCAAGAGAAGCCGCTCGTTGACGCACCGTGCTTCCGGCGCTCCTTCGAAGTCCTTTTCTATATGAAGTGGCCGGGACGCGAGTCTTCGTTGGATCGCGGCGATCTGCAGATGATCTACGCCACGCGCTACTGCTCCACGGGTCTGGCTGGGTACGTTTACGTCCCTGGTCCGGGCGAGCTTCAGTATCGTGGGAATACTAGAACCATCATCCGTGGCGACCAGGACGGGAAGTGGCACCCCGCGACTCCTTCATGGGACTCCCTGATGGGCGACGCGGTCGCCATGAGCGAGCAGCAACAGAAGCCGGACATGATCCTGATCAGCGGCGGCGAACTCAAACACCCGGTCGAAGTAACGGACCCGGAACGGCTCACGGAGTTCAATCCCTGGACTGGCGCGTTTGTGGATTGGGATCGGCCGGTCTCGGGAGGGCGTTTGGGCTGGGAGTACGAGATCCTATATTTCAAACGAGGGATAGAGTCGACGACTCCTTACGATCGGGACGGCCTGATTATGATCTACGGTCTGCGGTACTGCGTTGATGAGGACGGCGGACCCGGTTCTGTGCACCTGGCAGGCCGGAACGATCAATTCGGGCCGGAAAATGTCCGGATGGTCTGGGACGGCACCTACGCTGGGAGGTGGAGCCGTTCGACGCCTTCGTGGAAAACGTTCATAGAACGCACGGTCGCTGGCCAAGGACGCGGCGAGTAACTGTTGTAACATCGCCATAATGCATTGACCGCGTTCCAAATCGCCGTGCATGCCCACTGCGAGATGTGTTGGGTGTGAGCGAAGGGAAGGTCTCTCAGAAATTGCAATATTGACGCGACCGAACTCCCTGTTTGAGTATCTAAGCCTAATCAGCTGTTTATCCTGAAAGTCTTTCGTTTTGCCAGGGAGTGATATGGCGAAGCCCATCCTGCTGACGGTCGATGACGACCCCGATGTGTTGCGGGCGATCGAACGCGACCTGCGGTCTCAGTACGGCGCCGAATATCGCGTGATCAGCAGCGACTCGCCGGTCGGCGCTCTGGATATTCTGAAGGAACTGAAAGTCCGCAACGACGGTGTTGCGCTGCTTCTTGCCGACCAACGCATGCCTCAAATGGACGGCGTCGGTTTTCTGCAGGCCGCGCGAGAGATATTCCCGGACTCAAAGCGTGCGCTGCTGACTGCGTATGCTGACACCAATGCCGCGATCAGCGCGATCAATCAGGCCGGCCTCGACTACTTTTTCATGAAGCCGTGGGACCCGCCTACGGAACACCTTTATCCGCAGCTGGATGATCTGCTCGATGACTGGAAGGCTTCGTATCACCCCGCTTTTCAGGGAATTCGCGTGTTGGGGACGCGCTGGTCCCCGCGGTGTTACGAATTGCGTGATTTCCTGGCGCGTAGCCACGTGCCTTATCAATGGATCGATGTTGAGACTTCGGCAAACGATCCTGAGACCAAGCGGCTGCTCGAAGCTCTTGGCCCGGATTCGAGTGATCTTCCCGTGGTTCTTTTTCCGGACGGGGCGAAATTGCTCAACGGCGCTCCGGCCGAGGTTGCGCAGAAGGTGGGCCTGCGCACCCGCTCCGAAACCAGCTTCTATGATCTTGCGATTGTCGGTGGAGGCCCGGCGGGTTTGGCGGCGGCGGTTTATGGTGCCTCCGAAGGATTAAAAACTGTGATTGTGGAGCGGGAGGCGCCGGGCGGTCAGGCCGGAATGAGCTCGCGCATTGAAAACTACCTGGGATTTCCGAGCGGGCTTAGTGGGGGCGATCTGGCCCGGCGCGCCGTCGTGCAGGCCCGGCGATTTGGAGTGGAGATTCTCGCGCCCCAATCCGTGGTGAGCATGCGAACCGAGAATTCATACCGGATTGTGAAATTGGCGGACAACAACGAAATCTCCTGCCACGCATTGATGATTGCCACTGGAGTTCAATGGCGATGGCTGGACGCTCCGGGGGTTGACCGGCTGCAAGGGGCTGGAGTTTATTACGGAGGTGGCACAACCGAAGCCCTGTCTTGCAAAGGAGAGATCGTTTACGTCGTCGGCGGCGCCAATTCGGCCGGTCAGGCCGCGATGAACTTCTCGAAATACGCCGAGCGGGTTGTCATCCTGGTTCGCGGCGACAGTCTTTCTAGCACAATGTCACAGTACCTGATCGACCAGATTAAAGAGACGACTAATATTCAGTTGTGGAGCCACGCGAGCGTGGCAGAAGTGCATGGCGACACCCATTTGGAAGAGATTTCTGTGCTGTGCTCGGACACAAATAAAGTGGAGCGAGTTCCAGCCACTTCGATGTTCATTTTCATTGGGGCTCTTCCTCGTACCGATTGGGTGGGCGACGCGATTGAGCGCGACGAGCGCGGATTCATCCTCACCGGCCCCGATCTGACGCAAGGCGACCAGCGGCCCAAAGGATGGACGCTCGAACGGGATCCGTTTCTGTTGGAGACGAATGTTCCTGGCGTGTTCGCGGTGGGCGATGTGCGGCACGGTTCTGTGAAACGAGTCGCTTCCGGCGTTGGTGAAGGATCAGTTGCGGTGCAATTTATCCATCAGTACTTGAGCAAGGTCTAATGGCCGGCACACTGGATCTACTGCGTCGTGTTCCCACGTTTGAAGGGTTGCCTGACGACCAGATCACCTGGTTTCTCAGTCAATCGGAGGAACTGCATCTCAAGCCTGGCGATTTCTATACGCGCCAGGGCGACCCCGCCGACAAGATGTCTGTCGTCCTCGAGGGCCAACTGGAAGTACGAGGGGAGTTGAGCGGGGAATCCATCGTGATTCCCATGAAACCGGGCGACGTCACTGGCAAGCTCCC